>ENA-ORRE01000096-ORRE01000096.1-human-gut-metagenome-genome-assembly--contig:-NODE-96-length-66909-cov-38.679301_pt1 | contig 66909 bp, 59 predicted proteins | sample MGYA00242171_ERZ509126 | MGnify/ENA primary metagenome ERZ509126 (study PRJEB26280, sample SAMEA2338648) | human gut metagenome | biome: human gut; feature: human-associated habitat; material: faeces... | reverse complement strand
CGGACTCTAAAAGTGCCACTTTTGAAAGCTAACGAACGTTAAATCGCCCGATTTTCTCATTTTTTACTGTTTTCGGGAACATCAAATTTCGACAAAAATCAACTCATTTTTTTTCTAACGGAGGCCGTTTTAGAATTTTGAGTTACGAATTTTGAATTTTGAATTGGAATTTTTGAGGTCGAAAAATCATCAGAAATGAGTAACGAGACCATTATTTAACGTTCGTTAGCACGAATGGCTCGATTTTTAATTGTAAATGTTTTTTACCAAAAACCTTTATTCTTAGGAGATGTAAACTTGTATTCTTCTGCCACCATTTTCCTCTCACCCGTTCTTCTTATAGCTCACTATCGCCCACGTCCAGAATACGACGATGAACACACAGAAAGCGCGGAGCTGCGGTATAAGGTCGCTGAGGGTGCTTCCCTTAATGTACAACGCGCGCATGGTCTCCATCAGATAGCGCAGCGGATTGAGCAGAGTGATACGTTGCGCCCACTCCGGCATACTCTGAATGGGGGTGAGCAGTCCGCTGAGCAGGATGAAGATGACAAGGAAGAAGAACATCACAAGCGATGCCTGCTGCATGGTTGAGCTGTAATTGGACACTACCAAACCGAGACTGGACACTACAAGAATGAACAACGACACGAAAAGGAAAATCACGCCGATGTCTCCCACGGGAGCAAGACCGTGTATCTTGTATGCCAACAACATGGCGTAGGCAAAGATGACGAAGCCCACGACCCAATAAGGAATGAGCTTTGAAAGGATGAAATCGAACTTGCCCACGGGCGTAACGTTAATCTGTTCGATGGTGCCGCGCTCCTTTTCGCCCACAATATTGAGGGCGGGCAGAAAACCTACAAGCAGCAAGAGTAGCATTCCCATGATACCGGGAATCATGAATGTCTTGTAGTCGAGCGTGGCATTATACATATAACGCTCCGACACGGTCTTGCTTATGTCTGCCATCGGTGCTGTGTCGTTCTCCGCACGCAGGTCGGCAGCGAAGTCGGCGATTATCTGTGAGGCATAAGACGAGCCAAGTCCTGCCTTTATTCCGTCCACGGCGTTGGCAAGAACACTCACGTCGGCCACACCCGCCGTTATGAGATTCTTCTCGAAGTCTGGCTCAATCTCAATAATAAGGTCGGCGTTTCCCGTATCGATATTGCCCATGGCGGCGCGGTGTGAGGCTTCGGCGGCAGTGAGGTTGAAGTATCGTGATGCGGCAATCTTTGCCGTGAGCCGTTGCGACAGCGTACTGTGGTCGTTGTCTACGATGCAGAACCGCAGGTTCTTTATCTCCTGCGTGGCGAGGCGTGGCAGTGCGTTTATCATCACGAAAGGCAGCAGCACGAACACTACGGGCTGCACTATGCTACGCATCATCTGCTTGAATTCTTTCTCAATTAAATACGGAAGTATCATAAGCAATATAACTTTATCTTTATGACTGTATTCTCTTACCTCTTACTCCTTACCTCTTACCTCATTAAAAAGCAATTTGGCGCTTCCCCCCCTTGGGGGATTGAGGGGGGCTTTACTCCAATCTCGTCTTGAAAAGTGAGAACGAAATTGCTATCAACACCACGCCTTGTATCGCAAGGATAGCTATGTCCTTTATTATATAATGTGCCTCCACACCCTGTATCATAAGCCGGCGCGCACCATCGATGAACCATCTTGCAGGCACAATGGCCGACACACGCTGCGCCACCTCCGGCATACTGTCAATCTGGAACACCAGTCCTGAGAGGTAAATCGTAGGCACGATGAGCAGCAACGACAGCAGCATGGCCGCAAGTTGTGTGCCGACGCAGGTAGAGATGAGCAGTCCGAGCGACAGAGCCACGATGATATATATCACCGAAAGCACAAGAAACCAGACCAGGCTGCCGGCCATCGGAATGCCGAGGAGAAAGTAAGACAGCACAAGGATGGTAGTCTGATTGACAAGCGAGATGACGAAATAGGGCACGAGCTTAGCCAATATAATATAAATAGGTGGCAGCGGCGATGCGAGAAGCACCTCCATCGTGCCCGTTTCCTTTTCGCGCACAATGCTGATACTCGTCATCAGCGTGCAGAGCAGCATTATTATCAACCCTATCACGCCCGGCACGAAGTTGTATTCGCTCTTCTGCTGCGGATTGTAGAGCATCCGGATGTTGGTACGGATAGTTGGGGCGACAGCTTGGGAAGACGCAGCCGGGGCGCAATCCATTAGGAACGAGGCGATGACCTGACGCGCATAGCCGCTTCGGACGGATGCCTGATTAGGCTCGCTGCCGTCGATGATGAGCTGCACCACGGCCTCGTCGCTTCCACGGCGCAGGCGCGAGGCGAAGTCGGAGGGCAGCACCACGGCCATGTCGGCCTCACCGGCAAGGAACGCCCGCTCCACTTCGGCGTAGGCGGATACCGTACCCACAAGCGTGAAATAGTCGTTGGCGGCAAACCGCGCGGTGAGTTGCTGCGTGGCATAGTCATGCGACGGGGCGAGCACGACCACACGGGTAGACTTCACCTCGTTGGTGATGGCGTAGCCGAAGAGCAGTATCAGCAATATCGGCATGACAATCAGAATGAGCATTGTGCGTGCGTCGCGGAAGATATGATAGAACTCCTTGCGCACAAATGATGTGAATTGATTCATCGTTGGCTTTTACTTTATTTATTATCTGAGCGTATCACGGTCAGTCGCCGCGCTTCGCGGTACGGGCAAGAGTGAGGAACACGTCGTAGATTGAGGCTGCATCATACTGCCGGCGCAGTTCGACTGGCGTGTCAAGAGCCTCTATCCGACCGTCCACCATGATGGAAACACGGTCGCAATACTCGGCCTCGTCCATATAATGGGTGGTAACAAAGACGGTGATTCCACGGTCGGCAGCACGGTATATCATCTCCCAGAAACGGCGACGGGTAACAGGATCGACTCCACCGGTAGGCTCGTCGAGGAACACTATCTTCGGTTCGTGGAAGACAGACAGCGAGAATGCGAGCTTTTGCTTCCACCCTAAGGGCAGCGAACCGACCCGTTCGTTTCTCTCGCCAAGCATTTCGAGCTCAGAAAGCACCTCTGCAGTCTTGCTCTTTATCTGCCGCCGGCTCATGCCATATATGCCTCCGAAAAGCTTCAGGTTCTCCGCCACGGTGAGGTCATCGTATAATGAGAACTTCTGACTCATGTAGCCGATGTTCTTTTTTACTTTCTCGTGCTGGCGAGCCACGTCATATCCTGCTACGAGGGCACGTCCGCCCGTCGGCTGCGACAGTCCGCAGAGCATACGCATGGCAGTTGTTTTGCCTGCGCCGTTGGCTCCGAGGAATCCGAAAATCTCCCCTTCACACACGTTGAACGATATGTGGTCCACAGCAGTAAAGTCGCCGAAACGCTTCGTCAGTCCCTCTGCTTCTATCACAAAATGGTCTTTCTTCATATTTATTATATATTAGTCCCCCTCAATCCCCCCAAGGGGGGAAGAACCAACTTGTAGAAGGTCAATTAGAGAGTTACATTCTTTATGACGCTATTCTATTACCGCTAACCCCTTATTCCTTACCTCAAAATGCTACATTCCTCCCCCCTTGGGGGGATTAGAGGGGGGCTTTTCCCAACGCCATGAAGCAATCTTCGATGCCGGCGGGTATCTCTTCAATCTCTATATCGGCGTGTCCGAGGCGCAAGAGATACTCGTTCAGGTCGCTGAAGCTGGCTTCCGGGGCCACGGAGAGATGGTAAGTGCGCCCGAAGGAGAACACCGACAGAGTGTGCCTCCATGCGCGCAGGTCGGCGAGAAGGGCGTGCATACGGTTGCTGCTCACGCTCCACAGAGTGCCGCGGTAGTCACTGATGATGCCGGCCGGAGTGTCGGTGCGGAGAAATTCGCCGTTCTGCATGAGGGCGATACGGTCGCATTGCATAGCCTCGTCCATGTAGGGAGTCGACGCAATGATGGTTATGCCGTGGTCGCGCTGCAACTTCTTGAGCATCTCCCAGAACTCCTTGCGCGACACTGGGTCCACTCCCGTGGTGGGTTCGTCGAGGAACAGCACACGCGGAGCATGGATAAGAGCACACGAAAGGGCCAGTTTCTGCTTCATTCCGCCCGACAGCTTGCCAGCCTTACGGTCTTTGAAGCGTTCTATCTGCGAATAGATGTCCTTCACGAGGGCGTAGTTTTCGCTTATCGTCGTGCCGAAAACAGACGCGAAAAACTGTAGGTTTTCCTCGATGGAGAGGTCCTGATAGAGCGAGAAACGCCCCGGCATATATCCGATGCGCCGGCGGATGCGCCGGTAATCACGCCGAATGTCAAGTCCGTCGACCGTTGCCGAGCCGCTGTTAGGGCGTATCAGCGTGGTAAGAATGCGGAAAAGCGTCGTTTTTCCGGCTCCGTCAGGACCTATCAGACCGAAGATTTCGCCTTCGTTGACATCCATCGACACGCTGCGCAAGGCCATCACGCGATTGCGCCGGTAGGCTTTCATTATGTCTTTTGCCGTTATTATCATGCCTTTTGACATTATTATAATATCGTTTACTTGAAGTTTACATCGCCATACATACCCCGTTTGATGAGTCCGTCATTGCGAATGGAAATCTTTATTGCATATACGAGGTTGGAACGCTCATCACGTGTCTGGATAGTTTTAGGCGTAAACTCCGCCTTGTCGCTTATCCATGTCACCCTACCGGAATACTTCCGCCGTCCGTCCTTGCCGCTGTCGGCATATACAGAGACCTGCTGTCCGAGGCGCAACGACGTAAGTTGGTCGGCAGAAATATATGCGCGGAGCTTCATGTCCTTCATGTCGGCAACCTTAAACAACGGTTTTCCGGGCGTGGCGAACTCTCCTTTCTCGGCATATTTCACGAGAACGGTGCCTGAAACGGGACTTACGATGAGTGCGTTCCGCATACGGTCGTCCACCTGTCCGATTTGTGCATCTATGCCTTCGCTTTGCTTCTCGAGGCTTTCATTGGATGTCGTAACCTGCTCTGAAGCCGCATCAATCTGCTTTTGCAGCACACTTATCTGATAACCTATGTCATCCACCTGCTTGCGAGTGGCCGCTCCATCACGCAGAAGGCTCTCGAAGCGGGCGCGTTCACGTTCCAGATTGGCTATCTGCTGGCGCAGGGAAGCCACCTGACGGGCGTTGTCGAGCTTGCGGCTGCCGGTTGCCTGACGTGTGGAACGCAGTTGTTGTTTCTGCAAACGCAACTGTTCCATGTCAATATATCCCAACTCTTCGCCAGCGGTAACGGCACTACCCTCCTCTACCGCAAGCGACATTATCTCGCCCGATGCTTTCGCCGACACTACGGTCTCGGTGGTTTCAAAGATTCCCGAAGCGTCGAACGATTTCTCTTTCTCGCCGCAAGCGACCAATGACAGAGCCGCGACAGCGAATAAATATTTATTTCTCATATTTTTATTATTATAGTTTCTTATTTAAGGAGACTGTAGACGGGAGTGCAGGAGTTCAGACAATAGTTTATGCCGGTATTCTCTCTCCCCTTTCATTCATTAGTCACCGTCTTCATGTCATACATCTCTTTGAGCATCTTCACCTCATGGAGCGACTGCTGTATGCGTGCCTCGTTCTCACGGGTGAGTTCCTGAAGAAGACCGTTCACGTCGATAATGCCGTGGCGCAACTTCGATTCCGCAGCCCGGCGCACCTTCTCCCGCAAGTCTACAATGGCCTCATCGTCGTCCATCAGCTTGCGGTACTTGTCTATTCCGGCCTGACTGTTGAGCTTATCGAGTGCAGTATTGAACAGGAAAACTTCACGGCTGTTCTCCGTCAACTGGCGCTGGAGCTGCAATTTGGCTTTGTCGTTCTTGCGTGTGTACAGGTTTCCGATTGTCCACGTAACCTTTATGCCTACCATTCCGTTGAGCGTCGGGTTGCGATGGAACATATCCCGGAACATATCGTAGCCCATATAGCCGTAGTAACCGGAAGCAAACGCGCTCACACGAGGCTTCAGCATGGCATCGAGAAGACTCTCACGTGCGTCGGCAAGGCGCAGTTGAGAGTTAAAGAGTTCCATTTCCGGACGCTTCTCGCCGTACCCCTGCGCCTCAACGGGCTGCGGTTTCTCCACATTATCTATACTTATGCCGCAGAAAACTGACAGGATAGAGAGCAGAGCCGTGCGCGACGACCGCATCTCCGACTCATCGCGGCGTGCTTCCCGCAACTGGGCGTCGAGCGAATTGACGTCGCATTCCATCGCAACACCGTCGCGCAACATCACCCGCAGCTTGTCGAGATTAGCCGACAGCAGCGTTTGCATCTCGTGATTGATGCGCAACCGCTCATCGAGAAGCAGCACGCCGAAGTATAGTTCGTTCACTCTCGCATACACATTATATATATTTACGTCAGTCTGCGCAGTCTCCACATCCGCCTGAAGACGGTCAACAGCCTTGCGGTTTTTCATCACCCCGCCCTCATAGATAGTCTGAGCAATGTCAACCCCTATCTTATATTGGAAGCGGCTGAGTCCCCGCGCGTCGGTGCCCATCTGCTGCATGACAGACGAAAGCACGTCGGGCAGCTCGGAAACGGCACTCTGAACGGTTGCCTGAGCAGTAGCCGAAACTTGCGGCAGCCATCCTTTTGCGATGTTGTCCACATCGCAATCGGCGGTAAGGCGAATTAAATCATAACGCTTTATAAGCGGATAATTGGCTCGGGCAGCATCCTGACACTGCTTGATAGTGGCACTTCCGGCCACCGCCTCGGCCGTTCCGCAAAACGAAAACGCCACAGCAATGATTGTTATCAGTAGTTTTCTCATATCATTTAATACTTTTCTACGTTGCAAAGATATGACTTATATCTTGCAACATAATTATCTTTTACAATAAACAAATGTCCCTTTTGTACTATTCGCATACAACTTACATACATTTTTACTATATTTGTATGGTCAATAATACATTATCATGAATCAAAAGGGCATTAAACGCATCTCTATCTCTATGTTCCGGGACATCATAGAGAATGCGAAAACAGAAGAGAATAACGGTTTTTACATCGGTACGAGGTATGCCATGACCAAGAATCTCGAGGAAAACATAAAGAATGCGTTCTTTTCCGGTAAACCGCTGAGACTTGCCGGCTTGAGAATCGGACTTATTAAGCGAGGCAGTGCGAAAGGTACCATCAACCTGAAAGAAAGGCATCTGAAAACGGGAACGCTCGTAATGCTTGGTAACGAGTCGATTATTCAAATACAGGAACTAAGCGACGACTTTGACCTTTCGGGCATAATTATATTCAACAACTCTCTGAAGGAAATACTTCATGGTAACATTCCGGCAATGCTTGAGAACGAAATGAGCAATATAATAATTGAGCTGACACCGGAGGAACAGGCTCTTTTCACAGACATGATAGGATTATTGCACAACGTAAGTGGCACAAATGTGAGCAGTCAGAAGATAGAAGACGATATCATCAGTGCCATTCTGCACTTCGTAGAGAGCATGGCGGCAAAGAAACAGGATGAAGACACGAACGGCATAACACGCGACCGTGACATCTTCAACCGTTTCATACGACTTGTAAATGGCTGCGCAGGACGTGAGCGGCAAATAGATTATTATGCTGACAAGCTGTGTCTGTCGAAACGCTACCTCGGAACGGTAATAAAAAACGTGAGCGGAGTGACGGCAAAAGAATGGATAGACCGCGCCACTATAACCGAGATTAAGGTACTGCTAAAGTACTCAGATATGCAGATTACGGAAATATCCGACCGTCTGATGTTCCCGAACACGAGTTTCTTCTGCAAGTATTTCAAGCGACTTACAAGCTTGACACCACTTGAATACAAGAAAAGATAACCTCGGAAACGGTATCTTGCCAATAATTAAAAGCGAAAAGCGCATCCCAATATGGCCGGGAACATATCACTTGCCTTATTGGGATGCGCCTTGATTCCGGGCAACAAGAGAAAGCTATTCGTAGCTGACGACGAGAAGCCGCGCGCCGGAATCCAACGCATCCTTGACGCGCTCGCCGCCGTGGGTAACCTTGCACAGGCTGAGGTTCTCCCCCTGAACCTCCTCTATCCGCAGACGGCCGACCTCTGTTTTCGCCTCCCTGCCGGCTATAAGTTTCACAGAATAGATATTGAAGTGAAGACCTGCGTATGCGCCTACAGCCGAACCAAGATCTATATAGAGCTCTTTCTGCTTTTTCTTTTTCACCTCTCCACGTTCAATGACCGTGCCTGAAATAGGGAACATCCTATTATAGTAGTATGCAACCGATGAGGACATCTTGCTCATTGCTGCGTCCAGCGCCTTGCCAGGGGTGTCCTGCCATGATGTCTCATACTCGGCAACGCTGAACGTATGGGTATTCAGCACCTGCCCAGTAAGGTAGTCGAGCAGACGGACATTCAATGTCAGCACGCATCTGTATGAGCGTTTCGGGTCCTTATCCTTGCCGGTGGCTGGCTCCGTCCTCATTTTCGGACTTATATCTGTGAGCACTCCCGCTATCTCATAAACTTTCTCACCGTCCGCCATCTGTCCCTCTGGAATCCGTCCGTCATAGACCTGTAGTCTTCTCACCTTGCCGAGGCCGGCCATAATGGCGTGTCGGGCTATCTCGCCGAAATGCGGCGTGCGGTTCTGATAGCGGCCATGCAGTTCCTTTCCCGGCGCTATCAACTCAGCAAGGGCGTCTACCAAATGGCTGACGGCCTCGTCTTTGGAGTTGGTTTTCTCCTTTGCCGTATATTCTATATTGCCTACTGTTATTTTGTGTACGGCGTTATCGCCTGTCTGCGCACATACGTTGCCGGTCAGAAAGGCAAGAAACAATGCGAGAAATAAAGAGCAGATACTTTTTTTCATGACTTTTACGTTTTATGGAAATATTTGGGTTGTCTTATATTACACGGATTTTAGACTTTTTCAGCACTCTTGGAGGGGCTTGTCAACCCCTCAACAGCCTCAAAGTTGTACTTTAGCCTCCTTGAAGTGCCGCTTTAGGAGGCTGGTTCCCTCTCCATTTACACTCGAACTCTCGGGCACGGGCTTCCGTTTTCTGTAGGAAAGACTTGTATTCCTGTGAGTCCGGATTGAAAGGACGGTGCCCGAGGGCTTCACGAATGGGTCGCCACTCCTCGACAAAACGGCGCGTGTCGTCGCTGAAATAGACGGCGGAAAGGCGCTCCCATATATATTCCACGGCCTGATCAGACGGATGGAGCATATCGGAATTATAGAAACGGTAGTCGCGCAACTCATCGTTCACTATTTCGTAGGCTGGGAAATAGGTCACGCAATCATACTCGCGAACGAGCCGGTCGGCAGCAAGCAGTAGCACAGACTTTGAGAGTTGGCTTTCGTGATAGCCGTACTTGGCATAGCGGATGGGACTGACAGTGAGCACAATGTGAATGTCCGGATTGCGTCCGAGCAGTATTTCGACGGCCCGTTCGAGGTATTCGGCGCACTCGTCTATCGTCAGTTCGCGCTCAACGAACAGACGCTGTGGACGCTTCCGGCAGTTATCCACGATCTCACCAGTCTCCTTCAGTATGTAAACATGATTTGTTCCAAGCGTCAAGAATGCCACTCCGGGAACACATTCGGCATCCAACCGCTCCACGGTATGCAGTACCGAAGCCGGATTATACATCACTCCGAACGGGTTTACCGTTACAGGGAAATGGTTGTCAGCAAACCTCCGGCCTATGTTGTCGGCAAAACATGAGCCAACGAAGAGCATCCGCTCGTTAGGACGGACGAAAAAATCGGCACGAGGGATGCTTACTTCGGTTCTGAATATCATAATACTTTCCGTTTATAGTAAATCGCCTTTATTTTGTTATAGGAACAATAGCCGTGCCGATGGCTGCGTTCGGCATCTGGATATGAAGCAAGGCACAGACGGTCGGGGCAATGTCGACAATATGGCAACGCTCGTTTGTGGCACCGTGGCTGATATTCCACCCCATGAATACGAGCGGGATGTGGGCATCGTAAGGATTCCATGCTCCATGGGTAGTGCCGCGGAAGTCGGCCGAATTGGTTGTGAGCATCACCTGCGGACGTGTTACCACGAAGATGTCGCCGCAACGTTCGGGATTGTATCCGTTCATTATCTGCTCGCGCAGGATGGCCGGAAGCGTTGTTCCGGCTACATTGTCAAGGTCTACGACACGCCATACTCCCTCTTCCTTCTGCAACCAATCCATTGCCTTCCGCTTCACTTCGCACAGCTTAAGGCCTGCTTTGGCTATCGCATCGTGGTCGAGATAGAAGCGATAAGAGTCTTCACCAAGCACGAGATTGCCCGTTCCGAGATACTGAGTCTTTAGGTATTCGTTCAGCGGACCGACCCTTTTCCAGCTCTCCCACGCCCCGGCAGGAATGCCGTTCTTCTTCATAAGGTTGTAGTTATGGGCAGCTCCGTGGTCTGCAGTGAGGAAGATTAGGTAGTTGCCCTTGCCCACCACAGCATCGAGATGGCTCAAAAGGCGTTCCACCTCAACGTCGAGCTGCTTGAACACGGCTCTGTTTTCCTCGCCACGGGTGCCGTATGTGTGGCCGACGGCATCTGTTGAAGAAATGCTTATGGTGAGCATATCGGTGTCGTCGTGCCGTCCGAGCTGCTCGTTGTCAATGGCGGCTAAGGCCATATCCATTGTCAGCGTAACGCCGGCAGGCTCCATCATCGGGTCTTTGATACCGCGTTTCTTTGCAGCAGAGTTGAACTTGCTCACCCATGCGGGCAGTTCCGTCATGTAATATGAACTTGTGATAAATGCCTTCGCCTTGTTGTCCCACCAATAAGCGGCATCGGCAGAGTGTCCCGCAGGCAGTATGGCAGCGCGGTCCTTCAACGCCACGCCGATAACCTTTGCGCGGAAGTCGGTCGCCGTCTTCAGTTCATCGCCTATTGTGGTTGAGAGCATACGGTGTGGTGAGCTTTGTCCCTTGTCTGTTTTACTGCCTATGGTGGTCACGGTGGTGTCTTTACAACAGCCCACATACTCATTTCCTATATAGAAACTGTTGCCAGAGATGCCGTGCATGGCCGGAGTTGTACCGGTGAAGATACTTGCGTGCCCGATGGAAGTAACCGTCGGGACGTAGTTTATCATGGTGTTCTCGCACGAAAAACCGTCGCGGAGCATTCTTTTCAGGCCACCCTCACCATACATATTATTATATACGTAGAGATAATCCCATCTCATCTGGTCGACAACGAGACCCACAACGAGCTTCGGACGCTCCACCTGAGCCGTGGCAGACAACGCTATCAGCATCATCATCACGGCAGCAATCATTCCTTTCACGTTCTTCATCTTATTCTGCTATTATGGTTGTTCAAAAGTTATATCAGTATTATACAGAAGCCATATCTGCATTATGAGAAAGCTACATCATTGCCTTGATAACAGCATTGGGAATTATTCCTTGCTGTCTGCGCCCATTTTGCTTTCCTTGCGTTTCACAATCACAATCGCGACAAACATCAGCATGAGAATGGCTGTGGCTATGTAAGCGATTGTTTCGGTTACGCTGACACTCTTAGGATGGAAGTCGAGCACCACCTTATGGCTACCGGGCTTCACGCTGATGGCTCTCAAGATGTAGTTGGCTCGGCCTACCGGCACTTCAACCCCATCGACCGTGGCGTTCCAACCGGGGTAGTATATCTCGGAAAATACGACCACTCCGCCGTTTTTTGAACTTACGCTGTATTCCAGTTGGTTCGGTTCGTATTTCTCAAGTCGCACCGTTGCCGTGCTATCGTTGGCCTTACTTTGTCCGAGAACATCGCTGAACGCCTTGTCGGCTACGGCCGTATGGCGCAAGTCTGTAGTGCCTAATGCGCTCAATTCCTCGTTGGCGTTGTTCACATAGCTTACTTTATCCACAAACCAGGCATTGCCGTAAGCATACGGGTTGGGCAGTGGCGCATTGGCTCCACCCTGCAACGGCATGATAAAGTACTTGGTGTTTAGCATATTAATGACCGGGAACAACTTGTTGCCGTCCACTGCTGACATATCGCCGGCGGCCTCTGCGATGGCCTTCATAGCTGCATTCATCTCGGGAGATATGTGCGCCTCTATCACCTCCTGATAACGGCGTAGCTTCGCTGCATGGTATCCACCTATGCTCTTGTGGAAATATGAGGTCTCGTTTTCATTGAAAGTGTTCGATGAGAAGTTCAGAACGCGATAATCGAGCGACTTGTCTTCGAGTATCTGGCGGTCGGTTTCGGTCATCTCAATCGGTGCGTCGCGCTCGCTCTTCGGCACGAACATAGAGTCGTTCAGGTAGCGCTTGTCCACCTGCCACATATCAATGAGGCACAGCACACACACGCATCCCACCATATACTCGGCTTTCAGCTTGCCGGCCTTATAGAAAAGAAGCAGCAAGGTGCCGATAACAATAATGAAGAACGTGCGCCAGCAGTCTGCGGCAAAGATTTGTTCGCGCAGGCTCGTGAGGTTATCAAGCAACGGATTGAGCTGGTCGGCAGGGAACTGGCTCAGTGCCTGACGCTCGGAAGAGGATATAAAGTCGAAGAAAGCGCCACCGCCGAGGGCGAATACTGCGGCAATTCCGGCCGTAAGGGCAAAGCTGATATAAACGTATTTGATTTTGCGCGTGAGCAGTTCGGGCTCGTCCACGATGCGTTTCAGGGCGAGCATGGCAAGCAACGGTATGGTGAACTCTGCGATAACGAGTATCGACGCCACCGTGCGGAACTTGGAATACATCGGCATATAGTCGATGAAGAAATCGGTGAACGGCATGAAATTATGCCCCCACGAAAGCAAAACAGACAATATCGTGGCGGCGAGCAGCGACCATTTGACAGTTCCCTTCACGATGAAAAGGCTGAGAATGAAGAGCATCATGACGAACGCGCCGACATAAACCGGTCCGCTTGTGCCCGGCTGTTCGCCCCAATACTGGCCCAACTGCTGATAGACGAACTCATACATCGGGTCGCCCTTCTCCTGCACAATCTTGTTTTGAATCATCGGAACAGACGCACCGCCCTTCGCGTTCGGTATCAGCAACGTCCACGTCTCGCCTATTCCGTAGCTCCACGCGGTGATGTAGTCGCGCTCAAGTCCGCTGTCAGTCTGGTTGGCCGAATTTTTCTTCACCAGCTCGCTCTTGCCTCTCATCGACTCTTTTTGGTATTCCCACGTGTGATAGAGGTTGGAAATGTTCATCGCAACGCCAATGATTGCGGCGGCGAGACACACTCCCGAGGCTTTCAGGAAATGGGAAATGCGCTTCTGCCGGATGGCATCGACAAGGAAACCGAGGACAAGGAAAAAGATGATAAACATATAATAATATGTCATCTGCACGTGATTGGCACTGATTTCAAAGGCCGTAAAGAGTGCCGTCACTATCAGTCCCCACAGATATTTGCCCCGATATGCAAGCACGATACCGCCTATCATCGGAGGCAGATAAGCCAATGCGAAAACCTTCCACAGGTGGCCGGCGGCTATGATGATAAGGAAATAACTTGAAAAAGCCCATATCACAGAGCCGAGAACGGCTAACGAGCGTCGGAAATCAAACGCGCGCAGCATGATATAGAAGCCTAACAGGTAGGCGAAGATATACCAAACATAGTCGGGCAACCAAAGATGATACATCGAAACGATACTTTTCAGCCCGTCGGTAGAGCCGTATGACGGTGCCATCTGATAGGTCGGCATACCTCCGAACACGGAGTTTGTCCACCGGGTCTGCTCGCCCGTGCGCTCACGGTATTCTGTCATCTCGTGCCCCATGCCTTTTCCGGCCGACGAGTCGTGTCTATACAGAATTTTACCCTGCGACACCGGCACGAAGAAATAAGCGAAAGAGATTGCCGCAAAGAGTACTATCACAAGCACCTCGGGCATTATTTTCTTTATTGTCTCCATATTTTTAAGTTACGTTTTTTATGAGGCAAAGATACTATTTTAATTCGGAAATATTGTCAAATAGGCTCCGTTATGTGCTAATTGAGCCACTTTTAACCTGTTTTTTTTGTCGGAAAGAGATACAAACCGTACCTTTGCAGCATGAAAATAGGTATTATTGTTGCTATGGACAAGGAGTTCGTGCAACTGAAATCATTGCTCGACGACAGACAAACCGAGCGACGCAATCACAAGGACTTCGTCATAGGACGAATGGGAGACAAGGAAATCGTGATGCAACAGTGCGGCATAGGCAAGGTGAACTCGGCCGTCGGAGCTGTTGAAATGATAAACAACTATCACCCTGACATCATCATTTCCACCGGCGTGGCGGGCGGAGCAGACATCAGCCTGAACGTTACCGACGTGGTGGTTGGCACGCAATACGTATATCACGACGCTTACTGTGGCGAGGAATGCGAATATGGCAGAATCATAGGAATGCCGGCACGCTATAACACGCCAAAGGAACTGGCAGAAAAGGCTCTCGCCTTAAATGACAAGACGCACATCCGCGGCGGACTGATTGTCAGCGGTGAGTGGTTTGTTGACTCGCGCGAGAAGATGCAATCCATACTCGACAAGTTCCCCGAGGCCATGGCCGTCGATATGGAAAGCTGCTCTATCGCCCAAGTGTGTCATATATATAAAGTGCCGTTTGTGTCGTTCCGCATCATCAGCGACGTGCCGCTGAGCGACCACAAGGCCGCGCAGTACTTTGACTTCTGGGCAAGAATGGCCGAGGGATCGTTCAATGTGACGAAGCGTTTCATCGCTACTATATAAACTTCCTCAAACCTCCATCCCATCATCCTTAAGAAAACAATATTTTTTATATATTAGTATTAAAATCATCCCATCATGTCTCTCCCCCTTGGGGGAGCCGTAGGGGGCTTCAGATTATGAACAAAATCCCATCATTCACCATCGATCACGAGCACTTGCTCCGTGGAATATACGTCAGCCGCAAAGACGAGGTGGGCGGCGAAGTTGTAACAACCTTCGACATACGCATGAAGGAGCCTAACCGCGAGCCGGCGCTGCATAACGGAGCGCTGCACACCATTGAGCATCTTGCCGCAACATATCTGCGCAACGACGCGGAATGGCGCGACCGCATCGTCTATTGGGGACCGATGGGCTGTCTCACGGGCAACTATCTGCTCTTAAGGGGCGACTATGAATCGAAGGACATCGTGGAACTGATGCGACGCACATTCCGTTTCGTGGCCAACTTCGAGGGCGAGATACCCGGTGCAGCACCACAAGACTGCGGCAACTGGCTGCTCCACGACCTGCCGATGGCCAGATACGAGGCACGCAAATACCTCACCGAGGTACTCGACTGCATCACGGAGGACAACCTTGTATATCCTAAACGCAATGACTGACGCGTTGCCTTTTCAGGTATCATCCACATTTCATTAAATGAACGGGGGCCGTGTCCAACAGCACAGCCCCCGTTACTTTTATCCAACACACTGCCTCAATCCCAGTTCAAGTGGCTCATCCGATAAATACAGGAGGCAACCTCTTTCGGTCGAACAGCATAGTACTATGGCGCAATACTCGAGTAATTTGGGTGCAGTACTCAAGTAATTCCGGCCTGATTACTCAAGTAATTCCGGCCTGATTACTCAAGTATTTTGGCTTCAGTACTGGAGTAATCCGGCCTTAAATACTCTGAACATGGCGTAAAGTGTGTGCAAAGGTGCGACATAATATCTAATAAAAGACTTCCCCCTATATTTATCGGGTGGGCCCTTTGTAATCACATTACAAGATAGCGGTAACAAAGGAAACAAAAAAATCCGCCAACACCGTGACTATCATCACGAAATGTTGACGGATATATAATATAAAGTATTTTATTCTGTTTTACGGGCCGAAACGCTACTCTTTATTGGCGCGCTTACGCTCCAGATGGTCGAGAATAATCTTGCGCATACGGATGTTCTTCGGCGTTACCTCAACATATTCGTCGGCTTTGATGTATTCGAGACACTCCTCAAGGCTCATGACGGTCTTGGGAATGACGCGCGCCTTCTCGTCGCTTCCGCTCGCACGCACATTGGTGAGCTGCTTGGCTTTGGTTACGTTGATGACAAGGTCATTGTCGTGAACGTGTTCTCCGACTACCTGTCCGCAATAGACATCCTCACCCGGATCGATGAAGAACTTACCGCGGTCCTGCAGTTTGTCAATGGAGTAAGCGTAAGACGTACCCGTTTCCATCGCAATCATCGAGCCGTTCATGCGTCGGGTTATCTCGCCCTTGAACGGTTGGTAGTTCTTGAAGCGGTGGGCCATGATGGCCTCGCCCTGACTGGCGGTGAGAACGTTGGTACGCAAACCGATAATTCCTCGCGAAGGAATCTCGAACTCAATGTTCACGCGCTCGCCCTGATTCTCCATACCGGTCATCTCGCCCTTGCGACGCGTCACCATGTCAATCATCTTCGACGAGAATTCCTCCGGCACATTGATGGTGAGTTCCTCGATAGGCTCGCACTTCTGACCGTCAATCTCCTTATATATAACCTGCGGCTGACCTACTTGCAGTTCGTAACCCTCGCGTCGCATGGTTTCTACGAGTACCGAGAGATGGAGCACTCCGCGTCCGCTGACAATCCACTTGTCCGTGGAATCCTCGAAAGGAGTAACGCGCAAGGCGAGGTTTTTCTCCAATTCCTTGTTCAGACGGTCGGTGATATGGCGGCTCGTACAGAACTTGCCTTCCTTTCCGAAGAACGGCGAATCGTTGATGGTGAACAGCATCGACATCGTCGGTTCATCGATAGCAATCGGCGGCAGTGGCTCAGGATTCTCGAAATCGCTGATGGTATCGCCAATCTCAAAGCGTTCCAGACCGATAACGGCGCAGATGTCGCCCGAGTCTACATGGTCGGTCTTCACGTGGCCCATACCCTCGAAGGTGTGCAACTCCTTGATTTTAGTCTTCTCTATTGTGCCGTCGCGGTGACATACGCTTACGTTCATGCCGTCGCGCAACGTACCGCGGTGAACACGTCCCACGGCGATGCGTCCTGTATAGTTAGAATAATCGAGCGACGTGATGAGCATCTGCGGGTCGCCCTCTATCTGTTTCGGCGCGGGAATGATCTCAAGAATCTTGTCGAGCAGATACTCGATGTTGTCTGTCGGAGTCTTCCAGTCTGCACTCATCCATCCGTTCTTGGCCGAGCCATAGACCACCTCGAAGTCGAGCTGCTCCTCGGTTGCGTTGAGGTCGCACATCAGGTCGAAGACCATCTCATACACTTCCTCCGGCCGGCAGTTCGGTTTGTCCACCTTGTTTACGACTACGATAGGCTTCAAGCCTATCTCCAATGCCTTCTGTAAGACAAAGCGTGTCTGCGGCATCGGGCCTTCAAAGGCGTCGACGAGCAAGATACAGCCATCAGCCATATTGAGCACGCGCTCCACCTCACCGCCGAAATCGGAGTGCCCCGGAGTGTCGATGATGTTTATCTTCACCCCTTTCCAGTTTATAGAAACGTTCTTTGAAAGAATGGTTATACCTCGTTCACGCTCCAAATCGTTAGAGTCGAGCACCTGTCCACTGTTATCCTGTCCATCGCGGAAAAGCTTTCCGGCGAGCATCATCTTGTCCACGAGTGTTGTTTTTCCATGATCCACGTGGGCGATAATAGCTATGTTTCTGAGTTCTTGCATATTAATTGCCTTAAAAATCGGGTGCAAAATTACACATTATTTATTAATAACGAGTAATTTTGCACCTTTTATTTATGTGTGAGCGGGCAAAGAACTGTCAAAAAAGCCAAAAGTAACGGGCGGCTATATCTTGCCTTCGATGATTTCTTTTTCCCAAGTTGCCTGCTGTTCCTTCGTGCTTTCGGAATAATAAATGATATATCCGCTCTTGCGGTTTACAAGATAGATGGCCGAAATCAGCCCCGAGGAAACCATCAGCGACTTATAAACCACAACGGGATATTCTTTTGTACCCTTCACTTCCTTAGTGTAATCGTTTGACGGAAGTACGTCGGCAAGGAAAATCTCACACGACTGCAGGCCTCCTGTCGATGACTTTCCGGTTATCAGCGCGAAGCCGTTATTCACGATATACTTATAATTGCCGGTCAGGTCGACAAAATAAGGGAACAATGGCACAGCATTGCCGGAAAGCGCCACTGCGAAAAAGACGAACAATGATAACAATACTTTCTTCATAATACAATGTTTTTAGAGGTTTATATCTGTTTTGCACAAATATAGGCAATTTCCCGATAACACGCAAATTTGCGGCCGCTTTTATGCAAAAACGCCTCACTTGTTGACTCTTTAGGCAGTAAGAATATGTTAAAATCAGGTAAATTCTTCATTCTCCATTCTTCATTCTTCATTTAAATTAGTAACTTTGCAGCCGAAATTCGGAAAATCCGGTGCATTCGATGCCGTTCTCCGTTGTGATTAAGGCGGCGAGGCGACAGAAGGATGTAATAAAAAATCAACATTAATCAAACAAAATCATGTATTTAAACAAAGAAAAGAAGGAAGAGATTTTCGGACAGTTCAGCCACAACAACACCAAGACCGATACCGGTTCTGCTGAAAGCCAAATCGCATTGTTCACTTACCGTATCGCTCACCTCACTGAGCACGTAAAGAAGAACCACAAGGACTTCGTTACAACTCGCTCTCTGACTCAGCTCGTTGGTAAGCGTCGTGCGCTGCTCGACTATCTCTACGACCGCGACGTAAACCGCTATCGTGCTATCATTAAGGCTCTCGGTCTGCGTAAGTAAGATATTTTTTAGGACTAAAAAAAGGCTATTCCGCTTGGAATAGCCTTTTTCATATCACCTTATCTTCTCTTATTTTCTTTTAACTCCATACTTCTCTTTATCCAAAATCTCTCCCAGCGGCTTCATTACAAATTCCCGCTCGTGCATCAGCGGATGCGGAACGGTAAGCTCGGGCGTAGAGATATTCAGGTCATCATAGAGCAGTATGTCAATGTCTATCACCCGGTCGTGATACACTCCGGCCTCAGACTTTGTCGTGCGGCCCATCTCCCGCTCGATGTCCTGCGTGGCTTCAAGAAGTTGAAAGGGCGACAACGCAGTGCGTACACACACAGCAGCGTTGAGAAAAGTATTATCGGAAACAAATCCCCAGGGTTCTGTTTCATAAAAAGCTGACCGGCTCAACACGTCGCCAATCAGCTCATTAATTCTTTCGATGGTCTCGCTCATCACGTGACGGCGATCGCCGAGATTCGAGCCGAGCCCCAAATATGCTATGTGCATGGGTTAATCGTTAAGTATCAGCATGGCATCGCCGAAACAGCCGAACTTATAACCGTGCTTAACGGCCAAATGATAGGCTTCCATGACGAGGTCGTAGCCTCCGAAAGCGGCAGTAGACATGAGCAAGGTAGACATAGGATGATAGAAATTGGCTATCATGCAGTCGGACAAGCCGAAGTCGTATGGTGGAAAGATGAACTTGTTGGTCCATCCGTCATACTCCTTCAGCATTCCGTCTGTGCCTACGGCGGTCTCCGTTGCCTTGACAACGCTCGTTCCGACGGCGCAGACATGATGGCCTTTCTGCTTTGCCGAGTTCACGATAGAGCAAGCCTCGGCACTTATCGTCATCTGCTCGGAGTCCATCTTGTGTTTCGTCAGGTCCTCGACCTCTATGCTATGGAAGTTGCCGAGGCCACAATGAAGTGTGATGAAAGCCGACTCGATGCCTTTTATCTCCATACGCTTGAGCAGTTCGCGACTGAAATGCAGTCCTGTCGCAGGTGCTGTTACGGCACCTTCGTTCTTTGCGAATATGGTTTGGAAGTGCTCCATGTCCTCGCTCGTGGCACGCGCGGGCTTCGTTTCCCCGTCTCTGTTATCGATGATGTAGCGTGGCAGCGGTGCCTCACCCAGCGCATAAAGCTCCTTTTTGAACTCGTCGTGCGGACAGTCATAAAGGAAGCGCAGCGTGCGGCCGCGGCTTGTAGTGTTGTCGATGACCTCGGCAACCATCGTTCCACTTTCGTCGAAGAACAACTTGTTGCCTATTCTGATTTTGCGGGCAGGCTCCACAAGCACGTCCCAAAGGCGCATCTCCTCGTTAAGCTCACGCAGGAGGAACACCTCAATCTTTGCGTCGGTCTTCTCCTTCGTACCGTAAAGGCGCGCCGGGAATACCTTTGTGTCGTTGAATATGAACGTGTCACCCTCGTCAAAATAGTCGAGCACGTTACGGAAATCAATAAAATCGCCTTCCACGGGATTGCCGTCAGCGTCTTTCTTATACATATCGATGGTCTGCGACTTCTTGTGCAACACCATGAGACGGCACTCGTCGCGTCGCGTCACGCTGAAAGAATCTGTCGTTCCGTCATTACGTGTAATGGTATGGACTGATGAGTGCGGATAAAGAGCCACCGCATCTTCCGGAAGTTTGAATCTAAATTGTGACAGTTTCATATACTTTAATAGTTTGATTACGTGTTTGATAATCTCCGGCACAGGCCGGTTGTTATTGTTATTTCACTATGTCTTCTATCTCTTGACGGTCGAGCCACGCGGGGAAATCGTCCAAAGTGAGACAGTCTTCCACCCGGACATTGCCCACACGGGTGCGCCGTAATGCCGTGAGATAGGCTCCGCTGCCGAGTTCTCTGCCCAGGTCGCGGGCCAAAGCCCTTATGTATGTGCCCTTGCCGCAGACCACGCGGAGCGACACTTGCTTTTTCTCGTCGTCATAACCGGTAAGCTCTATCTCGTCGATGCGTATGTTCTTCGGACTGAGTTCCACCTCCTTGCCCTTACGCTTGAGGTCGTATGCGCGATTGCCGTTCACCTTGCAGGCCGAATAAGAGGGCGGAATCTGCTGTATGTCTCCGACAAACTTAGTTATTGCCTCGGCCACAAGCTCACGCGTGATATGCCCGGTGGGAAAGGTTTCGTTCACCTCATGCTCCATGTCATAGCTCACTGTGGTGGCTCCCAACTGCAAGGTGGCAGCGTATTCCTTCGTATGTGCCTGAAACTCCTCGATGCGCTTGGTCATCTTTCCTGTGCAAAGCACAAGCACACCGGTAGCCAGCGGGTCGAGCGTTCCGGCGTGTCCGATTTTCACCTTAGCCCCCTTGCGCTTGCTGCAAAGGTAGCGCACGTGGGCCAAAGCACCGAAACTTGACATCTTGTAGGGCTTGTCGATGGCTATAATTTCCCCGGTTGTGAAGTTTATCATAGACTACAGCAAACGGTTATGGCTCCGACAATGGCGCAATAGATGGCGAAATATATCAGTTTGCCTTTCTTCACGATATTTATCATCCACTTGCAGGCCAGGCATCCGGCCACGAACGCAGCCACGAAACCTATGACAAGCGAAGTCAGGGATATGTCGCCCACGGCTGCCGAGGCTCCGCCTTTCATGGCTTTTACCACGTCGAGTAAGGCTTCGCCGAGTATCGGAGGAATGACCATGAGGAAGGAGAACTGCGCCAGCTTTTCTTTCTTGTTGCCGAGGAGCAATCCCGTGGCGATGGTGCTACCCGAGCGCGACAATCCCGGCAACACGGCAACAGCCTGAGCCAGACCGATAATGAAAGCATCGGCAATGCTCAGCTTCTCTTTCTGACGCGGTTTTGCGAAATAAGAGAACGCAAGCAGGGCTGCCGTAACGAGCAGCATACAACCCACAATGAGCAAACCTGAACCGAAAATCTCCTCAACCTTGTCCTTGAAGAACACGCCGACGATGCCGATAGGTATCATCGAGACGAGAATATTGAGTGTGTATTTCGTTTCTTCGTTATACTCAAACTTGAACAGTCCCTTGAAAATCCAAGAAATTTCCTTCCAAAGTATCACTAAAGTACTAAGCACAGTAGCTACGTGGACAAGTATAGTGAACGTGAGATTCTGCTCACCGTCTATGCCAAACAGTGCAGAGCCGATGGTGAGATGACCGCTGCTGCTCACTGGCAGATACTCCGTAAAGCCCTGTATCAGGCCCAATACCAATGCTTCAATCTCGCTCATGCTTCCTTGTCCTCATCTTTTGGTTTATAGACAATAGCTCCGATAATGGAAACGAAGCCGAGGAACGTAACCACCGGAGCCACCTTCACGTGCAGCGCACTGAATATTTCCGGATTGAAACGGGTCTCGCCCGAGCTTTCACCACTCATAAGGATAAAGCCTAATACGACAATCGCCATTCCTATCGCAAGCAAAATGAAATTGGTTTTGCCAAATGCAAAATTCCTTTTATCCATAGTTCTTTATCTGGTATTTATGTCTTATTACTTATATTATATCTTATACAGGTCGCAGGCTTTCATGCGCAGGAACTTGTTCACCGACACCCAGGCGCAGAAAGAGGTGATAAGCACACCAAAAAGCAGCACCGAACCGGCCGTGATGGCAAGCACTTCGGCATTGATGATAACCGTCATCTCCGGCTCGAAACAATAGAGGCCATAGACACCCACACCGAGAGCGATTATCGCGAGGAGTGCTGAGAGTAGGCCCTGCCCCACCGCACTGCGCATGAACGGCGTACGGATGAATCCCCACGAAGCCCCGACAAGTTTCATAGTGTGGATGCTGAACCTGCGGGAATAGATGCTCAGTCGGATGGTATTGTTGATAAGCGAGAACGACACTATCGTAAGCAGCGCGGCAAGCACCAACAGCACAAGGCCGATTTTGCCCAACGTGCGGTTTACGCTGTCCACCAAATCCTTGCGATAGTCAATCTCCGACACGCCGTGAAAACGTTCGAGTTCCTTAGAAATCCACTTAATGGAATCATTGTTGGCATATTCTGCATTCAGTCGCAGCTCTATCGAGGCCGTAAAAGGGTTCTCGCCGGCAAACTCGCGCGGGTCGGCACCCAGCTCCTTTATGCCTTCTTTCAGAGCCTGTTCACTGCTCACGTAGTTCAATCCGTTTATATATCTCAGCTTTTTCACGCGCTGGCACAGCGCATGAGCCTCCTGAGCTGACGTTTGCGGACTGAGAATCATTGTTACCGTGAGGTTTTCTTTCACGTATGAAGAGAGGTTGCGACCCGTAAAAACAGTAAGCACAACCATGCCAAGCAGTACAAGCACCATCGCGGTACTTATACACAGAGTAACAACCTGCAAACCATATCGGCTGCCGGTCTTTTTTCGCTTTTTTGCCATTACCTAATTATGTAATATTACAAATTCTCTGCAAAGATAGTCTTTTTCTTTGAGAAACCGTTCATTTTTGCTCCAATAAAGCATCCACCTCCAAAATAAAACAAAATATGGCTTCGTTTTTTCTTCTCGGGACTGCATTGGACCGCCAGCACGCCCTGTTTATCATGAAAAAGACTAAACAGAACAGAGAGTCCGTGCTCCCTTCAGAATAAGGAAACGGCAGTACACAATTAGTACAAAGGCTCTGTACTATCGGTACAAGGCTGTTGTACTATTTGTACAAGGCCTCTGTACTAACAGTACAAGGCGTCTGTACTAACAGTATGCTCATGACTGGCTCACTTATCCGGCTGTCTGTACTAACAGTACAAGGCGTCTGTACTAACAGTACAAGGCTCTTGTACAATTCTGTACTCTTCCCCTTCCCAGCCTAATCTATTCATTATGGGCATTTATATGCGGCGAACTCAAATTAATTCGACTGTATAGTTGAATTAATTTTGCCATATCACATCTTTACATTATCTTTGCATTGTGAAACATTTACCAAATTAACGTTATAAAAAAGGAGGTCAAGAAACAGACAGGGAAAACAGAAACGCAAAAGGACTGCAACAAGACTGTTACATCCTACAAGTTGGGAAAAACAACATCCACATTAATGTGAAATAATCAAACGACGAAAAAGCGTTTCCATTCCATAGAACTTGAAAGGACATATAACATTTTGAGCTTTTGGCTCTTGTTCTCTTTACATCGAATACCGCCAAACATTCGTCTTTCGGGAACAAGCAGACTGAAAGTTCACGCTGATAGGGCGTGGACTATTCATCGCTTGTAGAAAGACAGGTCACTTGGCGGTAACCGGATGTAAAACAAGCAACGGATGGTTACACGCCTTTTCCTTAATAACAAAAAATCAATGAAAAAGATTCTATTAATTATCGTGACAATTATAACATCCGCTACCTTAAACGCACAGGACAAAGACGTTACAAAATTCCTCGGTATCCCAGTTGACGGGACGAAAGCCGCAATGATACAGAAACTCAAAGCTAAAGGGTTCACAAGTAATCCTTACGACAAGGACGTATTAGAAGGAGAATTTAATGGCAAAGATGTCCATATATATGTTGCGACAAACAACAATAAAGTTTATAGGATTGCACTCGTAGACAAAAATCCCTCTGATGAAACTGGTATAAGAATAAGATTTAACAATTTATGCGCACAATTCGAAAATAACAAAAAATATATGTCTCCAAAGGACCAAAGACTACCTAACAACACTGATATTTCTTATGGCATAAGAATAGAAAACAAACAATATGAAGCATCTTTCTACCAGCTTCCTACTATTATTTCCGATAAAAATGAAAATGAATTATTCAATGAAACATAAAATCGTCATGTTTGGTTTACTATTCAAGAAGAGAAATATGGCAAATATTGCATTTATATGTTTTATGACAACGACAACAACTGTGCTAACGGCGAAGATTTATAATTAAATAATTAAATAGGCATCAGATATGAAAAAGATATGGGTATTTATTGCAGGAGTGGGAATCGGAATAGTTCTGTTGTTTGTTATACTTATGGTTATTGCAAAAGTCAACAATAGTGGAGTAACGACATTCCAGAAACCAGGTGAGGTAATCGAGGGTGATGCTTTTGAAGTATTTCAAGTCTTGCCATCGGGTGATGCATTGGCATACGTTCAAGAAAGTTATAGCTTCGAGTTTGATAAAATAGAGCGTTATAAGAATACATATGTTATAGTTCTTCTTCCATGCAATGAAGGAAAGACATATTATGACGACCAGTTTATAAAGATTCCTAAAGGCAAGTGTGCAAGACAGATTGGGGTATATAAATATACAAACAATATGGATAGCGAAAAGACCGTTCCTGTTGTAGGGATATACGACAAATAACACATAAATATATGAAAGGAAATGGCGCTTTATAAAAATCCATACCTTTTATAACAAAAAGACAGGAACGCTTTGATTATTAAACTATTATCCGTACCTTTGACAAATCTAAAGTTCAACTTTAAATCCGTCAAAGGTACGGATAATCATTTAGGAATCAACGACATAGAGCCTTGCAAAGCAGAGATATAGAATAAGAATTCATTCGACCAGCATTGGTTCATAATAAGCGAAAACGGTAAAAAGCAAAAAAAACAAATAACAATATGGCGACAGAATTACATAAATCTCCTATATTCGGACCGGTAAAGAGCAGACGGTTGGGACTGTCTTTGGGCATAAACTTGATGCCGGGGGACGGAAAGATATGCACGTTCGACTGCATATACTGCGAATGCGGCTTCAACAAAGACAGAATACCAACGCTGCCACGACCGGCAAGGGAGGAGATAAAGGTGGCTCTCGGGAACAAGCTGAGGGAGATGGCAAAGGTGGGAACGCTGCCGGATGTGCTGACTTTCTCGGGCAACGGTGAGCCGACCGGACATCCACACTTCGCAGGTATCATTGACGACACGATAGAACTGCGCGACAAGTATTGCCCCAATGCCAGGGTTTCCGTACTGAGCAACGCAACATTCATAGGAAAAACGGATGTACGTGAGGCACTGATGAAGGTTGACAACAACATTCTAAAACTGGATACGGTATGTATGGAGTATATAAAAATGGCGGACAGACCGCTGCAAAGGCATTATGACATACGCGAGGTGATAGAGAATATGAAGAAGTTCAACGGTCATATAATAATACAAACCATGTTTATGAGGGGACTGTTGAACGGAACGGACATTGACAACACAAGCGGAAAATATGTTGAACCGTGGCTAAATGCCATCAAGGAAATATGTCCACAACAGGTAATGATATACACTATTGACCGTGATACGCCTGCTGTGGGACTGAAAAAGGCTGAGCCAAAGGTCTTGGACAGCATTAAAGGGCAGGTAGAGGAGTTGGGCATTGCCTGTTCGGTTGCGTACTGATAAGATTTCGTTACCTGTTTCTTTGCTTATTAAACGGCACTAAAAAAGGCGGTACGCCTTTATATCGACGCACCGCCCATTCATGAATATATCTTTTTCGTACTTATTTCTTTAAGCGCAAACTACAACGTGCAGATTATTCCCTGCTTGGTAGAGCGTAAGAACTCCACTATCTTGCGTATTTGCGGTCCGTCAGGCACCTGCTCGTCTATCTGGTTGCACGCATCGAAGACGCTCGTCTGTCCGTGGAACACAAGACGGTAGGCGTTTGCAATATGCTTCACGACCTTATCCTCGATGTCGGCCATACGGCAGATTGTCTTATTCACACCGCCATACGAAACCGGAGAGCCGCCGATGATGATATAAGGAGGTATGTCTTTTGAGAAAGTCGTTCCGGCCTGTATCAAAGAACAGTCTCCAACACGCGTGCCGGCATTCTCAATGACGCTACTGCTGTAAATGACACCATTGCCTATCTCGCAGTCACCGGCTATCTTCGTGCCATATCCGAACACACACCGGTCTCCAACCTTCGTATCGTGTGAGATATGCGCACCTTCCATGAAGAAGTTCCTGTTGCCTATCACCGTCTTTCCGTCACAATGTGTCGCGCGGTTTATCACCACGTTCTCACGGAATACATTGTCGTCACCAATCGTCAGAAGACTCTCCTCACCGCAGAAATTAAAATCCTGTGGCAACGCTCCAAGTACAGCACCCTGGTGTACTTTGTTGTTCTTTCCCATACGCGTACCGTTGAGAATGCTCACAAACGGATAAATGACGCATCCGTCGCCAATCTCCACGTCGTCTTCTATGTAAACGAACGGATATATCTTGCAGTTATTACCGATTTTCGCCTTTGGGCTTACTTCGGCTTTTGGACTTATTTCACTTGCCATAATTCTAATTTTGAGTTATGAATTACGAATTACGAGTTGCTGCTTAACAATTCGTAATTCATAATTCCAAATTCATAATTTTAATTCGTACCGCCACCTAATGCGTAATAAAGATTCACAACAGCCTGCATCTTGGAGAAATCGTCCTGCACTTTAGATATCTCCGCATTCAAAAGGTTCTGCTGTGCGGATATCACCTCGAGATATGTACTTGACGACTGACGGAAAAGCAACTGCGTATGCTCTACGTTCTTCTTCAGTACTTCTATCTGTTTCTCCTCCAGCTTGCTCTTCTCATCAGCAGAATTATACTGCACGAGTGCATTGCTCACTTCACTTCCGGCAGAGAGTATTGAGTTCTGCCAAGTGTTATAAGCCTGCTTGTATTGAGCCTCGGCCACGCGTAGTCCGGCTTTAAGCTGGCCGTTGGCGAAGATGGGCTGAGTGAGCTGTCCTACAAGACTGAGAAGAATCTTGCCCGGATTTACCAAGCCGTTGTTGTTGGTGAACGCACCTGTGGGCGAAATAGTAATGCTCGGATAGAAGCGGCTTCGGGCTGTCTCCACACCATAGAAGCACTGAGCCAGTGCCATTTCGTTGGCATGAACATCCGGACGGTTGGCAAGCATATTGATGCCTACGCCCTTAGCATAGCTCTCAGGGAGACTCTGTGAAGCGAGGGTGCTACGGGTAATGGCATGAGCCGGTTCACCCATAAGAAGTGAGAGGGAATTCTCCACCTCACGTATCTGGCCTTTCAGCGACGCGCTCTGTGTGAGTACAGAATAGTAGGCTGCCTCCGCGCTCTGCACACTTGTAGAGCGTGTGCGGCCAAGTTCCATCTGGAGCTTCATCATATCCCATGTATCCTTTGTGAGTTTCTGCATATCTGCTACAATCTCCATCTGCTTGTCGAGCATCAACAAGGTGTAGTAGAGATTGGCCGCATTGCAGATAAGGCCGGTCTTGACAGCCAACTCATAGTCTTTGGTCTGTAGCAAAGCTACCTGTGCCGCCTTCTTTTGGCTACGCAGATTACCGAACAAATCAACATTCCAGCTTGCCGCGATCGGCAGAGTGTAGGCCTGTGTGGCCTTTGTATGAGTGCCGAAATGGGTTATCGAACCCTGTGGAGCAAAAGCAACCGAAGGAAGATAGGCCAATTTGGCAGCCTTAAGCTGTGCCTCGGCCATATCGATGTTTAGCGCAGCATTGAGCAGATCGGGATTGTTAGCAAGCGTACGCTCGATTATAGTCTGCAAATTGGCATCGGTGAACACACTGCGCCATGGCAGATTGCCAAATCCGGTGCTATCAGCGGAACTTAAATAGGCATTGTCGTCGATGGGGTTTCTCACGACATTGTCAGTCTTCACTTCCGGACGTTCATAATCATCATATAGAGAATGGTATGCCTTGCAACCGCTCAAGAGAACGGATGCAAGTGCCATATATATTACTGTTTTCTTCATATTCTTATTCCTCCACTTTATTGTCTTTTACTGGAACATGGGCATACTGCTCAAGTTCACGGGCAACCTCTACGTTCTCTTCATCCTCAAATGTCAGAGGCTTGAACTTCTCCTGCAACCACTGGAACACGGCAAACAAAGCCGGAACGACGAACACCTGGCAGAGCGTACCGATAAGCATACCGCCTACGGCAGCAGCTCCAAGAGTCTGGTTTCCATTCTTGCCCACACCGCTTGCAAACATCAACGGCAACAGACCGACAATCATGGCAAGAGCCGTCATAAGGATAGGACGCAGACGGTCGCCGGCACCGAGAATGGCGGCATAACGGATAGCCATACCTGTCTGACGACGCTGCAACGCATACTCCACGATAAGGATAGCGTTCTTTGCCAAAAGTCCGATAAGCATGATGAGCGATATCTGCATATAGATGTCGTTACTGTGTCCGAACATCTGAGTAAACAAGAACGCTCCCGCAAGACCGAACGGTATGGAGAGGATTACAGCCAACGGAAGGATGTAGCTCTCATACTGGGCAGACAGAATCAGGTAAACAAACACTATACACAACGCGAAGATGATACCCGTTGAGTTGCTCGACTCCTGCTCGGAACGTGTCAGACCGGAGTAGTCGAGACCGTAGCCCTCTGGCAATACCTGTGCAGCAACCTCCTCAACAGCCTTGATGGCTTGTCCTGAAGAATATCCGTCAGCAGGAGTTGCATTGACGTTGATACTCGTAAAGAGGTTGAAACGGTTGACATTCGACGGTCCATAGACACGGTGCAATGTGCAGAACTCGCTTACAGGCGACATTCCTGACGGAGTGCGCACATAGATGCTTGTCAGTCCTTCCGGCCGCATACGACTCTCAACATCGCCCTGTATCATTACACGATAAAGTTTTCCGTAGGCATTGAAGTTGGAAGCATAAAGTCCTCCGTAGTAACCCTGAAGGGTAGAGAGAACCGTTGACGGACCGATACCGGCCTGCTTACACTTCGCAACATCCACATCAACCATATACTGAGGATAGTTCGGATTGTATGATGTCATAGCGTTGGAAATCTCCGGACGCTTGTTGAGTTCTGCGAGGTATGTCTTTGTAATTTCAAAGAACTTGTTCAAGTCGCCACCGGTCTTATCCTGCATAGTGAACGTCAAACCGTTGGTGGCACTAAATCCGCTGACCATAGGCGGAGCAAAGGCAAGAATCTGCGCATCCTTTATCTCGGCTGTCTGCTTATATATCATGCCAAGCACAGACGTTGACGACTGCGGGTTAACAAAGAAACGCATGATTCCGTCTCCCTGCCAGAGTCCTGACAGTTTATAGAAGAAGCCCGATGGTCTCTCCTCGAACGGTTTGAGCTTGATAATAAATGTAGCCTGGTCTGAACCCTGACCCGCGATGAAGTTATAACCCACAATCTGCTCACGTGTCTTGATGGCAGGGTTAGAGGCGAACATCTGGTCTACCTGATTGATAACCTCCTGAGTGCGAGCCTGACTGGTACCCGGTGCCATTGAAAGGGTACAGAATACAACACCAGTATCCTCATCAGGCACAAGTCCGGTCTTTGTAGTTGCCATAGTAAACACAAGCACCACGATACCGACAAAGACTCCTATGCCGGCAAGGATGCGATGATGTATGACTTTCTCTACACCTTTCTTATACTTCGCCTGTATCATTCCATACTGCTTATTGAACGCTGCATGGAAACGGTCAACCACCGACATCTTCTTCTCATGGCTTGTATCGTGCGGCTTAAGGAAAATCGCACAAAGCGCAGGAGACAAAGTCAGCGCGTTAATAGCGGAAATCAAGATTGAGATAGCCATCGTAATACCGAACTCGCGATAGAACGTACCACTGATACCTCCGAGGAACGACACCGGAACGAACACGGCTGCCATCACAAGGGTAATAGAGATAATAACTCCAGAAATCTGGTTCATCGCGTCAATACTTGCCGTCAGCGCACTGTCATAGCCCTGATCGAGCTTGGCATGGACTGCCTCCACAACCACAATGGCATCATCGACCACGATAGCGATGGCAAGCAACAACGCTGAAAGCACAAGCAGGTTGAGCGAGAAGCCGAACACCCACAAGAACAGGAATGTACCAATCAAAGCCACAGGAACGGCAATCATAGGGATAAGCGTAGAGCGGAAGTCCTGCAGGAAGACATAAACCACGATGAACACGAGTACCAACGTGAGGATAAGTGTGAATACCACCTCCTCGATAGACGCATAGAGGAACTCCGTGATATCCATGTTTATCTTGTATTCCAGTCCCGGCGGGAAACTCTTGGCCTGTTTCTCAAGCTCAGCCTTCACATCAGACGCAATCTGATTGGCATTAGAACCGGCAATCTGCTGCACCATACCCATAACTGAAGGCTGGTTGTTATCGCGCATAGCCACATTATACTGCAGTCCGCCAAGTTCCACCTTAGCCACATCCTTCAAACGAAGCGTCTGACCGTTAAGATCGCTTGAAATAATAATGTCACCATACTCCTCGGCTGTTTTCAGACGGCCTTTGTAGCGCATGACGTATTCATACGCCATATCGCTCTGCTCACCGAACTTACCCGGCGCAGCTTCGATGTTCTGTTCCGCGAGAGCCGCAGACACATCTGAAGGAATCAGACCGTACTGCTTCATGCGGTCCGGCTTCAGCCATATACGCATCGAGTAGGTTTTCATACCCGGAGTCTGCACATCACCGACTCCGTTGACACGCTTCAATGCAGGTATGATGTTAATATTGTTGTAGTTGGTAAGGAACTCATCATCATATCGTCCGTCCTCTGTGGTCAGGGCATACATGATAACGTTTGAAGTCTGTCGCTTTGAGACAGTAACTCCAACCCTCGTTACTTCGGCAGGCAGCAGAGCCTGAGCCTGAGAGACACGGTTCTGAACGTTGACCGCAGCCATATCCGGATCTGAACCCTGCTTGAAATATACAGTAATCTGCGCCATACCGTCATTGGTGGCAGACGATGTCATATATGTCATGTTCTCAACACCGTTGATACTCTCCTCCAACGGAGTTACGACGGAGTTCAGCACAGTCTGAGCATCGGCACCCGTGTATGTCGTTGACACACTGATGGTAGGCGGAGCGATGTCTGGATACTGCTCGATAGGCAGCGATATAAGACCGATAACACCGAGAAGTACGAAGAAGATGGAAATCACCGTCGACAGTACCGGTCTTTTTATGAAGTTTGTAAATGTCATAATTGTTCTTTTATTCCATTATATTGTTGTTACAATAAAAATCGGTTGACAACCATTATATATCGCCAAAGGATTTACACCTTATTATATAGTAGGCTTATTTCTTGCCCGACATGGCATCAGCAAAACCCGAAGCACTACCCTGACTCTCACCAAGTTTTGCAGCCTCGTCTATTTTCTTCTGATATTGAGCCGCTGTGATAGGCTTAATCTCCATACCGTCGGTGAGCTTTGTGATACCGTTTGTAACAATCTTGTCGCCCACTTTAAGTCCGCTTGTAACAATATAAGTCTTGCCATCGTTCTGCGGATTAACCGTAATCTCTGTATAAACGACCTTATTGTTTGCACCAAGTTTATACACAAAAATCTTATCCTGCACCTGAGTGGTTGCCGTCTGAGGTATCATGATGGCACGGCTCTCGCTCGTAGGCACCACAATCTGACCTGAGCCACCGCTGCGAAGCAGGAACTCGGGATTCAGGAAGCGCGCAATCATCGACACAGAACCCGTTGCAGCATCGATAATACCGCTAACCTTTGTAACCGTTCCTTCATGATTGAAGATTGTACCGTCAGCCAAACGCAACTTAACCGCGGGGAACTTCTTTATCGCCTCGGCGATAGTTCCCGAGGATTTGGTCATTGAAAGGATGTCCTTCTCAGTCATAGAGAAATAAACCTCCATAGTGCTTGAGTTAGACACCGTGGTCAGCGGTTGTGCAGAAGAGGCACTTACAAGCGCGCCCTGCTTGAATGGAATGTCGCCAACGACACCGGCAGTAGGGCTGGTAATGGTGCAGAAGCTGAGATTTTCCCTTGCGCTTGCGAGTTGAGCCTTAGCAGCAGCAACGGCAGCCCGTGCCTGTGCCACGCCAGCCTCGGCTGTGGAGAGCTGGTTCTTGGCTGTCTGCAACTCATAACTACCTATCACATTATTTTTGTAGAGGTTCTGACTGTTGGTGTAAGTCAGTTTTGCGGTAGCCAACTGGGCCTGAGCTGACGCAACAGAAGAGTTTGCCTGACCGACGGCCGCCTCGGCTGAGCGAACAGCAGCGACGTATGTCTCATTGTCAATGGTAAAGAGCACCTGTCCGCGGCCCACTCTTTGGCCTTCCTGAACAGCCACACGGGTAATGAAGCCGGATACTTTCGGACGAATTTCTACATCCTGAACACCTTTTATCGTAGCAGGATAAGCGGCCTGTAACTCTGTACTCTGAGTACCGATGGTAGCCACAGGAAATTCATTATCGCCGAAACTCGGACGTCCCGATTTACCACAGCCGGAAAGCAACAATGCCGTGAATGCGGCAAACAACATAAATTTGTTTCTTTTCATACCTATTTTTATAATTAATATTTATTCTTTACTAATAAAATAACTCTCTCTGAAATGAATAAGTAAAACCGAAATGAAAGGCATCGTTACGAAAACTCAAACCTATACACACGGTTTTCAGAGCGCAAAATTACTCATTAATATAATAGCAAACAACTTTACGCAATCAAATTTAACAACAATTATTGCACTTTACATACTTTTTTCAGCCTTAAGTCCCATACTGCGGGCTTTATCCATAAGCAATCTCATAAGCGGCTCACGCTCGTTAGGAACCACATTATCAAGGACAGCATCCTTCAAAATCTTCTTCAGGACTCCCACCTCACGCCCCGGTTTGATACCGAAAATATCCATAATCTCATTCCCGTCGATACAAGGCTGGAACAGGCGCTTATAGTCTTTTTCCTTGAGTTCAACGAGTTTCTCGCGTACTATGCGGAAATTATCAAGGAATTTCGCCTTCTTCACGCGGTTCTTACTCGTGATGTCTGCCTCGCAAAGCATCATCAGGTCGTCGATATCATCGCCTGCATCATTCATCAGACGGCGCACAGCACTGTCCGTAACCACATCGTCGGCAATGACGATAGGCCTCATGTGCAGGTCAACGAGCTTCTGAACGTACTTCATCTTAGCGTCCATCGGCAGCTTCATTCTGCGGAAAATGGCAGGCACCATCTTCGCCCCTATGTAGTTGTGGTTATGGAATGTCCACCCCGCCACAGGATCCCAGCGTTTGCTCTTTGGCTTTCCTATGTCGTGGAATAGCGCAGCCCAGCGGAGCCAAAGGCGAGGATTAGATGGAGGATTGAGGATAGATATCCTCTCATCCTGCGCTTTCGCCACATTATCCAGCACCTCCAGCGTATGATAGAAGTTGTTTTTGTGCGCCCGTCCGTTGCGTGTCTCCACAATGTCAAGGGCCAAGAGTTCGGGCAGTATCAGCCCCAGCAATCCGCAACGCTGCAAGTCTATGAAGCCCTTGCTCGGATGACGGGTGAGCATTATCTTGTTCAGTTCGTCAGCAATACGTTCCCCACTGATGATTTTTATGCGCTCGGCATTGCGTTGCAAAGCATCGAAAGTCTCGTCCTCGATGTAGAAATTGAGCTGCGTGGCAAAGCGGATGCAGCGCATCATGCGCAACGGGTCGTCGGAGAAGGTTATATCCGGATCGAGCGGTGTCCGTATGATACCGTCCTCAAGGTCGTAAAGGCCGTCAAAGGGATCAACAAGTTCGCCGAAACGGTCCTTGTTCAGGCACACCGCCATGGCATTTATTGTGAAGTCTCGTCGGTTTTGGTCGTCCTCCAACGTACCGTCCTCCACGTGCGGCTTGCGCGAGTCGTGGCTGTAACTTTCCTTACGCGCACCGACAAACTCCACCTCCATATTCTTATATTTCACCTGTGCCGTTCCGAAATTGCGGAACACCGAGAGATGGGCCTTCTTTCCGAGCATCGTTTTCAGTTCGCCCGCCACCTCTATTCCGCTGCCCACGACCACCACGTCGATGTCGTTCGACGGCCGTTCCAAAAACAAGTCGCGCACATATCCGCCCACAACATAACACTCAAGTCGGAGCTTGTCGGCCGCGTCAGAAATCAAATGAAAAATGTCTTTATCAAGTAATTGCGCCAGTTCGGCATCACTTAGGAGTTTCATCGTCATAAAAGTGTTTAGAATGCAAAATTAGTTAAAATCCATGAGAATACAATCTTTGGACATAAAGTTTTTACTTTCTCACCGAACAAAGGTCAGAGAAACGACACATTTTGTAAATTTTTATTACCAAAAATCGGCTTTTCTGAAATCCATTCTATCGTGTAAAAAACTGTTAAATAATGGCTCCGTTACTCATTTCCGAGCGTTTTTCGACCTTAAAAATGCCAACTTAAAACTCAAAATTCGTAACTCAAAATTCCAAAAGTGCCTCCGTTAGAGAAAATCGGAGCGTTTTTTCGCAAGATTTTGCTGTCCGGAAAAACACAGGAAAATGGTGTTTTTGGCTGATTTAACGTTTGTTAGCTTTCAAAAGTGGCACTTTTAGAGTGCGTTTTAGGCTGTTTTGGAGTGCAATGGAGGCTCCGTTGAAGCCCAAAAGTGCCTCCGTTGGCGTCTAACGGAGCCTCCGTTGCAAAATAACAGGGGCTTAAACAGGTCGTAAAAGAGCCAAAACGGACAAAAAAAAAGGCTAAATCTTTGACTACCAAAGACTTAGCCTTATATTACATAAAATGCCGTATTTTCGCGAATTTGAGTGCAAGAGAGACTTCGATCGAAAATCCGCAATTCTGAGAGCGGCATTTGTAATAATTTATTACCAATATTTGTTGCGTTATAAATCAAGCATAAGCTCAACGGGACAGTGGTCGCTGCCCATGATTTCGGTGTGAATTTTGGCATCGGCAATGCGGTCGCGCAGACGCTCGGAGGCCAAGAAATAGTCGATACGCCAACCCGCATTCTTCTCACGCGCCTTGAAACGGTAAGACCACCAAGAGTAAGTTATCTGCTCGGGATAGAGAGTGCGGAAAGTGTCGATGAAGCCACTGTCAAGCAATGTTGTGAACTTCCCGCGCTCCTCGTCTGTGAAACCAGCGTTCTTGCGATTGGTCTTAGGATTCTTAAGGTCGATTTCCTGATGCGCTACGTTCAGATCGCCACATACGATAACAGGTTTCTTCGCGTCGAGCTGCATTAGATAGCTGCGGAAACAGTCCTCCCATGTCATGCGGTAGTCCAACCGACGCAGTCCGTCCTGCGAGTTTGGCGTGTAGACGGTAACGAGATAGAAGTCGGGCATCTCCAAAGTTATCACGCGTCCTTCGTGATCGTGGTCGTCCACGCCAATGCCATAGCTCACATTCAGCGGCTTATGCTTCGTGAAGATGGCCGTACCGCTATATCCTTTCTTCTCGGCATAGTTCCAGTAGGCCTCATAACCGACGAACTCGATGTCGAGTTGCCCCTGCTGCATCTTTGTCTCTTGCAAGCAGAAGAAATCGGCATCGAGTTCGCTGAACACTTCCTTGAATCCCTTTCCCACGCAAGCGCGCAGGCCGTTGACATTCCAAGAAATTAATTTTATCATTGTTTTATTTTTCCAATCTGAATGTATATGTCGGATTATAATACTCATCGGCATCCGAAGCAGAATTACTTGCGGTCCATTTTGTCTGGTTATCAACCTTGATACTCTGCATCAGGAAACTTGCAATCATATATCTTCCGCTGTACTGTCCGTTGAAATTGTAATACGGATACCATGAGAACTCAACCTTGTGGTCTGCTCCTCCATAGTTTACATTAACCGTTGTAGTCTCTGTCGGATATACTCCGAAATAAACGACATTGTTCTGCAACTGGTAAAGATAATACTTCATCGTCAATGTCTGATTAGGAGCATCATCGAGAGCTTTCTTCAAAGCCTTGTTCTCATCAGTGTTTTTGATGTTCTTTCCAAGATACTTTGCAGGAAGAGTTACTGTAATCGTGGAGTCGTTTATGCCACGGACATAGACATACACGTTCTTAAGAGAGTCTTCTTTCGACTTCTTTGTGTCTGTCAACTTAATCGTGTCATTCCAGAAATACATCTTTCCACTGTATGTTCCCGGAATCTGTTTCATGTACTGTGTGTACTGTTCAGGCGACAGACTGTAATCATCACTGTCGCTGTCAAGACAAGAAGTGAAAGAGAATGAAGCCACAAAGAGGCACGCAATTCCAAAAAGAAACTTTAAATTTTTCATTGTTTTATAATTTATTATTTTGTTAATCTAAAGCATAAAACCATGCACAGATAATGGAAATTGCATGGAATTATATTTTTTCACAATCTTTAAGAAACGGGAACTACGTCATCTGAGCAGTTTCATGAATTCCTCTCGGGTCTTAGCCTGCTTGAAAGCACCACTGAAATCGCTCGTGGTGGTGATACTGTTGCGCTTCTCCACGCCTCGCATCTGCATACACATATGCTTGGCCTCGACCACGACCATAACGCCGAGGGGATGAAGAGTTTCGTCGATACAGTCCTTTATCTGCTGTGTCATACGTTCCTGTACCTGCAATCTATGGCTGAATATATCCACAACGCGGGCTATCTTGCTCAGTCCGGTGATATATCCGTTGGGGATATACGCCACGTGTACCTTGCCATAGAAGGGCAGGATGTGATGCTCACACAATGAGAAGAAGTCAATATCCTTCACTATCACCATCTGATTATACTTCTCCTCGAAGAGAGCATCCGTAAGGACCTTGTGCGGGTCCTGCGAATATCCTCGCGTAAGTATCTGCATTGCCTTTGCCACACGCATCGGAGTCTTCTGTAGTCCTTCGCGTTCGGGGTCTTCGCCAAGCAGTTCAATTACGCTTTTATAGTGTTCTGCGAGTTCATCAAGTCCCTCGCGATATTCTGTTTCCGGGTTCATTATATTGTTAATCTATTATCTGATAATCACGCACGTTAACTCGGCATTCTATTATCACGGCTTGTCTGAATCCTGCTTTCCGCATATCTTTGAGCAGGTCTTCAGCTTCTTCGCGCTTCTCGAAATTACCAATGCGGCACGCCCACCGCGGCGAATAGAAGTGAACATAAACCGGCTGATCGGGGAAAGCGGCCTTCACCTTGTGGCCAATACGCTCGGCTTCGTTCTTGTCTTCGCGTTTGTTGCCTCCGAAATAAACCTGAATGCGATAGCCGGCGGTCTTTTTCATGCCTTTATATCTCACCGCACGCACCTCCTTATGGGTTACGGGCTTACCGTCCGGCCCAATCTTCACACGTCGCACAAGCTTCGTTGTGGTACGGGTTACTTGCGACAGGTCCGGCGCTTTCTTCACTACCACTTTCTCTTCGGGCAGTGCAGGCATCACAACTACGGGTTTCTGAGGTATGACATTGGTCTCTTTCGTTACAACAATGCCTTTCTTTCGCGCTTCTTTCGCGGCCTTGCGAGCCTCTTTCTCGCGTTTTCTTGCCTCCTTTTCAGCTTTTTTAGCGGCTTTTTTCTCAGCTTTCAGTTGCTCTTTAGTCTTCGGAGCATTCTTCTTACCGTTCACCAGAGCATCTATTTCCGAGCTTTGCTTCACGGATACGTTTCCCTTGCCCTGCTGCTTACGCTGCAAGTTGTCGGTGAAAGACTGTGCACCGGCCGACATTATAGTCGCGAATGCAATTATCAGTGTTAGGAAATAGCGTGTCATGGAGCGGTTATAGAATTATTATTTATGTTTAGTATAAATGTTATATATATTATATAAGGTGTAAAACGAGGGTTGAAAGCCTGCTTTTGCGCATTTCCACACGTTCTTCAACAGACTTTCAACCCGCCATTATCTACATCTTATTACTTCCAAGCATCGATAATGCCCTTGAAGTCTGCTGCCTTCAACGAAGCGCCACCGATAAGTCCGCCATCGATGTCAGGCTTAGCGAAGAGTTCCTTAGCGTTGCTTGGCTTGCAGCTACCGCCATAGAGGATGCTTGTGTCCTCTGCAACCTCGTTGCCATACTTCTCAGCTACGATGCTGCGGATATAAGCGTGAATTTCCTCTGCCTGGTCTGAAGTAGCTGTCTTACCTGTACCGATAGCCCAGATTGGCTCGTAAGCGATTACGATATTCTTGAATTCCTCTGCACTGAGGTTGAATACAGAGCCTTCGAGTTCAGCCTTTACCACCTCATTCTGCTTGTTTGCCTCGCGCTCTGCGAGAGTCTCGCCGATGCAGAAGATAACTTTCAGGTTGTTCTTCAGTGCGAGCTGCACTTTCTCTTTCAGTATTTCCGGTGTTTCATTGTAGTATTCGCGACGCTCAGAGTGGCCGAGGATAACGTACTGTGCACCAGTACTCTTTACCATGTCTGCGCTAACCTCACCAGTGTAAGCACCCTTCTCTTTGTCTGCACAGTTCTCAGCACCGAGACCGATAATGTTCTGGTCCAGAATCTGAGCCACAGAAGCCAGATGGATAAATGGTGTACAGATAATAACACCACAGTTTGGTTTGTCTGCTGTCAACGCTTCATTCAATTCTTTTGCGAGAGCCACGCCCTCCTGCAGGTTCATATTCATCTTCCAGTTACCTGCAACGATTTTCTTTCTCATTGTCGTTTATTTTATGTTTATTATAAAAGGTGTTTTTATTCTTAAAGGAGTCAGACGACTATAATCCGAGAGTTATAACGATACTGCTAAGGAGACAGAATTTCTGGAGTTCAGGAGTTCAGACAAATGCTTTTGTATTGGCCTCTTCATTCTCCGTCCTTCACTTCCAAGCTATTGGAGTCTTCACTCTTCACTCTTCGTTCTTCACTTAAACTCCGGCAACCTATTATGACTCCATTTGCCCACAACCACACCATCCTTGAGCAACATCAGGCCGGGATTACTACGAATCATCGTCTTCAGCGTGGTGGCATCGGTGATACTGAAGTCATACTCCGCACCCGTTATGTCGCACCAATGCTCTATCGCCTTGTCGCTGCTGGCCGTCAGACAATAGAATCTGTAGCCGTGTTCCTGCGCATATTCGTAGATTGTGTCTATCTCTCCAAACACCGAATCGTCAGCTTTCTCCAAATGGGGCGATATCAGCAGGAAAGTATACCCTTTGAAACCGAGTACGCCGGCGGTGATGTCCTCGCCCGTCTTCCTGTCGGTTATCGAGAAATCGTGTATCGGCGGCTCGTAGCCTTCTTCAGTCTGAACAGTCCGGCTGTCAATGAATGTCCACGTAGAGTCGGGATAATCGGCGAGCGAAAACTCGCGACGTACTCCGTTTTTCTCTAATATAAAGACCGTATCAAACTTCGGCAACTTTGCTCCGGGCGGTATCTCCATACCTTTTCTTATGTCCGCGCCCACATGATAGGGGCGAAAGTCGAGCAGCGGCAGGTCGTAAAGACACCACATCTCCGAACAGAGGATGAACAGCACCATGACGTTCGTAACTATCCACTGCCATCTGAGCGTAATGAAACGCGGCATGAGCAACGGTCTTCTCCATATCACTACAGCGGCACCAAGCAGCACTATGTTCTTCGCAAACGTCTCTCCGTTGGTCAACTTAACGGCATCGCCGAAGCATCCGCAGTCGTCTATCGGGTCGAAAATCACAAGCCAAAGCGAAACAAGCGTCATAAACGCCATGAACAGCAACGTGAGCCGCGACACCATCCTGCGCCTTATGGCAAACAGCAACAGCACTCCGAGGCAGAACTCCATCGTCGACACCGACAGCGAGGCGGTGAGCATAAGCCACTCTGGCACAACACCCGAAAGCCCAAGACTCTCCACATAGTCCTCGATTTTGTACTGCGTGCCTAACGGGTCTATTGACTTCACATAGCCGGAGAAAATGAATACCGCCGCCAAGAGAAAGCGGCAGGCGTTACAACTTAATCGCCCCAAATACCGCATAGTTTATTATATCCATATAGTTGGAGCCAATACCCTCCGACACGAGCGTCTCGCCGTTGAGGTCTTCTATCTCCTTGACACGCTGCAATTTAGTTAAAATAAAGTCGGTATAGCTGCTCACGCGCATCGAACGCCATGCCTCGTCATAGTCATGGTTCTTGCGCAGCATCAGCTCCAGAGCATCTTTGGCGTGCGCGTCATACAGTTTCATGGCCTCATCGGGCGTGATGTCCACCTCGTCCACATAGCCGCGATCGAGCTGTATCAGTCCTACAATACCATAGTTGATGAGCGCGATGAACTCGGGGCGTATGCCCTCTCCCACTTTCGACTCCTTCTTTATCTCCAAAGACCTTATCCTTTTGGCCTTTATATACAACTGATCTGTCAGTGACGACGGACGCAAGATGCGCCACGAAGCCCCGTAATCATGCAGTTTCTTCTCGAAAAGCGAACGGCACTCGGCCATCACGCTCTTAAATTCTTCTTCTGTTTTCGTTGTCTCTACCGACATTATTCTTGTTCCCTATATATAAATAAGGTGTAACTTCTTACTAAAGCGATGCACAATACAGTCGCTATATGTGCGCAAAGTTACACAATTTCATTGAAATACCAAAGAATATCATAGGATTATGACGTTTAAGACATCTTCAAACAGTTTTCTTATGCAAACAAAAAAGGACACCCTCAACAAGTGTCCTTTATGTGATCCGTTTGGGGCTCGAACCCAAGACCCCAACATTAAAAGTGTTGTGCTCTACCAGCTGAGCTAACGGATCTTTCCAACTTTCTTTCAAAAAGCGAGTGCAAAGGTACAGCTTTATTTCCAAACAGCCAAATATTTTCTCAGTTTTTTGCTACCGCACTCATTTGCAATGTATATTTTGAGACTTCTTGGCTATTCTTTTATGGTTCATAAAACACTGTTACGAAGTGAATTAAAGCTGAACAAAAATAGTTAATTGTTTCTTGTAATCAAATAATATATATATCTTTGCATAAGATTGGCTGCACCTCAGCAATTCAGAATAAATTCTATTGCGTTCGGTTTGCACAATCTTTGCATAAGATTGGCTGCACCTCAGCAATTCAGAATAAATTCTATTGCGTTCGGTTTGCACAATCTTTGCATAAGATTGGCATAAAAAACAATCGCGAAACAAAAATAAAAGACAAGATATGAAACTGAAAAATGGACATGAGATAAAGGAGAAAATGAAAGAAAAAGACCTTCTGTCAAGGAAAGGATGCCTTCACTCGACGGCTTTTAAGGTCGTTTGCGGCATTTTGGTGATATTCCTTTTGTTCGCCGTTTATAATATGATAGTTCACAAAGATACCGATATGGCGACACAAATGGAGGAGGAACAAGAAGCTGAACGCGAGGCACTGCGCGACACTTTTGACGTTGTGGGCGACTATCTGTTTAAGGGACAGAAGAACGACCCGGCGGATTTAGCCATCGAAACGGATAAAGACGAGGCCAAAACTGACGACAAGAAAGACGCAAGCAGCACGAAGGATAATGCGGCCACAACCGAAATAGAAGACGATAACGAGTTTATAGAGTCGGCAGATATTAGTTCCGACACGAAACCTGTTCCGGCTCCGACACAGAAACCGGCTCCGTCGGTGGAGAAAATCGAAAGTCCTACGATTACTCCGATAGAATAGCGGTTATGAGGTTGTAAGGTTTAAGGTTATGAGGTTGGAGGTTTAAGGTCATAAGGTGAGATTACTAAAAAGAGCAAACTTCACCTCAAAACCTTAAACCTCCAACCTTATAATTTTATACCAAAGCCCTTTTACAGACTTTCAAGAACTCTTTTCAGTACCACTTGAGCCGAAATCTCACGATTGGCAGCCTCAGGAATCACGAGACTGTGGTCGCTTTCGATCACGTCATCAGTTACAATGAGACCGCGACGCACCGGCAGACAATGCATGAAATAGCCGTTATTGGTCCAGCTCATGTGTTCCGTGTCGATAGTCCAACTCATGTCTTTGCTCAAAATCTTACCGTAGTCGGTAGGATTGGTAACACCCGGACAGCTCCAGTTCTTTGCATACACAAAGTCTGCACCCTCCAAAGCCTTCTTCTGATCGTACTCGATGCGTGCGTTTCCTGCAAATTTCGGATCGAGTTCATAGCCCTCCGGATGCGTGATGACAAAGTCTACATCGGCCGCATTCATCCACTGAGCGAATGAGTTTGGCACAGCCTGTGGCAACGCGCGGCAGTGAGGAGCCCATGTGAGCACCACTTTCGGGCGATGGAAATTCGGGGATTGAGAATTGAGGCTTGAGGTTTGAGATGTGCCTTTATCCTCATTTTTCCCTTTCCACTCTTCGATTGTGATAAGGTCAGCAAACGCCTGCAACGGGTGAACGGTGGCCGTTTCCATTGCCACGACAGGCTTACCACTGTGCTTAACAAACTGGTTGACAATAGTTTCGGCATAGTCAAACTCCCTGTTTGTCAGTCCGGCAAACGACCTTACGGCAATAATGTCGCAGTAAGACGCCATAACCGGAATAGCCTCAAGCAAGTGTTCGCTCTTGTCTCCGTCCATGATTACACCGCGCTCTGTCTCCAGTTTCCACGCTCCGGCGTTCACATCGAGCACGATAACGTTCATTCCGAGGTTCATCGCGGCCTTCTGTGTACTCAGTCGTGTGCGCAACGAGTTATTGAAGAATATCATTAATAGCGTCTTGTTCTTTCCAAGTTGCTGATATGCGAATCTGTCTTTCTTTACTTCCAATGCCTCAGCCACTGCATCTTGCAGGTTGCCGAGGTCTTCAACGTTGAAAAAAGTCCTCATAATATATGCTGTGTTTTGTATTTAGTTTCTTATCTGTCCCTCTCCTTCGATAATCCACTTGTATGTTGTTATCTCCTCCAAGCCCATCGGACCACGCGGACCGAGCTTCTGAGTACTTATGCCAATCTCCGCACCAAGCCCGAACTGCGCGCCATCGGTGAAGCTCGTAGGAGCGTTCCAATATACGCACGCGGCATCTACCTGACTTTGGAACAGACGTGCGGCAGTCTCGTTTTCTGTTATGATGCACTCGCTGTGTCCCGAACCGTATTGCGAAATGTGATTCAAAGCATCCGCTTCGTCCTTCGCTGTCTTTATCGCCATTGCATAATCCATGAACTCCGTGCCGAAGGTATCGGCGTCGGCAGGATGCAAAAGTCCGTCGGGATAGTTGCCTTTCAGTGAGTTGAAAGCCTCCTCGTCGGCATAAATACGCACGTTGCTGTCAGCCAATGGAGCGCAAAGCGTACCGAGGTCAGCCAACCGGTCGCCATGTATTATGAGGCAATCAAGCGCATTGCACACACTCACACGTCTTGTCTTAGCATTGTTAATGATGCGCTTGCCCTTCTCGATGTCGCCGTCCTTGTCGAAATATGTGTTCACAACGCCCGCACCCGTCTCTACCACCGGCACACGTGCGGTGTCTCTCACAAACTCAATCAACCGTTTGCCGCCACGCGGAATGCACAGGTCGATGTAGCCGACAGCGTTCAGCATCTCGCCCGTAGCCTCATGAGTGGCAGGCAACAGTTCCACCACCGATGGATTCACGCCATTCTCCTCCAGCACCTCATGTATCATCTTCACAATGGCCCGGTTAGAGTTATCCGCGCTCTTGCTGCCTTTCAGCACACTGGCGTTGCCACTTTTGAAGCACAGCGAGAATACATCGAACGACACGTTAGGCCGCGCTTCGTATATCATTCCTATCACGCCGAACGGCACACTGATGCGTTTCAGTCGCAGACCGTTGGGCAGTGTACTCTCCTTTAGTATATGTCCGAGCGGCGACGGCAGTGCAGCCACGTGTCTCATATCCGAGGCAATGCCCTCCAAACGCTCGTGAGTGAGTTGCAGCCTGTCATACAATGGGTTGCTCTTATCCATCTGAGCGAGGTCTTGGGCATTCGCTTCCAGCAGTTCATCCTCATGCACAGCTATCGCATCTGCTATACTTTCGAGAATCTTATTGCGTTTCTCGTCGCTTATCATGGCAAGTTCCTTGCTTGCCGCCTTTACTTTCTTTAATGTCTCTATCATATATGACGCAAAGATACTGTAATTTCCCAAAACGGCCAAATAATGCGAGGGGAAAGGCAAAATAAATGAGGATTGATGGCAACAGTCATCAATCCTCATTATAATCAGAAACGATAAGTTCAGTAATTCAGACGATAGCTGAATACTATTTATATGGTTAGAGCTTAACTTTTAAGGAAAATCATCAATGCGTCTCAAGCAGACGAAGGTTGCCTGAAACCTCGAAACACGTTTCCGTAGCCGGAATGAGAAGCGTATCACCGGCACGCAGCGGCATGGATTCGCCCTTAGAGTCGGCTATCCGGCCTTCGCCCTTAACACAAATCAGCACCACGAAACTGTCGAGAGTAGTGTAGTCGAGCTTTACGGGAGCCGCGTCCGCAACGTCAACATCATATATTGAGGTCGTGAAATAATCACATTCCACGACTGTGTTACGGGCATTTTTCACCTCATCATAATGGGTCCGGTAATCATCAGACACGGTATAGTCTATCGACTCAGCCGCTTCGGCCGTGTGCAACTCACGGTAATTGCCGTTCTTGTCCTTGCGCTTGAAGTCATAAATGCGGTATGTTACATCGCTTGTTTGCTGTATCTCTGCAAGGAAACAGCCCGGACCGATGGCATGAATGCGTCCGGCAGGCAGGAAAAACACATCGCCCTCGCTCACATTATACTGCGCCAAAGCATCGCAAATAGTGTCTTTCTCCACCATATTCTTATATTCTTCGGGCGTAAGACGCATCTTCAAGCCGCTATACAACTTTGCTCCGGCATCCGATTCCATGATATACCACATCTCTGTCTTGCCGCATTCCTTGCCCTGCCGTTTGGCAATCTCGTCGGTGGGATGCACCTGTATGGACAAGTCCTGACGTGCGTCGATGAACTTTATCAGCAGCGGAAACTCGTTGCCATAGCGCTCATACACGGCCTTTCCCACGAGCTTGTCCTTCATCTCCGCTATAAGCTCGCTCATCGTCATACCGTTGTGCGGGCCACCAAGCACCACAGTCTCCTTGCCTGCCACTCCGGAAATTTCCCAACTCTCGCCAACGGCATCAAGTTTCTCATCAACACCCTTAAAAGGAATTATCTTGTCGCCGCCCCATATTGTCTGTTTCAGCAGCGGCTTAAACTTAAATATATTCATATTCCCAATTATTTTCCAAACCATTTCTGCACTATGCCCGCGGCGCAATCATGCCGTTTATATATAATGTTATACGAACAAGTTCGCACAAATCATTAATAATGATATGCAAAATTAAACAAAAACACTGACATTACATAATATTATATTGGCATTTAATAACACTATCAGCCCAATATAGTGCAAAAGAAAAGCCGCCACCCATAGTTTCCTACAGATGGCGGATACCATAAAACTATATTTAGTGGCAAATATCTGCCGGCATTCGTACTACTGCTTCTTCCACAACTGTGTCATATCCTCAAGTGTCTTGCCCTTTGTCTCAGGCACAAGTCGCCATACGAAGATTGCCGCGAGTACGCAAATCACGCCATAGAGGCCGTATGTGAACCAATGGCCGAAGTCGTCGCCGGCCGTGAGGTGCATATTGAACATCGGCACGAAGGTTGAACTTACGATGAAGTTGAACACCCACTGGAACGCCACAGCAATGGCTACGGCTGCGCCACGGATGGTATTCGGGAATATCTCGGCGATGAGAACCCAGCAAATCGGCCCCCAAGAGAACATGAACGACGCACTATAAACCATGATGGAAATCATCGTTACCATCTCCAAACCGGCATGACCGAACGACAGAGCCACTCCGAAAGCTCCTATCGCCATACCGACACTACCCCAAATGAGCAGCGGCTTGCGACCGAGCTTCTCCACCGTAAACACGGCAACGAGCGTAAACAGGATGTTCACCACACCCATCACGACGGTGTTAACCATCGGATTGGTCATTCCCATATCACCGAATATACGCGGAGCGTAGTAGAGCACGGCGTTGATACCCACAGCCTGCTGGAACACGCTGAGCATAATGCCAACGAAGATGCAGAGGAAGCCGTAGGTGAACAGGCGCTCTGTCTTCACAGTGATGGTGTTCTTTATATCGTGCAGGATTTCCTCGGCCTTCGCGAATCCGTTTATTCGTCCGAGGATAGTCTTCGCCTTCTCGTCCTGCCCAATCATAACGAGGTAGCGCGGAGTCTCGGGCACGAAGCAGATAAGCAGCGCGAAGAGTCCGGCCGGCACCATCTCGCTACCGAACATATATCTCCATCCGGTCTCGATTGTCCACGGGTCGCTGCCGGGGGCAACAGCACTGAAGCCCTGCCCTATCTGTTCTATCACCGGATTGGTATGTTCGCCGAGTATAAGGAAGTTGACAAAGTAGACTACCAACTGGCCGAAGATAATGGCAAACTGGTTCCATGACACGAGCATTCCGCGGATATTAGACGGAGCAACCTCGCCGATATACATCGGACAGATGGCAGATGCGAGACCTACCCCCACTCCACCGATGACACGATAGATGTTGAACACAACGAGAAGGTCGAACGTTGCCTTGCCTTTCTCAAAGAAAAGGAACTCCGGATTCATGCTTCCGAAGGCCGAAACGAAGAACAAGACACCGGCGAGGATAAGCGATTTCTTACGACCGAGGTTTGTTGCCAGGAGTCCGGACAGTGCACTTCCGATGATACAGCCTATCAGGGCCGAGCTGGAAGTGAAGCCATGATAGAAGTCGGAGTACTGGAAATCCGATGCTCCGAGGAAGAAAGCCTGCAATCCTTTCTCCGCTCCGGAGATTACAGCGGTGTCATAACCGAACAACAGACCGCCGAGAACGGCGACCATCACAATCGAGATGAGGTAGCTCTTACTACCGTTTTGATTTGGATTCATGTTAGTATTAAAATTATTGTTTTTAAGTTCCTTAAATTATTTTTGCCTGCAACGATAAATATATATACGTTCGAGCGAATATTTTCCCCCTAAAAACAAGAAGAAAAACAGCATTTTACGCCATCAAGCATCCCTCAATACTAAGAATGGCAACTACGAAAAAACTTTCCTTAACCATATACCGAAGAACTTGTCGTAAACCTCATAACCGTCTTCGTCCTGTGTTATGAAATCCGTTTATCACAAATGGATTTCCCTGTGCCATAATGATTTACAGTATTATTGTTTTTACGTTACGGTAATTTGGTAATGCAAATATAAACAATATTATTTGAACCGTCAAACAGATGCGGATATTTTTATAGAATAGATGAGAAGTAAGAGGTAAGGGGTGAGAGGTAAGAGAACACCGGAACTTCTGTTTCCTGCCTCCTTATTTTTGAGAAAACTCAAAATAACGCTCTCAGAATTGCGTTTTTTGAAACAAAACTTCTCCTGCTCTCAAAAACGCGAAAATAGGGCTTTTTAGGTAATTTTGGGATAAGTCTTTGATAATCAAGGGCTTATCCCTTTTTCTTACGTTTTTAACCCTTTTAGAGTGCGTTTTTGGCCCCTTTATTTTCTAACGGAGGCACTTTTAGACGCTAACGGAGGCACTTTTGCGCTCTAACGGAGGCTCCGTTGCACTCCAAAAGTGCCACAAACGGACTCTAAAAGTGCCTCCGTTGCAAGTAAACAAACGTTAAATCGCCCGATTTTGTCATTTTTCCGTGTTTTTGGAGACCTCAATTTTCGACAAAAATAGACCCTCTTTTTCTCTAACGGAGGCACTTTTAGAGTTTTCAGTCGGCAGTTTTGAGTTTTTAGGGGCGATTTTCGGGGGCGAAAAAGAGGCAAAAATTGTAACGGAGGCTATATTTAACAAAAGTTGACACGAAACGGATTGTAAAATAAAAGTCAAAAAAAAGCCTCACCCCCAACCCCTCCCCAAAAGGGAGGGGAGTAGATACTCCTGTGAGGTAAGGCTCAAATATAAATTGAAAGGGTAATTACTCCCCTCCCTTTTGGGGAGGGGTTGGGGGGTGAGGCCGTAAATTATTATGTGCATTTGGCCACTATTCCGTATATTTTTCGTACATTTGTAGCCAAATGTATTATATATAATGAGCATTACCGAACTATTAAATGACGATAACGGGAAAAGACACTTTTCGTTTGAGGTGTTGCCGCCACTGAAAGGCAACGGTACGGAAGCACTGTTCCGCACGATTGATAAACTGAAAGTGTTCAACCCGCTCTACATAAATATCACTACGCACCACAGCGAATACGTATATAAGGAGCGCGAAGACGGCCTGCTGGAACGCTCGCGTGTGCGCCGCCGCCCCGGAACAACGGCCATAGCAGCGGCCATTCAACAACGATACGGCATTCCCGTTGTGCCACACGTGATATGCAGTGGCGCTACGGCCGAGGATGTGGAATACGAACTCATCGACTTGCAGTTTCTCGGTATCAGCAACGTACTGCTGTTGCGCGGCGACAAGGCTAAGGAAGACAGCCGCTTCAAGCCTACGAAAGGCGGACACGAGCATACGACCGACCTGATAAAGCAGGTGGTGGACTTCAATAACGGCCTGTTCTACGACGGAACGGCCATGAAATATCCGGCAAAGGAGAAGTTCTCGTTCGGCGTGGCGTGCTATCCGGAAAAACATGAGGAGGCTCCAAACATTGAACAGGATATCGCTTATCTGAAACAGAAGCAGGATTTGGGCGCAAAATATGCGGTTACGCAGTTGTTCTACGATAATCAGAAGTATTACGACTTCGTGGCTATGGCGCGCGAGCGTGGCGTTACGATTCCCATCATTCCGGGCATCAAGCCGTTTGCGAAGCTATCGCAACTCACGATAGTGCCCAAGACATTCCACTGCGACATTCCGAAAGAGCTGGCCGTACTCGCCAACGGATGCAAGAGCGACGAAGAGGCAAAGCAACTCGGCATAGAATGGACAACAAGACAGGTAAAAGACCTGTATGCCCACGGTATAAACAATGTGCATTTCTACACGGTATCAGCTGTTGACAGCGTGTATGAGGTGGCTAAAAGACTGTTATGAACTGGTCGGAAGTAATAGGTCAGGAAGACATAAAGCAGAAACTCACCAGCATGGTGGACGATGAACACGTTCCCCACGCTATGATATTGTGCGGCCCTTACGGCTGTGGCAAGATGGCTATGGCTATGGCTATGGCGTCGTATTTGCTCACCGAGGGCAGCGTGAGGATAAACCCGCAATTCAACAAGGCCAATTCCGAGGCGATGCTCGGACAATGGGAGCATCCCGACCTGCACTTCTCGTTCCCCACAATAAAGCGCGTGGGGATGTCGGCCGACCACCAGCCGGTGAGCGGCGACTACGCTAAGGAGTGGCGGCAGATGCTCATGCAGGGGCCATATTTCAACATCAGCCAATGGATGGACTATATGGACGCGGCCAATCAGCAGGCTATCATCACGGGTGCGGAAAGCGACGAACTGGCAAGGAAACTGTCGCTGAAGTCGAGCCTCGGCGGATATAAGGTGGCGGTGATATGGCTTCCGGAGCGAATGAACCTGACCAGTGCCAACAAACTGCTGAAACTGCTTGAGGAACCGCCGCATCAGACGATATTCATCATGGCAAGCGAGGAGCCGGAGAAGTTACTCGACACCATAAAGAGCCGCACGCAGCGCATCGACATGAAGCGTTTCACAAACAAAGATATATGCGACGCACTCGTGCAGCAGCGGGGCATTGACGAGGCTTCGGCACAGAGGATTGCACGACTGGCCAACGGCAACTGGATGAATGCACTCGACGCGCTCAACACAAGCAATGAGAACAGGCAGTTTTTTGATATGTTCACGATGCTGATGAGGCTGGCTTACACACGAAACATCAAGGAACTGAAAAAATGGAGCGAGGCGGTGGCGGCTTACGGACGCGAGAAACAACGCCGGATGTTGGTGTATTTCATCGGTCAGGTGCGCGAGAATTTCATGTATAACTTCCGCAATCCGGAGCTTACCTACATGACAGTGGAGGAGGAAAATTTCTCGAAAAAATTCTCGCCGTTCATCAACGAATTGAACGTGATAGAGATCTCGGAACTCATGGAACGGGCCAACAGGGATATCGGACAGAACGCCAACGCGAAGATTGTAATGTTTGATATGGCTCTGAAAATGATTGTTCTGCTACTTAGAAAATAACTCGCCCGCTCCGTGGGCATTCGCTATCTAAGGGAATGACCGCAACGGAAACGGGACTAAATATAAACAATCCCCACAAAACGCTCTCGCAAGAGGCTGTTTGCAGGGATAAGAAAAATAAAAACAATATGGATTTCAAGATATGGAACGGTACTGACCGTGGTCTGGGCAACGGTGCTTGCGACAGACAGGACAAGCAACTGAACACCTACGACTGGCTTTCGGACGTGCCGGGTAATACGGACACAACGGATTTGGTAGAGGTGCAGTTCAAGAACACACGCAAGGGGTATTACCACAACGTGAACAACTTAGAACTGAAGAAGGGTGATATAGTGGCAGTGGAGGCCAACCCGGGACACGACATCGGTGTGGTTACACTGACAGGACAGCTCGTGAAGCTGCAAATAAAGAAAGCCGGACTGAAATCTCCGGACGATATAAAGCGCATCTACCGCATAGCAAAGCAGGTGGATATGGCGAAATATCACGAGGCAAAGGCGCGCGAGCACCAGACAATGATTGAGAGCCGGCAGATTGCGAAGGGATTGGGTCTGCAAATGAAGATTGGCGACGTGGAATATCAAGGCGACGGCAACAAGGCGATATTTTATTACATCGCCGACGAGCGCGTGGATTTCCGCCAACTGATAAAGGACTTGGCTGCGGCTTTCCACGTCCGCATCGAGATGAAGCAGATAGGCGCGCGACAGGAAGCTGGCCGTATCGGCGGAACAGGACCTTGCGGACGTGAGTTGTGTTGCGCTACGTGGATGAAGAACTTCTCATCCGTAAGCACCACGGCGGCACGCCATCAGGACATCTCACTGAATCCTACGAAGCTCGCCGGTATGTGCGCCAAACTGAAATGTTGTCTGAACTACGAGGTTGACAACTATATAGAGGCAGGACGCAAGTTGCCGGGCAGGGACATCATACTCCAGACGCTCGACAACGACTATTATCTGTTCAAGACGGATATTCTCTCCGGCCAGATAACATATTCTACGGCGAAGAATATGGCGGCCAATCTTGAAACGATAAGCGCGGAGCGTGCTCACGAGATTATAGCCATGAACAGACAGGGCGAGAAGCCTCTCACACTGACTGAAGATGGTAAGGCGCAGACAGAGAAGAAGCCGATAGACTTGCTCGCGGATGCGGACATCAGCCGTTTCGACAAGAGTAAGCGTCAGAAGAAGAACAACAGAAACCGTCAGAACAATAACAGACCGCGCCCACAACAGGCCCGTAATGACGGTAATGGAGCGATGGAGAACAGCAGTCAGCGCAATAACGGTGACCGGCATAACGGTAACAACACCAATTATCAGGGCGGCAACAACCGCAGACCACGCGGAAGGCGCAACAACGACAACCGGAACAGAGGGGAAAGACAATCGAATGGGGAAGCAAAGGAATAACTCTTCGGACACGAGGAAATACACCTTATTATATATAATAGCAGCTCTGACAGCCGTAACTCATCTATGCGGATGCGACAACAGACGTGTATATTCGCATTACGAGCATCTGGACTTGAACGGATGGGAGCGTAACGACACGGCTTTCTTCGGCTTCCGATGCCATGAGAGTGGCACTTACAGCCTTGATATGGGCTTCCGCACCAACCATGACTTCCCGTATAAATCGCTGAGCATGGTCGTTGAACACATCATTTTCCCTTCACATTCGACCGGACACTCTACTATCAGATGCAGAATAACAGACGATGCGGGAAACATAACGGGCAAACAGGGTATCAGCAGTAATGACATCAAATATCATCTCGGCGAAATAGAAATGCAAAAGGATGATTCCATCAAGATAAAAATCAACCACTGTATGCGCAGGGAAATGCTTCCCGGACTTTCTGAAATAGGTATAGAAGCAATCAAACTCCGATAATCGGGGTTTGATTTTTTTTGTTTTAGATGATAAAACTTACCGTTTGGAGTTCACTTTCATTATTTCTCATCTTTGCATCCTCAAAGACTATTGTCTGAACACCTGTCTACCGTCTCCTGTCTACCATCTCCGAAGCGAAGCGACAGTATTGTTTTACGTCCTCACTAGATTGCGCCCGGCATCTATTCTGAGGAAAATAAAAAGCAATAGCGTGAAGCCCCACAGCGAAGAACCGCCATAACTGAAGAATGGCAATGGTATTCCGATAACGGGAGTGAGGCCGAGCACCATTCCGACATTTATGAATACATGGAACAGGAAAATGCTCAACACACAATAGCCATAAACTTTTCCGAACATAAACGGCTGGCGTTCGGCAAGGTGGATTAACCTAAGGACAAGCGCAAGGAACAGCAGAAGCACTGCCGCCGAACCGAGGAAGCCTTCCTCCTCGCCTACCGTACAGAAGATGAAGTCGGTGTCTTGCTCCGGAACAAACTTCAATTTGGTCTGCGTCCCGTTCAGGAATCCTTTGCCTTGCAAGCCTCCCGAGCCGATGGCTATCTCACTCTGATGCACGTTATAGCCTGCTCCGGCAAGGTCTTCGTCGAGTCCTAACAGCACGTTTATACGCACTCGCTGATGCGCCTGCAATACATTATTAAGCACATAGTCGGCTCCAGAGAAGAAGAGGATGGATCCTAACGAGAAGAAAGAGATGAAAAGGTAAGTGCGGATGCGCCTGTTGACAGAACGATATATAAGATAACCTATCAGCACGGCACACAAAACATACAGCACCCACGTTATGTCAAACGGTATAACGAACTCGGAGAAGAGCAAAGCAAACAATGTTATGCCGAGAACATAGCCCAGCATTCGGGACGATTCCTTGCCCACGCCGCAATAGACACGTACCATGCCGACCGTAAAGAGCTGCACCAAAAGCAGCACGACAAACTTTCCGACAGACGTCGGCGTGTCCCACAGCAGTATTTGCTCGTATTTTATGCCCACAACAAAATAGACTACCATCGCAACGGCGGTGAAAAGGATGCAGCCGGGCATACCGAAGCGATAGAGCATGAGGAAGAATGAGAAGTAAACGAGTGCCGAACCGGTCTCTTTCTGCATCACGATGCACACCATCGGCAGCATAATGACAGCGCAAGCAGTAGCGAAATCCTTGAAACGACGCACGTCAAAGCCATACGTTGACATGAGTTTGGCGACCGCCAATGCCGTGGCAAACTTGGCAAACTCGGCCGGTTGCAGCCTCAAAGGACCGAGGACGAGCCACGAACGCGAACCTTTTATCTCATGAGGATTGAAGATTGTCGCGATAAGAAGCAGTACAAGCAAGGCGTAGATGACGTAGGCGAAGGTGTCTAACAGGCGGTCGTCCATCATCAGAATAACAAATCCGAGACATATCGATGTGCCAATCCAAACAATCTGCATACCCGAACGCGAGGAAAGACTGAAGATATCAGTGTCTCCATACGTGTAGCTCGCTCCGCAAACACTAAGCCAGCCGAACGAAAGCAGGGCCACATAGATGGCTATTGTCCACCAGTCAAGCGAACGAAGAACGCCCTTTTGCTGTTTATCTGTCTGTATCTCGTTTGCCATTTATTCCTTGTTTGTCAGTATTCTCCTTATTGCCGTTGTCCGAACTCTTATCCTCGCCTTTCTTGCGACGCTCTTTCATAATAGTAACTTCATCATCCATGCGGATTATCGGTTGCTCGCTCTGACGCTTCTTTTCCTCGTTTGCCTTTCTGCGGGTCTCGTTTTCTTCGTCCTCATGAACGTCCTTACGCTTCATTTCCTTCTCTTTCATCTCCTTGACACGCTTCAATGAGTCGATGCGGTCATTGATTTTCTTTATAGAATCAACCCTCAACGAGTCGGCACGCGATATTTTTCTATTGAAGCCATAGTCTATATGTCGGTTCTGCATGGCCGTTGCGCGCTCCTCGGAAGCCTCCGACAACTTACCGTTAAGATACTGCTCAATCATCAGCGAACCGATAGGCACGCCGTAGACGGCACCGAATCCGCCATTCTCCACATACACGGCAATGGCTATCTTGGGCGAATTCATCGGAGCAAAGCCCATGAATGCCGAGTGGTCCCGGCCTCTGTTCTGCGCCGTTCCGGTCTTTCCGCACACCTCATACATAGGAGTATTCGCCGCATGACACGTACCGCCGAGCACCGACGCACGCATTCCCTGCACCACATACTCGTATGCCTCCTTGCTTCCTTTGGTATAATGCTTTTCCGTAAACTCCTTTTCCAGCGGCTTACCCTTTATCTTTTTCACCACATGGGGCGTGATATAATAGCCCCGGTTGGCTATCGTCGCACCGAGATTGGCTATTTGCAGCGGCGTAAGCGTTACCTCTCCCTGGCCGATGGAGATGGAAATGACCGACAACGGGTTCCATCTTCCGAATGCATTATTATAGAAATCGGCGTTCGGAATCATTCCGCGCTTCTCTCCCGGCAGGTCTATTCCGAGTTTATATCCGAATCCCATGCTCACCATATAGTCGCGCCAAGTATTCATCGCGTCGTCGATAGTCTTGTATTTCTTTCTGTTCGAGAGCATATAATACAGTCCCCAGCAGTAGTATCCGTTGCAAGACGTGCTCAAAGAAGGCACAAGACTGATAGGCGACCCGTGTCCGTGGCAGCCCACACGCAATCCTTTGAAAATAAATCCGTGATAACATGGGAACAAAGTCTTCTCATCTATGATTCCCTCGGTGAAGTAAGTAACAGCCTGTCCGGTCTTAAACGTAGAGCCTGGAGGATATTGTCCCATAATGGAACGGTTCAGAAGAGGCTTCGCCGGGTCCTCCGACAGCTCCATCTGATTCCTTCCACGCATCTTGCCCAACATCATGTGAGGGTCGTATGTGGGCGAAGAAACCATGCAAAGTATCTCTCCCGTCTTTGGCTCTATGGCCACAATTGCACCGAGCTTGCCTTCCATAAGCCGCTCACCAAGTGCCTGCAAATCGGCATCGATACCAAGTTGGAGGTCGCTTCCCGGCCTCGGCCGGGTGTCATACTTGCCGTTCTGATAACTGCCTTGCAGTCGGCCGCGCGCATCACGCAGCATTATCTGTATTCCTTTCTGGCCTCTCAGTTCTTTCTCATACGAGCGTTCTATACCCAATTTACCGATATAGTCGCCCGGCTGGTAGTAGTCGTCCTTGTCTATATCAGTCTGCGACACCTCGGCCACATCACCGAGGACCTGCGCCGCACAGTTGTAATGATACTGCCGGATAGTCCGTCGCTGTATATAAAAACCGGGGAAGCGGAACATCTTTTCCTGAAACGCACTGAAATCCTTATCACTCAGATGGCTCATGAACAACTGTTGGGAGAAACGCGAATAGCCCTGCTGCTTCTTTACAAAGTCCATCCGCGTGTTGAAATCGTCCACCGTGATGTTCAACGCCTTGCAAAACGCGACCGTATCGAGCCGTCCGCGCTGCTCATTCTCCACCACCATGATGTCGTAAGTAGGCTGATTATAAACCATCAGCTTGCCGTTGCGGTCGGTAATGACACCACGCGACGGGTATTCAATCTTCTTAAGGAAAGCATTGGAGTCGGCACTCTTGCGATAATCGTCGCTCATTATCTGCAAAGTGAACAACCTTATGATATAGGCGACCACTATAACGACAGCCACACCGCCTATGACAATACGCCGGTTATCAAACTCAAAGTTCTTCATCGGCGGCTCCTCACATTCTCAATTACCAGTAACAGCACCGACGTGACGGCTATACTGCCGGCCACGCACTCCAACCAATAAAGCCAGTTGAAGAAGTTGAACATCTCGAGCGAGAAGAAAACAATGCAATAAAGCGTAACCGACACGATGGCGTAATAGCAGAACTGCGTCGCGCCAAGCATATTCATAGACGGCAACATATCAGGAGCCGAACCGCGAGGAGTGAACCACGAGAGTATGTAGGGCTGCAAAACACCAAGCAAAGTGAGCGAAGCAGCGGCCACACCTGGCGTATTCGAAAACATATCCAGCACCACACCAAGCACGAATGACCACATTATGATGCCCCAACGAGGATAGTCGGCACGGAACATCAGGACAAAATAGGCATAAAGCAATGGCGTGGCTACGCCAAACAGATGGATATGATTGAGCACAAGCACCTGAGCGAGACAGAAAACAGCGAGCAAAAGCAATTTCCTTAAGAAATCAATGACCATAATACTTTATACTTCCTAATTCTTACCTATACCTTATTATATATATACAAACAATGAAAGCCCCTGCCGCTACTTCATCTTTATCGAGTCGCGGGCGGCATTCAGCAACAAGGCTTTCTCATTGGCGTGAATGTCATCAATGACGCATACATCGCGCAAGCGTGAGAAATCCGTCGACAACTTCACCTGAAGACGATAAGAAAGTCCGTCGGTCGAGTTGAACACGTGCAGAATCTCGCCCACGAGAACTCCCGCCGGGAACACCGATGAATATCCGCTCGTAACGATTTTGTCGTGCAGGCGGAACTTGGCATGACGCGGAATGTCGTCGACAAACGCCACTTCCGACACCCCACCCGACCAATGCAGGTAGCCGAAATAGCCGCGTCCGGCAATGGCGCAACTGATATTCGACTTGGAATTGAGTACCGGAATAACCACAGAATAGTGTTCTGAAACGAGATAGACTATGCCCACGACACCCGTTCCGCACACCACTCCCATATCTGGGCGCACGCCGTCGGCCGAACCTTTGTCGATGGTTATGAAGTTGTCCGCCCTGTCTATCGTATTGTCTACGACTTTAGCGGGCACAACTCTGAACCCTTTTATCTCCAGCCCCTTCGCCACCGTTGTGTCGGCAGGATGCTCCTTGTCATACAGTTTTTCTGAAACGGCGCGCAACTGCTGTTCCAGATAAACATTGCGCTGCGTAAGCTGCTCATTAAGCGCAGCCAACTTGAAATATGAGCGCACCTCAGACTGCGCTTCGAGTACCTTTCCCGAGACGCAATTTGCAGAAGTGAACCACACGCTTCCCTGATAGTTGTTGAACCGGAACAACAGAACAAGGCTTATCACCTCAAGGATGACAAACAAAAACCAATGGCAGTACTTCGCGAGAAAGTCTATAAGGTTACGCATATTCTTTAATTAAACTCAAAAATTGAAAACCGTCTGCTCCCGGCGCAATATTTAACAACCGCGCCAAGAGCCTACTAATTTTCAATTTCCCATAGCTTCCCGCACGCTTATCGCATGAGGAAAGAGAATCTGTCTACATTATTCAATGCTACGCCGGCACCCACAGCAACGCTGTGGAGCGGGTCTTCGGCGATGTGGAACGGGATGTTTATCTTGTCTGAAAGACGTTTTCCCAATCCGCGGAGCAATGCTCCACCACCTGCGAGATATATACCGTTCTTCACGATGTCGGCATAAAGCTCGGGCGGGGTGTTCTCCAATGCTGAGAGCACGGCATTCTCTATCTTCACGATAGTCTTGTCTATGCAGTGAGCAATCTCCTGATAGCACACCGGAACAGCCATAGGCAGGGCGGTGATGCGGTTCGGGCCGTGCACCACATAGTCGTCAGGAGCTTCCTCGCCGAGGTCGGTAAGAGCCGATCCCACATGAATCTTAATACGCTCGGCCATACGCTCGCTCACCTTCACATTGTGCTGACGGCTCATATACTCGCGGATGTCGGTCGTAAGGTCGTCGCCTGCCACACGGATTGAGTTGTTTGAGACGATTCCACCAAGAGAAATCACAGCGATTTCGGTAGAGCCTCCACCTATATCCACAATCATGTTGCCCTCCGGAGCCTCAACATCGATACCGATACCGATTGCCGCAGCCATCGGCTCATATATCAGATAGACATCGCGACCGCCTGCGTGTTCGGCAGAATCGCGCACAGCGCGCAGCTCAACCTCAGTAGAACCCGACGGCACGCCGATGACCATTCTCAGAGAAGGCGAGAACAGGCGGCTGCCGCTATGAACCATCTTGATAAGTCCGCGCATCATCTGCTCGCAGGCAGAGAAGTCTGCTATCACTCCATCACGGAGCGGACGTATGGTGCGGATGCCTTTCGGCTCTTTCTCATACATCATTTTTGCCTTGCCGCCCACAGCTATCATCTTGTCTGTACGGCGGTCGAGCGCAACGACAGAAGGCTCGTCAACGACTATCTTATCATCACTGATAATGATCGTGTTGGCTGTTCCGAGGTCCATTGCTATCTCTTGTACGAATGAAAAGAATCCCATAATCTTGAAAATGAAGAATGAAGAATGAAGAATGAAGAATATTGTCCTAACGACAAAAGCCATGCATACCCACCTGCATCCTTTACTGATAAATGTTTTTTATATTAATGTTGTTATTGTCGCCTTATGAAGAGCGGAGAGCGGAGAGTGAAGAGCATACATTCTGGCAGGCTATTCTTCATTCTTCATTCTTCATTCTTCATTTATTATTTATTGAACCACGCGTGGATTGCAGTGTCGTAATGGCTGCTCACGCCAAATGCGCGCGTTGCGAACATCTTACGGTCTGCGAGGTCAGTCTCAGCACCCTTCTTGTTGAGAATGTCGAGAAGCACGCCATATTCAGCCTTGCTCGGGACAATCACCACGTCGTTGAAGTTCTTGGCTCCGGCGCGAATCAGCGAAATACCGCCTATGTCTATCTTCTCGATAATGTCGGCGTCGCTTGCACCGCTTGCCACGGTCTGCTCAAACGGATAGAGGTCTACGATTACGAGATCTATCTCAGGGATTTCGTATTCTGCCATCTGCGCCTTGTCGCCCTCATTCTCACGACGGCCCAAGATACCTCCGAAGATTTTCGGGTGCAAGGTCTTTACGCGTCCGCCGAGGATTGACGGATAAGTCGTAACGCTCTCCACTGCCTGGCACTCATATCCCAGCGACTCGATGAAAGTCTGGGTTCCACCAGTAGACAAGAATTTAACACCCTCTGCATTCAGCTTGGCAAGAAGCTCGTCCAAGCCATCCTTATGAAAGACCGACACCAGTGCGGTCTTGATTTTCTTTGTTCCGGCCATTATTATTACATTATTTATATATAGAGCTGCAAAGTTACAAAAAAGCCACGAGATTGACGATACGTTTCAACCAAAAAAATCGAAAAATGTCCTTATCATTAAAAAAAAGGCAAAGGAATAAAAAAGGAACATCACAAATATTCTTGCCCAGACTTATACCTATCCAAACACGCCAAATCGCCGAATTTTGCTAATTTCGGCGATTGTAATCGCTGTTTTTTATCAAATTCGTCGATTATACAAAAAATATTCACTATCTTTGCTGCATGAATATTAAAAAAGGAAAAGAATATGATACAACGTCAACTGTGCAAAACTATAGAGAATAAATTATTCTCAGGCAAAGCCATCGTCATTATGGGAGCAAGACAAACTGGAAAGACAACGCTAATACAAACGCTCCTAAACGGACATGACGACGTAGTATGGCTTAACGGGGACGAGCAGTTCGTACGTGACTTAATGGAAAACATATCCGTTGCCAAATACAAAAGCCTGATTGGCACCAACAGGATTGTCGTGATAGACGAAGCACAACGCATAGCGGACATTGGGCTGAAAGCCAAATTGCTGACCGACAATTTCAAAGACAAACAAATCATACTGACCGGCAGTTCATCATTTGAGCTATCCAACAGGATAAACGAACCCCTCACGGGACGCAAATGGGAATACCGCCTATATCCGTTATCATTCAGTGAACTATCCACACATTTTGGTATGCTGCATGAGATGCAAAACCTCCCATTGCGTCTCGTCTTCGGGTGCTACCCCGACGTGGTATGCAATCAAGGCAGCGAACGTGATATACTGACGCAACTTGCAGACAGCTATCTATACAAAGACATTTTGGACTGGGAGAGACTGAAGAAACCGGAAAAACTCATCAAACTGCTTCAAGCTCTTGCTTACCAAATCGGCAGTGAGGTTTCGTATTCGGAACTGGGAACGCTTGTGGGCTTAGACAATGGTACAATAGAGAAGTATATAACACTGCTTGAACAGACACACGTGATATTCCGCATTGGGTCTTTCAGCCGCAACCTGCGCAATGAGCTTAAATTCGCCAAGAAAGTATATTTCTACGACAACGGCATCCGCAATGCGCTAATCCATAATTTCACAGACATAGACATACGCACAGATACCGGCGAGCTATGGGAAAACTTCATGGTGAGCGAGCTACGCAAACGAGCCGACTATACGGGGTTGTATGCCAACTCTTATTTTTGGCGTACCACAGACAAGAAGGAGATTGATTATATTGAGGAGCATGACGGTGTCATAAATGCATACGAATTCAAATGGAATCCCAAAAAGAGGGGCAAGAAGATTGGACAATTCACCGACGCTTACCCCAACGCCACCCTGCAAACGGTCAACCGCGACAATTACTTCCAGTTTTTATAATAAATGCGCTCTATGTGATGATACTATTTATAGAGCGTAAATTCTCTTTAATTCTTTTATCACCACATTAAGAAAAATCTTTACAAATAATACTTGAAAACTCGCATATTTTCAATCAAACTCTCTCTTGCTCTCAAAAACGCGAAAATACGGCATTTTTAGAAATTTCGAGCTAAAATACTGAGAATCAGACGCTTACTTAGCTTACTAACAAAATTAGCCGTTTTTGAACACGTTTTTGGCCTCGTTAAATTGCAACGGAGGCTCCGTTAGGCTTCAACGGAGCCACTTTTGGGCTTCAACGGAGGCTCCGTTGCACTCCAAAACGGCCTAAAACGCACTCTAAAAGTGCCACTTTTGAAAGCTAACAAACGTTAAATGTGACAAAAACGGCATTTTCCGACGTTTCGGCGGATGATAAAATTTGACGAAAATCGGGGCGATTTTTTTGCAACGGAGGCCGTTTTAGAATTTTGAGTTACGAATTTTGAGTTTAGAGTTTGGATTTTTGAGGTCGAAAAATCTTCAAAAATGAGTAACGAGACCTATATTTAACACTCGTTCACACGAAAGAATCAATTTCTCAGACGGCTGATTTTGTAAATAAATTTTACATCTCTTATAACACAAAGACAAACCGTAAGAAAGACATATTACAAAATATTAACTAAAAACAGCCATTAGATTTGTACCTTAAGAAAAAACATATTATCTTTGCAAACATAGTCCCATTTTGGAGACATACCTTAAAATATTAAATTAAAACATAATTAACGTATGAAGCGAGTATCACTTTTATTGCTTGCCTTGCTATCTATTACTGCATGGGCAAAAGAAATCAAAATCGTAGTAATCCCCTCAAATGCCGTAATCAAAGTTAATGGATCTTATTACGGAGAAGGAAATGCACTTCTAAAAATTAGCAAAAACGATTTTGCATCAGTAGAATTCACGTGTCCTGGATATGAAACACTAAACACACGTATTTATGGTTCTGACAAGAGAAAGACCATTGAGGTAAAGCTAAAGGAAGACACATGGGCAAAAGTGACATCACAATCGGGCGTAGCCAACCAATTTTTCTCTGTAAAAGTGTCAAAAAGACTATATTCAACAGACAAAGACGGCAAGCGAAATACGGAAAACGCATGGAAGATGGTACACAATGTACTACTCAACTACTTTGAGGAAATACAATCTTCTGATATGCTTTCCGGTTTTGTACAGACACCGTGGGTATATAAGAATTATGTAGAGAACAATAAAGCCCTACGCACACGAGTTACAATACGTGAATCAAATATCGGCGGCGACCTGACATTCCAAATAAAAATATCATCAGAAGAGGCTCCGATAGAAGGTCGACAGAGAGAAGAATCTTACAGAGAAACAGACCGTATCATGAAAGAATTCGACACTATTGTAAGCGAATTCCAAACCCGATTAGGCGACAATTAATAATATAGAAATATAAATAATGAAGAAAATATTAATATTATCCCTGTTTGCCATCATTACGACGACAACAATGACAGCACAGATAAAATTACCATTCGGTCCTCGTGAATTCAAGATTGTCGTCATTCCTTCAAATGCTGTAATCAAAGTCAACGGCTCATATTACGGAGAAGGAAACGCTACTCTTAAGATCAGCAAGAAAGATTTCGTTTCATTGGAATTGTCTTGCCCAGGATATGAGACTCTTAACACACGTATCTACGGTTCTGACAACAGAAAGACAATAGAAATAAAGCTAAAAGAAGACACTTGGACAAAAGTTACTTCACAATCGGGCTTAGCCAACGAGTTTTTCTCTGTAAGGGTTTCAAAAAGACTCTACTCTACAGATAAAAGCGGGAAACGCAATACAGAAAATGCGTGGAAGATGGTTCACAATGTACTTCTCAACTATTTTGAGGAGATACAGTCCTCCGATATGCTTTCCGGTTTTGTTCAAACTCCGTGGATATACAAGAATTATGTAGAGAACAATAAGACTTTGCGCACACGGGTTACGATACGAGAGTCGAACATTGGCGGCGATCTGACATTCCAAATAAAGGTTTCATCAGAGGAAGCACCGTTAGAAGGACGCAAGAGAGAAGAGTCTTTCCGGGAGACAGACCGCATCATGAAGGAATTCGACACCATCATTAGCGAATTCCAAACAAGATTAGGAGATAAATAATACTATAATTTAATCAAATTAAAATACAAGAAAATGAAGAGTTTGCTATTAACAATCGCATTATGCATGGTATCAGTATTTGCGTCAGCACAAGCTAAAGAAACCTTTGACAACAACTCATGGCAGTGGATGGAATATTCCGGTGCAGAAGGAGAAGCTGTAATTAAAGAAGGTGTCATGCACCTCGAGAGCAACCGAAACGCGAAAGGTTTGGATGTAGAAGACATATTGGATCAAGTCTGTACCACTGCGTATGCGCCTATGGATCCGCAACAGGGATTCACTATGAAATGCAAAGCATTAGTAAAGAAAATCGATAATAAAAAGACTTTCGGAATCATTCTCGACTACAAAGACAACTGGAACTGTACACTTATCCAAGTAAAAGAGGATATAGCAGAATTGTACACAGTTGAAAAAGGGCGTGTTACAGGCTATATGAGAAATCAATTCAAACTTGGAAAACTTAAAAAAGCCGACTTGGATTTTCTTATTAAATATATAGACGGAACTCTTGAATTACGCGTTAACGACGTTATGGCTCTAAAGAAAAAATATGTTGAATTTACATCAAACGGTATAGGCTTCTTTGCATACGGTAAAGTTGAAGTTGACTTTGACGACCTTGAAGTGTACTAAACTATAAATAAAGCGAAAGAGAATTATTAAACAGACAGATATTGATTATCCCATCAATATTTTATTTTAATCTCTTTCGCTTTATTCATTACAACATTATTTATCAAAAAAGGCACCTGCATTTCTGCAAGTGCCTTTTTGTAGCGGGAGGGGGTCACGATCCCTCGACCTCCGGATTATGAATCCGACGCTCTAACCAGCTGAGCTATCCCGCCATCATCTTATCGATTAAGCGGGTGCAAAGGTAATGTAAAATTTTGAAACGTGCAAATTTATCGGCAAAATATTTCAAGCAATGGGTAAAATAAGTGCTTTATTCATCCATAAAGAAGAATAAAGGCACAAAACGAGATAGCCACAACGCTTATTCACAACCTGAACAGGATACGCGCCAACACTTCACGCCCCCGTAGCGGCAGAACCGTATAAGATGTATTAAGACCCGAATAATCTGTAACTGAATATTCCTTAGAATTCAAACAATTAGAGACGATAATACCCAACTGCCACACTTTGTTCAGGGTATAGTTGGCTTCCGCATTGAGAAAGCCGCAACTCTTATGCCGCGAAGGCTCAATCTCGTTGAGATAATGATTAAATCTAAATTTTATGTCCACCTTGCGCATAGGAAAGAGGAATACGGAAGCATCCGTGACAAGCGATGAAAGCACGTCAGACTTGTACACATCGCTGCGCTCCCAGTTCAAACGTCCGGTGGTATTGACCGCCAGCCGTAGCCAATTCAGTTTCTGCCACGTCAGTCCCAGACGCGCCATCACATTGTTTGAACGGTTTACGGTAAGCTCTGACGACTGCGACAGCAGGTATTTCGTAATGTCATATTCCACTTCCGTCTTCACGGTCAAGCCTATACCCGTGAAGCTCTTGTCAGCCGATGCGTTCGCAAAGAAACTGCGCTGATGGTTGTCTCCGGCCACTTGCGTCAACGTCGTGAACGTTTCGGTGAAGTCATAATTGATATAATTCTCCTTTTTCCTGTCAACATAAGCCACCGAGACATTGGCGAAAAGCATTGAGGCGAGGTCGCGATAGTTCACCCTCAGCGACATTCTGACGGCCTTTTCTCCATAGATGCCGTTATCGGGGACGAGAATCGAACGATAACCCGTGCGCAAGTTATGCGGAGAATAAAAGTCGGCCGTATCGTCATCCGTGGTCACAGACGCCTTGAACACCATTCTCCAGTCTCTCGCAAACTGATACCTGAACCTGAGTTCTGGCGAGAAAGAAATATAATTACGGTTGCTTCGCTTTCCATCGGCTGAGATGACAGACGCGCTCCTCCACTCCACTGGAAGCTCAAAGTCGATACCATTGTCTCTGCCGAAAACTATATAGTAGTCGGGCGAGAACGATATATTAAGGTTTTCGCTGCGCATTTCATCCTTATACCCATAGAGATTGTTGCGGTAATACACCTTCCCGTTGAGCGAAAGCTCATTACGCCACAGTTTCATGTTCATCGAAACAAGATTCTTTGTAACGAAAGAACGCGTGGCATAGCGTTCATCTGCGTTGTAAATGGATTCGCTTTCATCTACATCCGTTAACGATTCTCTGCGATTGAAATAACGCGTCAGCGATTTAACCTGAAGAATTTGCCTCCCCACAAAGAATGAAGAACTGTAATAGTTTTGCAGATACGAGGGCCTGTCGTAGATGTTTTCGTCGAGCACGCTGCCGTTTGTCGACACAGAATTAGAATAACGTGTGCGTCCGAACGAATAGCGTAATTCATCGGAAACGTATGTACGGTTTGTGTTAAGTTCATATTTCAGGATGGGCAACACTCTCAATGTCTGCTGCTTTATATGCGTGTTTTCGGTTATATCTATCGGTTGCGCTCCCCCATACACGTATTCACAGTTGTTGATACTGGAAGAATGGTCGCTATAGAAAAGCACGTTGGCACGCAAAGTCGCGTCTTTGGAAACGGCCGTGAGGCTGTTAAGACCGAGGGAATAAGACTTGTTGCGCAGATATCTGTCTTGCGAGACGACCTCATTAGCGAGGCTACCACCCGACAACACCTCCGCCATCTGCGGCTCGTAGGCGTCAAGGTCAGCGACATCGATATGCTCTTGTGTTTCATCAGACAAGTCCGCCCCCGTGTTATTCATCTTACCGGACACCAGCAACTGGCTCTTGCCAAGTATCTGGGTGAGGAAAATCCGATTGTTCCATATAGTAGGTTTACCGCCGATACCGCCTTCTATCTCGCCAAAAGGGCGCGACTTGTAACCGTTTTTCAACTTGATGTTGAGCGCGGCACGGTCGGAGAACTGCTTGTTTTGCAACATTTTCACCGGTTGATGGTTCTCGTAGACCTCCACATCCGACACGGCATCAATCGGCATATTACGTGTAGCCTGATTATAACTACTACCCAAAAGGTCCTTTCCTTCGATATAAAACTTGTTGATTGCTTTCCCTTGATAAGTTACCGAACCGTTTTCTGCGACCTTAATACCCGGGAGTTTCTTCAAAACGTCCTCCAAATGGCGGTCACCGGCTTTCACGAAAGCTCCTACATTATATATAAGGGTATCATTGGCAGAGCGTATCGGCGGAATCTTCACAATGACTTCGCGCAACTCTACCGCTTCCGGTGTCATCATTATGATGTTAGCTGCATCGTGACGGAAATCTGCTACCGACATCTTTCGGGCCTTATAGCCTACGGAACCGAACTCAAGTGTATCGCCATCATGTGCCGACACTGTCATATTGGCTCAGTAGCAAAAAGGTGTGGGTATAAATAAAAAATGTTATCTTTGCAGTC
>ENA-ORRE01000093-ORRE01000093.1-human-gut-metagenome-genome-assembly--contig:-NODE-93-length-67456-cov-37.381463_pt1 | contig 67456 bp, 49 predicted proteins | sample MGYA00242171_ERZ509126 | MGnify/ENA primary metagenome ERZ509126 (study PRJEB26280, sample SAMEA2338648) | human gut metagenome | biome: human gut; feature: human-associated habitat; material: faeces... | reverse complement strand
AATCCGCACAACGGACTCACGTTCTGTGCCGGGTCGCTGTCGGCCGGAGCGCATAACAACATCACGGAGCTGGCACGCAAGTATGCTTCGCGCACATGGTTCGTTCACCTTCGCTCGTGCCATATATTCCCCAACGGCGACTTCACCGAGGCTTCGCATCTTGGCGGACGTGCCGACGTGATTGAGTTGGCGCGCATCTTCGAGAAGACAAACCCGAATCTGCCTATGCGTGTGGACCACGGCATGACGATGCTGGGCGACGGTGAGCGCGGATATAACGCCGGTTACTCGTTCCTCGGACGTATGTTCGCTATGGGGCAGGTGCAGGGAATCCTCGCCACGGTCGACCGTGAGTTGGGCATCGAGTATAAGCAACCGGGCTTTTTCGAGTAAGAGGTACGTGCGGCGACATCGTGTCGGCCGCTGAAAAAGGCTCATCCGATAAATACAGGGGGCAACCTATTTCGGTCGGACAGTATAGTACTATGGCGCAATACTCGAGTATTTTTGGCACAGTACTCGAGTATTTTGGGCGCAGTACTCAAGTAATTCCGGCCTGATTACTCAAGTATTTTGGCTTCAGTACCGGAGTAATCCGGCCTTAAATACTCTGAAGTAAATCTGTATTAAGACAGTATGGCGTAAAGTGTGTGCAAAGGGTGACATAATATCTAATAAAAGACTTCCCCTATATTTATCGGGTGAGTTGCTGAAAAACGGGTGAACAGGATAGACGTTGAAATTCTGTTCACTCATATATAAGGAATAATATATATAATAAGGTATAAGGAAAATGACTAATCTATTTGATATAAAAGATAACGTGACCGTCATAACGGGCGGTACAGGTGTGCTTGGACGCACCATTGCGAAGTATCTTGCGCTGAATGGCGCGAAGGTGATAATACTCGGTCGCAAGGAAGAGGTGGGCAACGCGATTGCTGACGAGATAAAGGCCGAAGGCGGCGAGTGCGAGTTTATGAAGACCGACGTGATGGATAAGGAGACGGTTCAGAAGAACTGCGACGACATTCTTGCCAAGTACGGACGCATAGACACTCTGCTCAACGCTGCCGGAGGCAATATGCCGGGAGCTACAATCGGTCCCGATAAGAATGTGTTCGACCTCAGTCCGGAGGCTTTCTCACAGGTGCTCAACCTCAATCTCGTGGGTACGGTTATACCGACTCAGGTTTTCCTAAAGCCAATGGTGGCTCAGGGTAAGGGCAACGTGATAAACTTCTCGTCGATGTCGGCGTTCCGTCCGCTCACCCGCGTGTGTGGCTATTCGGCAGCAAAGGCAGGAATCAGCAATTTCACGGCCTATATGGCTACGGAATGTGCGCGGAAGTTCGGCGAGGGAATACGCGTGAACGCCATCGCTCCGGGCTTCTTCATCACCGAGCAGAACCGTTCTTTGCTCACCAATCCCGATGGTACATACACCGAGCGTGGTCAGGATGTAATCCGTCAGACACCGTTCGGTCGCATGGGCGACCCCGAGGAGTTGTGCGGAACAATCCATTATCTGATGTCGGACGCGTCTAAGTTCGTTACCGGTACGGTCGCAATCGTTGACGGCGGCTTCAATGTGTTGGCAATGTAATTAAAGGATGATGAGGATGTGCAGGATGGTGGGGATAATGCTGATGCTGTTTCTCGTGGCGTTGGTCCCGTATCAGACAAAGGCGGAGACTTGGCCCGACGGTACGCCGATAGACCGTTGGTTTGCCGATACGGCAAAAGTTGATGTCAGTTCATTGGGAAAGAAGTTCGTAATTACCGACTATGGGGTGCGAAACGACAGTACGGTGATACAGACGGAAGCCATTCAGCGTGTTATCGACATTGCGGCACGGCAGGGCGGAGGCGTCATTGTCGTGCCGGAAGGTACGTTCCTCAGCGGCTCGCTGTTCTTTCGGCAGGGCACACATCTTCATCTCATGCGCGGAGCAGTGCTCAAAGGCTCAGACAGAATAAAGCATTTCCCCGTCAAGACCACGAGAATGGAGGGGCAGACGCTTGATTATTTCTGCGCACTTATAAACGTTGACGGCGTTGACGGCTTTACCATTACAGGCAAAGGAACCATCAATGGCAACGGCCATGCATATTGGGAAGAGTTCTGGATACGCCGTCGTTACAATCCTGACTGTACCAATCTGGAGGCAATGCGGCCCCGGTTGGTTTATATTTCAAACTCGCGTAACGTCACGGTGCAGGATGTCCGCCTCGTAAACAGTCCGTTCTGGACCAATCATCTGTACCGTTGCGACCACGTCCGCTATATAAACTGTTACATATACGCACCTACCGAGAATGTGTATCAGGCCGAACCGCAACGTGGCGCACCGAGTAGTGATGCCATAGACCTTGATGTTTGTCACGACATACTGATATATGGCTGCTATATGCACGTGAGTGATGACGCCGTTGTACTGAAAGGTGGAAAGGGAACGTGGGCAGACAAGAACCCGGATAACGGACATAACGCTAATATCTTGATTGAGAAATGCCGCTATGGCAGGGTGTATGGCTGCCTGACGATAGGCTCGGAGTCTTTATACGACCGTAATATTGTCTTGCGAAACTGCCACTCCGATGAGGCCGACCGTGTGCTGTGGCTGAAGATGCGCCCCGACACGCCGCAGCATTATGAGTACGTTTCCGTTGACGGAATGACCGGAAAGTGCGGCAGTTTCTTAGTGGTACGCCCGTGGACACAGTTCTTCAAGGCCGAAGAAAGGCCGGATATGCCCTTGTCGCAGTGCAATAACATCGTCATGCGTAATGTGAATATGGATTGCCGGCGCTTCTTTGATGTCGGCGCGAGCGACAAATACGCCCTTCGTAACTTCACGTTTGAGAATGTAAACGTCTGTGACGGCGACGGCAGATTCGACAAATCGCTGATTGACGGTGTTACAGTGAAGAACGTTGTGGTCAACGGTGCAAGGGTAAAATGAGATAGGCGTGCTGTTATTTGAACCCTATTATAAATATGTGGCGGTTGCTTTCAAACTTGTATTCTATTTTCCATCCGTGATAATCGCATATTGCTTTCACGATGGAGAGGCCGAGACCGTTGCCGCTGTTCATGGAAATGTCTTTATGAAAGCGGCGGAACACATCCGTCTTTGACAGCGCGCCACCGTGAGCAGTGTTGCTTATCGTCAGTCCGTTGTCGCTTATTGTCAGTATTATTTCGCCGCCGTTTTCACCTCCCGTGTGGCGTATCGCGTTCACGACGAGGTTGTTCAGCAGACTTTCCAATAGGGTTTTGTTTGCACGAAGTGTCGTCTTCTTGCTGCGTTCGTTGCGTAGTGAGATTGAAGCATTGCCCTGAAGAGTCCTGTATGACGGCAGAAGGTCGTTGGTGAAGCGCAACAAATCCACTTCCTCGTATTCGGAATACTGCGTGTTGTCAATCTTGGCGAGCAGCAAAAGACTCCTGTTCAGATGCCCCATGCGCGTGTTCTGATTGTATATGTCGGCCACGAGTTGCATCTGTCTTTCGTTCAAATCCTCCTGCATGAGCAAGTCCAGCTTGATGCGTGTTATGGCAAGAGGCGTCTGTAACTCATGCGATGCGTTCTCGGTAAACTCTTTTTGAATCCTGAAAGTCTCCTTGTCCTTTGTCATCAGCTTCTCAATCGAGTGGTTAAGGCGGTTGAATTCGCGGATGTTTGTTTTGGGAAAGGAAGGGAGATCGCCTTGCGCGAGGTTGAACTGCTCTGCTATCTGAAGCGTCTTATTGAACGGTTGCCACAGTTTTTTGGTGATGAATCGGAGCGTGATGAACAGCGACAGACTGATAACGAAGAATATAAGAATGAACTGTAGCATCATTCCCGCCATGATATCGCGTTCCAAATCGAGTGGCGGAATGCCGTTCCCGTTCTCCACAGATTCGATAATGTCGATCATGTCCTCGGCATAAAAGAGTTTCGTAAGCATATAAAACAATGGGGCGGTCAGTAGGAAAATGACTGCAAGACAAATGAGGAATTGCATCAATGTCCTTGATAACAGGCTCTTGGCCTTCATGTTTATTCTGCTTTTCATGTTTATTCTATTGTCCATTTGTAACCGGTTCCGTAATAAGTCTTTATGCAATTAGTGATACCGACCTTGCTTAACTTCGCTTTAAGGTTCTTGATGTGAGCATATACGAAGTTGAAATCATCCATCATATCGGCCATTTCGCCGCTTAAATGTTCGGCGAGCGCACTCTTAGACACCACCCGCTGCCTGTTCTCAATAAGGAACAGCAGCAGTTCATACTCTGTTTTCGTGAGGTCTAACATCGTGTCACCGACGTTAACCTTCTTGCAAAGCAGGTCGATAGACATCTTCCCGTTCGTCAGGATGTTTGTCGCTGTGAAGTTCTTGCGGCGCAGCAAGGCGAAGATACGCATACTCAGCTCCGGCAAATGAAACGGTTTGGCGATGTAGTCGTCCGCTCCAATCTTCAGTCCTTCGACCTTGTCGTTCAGCGAATCCTTTGCCGACACGATTATGACGCCTGTTTTCGGAGTCCTCTGCTTTATCCGCCGCAGTATGTCCAAGCCGCTGCCGCCCGGAAGCATCAGGTCGAGCAGTATGCAGTCGTATTCATACACCCCCACCTTCATCATTGCGTCGTTGAAGGTGAAAGCCTGTTCGCACAGATAATTCTCGTTGCTGAGATAGCTCACTATACCGTCGGAGAGCTGCTGTTCGTCTTCTATAATGAGTAGTTTCATTGTTTGTCGCTTTTGTTTGGACTATGCAAATATAAATGAAAATTGTGGGAATCTCACACCTACAGGATAAAGAAAATGCTTTTTCCTTAGATGAAATCCCTCTCAAGAGGGAATAATCGACTTGCGAAAGAGTTCCACACGCGATGCCTTTCCCCCTTTAATTAATTAGAAAGGAGCCTGCGAATAGAAGCCCTTGTACCATTCATAGAATCTCCTTATGCCTTCTTCCACAGACACGGACGGCCGATATCCTAAGTCATGTTGTAGTCGCGACGTGTCTGCGCAAGTGCGATATACGTCTCCCGGTTGCATTTCTTCCATCTTGAGAATAGCCTTACAGCCTGTCGTTTGCTCTATTGTGCGTATGAAATCCATCAGTCGCACGGGATCGGAATGCCCGATGTTATATACCGTGTGCGGCACTTTGGCCGTGGAAGGATGCTCAAGCAGGCGCATCAGTCCCTCCACGATGTCGTCGATATAGGTGAAGTCGCGCTCCATCTCGCCGTGGTTGAACACACGGATGGGCTTGCCCTCAAGCACGGAACGCAGGAAAAGGAACGGTGCCATATCCGGACGGCCCCACGGCCCGTACACCGTGAAGAAGCGGACGCCCGTCGCCGGGATGCCGTAGAGGTGGCTGTAGGAGTGCGCCATCAGTTCGTCGCTCTTCTTCGTGGCTGCGTAGAGGCTCACGGGACTGTCGGTTTTGTCGCCTTCGGTGTATGGAACGTGGTCGCTCATGCCGTAGATGCTGCTCGAACTGGCGTATATCAGGTGGCGAACGGGATGCCGGCGGCAGTTCTCCAGTATGTTTAGGAAGCCCAAGATGTTGCTTTCCACGTAGGCAAACGGGTTCTCTATGCTGTAGCGCACGCCTGCCTGTCCGGCGAGGTTGATTACTATGTCGAACTGTTCCGATGCGAACAACTCGTTCATACGGATGCGGTCGGTGAGGTCTGTCTTAGTGAATCGGTAGCCGTTTGCGGTCATACTCTGCACCATGACGTTCTCCCTGATGGCTGTCTGCGCTATTCCCGTATCGGCAAGGCGCGCGTATTTCAGTCCCGTATCATAGTAGGAATTGAGATTATCCAGCCCCACGACCTCATGGTTGCGTTCCAGCAATGCCTTTACTGTTGCCGAACCGATGAATCCGGCGGCTCCTGTTACTAAAATCTTCATACCTTATTTCTTCTCGTTTTTAATCAAAATCAGATTCCTTATGTATGCTATTATGCCGAAAGACTGCCCTACAATGAGCACGGCATCAAGGCGGATGAGCCCGTAGGTGACTATGGTGAGCGACCCGATGAGGCTTATAGCCCAGAAACCGGCAGGCAATCGCGACTTCCCTTCCCTGCGGGAGTAGAGCCATTGGTAGACAAAGCGGAGCGTGAAGAGCACCTGTCCGGCCGAGCCGAAGAGCAGAAGCCACAGCGGAACGGCTTCGTTGTGGAGGAAACGGGCGGTGAACGCTTCCGCATTTCCGGCCACAAAGCAGATTGCGGCTATCGGAGTGAGCATCAGAACGAGGCGCAGTAGTGTCGGAATTTTTCTCCAAATGCCTTTGATGTTGAGGTTCCACAGGTAGATGTAATAGGAAATGAACTGTCCCAAAACGATGGAAAAGTCATCGCGCAACCATCCGTATAGGCACAAAAGATAGGCACCTGCGAGGCTCAGTATCCAAAAAAGAGATGGCGAAAGCACGCACCTTGCCCGCTCAGACAGAATCCATTGCACGAGGATTCGCGCGGAGAAGAAGCCTTGAGCGAGGAATCCGATGGCGAGAATGAATGCTGGATTCTCCATGCCGTCCTATGGTTTCATCAGGTTATCTTTTGCAATGCTGTAGTTGATGTACCGCTTTTTCATCCATCTGTAGGCAAAACAGTCGATAAACGGCGCAACGAGCCGGTTCCAAAGATGGTATTTCGATACTCCTGCCGTGCGTGGGAAGTGGTGCACCGGCACCTGTTTTATGCGTCCGTTTTGCAGCAATATCAGCGCGGGCAGGAAGCGGTGCATCCCCGTGAAGAACGGAATGCGCTTGGCATAGTCCGTGTGCATTACCTTGAGAGGGCACCCCGTGTCCTGCACACCGTCGTGCGTCATCATCCGGCGGAAGCCGTTAGCAATCCTCGACTGCATCTTCTTGAATCCCGTGTCCTTGCGGTTGGCGCGTATTCCCATAACCAACTCGTAGTTTTCTATGTACTCCAGCAACAGGTTGAAGTCCTCTGGAGACGTTTGCAGGTCAGCGTCCATGTAGCCAACGTATGGCGATTCCGTTGCGTCGATGCCGGCTTTCAGCGCAGCACTCAGTCCTCCGTTGCGTTCCAAAGAGAGAAAAAAGAACGCAGTGTGGCGGCGGCAGATGTCCGTTATGCGTTGCAGGCTGCTGTCGCCGGAGCCGTCATCGACGAACAGAACGCACGATGTTCGCTTTGCATCGGGCAGGAACACGCTCAGACGCTCCTCCAATGAGGTGATATTATCTTCCTCGTTGTAGACGGGAACGATGATTGTCAGTTCGTATTTGCTTGTCTTATTCATATCATTATAGTTTTCTTCGGTTATATAATTTATTCATTCTACTCTTTTTCGGCATTGCCGTTATTGTGCCTTTCCCTGAATACCACGATGGCATACTTCCCCGTTGTGTGCGTTTCCTGCTTTTGAAAGAGTTTCAGATTATTCTTTTTTGTCAGCAATAGAAACGGTTTGCCGTCGTAAACTGGTGGTGTGGCGGTTTGAACGACATCCACGGCGTGGCCCATATAGATATCCATATTCTCAGAACGGGGAAGATTCCACGTGCGAATCTCTTTGATTTTATATTCTTTGGAAAGCTCTTGCGAATCCCGGAAGAGTGTTCCGTAGCCTGTATAGGCATTGAGCTTGGGCCATATCCAGCCGCCGACAAACAGGGCAATAAGCATTCCTGCACCGAGATGCTTTATCACTTGAGCATTGTCTGCCTGCCTTTTTATACGGTATCGTCCGTATTCCGGAGCATTCGCCTCCTGTTTCATATATAATAGATATAGGGAGTAAGCTCCGGTCAATGTCAATATAGTGGCAACGGCATACGGCAGTCCTTCGTTCAGATAGGGCATATCTTCCTGTCGCGCCAGAGTTACAATGGCAGGGAGGGCTAACGAGAATCCGACGGAGGGTATGGTGAGGGCCATGCGCATCCAGATGTTGTCGTGAAAGCGTGAAAGCGACATTGCGGCGGCATAGATCAGGAACGGCAAAGAGGGCAGCATATAGATTTCTAACTTTGAGCTTATGCAGGAAAGAAGTACGAACGACGTTATGCCTATGCAGAGAAAGAAGCATTGAAGGTCGGTGCGCACGAACTTCGAGGATAGCGATGCCACAATAACTCCCACGATAAGCAAAGACCACGGAGCAAGACAGTACCAGATGCTGAGGCCATAATAGTAGAAAGGCTCAGCGTGATGGAACGAGTTGACGGCGCGTCCTGCGGTCTGTTGAAATAGCAAATCGTAGAGATAACCGCTGCCGCCTTCGGCATAAACGGCTGTAAACCACAGCGAACAGCATACCAGCAGCACGCCCAGCGTGCGCCATCCCCAGTAGCGGAGTATCTCTTTCGCGCGTTTTCTTAGTATAAGGAATACGACAGTCGATGCGAACGGCACAAGCAAACCTATCGGTCCTTTGGTGAATACGGCGAGGAATATCCACAGGGGGAACAGCCATCGCTCTCTGCCGGCCTTGTCCTCTCTTGTCATTATCCTCCAAAACGAACGCAGGGAGAGGACTATGAACATACACATCAGCATATCCATACGCAGTATGAACGCTGCTCCGAAAAACAGTCCGCAGGTCAGCAGCATTATGCGGGCAAGCGAACGGCTCTCCCAATCGGTCTCCGCCACAGTCCATTTGTCCATAATCCGGACGACAGACAGTGCCGGTAGCAGCGAAAACAGCGAGAGAAGCCACACCTTATGGCAGCCCATAATCCACCTGAAAAGCATGATAATCCAGAAATAGAGTGGTGGCTTGTCGGCGTAAGGAACGCCGTGGTTGGTGAAGGCGAAGAACGTATGATTACGCAGGGCTTCATCGGCGATGCTAAGATAGCGCAGTTCGTTTGCCGGAGTGGGGTCGTGCAACAGCAACGTAGGCAGGAATGCAGCGCATACACTTATATATAATAGGTATTTCTCTTTGCCTTGTCTCATTTCTTTTATCGTTTTGTTTGTTAATCCTTTTACTTTCTCACTTGGATTACCTTATCGTTTTATGTTAATCCTTTTATCTTTTTCTTGAATACGATGCAAAGATACTGTGCCTTTTTGTAGGAATTTTGAATATGGGATTGTGCGAAATAAAAAAATATTAATTGTTTTAGGCGTCTTTCTATGGTCTGCTTTATTGGCGAAAGCCTGCGAAATGCAGTGCATTCTGTTGATAATAGAGTGTTAATATAATAATGAGATAAAAAAAGAAAGCAAGTACAAAGACCGTTTCAGTGTCTTTGTACTTGCTTTCTTTATGTGGTAGCGTACTCTACGCTATGATTTCACACGCTGATTGATATTATTTTGTGGCGAGTTCTATAACCTTGTCAACGGCAGCATTGATACCGTCGAGGTTCTTGCCGCCTGCGGAAGCATAGTGTGGCTGGCCGCCTCCTCCGCCCTGGATGAGCTTGGCCGCCTCGCGGATGATGGTTCCGGCATTCAGTCCGTGATCTTTCACCATATCATCGCTGAGCATAACGCTGAGCAACGGCTTGTCGTTGGCTGTTGAGCCGACGGCGCATACGAGGTTCTCGGGTATCGCCTCACGTATCTTGAACACCAAGTCTTTTGCGGCATTTGCCTGTATCGGCAGTATGGCTTTCACCACCTTGATGCCGTTGATTGTCTCGGCACGCTCCACAAGCATATTCTTCGTGCGCTCGACAGCTTCGTTGCGGAACTTCTCCATATCCTTCTTCATCGCGTCGTGTTCCTCAATATACTTGCTGATGACACCGCGCAGGTCTTTCGCATTGTTGAAGAGGTCTTTCACATCCCTCAGTGTATCTTCGATAACGTAGAACGCCTCCTCGCAGTTCGCGCCGGTAATGGCCTCGATACGGCGCACGCCGGCAGCCACACTCGACTCGCTCACAATCTTGAGCATACCGATTCTACCCGTTGACTTGGCGTGGATACCGCCGCACAACTCGCATGACGGTCCGAAGCGGACAACGCGGACGGTGTCACCGTACTTCTCGCCGAAGAGGGCAATGGCTCCGAGTTCCTTTGCTTCCTCTATCGGAGTGTCGCGGCGTTCGTCGAGCGGAATATCCTCGCGAATCAACTGATTTACCAAACGGGATACCTTGCGCAGCTCCTCGTCGGTAACTTTCTGGAAGTGGGAGAAATCGAAACGCAGCGAATCAGGGCTTACGTAAGAACCTTTCTGCTCTACGTGGTCGCCGAGAACCTGCTTCAGCGCGTAGTCAAGCAGGTGGGTTGCGGTGTGGTTTGCGGCACTTGCGTTGCGCTTGTCGGTGTCCACACACGCCATGAAATCGGCCGCCATATTCTCCGGCAACTTCTTTACGATGTGTATGCTCTGCCCGTTCTCGCGCTTGGTATCGATGATTTCCACGGTCTCGTTTTCGCTCACGAGTACTCCGCGGTCGCCTACCTGACCACCCATCTCACCGTAGAACGGCGTGTGGTCGAGCACTAACTCATAGAATGTGTTCTTCTTCTGAGTCACCTTGCGGTAGCGCAGGATATGGCATTCATATTCAGTATAGTCGTAACCTACGAACTCCTGTTCGCCTTCTGCCAGCTCAATCCAGTCTCCGTTCTCTACGGCTGCGGCGTTGCGTGCGCGCTCTTTCTGTTTCTGCATCTCTGCGTCGAACTGCTTTTCGTCCACGGTGAAGCCGTTTTCGCGGCATATCAGTTCCGTGAGGTCGAGCGGGAAGCCGTATGTATCGAACAGCCTGAACGCCTGAGTGCCGTCCAGTTCGGTCTTTCCTTCGGCTTTCAGCGCATCCATTGCGTTGCTCAGCAGGTTTATTCCCTTCTCCAATGTGCGCAGGAACGAGTCCTCTTCCTCTTTCATCACACGTCCGATGAGTTCCTTCTGTGCCGGAAGTTCCGGGAAAGCCTCGCCCATCTCCTCGATGAGTACGGGCAGCAGACGGAACATGAACGCCTCTTTCTGATTGAGGAATGTATATGCGTAGCGCACGGCACGGCGCAAGATGCGGCGAATAACGTATCCGGCCTTTGCGTTGCTTGGCAACTGTCCGTCGGCGATAGAGAACGCAACGGCGCGCAGGTGGTCGGCAATCACGCGCATGGCGATGTCGGTCTCTTCTTTTTCGCCGTACTTCAGTCCTGTAAGACTTTCCATCTCGTGGATTATCGGTTGGAAAACGTCGGTGTCATAGTTTGAGTGCTTGCCCTGAAGCGCGCGCACAAGACGCTCGAATCCCATACCGGTGTCGATGACGTTCATCGACAATTTCTCCAGCGAACCGTCGGCCTTGCGGTTGAACTGCATGAAGACGAGGTTCCAAATCTCGATTACCTGCGGGTCGTCCTTGTTCACAAGCTCGCGTCCCGGCACCTTTGCCTTCTCCTCGGGAGTGCGCGAATCAAGGTGAATCTCCGAGCAAGGACCGCATGGTCCCGTGTCGCCCATCTCCCAGAAGTTGTCGTGCTTGTTTCCGTTTATTATGTGGTCTGCCGGCACGTGCTTAGCCCAGTAGCCGGCAGCCTCGTCGTCTCGTTCCAGTCCCTCGCTTGCATCGCCTTCAAAGACGGTCACGTAGAGGTCCTTTGGGTCAAGATGCAGCACATCCACCAGATACTCCCAAGCCATGTCGATGGCCCCTTCTTTGAAGTAATCGCCAAAGCTCCAGTTGCCAAGCATCTCGAACATGGTGTGGTGATACGTGTCGTGTCCCACTTCTTCAAGGTCGTTATGCTTACCGCTCACACGCAGACACTTCTGAGTATCGGCGCGACGGCGCGGTTCCGGCTGTTTTGTTCCGAGGATAATATCCTTCCACTGGTTCATGCCGGCATTGGTGAACATCAGCGTCGGATCATCTTTTATGACCATAGGAGCCGATGGCACAATGACGTGTCCTTTGGATTCAAAGAATTTTTTATACGAATTTCGTATCTCTTTAGCTGTCATCATGTTATTTATGTTTTATTCTTAAAATCTTATCAAAAAGTGTTGCAAAGATACCAAGATTTGATTATTTTTGCAAATAAAATAGTAACGGATTGATTTATAGGCAATAAAATTATGGCATTGAACCCCGATAAGCCCCGAAAGCTGTACTATTCCATCAAGGAAGTGGCTCAGATGTTGGACGTTAACGAGAGTCTCCTGCGTTATTGGGAGACGGAATTTCCGCATCTCAAGCCTAAGACAACGGGTAATCGTGTGCGTCAGTACACGGAGAAAGATATTGAGCAGATTAAGGTAATATATAACTTGGTGAAGGTTCGTGGCTTCAAGATTGCCGCGGCGCGCAAGATGCTCAACGCCAATAGGGCGGGAGTGGACAAGAGTGCCGAGGTTCTCGACAACCTGATTAAGGTGCGCGACGACCTGAAAGAGTTGAAACGCCAGCTCGACGGGCTTGTATAATCATTCTATATATAAGGTGAATGTGTTCCTTTATGGGCATATTCACCTTTTTTTTATTGTGAAAAACACTCAGAATAGGCTTTGTAAATATGGAGTGTTACAATAATATATATTATCTTTTTGATTTTCCAAACAAATCAGAATGTGTACCGGTTGATAGCATAAGAAGTGTTAACTCTTGGTCATTTTGTTCCCAAATGAGCAACCAGTCGGGGGCAATATGTGCTTCCCATTCTCCCTCATGGTTGCCATGAAGCCTATGTGGACGATATTTTTGTGTAAGACAGCCATTCGTGGATAATTCCTTAATGGCTGTACGCAGTTTCTCCATAGGATATCCTCGTTTATAACAACGTTTCAAAGCCTTGTCGAATTGCTTGGTAGTAAGGATTGTGTATTTCATACTCCAAGTATTTCATTGAACATTTCGTCTACGCTGTTCCATTTTGTTACCCGTCCGGCCTTTGCATCTTCGCGTGCCGCTTCTATTTCCGTTTTCTTTGGTTTTACAACGGAGATATTACTTACGCCACGTATCATTTTAATCGCCTTTCTTATGTCATTCATAACAGCGGTATCATCTACTGTTACAATGAGTTGTTGTGCTGATAATGTTGTTGTGCCTGCCATTTTCAAGATTCGTTTTGTTCTCGCAAATATACAGTATTTTTATGATATGACAAAATTAGTTTGCCCTTTTCCGTAAATTATTTATAATGTATCGAATAGCATTATAGTTTTGCTTACGCTCACGTTACATCCGTGTTGTATCAGTACTAAGCCCGAAATACTCCAGTACTAAAGCCCCGATACTCGAGTAATCAGACCTGAATTACTCGAGTACTGAGCCTGAATTACTCGAGTACTAAAGCCGAAATACTCCGGTACTGTGCCATAGTACTATTTTCGGCATAATATTGTTCGACTGCCATCACGATGCAAATATTTTATAGCTTATATGGCGTAAAAACGATTTTTTAATTATCTTTGCATCAGATAAGCTGCATTCGGCAAATTGAGAATAAATTCTCTTTGCTCTCATTTGCATTATCTTTGCATAAGATAAGCTGCATTTGGCAAATAGATAAGCTGCTTGCAGCCGTATTACTAATATGTTTAACCATTAAAACCACTAAATTAAGAAACAGACAGTAGAGAAACGCTAAACTAAAGGGAATGCTTCAACCTTAAGTAGTATGCTTCCCGAGAGGTAAAACGAAACTGCCGCGCCGGAATGCGTGGTGCAATCATTAACCGAAAATGCGTTTCCATTCAATAACTTATAGGAACATATAGATAAAAGATAGAGCTTTTAGCTCTTGTTCTCCATTCTATGAATACCGCCAAAACATTCATTCCCGAGAACAGGCAGACTGGAAGTTCACGCTGTTAGGCGTGGACTGTTCTATGCTTGTAGGGAATAAGGTCACTTGGCGGTAACCAATAGAATGAACAAGCGAAGAATGGTTACACGCCTTTTCATATATCATAAAACGTATGAGAAAACTTTTACTTATTTTATTTACCTGCCTTTTTGCCAAGGCATGGGCTTATGATGCCCAAATTAATGGCATATATTATAATCTTAACGAGTCAGCAAAGACTGCGAGTGTGACCTCTGGCGATAATAAATATTCCGGAGAGGTAAATATTCCGGCTACGGTCTCTTATTCCGGTAGTACTTACGATGTTACGAGTATAGAGAGAGGAGGATTCTCTCAATGTTATGACCTGACAAAGGTGGTTATCCCCGAGTCTGTTTCCGACATTGGCTTTTATGCTTTTAGTAATTGTGATAATTTGACAGAAGTGAATATTCCAAATGCTGTTACATTTATAAAAGGACAAACTTTTGAGAGATGTAGAAGTCTGACTTCGATGGTGATTCCTGACAATGTATCAACAATAGGCTATGATGCTTTTGCTGGTTGCAGTAGCTTGAGAACAATCAATATACCAACTTCTGTAGATATGATAGACGATAGAGCCTTCCAAAGCTGTAGTAGTTTGACTGCGATAGAATTGTCGAATGTTACGTGGATTGGAGTTTCTGCTTTTTCTGGTTGTAGTAGCCTGACAATAATGACTATCCCTAATGGCGTGTCAAGTATAAAAGAGAGTACTTTTGCTGGCTGTGATAATTTGACGACAATAAATATACCAAATAGTGTGGAAAGTATTGGCGCGTCTGCTTTTTGGGGATGCAGCAGCTTGACTGCGATAGAACTTCCGCGCAATATAACGAGTATAGAGGATTATACATTCCATGGTTGTAGTAGTTTGAAAACAATTAGTATTCCTGAGTTTGTGGAAAATATAGGGCAGTCTGCTTTTCAGGACTGTAGCAACCTGACAAATGTAGACATTCCCTGTGGAACATCAAGTATAGCTGAAGGAGTCTTTGGTGGCTGTGATAATTTGCTTTCAATAAATGTAGACGAAAACAACTGGTACTATACTTCTGTAGATGGTGTACTTTACAATAAAGAAATGTCGTCATTATTAGCTTATCCGGCCGGCAAGGAAAACACTTCTTTTGCTATTCCTAATAGTGTAACGACAATTGAGTTTTGTGCTTTTCATAGTTGTAGGAACTTGGTAAATATAGATATTCCAAGTTCTGTTACGGCTATTGGATCGCAAGCTTTTCGCGGCTGCGAAAATTTAACAAGTATAGATATTCCAAATTCCGTAAAAAGCATTGATGGCTACGCTTTAGGATTTTGCAGAAGTTTGTCCTCTATAAACGTGTTGGCAGGCAATACTGAGTATGCTTCGGCTGATGGTATTCTTTACAGCAAGGATATGTCTGCATTATTAGCTTATCCGGCTGGAAAGAAAAATATTTCTTATACAATTCCTTCTCATGTTACAACAATTGCGGGAAACGCTTTTAGTGGTTGCAATAACCTGACGAGGATTGATATCCCTGCTACCGCTACAAACTTTGAAGGTTTTGCCTTTTACTTGTGCGATAATATTAAGTCGGTCTATATTTATAATGATAAAGATGTCCTCTTAGTTGATGGTAGTAGCTGTCCGTTCTATTTCACGTATGATTCAGGAATAGAACACGACCTTTATGTCAGAAAAGGTATGAAAGAGCAATATGAGACATCAGTCTACCAATACATATTCACAAGAATTGAGGAGATGACAGATGAGGAAGCCGGTATCAACGACGTTAATAATGGCATAAAGAATGCTGAGATTAAGCATATTTACGACATTAACGGACGCAAACAGAACGGAATGCAGAACGGTGTGAATATTATACGCTACTCAGATGGTTCGGTACGCAAGGTCGTAAAGAAATAAGTTTGATAGCTATATATTAATAAAAGGCGCATCCTCAAAACGAAGAAGCGCCTTTGTTATATATAGCATAAACTATAAACTTTCAACATTAAACTCTAAGCCTTAAACTTTTAATCATTAACTTCCACTCCTTTCACAACTGTTCTTTTATTCTATCATTCAACTCTTTGAGCTTGTTTACTAACTCCTCAAATGGAACAGACTCACCATAAATCATGTGCATACGCATATTCTCATAATCGTCTTTCCATTGTTCTATAATAGAAGTTGGTGGAATGATATTGAGTGTCGCAGGATAAAGTGTATCATAGTTGAATCCCCGTAATCCGATGAATGTGCGTCGGTGTCCTACCACCTGACGGTACAGGCCTGCGTCATTGATAGCTCGTTCTGCTATTGGAGTCTTTAGCATCTGCCCGATGTCGTACATGTGGCGGGACATCCGCTCCACTCTGATTAAATCCTTTGGCTTGGCAAATTCCTCATGAAGCAGGAATATCTTTTCAAGGAAAGTGCGCTCAGGAAGAACGGCACGTACCATGAACTTAGGTTCTGCAAAAGGAGTTTTCGGATATACCTGGTCTATCATTGAATTGAGAGCAATCTCACTTACAGGCTCACTCATAGACCTGCCGCTAACTTCGACTTTAACCTTTGGAAGAACATATCGATTGCCTTCCATTCCGTTTATTGAGAATGACAAGACTGAATCGTAGTTGATATTAATAATCTCAGGATCTGTGGTGGAAATCGGAGTAATATTCACATTCACCTTGAATTTCTCTTTTGCGATGCCATTCAGATATAGTTGTTCTGCTAAATCATGCTGCATAGTCTCTCTTACGAAAGAACAGGCAGCACGGCGTAGCTTATCGCTGATTTGTGTCTTTGAAAGAGTGCCGCTGAAACCAAGAAACTCTCTGTCGATGGCAATATCTATATCTTCAGAAAAACGGTCTATCAGATGCCAACATTTGCTCAACGATGTTCCGCCCTTGAAAGACAAATGGTTTGCGTATGGCAAACTGAACATGGCGCGGAGGACCGCCGTTACCCACCAGTCTTTTTCTATGACTTCTCGCTGTCGTATATTCAGCTCGGTAGATACACGGTCAAGTATATCGAGGCGGTCTTCCTTTGATAAATCTATGAATTTCATCGCTGCAAAATCGTTTTTATCCATGTGGGAGCAAGTACTATATCATGATTGAAATCTTGCTCCGAGACATGCTCTGCTATCATACCTTTAATTATATTCTTTTGTTCTTCCGTTATTGCCTTCTCTCCAATCTCACGCATGGCAAGAACTGCCAGTTGCATCAGTTGGGATTGATAAGCGAAATTACTCAGGTCGTTGCTATGGCGGAACGTGATGCTCTTTCCGTTACCGAACTTCACCTGTCTTGCAGAACCGTCTGTTATATAAATGATATTAGCAGGAACCTGCGTGGATAGTCCCAACTTATTAAGTGCGTATGCTCCTGTCGGTATTACACGTGCATTATCACGTTGTGCTATTTTTAAGACAATAGCGTCTAAAGACGGCTCTCGCTGTGTGCCATCCCATTTATCATATAAAGGTATATAGTAAATGCCTTTTGCAAAACGACGCAATTTCTCATTGCGGCACAGTCGACTTAATCCCGACCGTACAGCATCGGGAGTACCACATATTGTGAAGTCATCAGGAATAAATATTGTTCCCTCCTTTGCCTGTTCCACAATATCAAGCATTGTTTTATAAGAACTATTCGCTCCCATAGTCGTAGTTTTGCCACAAAATTACGTTTTTTTTGTGTCAATCAACGCAAATAACCTAATTATTTGCTTCACAGTTCCGTTTTTCTCAATATTTATGCCGTTATAATGCCTTTACTCGAAAGACAAGTTCTCTCTTGTTTTCAGCTATTGTCTGAACTCCCGAACTCCTGTCTCCCGTCTCCTAAGACCTTTATCTCGTGAGCGACATCTTCAGGTTGAGGCCGAAGTCGTGCGTCGTAGTAGGATAACTGCTCGACGAGAGTAGCGGAGTGTTTGTCTGCATATCGTAGTAGAAACTCATGGTGATGAGCTTGCTGAGCGTGTAGTCGGCGGCAAAGGAAAGCTTGAACGCCGTGTTTCCGCTGCTTGCCGAGCTGGTGAGCGTCGCAATGTCGCGGCTGATGGAAGCCTGCCTGCGATAGGACAGGTCGAGACGCAGGTTGAGGTCGTGGTTCAGTCCACCCCTCGATGAGTTGTTCTTCTTCTGCTGGTTGTCGTTGTTGGAGTTTTTCTTGCTGCTTCTTGCACGCTTCGGACCGGTGAGACCGAAGAAGTTGAAGTTGTTAATCTTATATCCTGCGCCGATTACCCAGTCCTTGCTGACGGCCTCGTTGAGCTGTATGCTCGTGAGGGACAGCGAGAGAACGCGCGTCGTGCGGTATTCCACCTTTGCCGTGAGGTTGTTCTTCAGCGTAACGTCGATACCGAGCAACGGTGAGAAAGCCTCGTTGATGCTCACCTGCGAGACGTTATACATCGAGCTGGGTACGGGCATTCCGGTTGTGGCGTTGGTGATAAATCCGAGTCCGTCCATATATTCCAGCCACGTGCTGTAGCTCTGATAAGCTCCGACGGCATAGATGCTCTTGTATGAATGGTTGATGTTTACGCTGCGGAACACATCGCGGAACCACGGCAACTGCGTCAGTCCGCTGTATCTAACGGTCCAGTTCGGAAGCAGACTCGTGAGTTTCGGGAATATGCCGAGCCCGTTTCCGCCCATGCTCGTGTAGGCATTGAGGAACGCCGGTATCATTACGTCGGCACTATACTTGTCCACTCCGCCGTTAGCAGGGTCGTATGGCGTGCCGTCGGGGTAGGTTGCGCCGGCGTATTGCGATTCCACGCGGTCGCGGTAAGCATCGAGTGAGTTTACAAACTTGTCGAATGTGGCGCTGTGATAGCCGTTCGTGGCGTTGCCCATGCTCTCGAATGCCGAGCCGAGAGATATCGTCGTCATCGTGAACGTACCGCTCTGCGTTGTCGGCGAGCCGGCGTACATATACTGAATGCTCTTAGAAACAGTTTCGGTGCGGCTCGCGTTCAGGTCGATTTTGAGGTTCTTGATTGGCTCTAATGTCATTCTGAGTTGCAAGTCCTCGGTTTTGCTCGTTGCGGCCGGCGTCGCCACACTGTCGTTCATCAGCAGCCAGTCGTTGCGGCGGGCCTTTTCGATGTAGCTGTCGTCCACCATTCCGAATGCGAAGTCGAGTCCCGGCGAGAGCGTTCCCAATCCGCGGGTCTGTCCAAAGGCATCGCCGATGGTCGGCATGAAGCCCGGCAGCGACAGGGAGTATTGGTTTCGGTATGAGATGCTGAAGCTGCGAGCCATCATAAGTACGCGTGCCACGCACTGGGCCGTCTTGTACCAGCCCTTATTCTCAAGCGGTTCTTTCGGCGTTACGGTGATTTTCATCTTTATGGCAGAGTCGGTCTTATTGAACAACTTAATCTTGTTGTTGTCCACCTTGCGCCATTTCATCTCTATTGCCTTGCCGTTCGCGTCCTTCGCCGACACCATTATGCGCTTCGTCTTCTTGTTGTGCGACACCACTATGGCCGTGTCGGCAGCTATGGTTATCTCCTTCTCGAAGCTCTTGCGGTTCTTCGGGAGTTCTTTTTTCTTCTTTTCCGCCTCCTTGTCGTCCTTCTTTTTCTTGTCCTTCTTTTGTGTTGCCGGCTTCGTCTTGCGCGTCGTCTTGTTGAAGCGGTCATTCGTTTTCTTCAGGAACGGAATCTGGTTATAGAGCTTTTCGAGGCTCAGCGTACTGTTGATGTTCAGTGTCCGGTTGGTGTTGATATTGTTTCCGAGCGATGTTCCGTCCTCCAATGCCGTACCCCTTACCCACGAGTAGGTGGCGTTATAGTTTGCGTCGGCGTTTATCCAGTTGAGTATCGGAATGAGGTTCAGCGGCAACTGATACGAAGCCGTGAAGTTTTGGTTGTAATCGAGCGGTGTTCCGAAGTGCTTGATGCTTGTCCACACAGAGTCTTTCCACGCCTGATATTGGTCGGGATAGAGGTCCTTGTTCACCGGCGTGTACGGTTCTTCAATCTCGGCGTGCGTCGCTGAGCTGAAGTTCATGTGCAGGTTCTTTGTCAAATCCCACCTGATGGAGAAGTCGCGGTTCCACAGGAACTGTGAGTTAAAGGTCAGTGGAAGCTGCGTTCCTTCGGTCGACTCCATGTCGCGCTCCTGCAATTCGTAGTAGTTTCGGGTGATGTCGGTATTGAAAGCAACGTTTTGCGGCAGCCAGTTCAGACCGAAACGTTTGAAAATGTCAAACCATTTCGATTTGCTTTTTATTACTTTCTTGAACGGTTCCCATGCCTTATACACCGGACTCCACGAGTAGTTGAGCGACCCTCTCCACTGGTCTTCCTTCTCATATACGGTCGTCTCGCCGCTCGTGTGGCGGTGGGAGTGGCTGTAAGAGAACGAGAAGTTGGCCGGATCGTAAGGCATCGGGTGGCCTTTCGTCTGTATTCCGACGCGTACATTCGACAGGGCGAAGTTGGTGTTCTTGGTCTTTGTGATGGCGATAGACTCCAAAGAGTCGCGCTCCTGACCGTTCATTGCGTCGAGGGCATCGTCCAGTTCCATGTCGGTATCGAGCGGATTGTACTTCGGACGGTGCTCTTCCTGACTCACACTATAATATAAAGGTATGCTCACTTTGGCCTTGTCGGGGAAGAATTTACCAAAGTCGAGGTTTGTAGTTACAGCGTATGTGCTGTAATCTTCCTGCGAACGCTGTGCCACACCGTCTTCCAAGCCGCCGAAACCGTCGGAAATGTATTTTCCCTGTACGTTGACGGTTCCGAAATCAGACAGTTGCACGTTCAGATTTCCTTGTGCAGCCCAGCCTCCTTCATTGTTAAATTCAAGCAGTCGCAGCTCGTTTATCCACACCTCACCGCTCTTTGGTGCGCCGGAGAGGTTGCGCACACCGAGTATCATGGTCTTAACCTCGCCTAAAGACGGGTTTCCCATGATGGTTACTTTGTTGGCGGGGCGGTTCTCATCGTATATGCTGAACTCCCGGTTGTAGCTTGCCGTTCCCATGCTTCGAGCCTGGTTGCGCTGCTTTTTCAATGAGGTGAAGATGTTGAGAGGCACATCCAGCATATTCTCCTCGGGCCAAACCATTTCGCAGTCGGTACGGCTCATGCGGTTGTACTTGCCTGGAGGGGTCAGCTTCAGCGGTATTTCGTATTCGTAGTAGTTGTTCTTGTAGTCGCTTCCGAGCCTTACGAATACAGCCAACTGGTTGTCGGTAAGGTTCGTTACGTCCTGTTCCGGAGCGTTTGCGTGTACGAACATCTGTAATCTCTTGTACTGTCTGAGGTCGATGGTGGTGTTCTTGTAGACCGCTTTCGACTCGTTAGTGCCCAAGTCGGTTACTTCCATTGATAGAGACTGCTCGTTTCCTTGCACCAACTGAGGCTGTGTGGGGTCTTGCGGCCGCTCTATTCCCGGCGGCATGGTGTAGTTTACCGGCACTTTCTCGGTGTTCTCCTCAAGGCTCACCGCACTCACCGACACCTTGCCCGATGTCGATGCCGAGTTTGTGAGGTTCTGTTCATACACACGCCATTCGCCTCTTACGAGGTCGAGGTTGGCGAAACGCAGCACGATAGGCTTCTCGAAACCGTTCATGAACATACGCATGAAGCGCACACTCGTGAAGTCATTGATTGCTCCCACCTTATTTTCGTATTCTCTCAGTGGTATCCTGAACTGATACCAAGTGGCGTGTCCTTTATTGCCGTTGCGTAGGGGAGGATTTGTCTCGCGCTTGTCAACGATGAAGTTGCGGCCCACCTCGAAGTCTTCCGGGCGTATCGAGATGTGATACTGATAGTATTTCTCATACTCGTTCAGCGTGAAGTCCTGATTGATGTCTTCTACATCGGGAGTCGATTTATATGAAGTGTCATAGCCTTCCTGCCTCATATCGCTGTCGGGCGAGTTGCCTTGAGGATTGTTTATGCGCTTGTAGCGGTGTAGAATCGACGCTTTCATCTCATCGAAATCAGTGCCGCGGAAGTAGTGGTAGTCGTCGTTGGCAGGGTCGGCCCATATAGAATCGAATACGGCTTGGTTCACTTTGCCCTGTACCTGTGTGAGGAAGTCTTGATAACTATCAAACTGTTGCTCTTCCTCATCATTCAAACCGTTGAATCCAACGTCCTGCAACCGGCGGCTGCCGTTGGTCGTTGCGAAGCCGTAAGTTACCGTAGCCTGTGTCGGAATCTTACCCCATTGAGTGTAAGTCCAGCTCTGCGAGCCGTCAACGGGCATACCGCTCTCGTAGAATTTCTTTCCGTCGTGGAGTACATCCTCGCTCACTTCACCTAAGTTGATATAGAAATCGCCGCCGTAGGTGTTTGCATCGGGCTGCTCACTGCTATAAATAAACGGGTCGAGAAGCCAAAATTCGATGTACTCGATGTTGGCTGTCTGGAAGTCGTTGGTATCAAGTTTGCGCATCATACCGCCCCATGTGCGGCGCGGATTGTTCAGTTTTCCTTCCGCGTTCAGGTCGGGATTGAAGTTATACGGGCCGCGCTCCGACGGATAGAAAGCCAAGTTGAGCACCGGAAGCGTGGCTATCGCGCCGTTGTAACTGCTCTGGTCGCGATACGGGAAAAGCTCGTTCGTGTAGACCTCGCGCACATAATAGTTGCTCAACTGCTCGAGGTCGCTCTTTATATGACCCGGAGTGAGCGACGAAGACCGGCGTGTGAAGAGCGGGTCGATGTTATACCATGCTAATAACGAACGGTTGAAGCCGCTCTGAAGTGTCGATTTGTCTTTCGATTCCGGGAACATCGATGGCACACTCGATATTATCCACGACGACGGCGAACTTACGTCTATCGTGTTTTTCGCGTTCTCAAAGTCGTCGATATACGATGCGTTGTCCTGCGTTCCCTTGCTCTGTCCTGCGATGAGCTGTGCAAATTCAGCCGACAGCGATATGTTCGACGGCTGCGTAACGTGCAGGAACGGAATCTTATTGAGCATATTCGTGAGCCACTGGCTTTCCTTTTTCCAGTTCAGGTTAAGTCCCCAGATGGTGTTGTTCAGCGGTTCACTGCCCATCGTTACCTTTGAAGTGAGTGCCTGTTCCGACAGATGCTGGAACGTACCGCCTATCTGGAAGTTCTTCGAGAAGTCATATTCCCAGTTCAGTCCGAGCATCGTCTTGCGCGACATACCATAGTCAGTGTTGCTCTCCAGCGACACATTGACTGCCGTACCCGCGTCGATGATGCTCTGGTTGAGTATTGTTACCTCGCCCGCGCTGTAATCGACGCTATAATCCGAGCCCTCCGTCAGCGTTACGCCGCCGGCCGTTACCACCACCGAACCTTGCGGAACGTTATACGCTCCCAATGAGATGACGTTGGCAAGCGTACCGCGGAACTGTCCCACGAGCATATACTTGTCTTTCTCGGCTATCTGCTTGGCAATCGTTTTCGTCGAATCATACAGCTCGGTGAAGGCATATTGCGCCGCCTTGTCGGCCGAAATGCCTTTCGACACGAGGTAGTTGTACATATATTTGCCGAACGGTTCGGCCACAGGGAAGAACACACGGCCGTTGCTCACGGTGTATCCGTCCACGTAGTCGAAGTATCCGTTAGGGTTCGTGCGGTTATTGTTGTCCAACCGGTCGGCCCCCACCATCTTTATGATGGTCTGGTCTTTCACCTGTGGCTCGGGTATATAAGAAATGTAAACGCCTGTCGTGTCGCTCTGATACTTCACGTCGAGGCGGAATTTCTCTCTCTCCACGTTCGACGCTAAATAGTAGACGTTCTTCATCATCAGCCCCCAGTTGCCCTGTTTCGGGTTGTTGCTTGTGTTCTTCAGCGCCTTCACGATGAGCGTACTGTTTGCGTCGGTGATGTCGCTGGCGAACTCTCCCACCTGATAGGTTACGCCGCCGTAGGTATATTCGTATGCGATGGCCAGCACCTGGTCGGTCTGCAGCGACAGATTTCTTAAGGAAATATAGCCCAATGCCTGGTTTATGCTGTATTCCGAACTGCTCAGCAACCGTGCGCTCGCCACCTTCTCGAAGTCGTTTCCGCCCACCAGTCCGATGCCTTCGAGCGTAGTACTCGCCTGATCAATGTCTCTCACGCCGCCCAAAGCCGACACCGTGGCATACTCGGCGTTGGCCGCATTGGCCGGCACCGTACCGCCACCGGCTCCCCAAAGGTCAGGCCTGCTTATACCGGAGTTCTCTCCCAAGTCGGTCAGCGCGATGATATTGCGTGTGTTGGTGGTCGTACCGCTTTTGTTTGTCACCCAAACCTCCACGCGGTTTATCGTAACGCCTGTTGTCATATTGGGCAACGTGCGCATCGCCGCGTCGTAGCGGTTGCGGAAATGTTGCGCCATGAAGAAGTGGCGGTTCTCCTCATAGTCGGCCGCGTCTATCTCGAACGGAGTCAACTGCACTCCGCCACGCGACGAAACACTCTTGCTCGACGATTTCTTCTGCGATACAACTGTCTGCAATTTCAATTTTCCGAACTGCAAATCCGTTCTGATTCCGAACAGCGAGCTGGCTCCCTGCACCAGCGAGTTGTTGCTCGGGAAGGTGATATTTCCGCCTTCCACCAGTTTTATTATCTCGTCCTCCTTGCCCTCGTAGCGCAGTTTCATGTCCTGAGCATCGTAGTCGAAGGTCGCGTCGGTGTTGTAGTTCAGGTTCATGTTCACCTTGTCGCCCACCTTACCGTTCACGCTCAGGTTTATTTTCTCGTCGAAGTTCATCGTCGTCGTTTTCCTGTTACGTATCGGCAGCGACGGGTTGTCGATGTTGTTGAGCGTTGCGCCAAACTTCAGCTCGGCCGTTCCCTGTGTCTTTATGCGCACTCCGCCCGGACCGAATATCTTCTCTGCCGGCCCGAGGTCGAAGTGCATATCGGTGAAATCGAACTTCTCCTTGCCCTGTTTCTGAAGAATCTCCTGATTCTTCGCGCGGTAGTAGTCGGCGAAACTGCGCTTCTCGCTCCACTTCATATACTCCTGCGGAGTCATCATTATAGGTGCGTTCACGTAGGTGCCGCCTATCTTGTAACCTATTATATACCGGTCGAGCGAGTCGTTATACTCCACCGTCTGCTGCATATTGTCCGGGCGCTTCAGGTCATACGCACCCTGCGACAAGTCCTCGAACGTCAACGGATATGTCCTCTGTACCGGCCAGCGTGGATGGAGCAGCGAGTCGGGAATTTCCTCTTCCTCGATTTCCACCTCAGGAATCACCGCCTGAGGTTTCTTTTTTTGCTTTGTCGTGTCGGGAGGAGCGGCAACAGAGAAGTCGGGCATACCCGTTCCGCTCATTATTTTCAGGAACGAATGTGCCACACTACGCCCGCCTGTTACGGAGAGAACGCCGCAACAGCTCAATATCATTATTATAATATATAGCTTTCTACGCATATATGATAGAGGTCGCTCTGCTTTCAGGTTTCAGGTTGTCAGGTTCTTAGGTGATATATGCCTTTGTTTTATCATACAAAAACACCTTACAACCTTAAGACCTCATAACCTTAAACCTCATAACCTTAAATCCTCAAAACCTTACTTAATCTGTTTCAATGCCAGTTTCACAACCTGCTCAACGGGCAGGTCGGGCTGTTCCGTAATGATTTGTGATACCACCTTAGCCGATGGCGCAGGCGAGAAGCCCAGCATCGTGAGTGCACTCACAGCCTCGTCTCTCACCTCCGTGTTTATGCTTGCCGCACTTGGTGATGCTGCCACGTGCAGTTCCTCGGCAATGCCCATCGACACGATTTTGTCTTTCAGGTCGACGATGATGCGTTGTGCCGTCTTAAGACCAATGCCCTTAACGCTTTTCAGCATCCTCTCGTCGCCGTTGGCAATCACGTTGCACAGCTCCGCGGGCGTCAGCGAAGATAAAATCATCCGTGCTGTATTCGCTCCCACGCCGCTAACGGTTATGAGCAGGCGGTACAGCTCGCGCTCCTGCTTGTTGCTGAATCCGAAGAGCGTGAACGAGTCATCGCGCCCGCCTGTTACGAGTGCTTCGTGCACGTATAGCTTCACATCCTTCTTGCCCTGAATGGCGCTGTAAGTATTGAGGGAAATATTGAGAGCATAGCCAACGCCGGCCGCTTCGACCACAGCCAATGCCGGTGTCAGTTCGGTCAGTTCACCTTTTATATATTCAATCATTCTTCCTGTTTTCTTTGTATATACGTTTTAATAAACGTTTCTTGTCCCTTTTTATTGTATTACACCTATATATAATAACGCACGTGTGTATAAGAAAAGCGCATCCCCGTTTTTTGAGGATGCGCCTGTTTGTATTCAACTTGTTTCTTATAGTCGTATTTTCTTTATCTATGAGTGCTTGTATAGCGATTCAAATAATTCATCAACCGTGTAGACCGGGATAACCGCTCCCGAGAAGTCCTTTTTGTTGCGGGTTACAATGCAATCGGCGCAAACATTCATCGCGCTTCCTGATTGGACTGCATCCTCATAATTTTTCCAACTGCTGTTTAGTGCCTCTATAACCGTTTTCCCTTTCAAATCAACAACGTCGAGGAACTGGGATAACTGATATAATTTTTCTTTTATATCTGTGTAGCCGTATTTCCTTCCGATATAGACAGTGTTCACAAAAGACAAAGCCGATACAGACAAATCAATATTGCCGACCACACATTCGGCGAACAATCTTTGGGCAGCTTGCAGGAATGGCTCACGGGAACATACCAAGTCGACAAGTATGTTTGTGTCTACATACGCTCTCATAGCTTGTACTTTTCCTCTATTAATGCCTCTATGCCGTTCTCGTCGGCAGGAACCGACGAACCGCCGCTTGCAGAAAGGGTCTTTACGAAGTCCATAGCCTTCTCCATACTGAGCCTGTCTGCTTTCGCTTTCTTTCTTTTTGCGGCATTAGGACTTATCTTGCCGATAACCAATTGTATTCCGTGCTCTACAACCTCTTTTATGCTCATGTTGTAGCGCTCGGCATACTCGGCAGCCCCTTTATACATTTCGGAATCTATAATTATAGTTTTCATAATTATTTCCTGTTATTTATTTTTCGCTGCTAAATTACGAATATTTCCAAATACGACAAAGTTATTTGCAACATTTTATTTGTGTTGCGATTTCTTTTACCGCATTTATCATTCTTCTCTCCCCAATTCTCCATTCCCAAAAAGACATTTCTCTCTCCTATCACACCTGTTCCATTCCGTTAGACCATTCCCTCCCCACCGGGGCTAAGTGGGCTTTGATTTTTTATAATTATCCCCCTCAAAACTCGCGAATTTACAAACAAAACTTTCCTCGTGCTCAAAAACGCGAAAATACGGCTTTTTGCCCATTTTAGAGGAAAATCTCTGGCAATCAGAGGTTTACCTCTTTTTTATGCGTTTTTACCCGTTTTGGAGTGCGTTTTTACCCCCTTTATTTTCTAACGGAGGCACTTTTAGACTCTAACGGAGGCACTTTTGCACTCTAACGGAGCCTCCGTTGTACTCCAAAAGTGCCACAAACGGACTCTAAAAGTGCCACTTTTGAAAGCTAACGAATGTTAAATCGCCCGATTTTGCCATTTTTCCGCGTTTTTCAAGACCTCGATTTTCGACAAAAATCGCCCCATTTTTTTCTCTAACGGAGGCACTTTTGCAGTTTTCAGTGTTCAGTTTTGAGTTTTTAGTGGCGATTTTTGAGGTCGAAAAACGGGTGAAAATTCTAACGGAGCCTATATTTAACAAAAGTTGACACGGTTTAGAGTGTAAAGAACTTTTACTAAATAAGCCTCTCCCAAATCTTTCCGAAAGAGAAACAGCCTCACCCCCAACCCCTCTCCAAAAGAGAGGGGAGTAATCACTTTTTACATTTAAGTTTTTACACAACAATATAGTTGAATTTTATATTCTTAAAAAGGAGTAATCACTCCCCTCTCTTTTGGAGAGGGGGTGGGGGTGAGGCTGTTTTTCTTCTTTGTGGGGTTGGGGGTGAGGCTGTGATGATTTTGCCAAAAGTGCCTCATAAAAGTGTAGTGGTAAGCTAAAAAGTGCCTCATAAAAGTGTAGTGTCAGGGCAAAAAGTCCCTCATAAAAGTGTAATGGAACATTTTTTTTATAACTTTGCAAGCAAAAGTAAGCGGATATGGAAAGGATTATAATGCAAGAACTTGTAGCTTGGAAAGAACGGAGTGATAGAAAACCGTTGATTCTTTTGGGCGCAAGGCAGGTCGGCAAGACGTATATACTGAAAGAATTTGGCAAACGGCACTATAATAATGTCGCCTACATCAACTGCGACAACAATGAGCAGGCGAATGGACTCTTTGACCAAGACTATGATATGCAGCGCATAATACTCGCCATCAGTGCCATTACCGGAGAGAGCATACTGCCCGGCAAGACTTTGATTATACTCGACGAGATTCAGGAATTGCGTCATGGACTTGCCTCACTGAAGTATTTTTGCGAGAATGCCAATCAATATCATGTGGCTGTGGCCGGCTCGTTGCTTGGCATAATGCTACATGAGGGCGAGTCATATCCCGTTGGCAAGGTCAATACCCTTACTATGTACCCCATGACATACGAGGAATTTCAGTTGGCAAAAGGACGCGGCCAGATGGCGGATTTGTTGCAGAAAGGCGAGTGGGATGTGGTGAAAGGGTTGCGAACTCTATACATACAAATCCTCAGAGAATACTATCTCGTGGGCGGTATGCCCGAAGCCGTGAAGAAATTTATTGAAAGCAACGATGCCAATCAGGTAAGGGAGATTCAGCAGGAAATATTGTCGGCTTACGACCGGGACATTTCCAAACACGCTCCGGCCGAGCAGGTGGTACGCATCAATCAGGTTTGGCACTCCATCCCCTCGCAGCTTGCTAAGGAAAACAAGAAGTTTATCTACGGCGTGATGAAGAAGGGAGCGCGTGCCAAAGACTATGAGGTTGCCATACAATGGTTGCTCGATGCTGGACTTATATATAAGGTGAACAGGCTCACAGCCACCGCCATGCCTCTGAAGATACACGAGGACATCGCGGCATTCAAGCTCTATATGCTCGATTGCGGTTTGTTGGGAGCCATGAGTGCCATCCCGCCGGCTCTGCTTCTGTTGCCAAATGCGGACAATACGGCCAAAGGAGATCTCATGGAGAATTTTGTTTGCAGTCAGATGAAGAGCATTCGCGACCTCGTTTTTGGCTATTACAGCAAAGACAACAGCCAGTTGGAGCTCGATTTCGTCATTCAGTCGGGACTCGACATAATACCCGTAGAAGTAAAAGCGGAGGAAAATCTCCAGTCTAAATCGTTAAAGGCTCACCTCGCTGCTCATCCCGGCATGAAAGGTCTGCGCTTCTCCATGAGCGATTTCCGGGTGCAGGACACTATTACCAATGTACCTCTCTATGGCGTAGGGGCATATCTGACATTTAAATAATGTATAAGACGATTTTCTAAGTTCTTGTAAATCAGGCCTTTCCATATCTGTTATTACATTTTTCTGCACTTGATTTGTGTAGATTATCACACTTTTTTGCATATATTTTATGCTGTCAACTACATTTTTCTGCACATAAAACAAGTGTTTCACTACATTTTTCTGCACTTTGCCTCCTCAAAACTATTGTCTGAACTCCCAGACTCCCGTCTCCTGTCTCCTTATTTCTTCCCCGTGGAGATATCTTTTTCTCCCTTTCTTGCAATAAAAGCGCAGTTTGTGCGTTATAATCTCGTGTTTAGACGTCTATATATAATAATGTTTATGGTGTGGCTGTGCAGCATTGGCGTGCGTGCGCAATATGATGCGTCGTACAGTCATTATTGGGCTATGGAGACGGCGTTTAACCCTGCGGCGGCGGGAAAACAGCCCAAGCTCAATGTCGTAGGCTCGTATGCCATCGACTTTGCGGGCTTTGAGCATAACCCGCGCACGGCATACGTCTCGGGCGATATGCCTTTGTATTTCCTGAAGACTTATCACGGAGTGGGAGTGTCGCTGATGAACGAGCAGATTGGTCTGTTCACCCATCAGAAAGTGGCGGCACAATATGCTTACAGGACAAAACTCTTTGGCGGACAGATAGCTGCCGGTGTGCAGGTGGGAATGCTGATGGAGAAGTTCGACGGCTCGAAACTCGACTTGGAAGAGTCGGGCGACCCCGCATTTCCGAAGTCTGAAGTCGACGGAAACTCATTGGATATAGGCGCGGGACTTTATTATACGCACGGCGCGTGGTATGTGGGCGTGTCGGCGCAACACCTTAATGCGCCGCTCATCGAATTGGGCGAGACGAACGAATTGCAGGTGGACGCAACGTATTATTTGACAGGAGGATACAATATAAAACTGAGAAATCCGTTTTTAACTATACCGACATCGGTGTTGGTGCGCTATGACGGCAACGCTTACAGGGCCGATATAGGCGCGCGACTGGTCTACACGAACGACAAGAAGATGCTCTACGGAGGCGTGTCATACAGTCCGACTAACTCGGTGACGGCGCTTGTGGGCGGCAGTTTCCACGGTGTGAACCTCGGTTACAGCTACGAGTTCTACACCTCGGGCATAGGGCCGGGCAATGGCAGCCACGGACTTTTTGTGAGCTATCAGACCGACATTAACTTGTTTAAGAAAGGAAAGAACAAACATAAAAGTGTGAGATATTTGTAAAAAGCATATTATAGTACATGAAAATGAATAAGAAAATATTGGCATTTTGCCTCGTTGCCATGACGGTAACGACACTCACGGGCTGCTTCAGCAGCAAGTCCACATCCTCGTCGGGACGTGGCGGTGAGGTTGTCGGCGTAGGTGGCGGACGCAGTTTCCGTGAACCCGCGCCCTATGGCATGACTCTCGTGAAGCGCGGATGGCTGAAAATGGGTATCGAGAAGCAGGACAGTCTGTGGGGAAAGAGCACTCCGGTGAAGGACATCTCGGTAGACGGATTTTGGATGGACGACACGGAAGTTACCAATTCCGAATACAAGCAGTTTGTGTTCTGGGTGCGCGACTCTATCCTCCGCACTCGCTTGGCCGATCCGTCATACGGTGGCGACGAGACGTATATCATCACCGAGGACAAGAACGGCGACCCTGTGAAACCGCATCTGAACTGGAAGAAACCGCTGCCGCGCAAGCCTAACGAGGACGAGCAGAGAGCTTTTGAAAGCCTGTATGAGGTGAATCCAGTTACGGGCGAGAAGTTGCTCGATGCCAAGCAGCTCAATTATAAATATGAGGTGTATGACTATACTACGGCAGCTCTGCGCCGAAACAGAATGAATGCTGCGGAGCGTAACCTGAATACCGATGTGGTTGCGGACCCGAACGAGGTGGTGATGATTTCTAAGGACACGGCATACGTGGACGACGAAGGGCGCATCGTGCGAGAGACTATCAATCGTCCGCTGTCAGGCCCGTGGGACTTTCTCAACACATACATAGTGAATGTCTATCCCGACACGACGTGCTGGGTGAACGATTTCCGCAACTCTGACAACGAGACATACCTGCGCAACTATTTCAGCAACGCCACATACAACGACTATCCCGTGGTGGGCGTTACCTGGGAACAGGCCAATGCGTTCTGTGCGTGGCGTACCGACTACCTGTTGAAGGGTCTTGGACCGGAAGCCCGCTATGTGCAGCGCTATCGTTTGCCTACCGAAGCAGAGTGGGAGTATGCCGCACGTGGCAAGAATCAGACAGAATTTCCGTGGGAGAACGAGGATGTGAAGACCGGAAACGGTTGCTTCTATGCCAACTTCAAGCCCGACCGGGGCAATTATACAAAGGACGGCAACCTGATAACGAGCCGCGCGGGCATTTATTCGCCCAACTCCAACGGCCTCTACGATATGGCCGGAAACGTGGCGGAGTGGACAAGTACGATTTATACCGAGGCAGGTGTGGATGCCATGAACGACCTGAACCCGCAGCTTGAGTATAAGGCAGCGAAGGAAGATCCGTATCGCTTGAAGAAGAAGAGTGTGCGCGGAGGCTCATGGAAAGATCCGGAGTCGTATATCCGCAGTGCATGGCGCACGTGGGAATACCAGAACCAGCCGCGCTCTTACATCGGATTCCGCTGCGTGCGCAGTCTGGCAAGTTCGTCGAGTGAGGCTGCAAAGGCGATGAAACAAGCAAAGAAAAGTAAGAAAAAGAAATAAGCTATGACAAAATACAGCAAATATAACATCGTCTATCATCTGCAGAAGTGGATGGATAGCGTGCCGGGACAGACTTTCTTGAACTATGCTTACAGTTGGGGTGCGTCTATCGTGATTCTCGGAACATTGTTTAAACTGACTCACTTGCCGGGTGCCAACTTCATGTTGTTCCTCGGAATGGGTACTGAGGTGCTTGTGTTCTTCCTCTCGGCGTTCGATCGTCCGTTCGACAAGACGGCTGACGGACGCGACCTGCCTACACGGTTGGGTGACGAGGACGAAGCGGACGAAATGGCGGAGGACGAGGATTTGGCTTCGGTTGCAGCTCAGGTACAGGGCGCAACGGCCGGCAGCACTATTATAATAGGTGGTGGTATGGCGGCTGCAAGTGCGGGAACAGGCTCGGACAATGTTGCGTCGGGTGCTCAGACTGTGGTCCCGTCAGTTGGCGGACAAGCTGTGGCAGCGGCTCCGGCAGATGGTGGCATGGTATGGATGGCTCAGCAGCAGAGTGCTACGCCGGAGATGGCAGAGGCACAGGGCAACTATGTGGATGCGCTGAACTCGCTCACGGAGATGCTTCAGAAGGTAAGTGCGCAGAGCGAGCGTCTCACTCGCGACTCAGAGGAAATGGAAAACCTGAACAGAACGCTTACGGGTATTACGAAAATCTACGAAATGCAGCTTAAAGCCGCAAGTCAGCAGGTGGGCACAATCGACCAGATTAATGACCAGACCCGTAAGATGGCGGCTCTCATCGAACAGCTTAACTCTATCTACGGTCGCATGATAGAGGCCATGACAGCCAATATGAAAGGGGGAAGACAGGCGTAAGTGAGAGGTAAGAGGTGAGAAGTAAGAGGTAAGAGAAATGCCTTGTCGGGTATTGTCTGAACTCCGGAACTCCCGTCTCCTGTCTCCTAAACACTACAAAGAAACACAACAATATGGCAATAAAGAAAAGACCGCTCAGTCCGCGCCAAAAGATGATAAACCTGATGTATGTCGTCTTGATGGCAATGCTTGCCTTGAACATTTCTACGGAGGTGCTCAACGGATTCTCGATTGTCGAGGAAAGCCTGAACAGGACTACCGCAAACTCCGGTAAGGAGAACAAAGCGATTTTCGATGACTTCGAAGAACAAATGCGGAAAAACCCTGCTAAGGTGCGCCAATGGTTCGAGAAGGCGACGGCGGTAAAGAATATGAGCGATTCGCTATACAACTACGCGCAGAGCCTGAAGAGGCAAATCGTTATGGAAGCGGATGGAGAAGACGGCAATCCTGCTGATATTAAGAATAAGGACGACCTTGAGGCTGCAAGTCAGGTGATGCTCGCTCCTGGTACGGGACAGGGAAAAAAACTCTACGACGCCATCAACAGCTATCGCGAGAATATACTCCGTTTCGTCAGCGACCCGTTGCAAAAGAAAATTATTTCGAGCAATCTTTCTACGGCAGTACCGCAGAATGAGAACACGCTTGGCAAGAACTGGCAGGAATATATGTTTGAGGATATGCCGGTAGCGGCTGGTTCGCGCCTGCCGTTACGCTTCTTTCAAAGCTTCAAAGCGACATTAGATATGCCGAGGGAGAAGTTCTTCACACGCTCGTTGCGAACATAGGACTAAAGGATATCCGCGTAAATAAGCTGGAGGCGTTTGTCGTTCCAAGCTCAACGAAACTCTTCCCGGGCGACCGTATGACTGCGAAGATGGTCATGGCTGCCGTCGATACCACGCAAGTGCCGGAGGTTTACGTGAACGGCCGCAAGATAAACGGCGACACTTATTCGTTTAATGTAGGCGGAGTGGGCGAGTATAACTTCAGCGGTTACATCCTGATGCACGACATTGCAGGCAACGTTTTGCGCCGGGATTTCAACCAGAAGTACTCCGTTGTGGCTCCGCCGCTTGCTCCTACGGGTGCAACGCTGTCTGCCGACCTCATGAATGTGCTGTATGCAGGCTTCGAGAACCCTATCAGCGTGAGTGTTTCCAATACTCCGCAAAGTTCTGTTTCTGTGTCGATGAGTGGTGGAAGCATCCGTTCGACGGGCGCGGGACACTATATCGCCGTGCCGTCGGCTGTGGGTCAGGACGTTACTTTCAACGTTTCGGCAAAGGGAAAGAGTGTCGGTTCGTTCACGTTCCATGTGCGCAAGCTGCCCGACCCGACCGCTTACATCGCTTTGGGAACAGACCGTTTCAAGGGCGGCGGATTGCAGAAAGGCGCTCTTATGGGCTCGGCCGGCATCAAGGCGGCCATCGACGACGGCCTGCTTGATATTCCGTTCAAGGTTCTTAGCTTTGAAACCGTGTTCTTCGACAATATGGGTAACGCCGTTCCGTTGGCTTCTTCGGGCGCGTCTTTCTCGCCACGGCAGAAGGAACAGTTCCGTCAGTTGTCGCGAAACAAGCGTTTCTACATCACCCGTGTAACCGCAATAGGCCCTGACGGCATCACCCGCAAGTTGCCGCAAGCACTCGAAGTGATTGTGAAGTAGCAAGTCTGATCGGCTATAAGCCTAATTGGACTAATAAGCCTAATAAGTCTAATTGGCCTAATAAGACTATAAGACTAATAAAATCTGCAATATTAGAATAGAAAAGAAACGTATATAGAATAGGAATGAAGAAGATATTATTCATATTGATGGCTTGCTGCGCGGTGCAGACGATGTGCGCCCAGCCTGCGAGAATGAGGGCAGAGCAGCAGAAAAAGAATCAATCTAACGCGCAGAACACCACTACCCGCGCCATGATAAGTTTCCCTACGGCTCAGCAGATGTCGGAGGATGTGGTTTGGCGCAGGGACATCTACCGCGAGCTCGACCTTACAAAGGATGCCAATGCAGGTCTGTACTATCCCGTTGAGCCTATTGGTTCGCAGATGAACCTGTTCACTTATATGTTCAGGTTGGTGTTGCGAGGCCCGAAGAACGGCGGAATAGCGGCCTACGAGTATCGTCTTGACGGCAATGAGTTGTTTAATGACTCTTCGAGAATAAAGCCGTTGGCCTTCCTCGACAACTATCATATCTACTATGAGCGCAATGGCAACCGTCTGCACCTTGACAACAGCGACATTCCTTCGCGCGAAGTGAAGTCCTATTATATTAAGGAGAGCGCGTATTATGACCAGGGCACGGGTACGTTCCATCGCAAGGTGGTGGCTCTCTGTCCTATCATGACACGCGAGGATGACTTCGGCGACGGCGCAGCAACATATCCGCTGTTCTGGGTTAAGTATGACGACATCGCTCCGTTCCTCAGCAAGCAGATGATAATGACGAGCAATCTGAACAACGCCGCGACCATGAGCGTTGACGATTACTTCACCACCAATAAGTATCAGGGAACTATTTACAAGACCAATAATATGCTCGGTCAGACCTTGCGGCAGTACTGTCCGTCTGATTCGGCTATGACGGCGGAGCAGAAGAAGATTGAGAAAGAACTCAAAGACTTCGAGAAAAACATCTACGGCGACATGGCAAAGAAAGACAGTCTCGACAGTATCGCAGCCGCAGAGAAGGACGCAAAGACTGTGAAGAAGTCGCGCAGCCGTCGCGGAAGCAGTGGAACTTCAGTGCGCCGCACACGCCGTGGCGGTTCAAACAACGCCGGAGGAAACGGTTCTGCACGTGTTACGGTGAGAAGAGAGAGGCATTAAAGCCCCCTCGTTCGTCCCCTTAGCTCCCGGTGGGGGGATGGCCTGACGGAAGGAAACAATTAGAGGTAAGAGAATACCAACATAAATATGTAGGGACGGTGTGGGGAAAGGTGTAGGGCAGCAATAGGCTGAACTCTGGAACTCCTGTCTACCGTCTCATAAAGAAAAATAAGTGATAAAACAATGAAGAAGATTTTAACTTTGATTTTGTTTGCAACGATGATGCTTGCAACAACAGTTAACGCACAAGTGCGATTTGGTGTGAAGGGCGGTCTCAATGTAACGGATATGTCATTGAGTAATGATATGTTTGATGCGAGCAACCGCACAGGATTCTTTATCGGTCCGACGGTGAAGATTTCGCTGCCTCTTACGGGACTTGGCATTGATGCGTCGGCACTCTATGACCAGCGTTCTACAAAGCTGTCGTATGCCGACGATGATGATATTTATAGTGAAACGATTAAGCAGAAGAGCATTCAGATACCGGTAAATCTGCGCTATGGCGTCGGTTTGGGCAGCCTGGCGAGCGTCTTTATATTCGCCGGTCCGCAGTTTGGCTTCAATGTCGGAGGCGATATTGACGATATTGACTGGAAATGGAAGAACTCAGCTCTCAGTGTAAATGTCGGTCTCGGTGCTACCTTGCTGAAGAATTTGCAGGTAACAGCGAACTATAACATCGCTTGCGGAACAACCGGTGAGTCGTCATTATCAACCACGGTAGAAAGCGTTTATGACGGATTCAAGGGCAAGAGCAACTCATGGCAGATAGCCGTGGGATATTATTTCTAAAGCCCCCCTCAGTCCCCCCAAGGGGGAAGACCCAACAAGAAACAGGTGGGATGTAACCAAAGAGGGATAATATAGTATAATGTAGCGTCTCAACCTGTTGCGGCTGAAAAGAAAATAGAGACATGACAGAATAAAGATAGGCTGTTGACCTTCATTGGTCGGCAGCCTTTTTTGGTTTCAGGAAACGATAAGGGTTAATAGAGCCAACGGAAAAATATATGGTACAGATTATAATTAAATTATTTCTTACCACAGAGGCACAGAGGCCACGGAGCTTTCTTCACCCGGTAATACTCGCTCACAGAGTAGATGCCTGTGGCATCAAGAGGCCACAGAGCCTACAAGAATTTTGGAGGCAATGAGGTGAATTGCCGGCTCTGTGTTCTCTATATCTTCAGACATAAGCTCTGAGTTTGTAATGACATATAAATCTCCGTGTCCGCTGTGCCTCTGTGGTGAACGTAATTCCTCGGATTTATCGGGTGAGCCGTTAATAGAAAGTAATGTGAGTAACTTCATAACACCCTCCACCGGGGGGCTACAGCGAGCAAAAGAGAGTTACGAGGAAGGGCACGCAGAAGTCGGTGGCGCATCCGTGATACACGGCGAGGATAGAGTATTGCGTACCCGATGAGCCTACGATAGCGGGCAAAGTAGTGTCGGCTGTGGTGGCTCCACCTGCTGAGATCGGTGCGAACGTGCCGAACAGACGCACCAAAAGCGGAGCAAAAAGCAACGTAATCAGTTCGCGCAGGATGTTTGCCACGAGGGCAATAGTGCCCGTTTCTGCGCCGAAAACATCGGTGATGAGAATGCTCGACAGTGAATAATAGCCCAGTCCCGAGCCGATGGCGAGCACTTCGGCCGTGCCGTGATGAGGCAGCAGCATACTTGCGGCGAGCGAACCGGCGAGCGTTCCCGCAATGGTGAATATCGGGAGCAGCGCAATCCGTGGGTTGAGGCTTCTGAAACGGCGCAGCATCTCGCGGTCGTTGCCTATCTTAATGCCCACGCACAGCATCAAGACACACAGAGCGAGGAAACTCACGTCCTCGATTATCAGACTTTCGGGCAGCAGGTCGGCCGCACCAAGCGCAATCCCTACGCAGAAAAACAGCAGTATGATGAAGCTCGATTTCACGGTCGGTCTCCTTTCCTTTCCCCGTCATAGTCATTGCCCGACAGTCCGTTTCTTCGTCCGTCCGTCATCCGCCACAGCCCCCACGCCGCCACGCAACTGCCCAATACAGTGCCGAGAGCTATTATCAGGGCGTCTGTTCCTATTGTTGTCCACGCCCGCATGAGCCTTTCGTTGCCGCCCACCTCCATGCCGAGCAACAGCAGCAACAGGCAAATCAGCGGCATCAGAGCCTTCTTTGCCCATTGCGTTTTCGTGCGAAAGACGTAGCCGATGGCTATTCCGGCAACCATTATAACGAATATCGTAAGCATATAAATAGTCTGGTTCTGTTCTTATTTCATGATGTTATGTATTTCTCCGACAAATATACGATTTTTTTTGATACGGACAAAGGAAAAAAGTGATAGCTTAAAGGCTGAGGGCGGGCTTTGTTTCGCTTAATTTTGTTGTGTGGTGAGGATAAAATAAGACCGAGCCGATTATCCGACCCGGTCTTTCTGTTTCTATTCTTCAGCAAAAGCTGTTGTTTAGCTCTTATTTGTTCACGAACTTCTTGCCGTTCTGAATCAGAATACCCTTAGCATTCTTGTTTACGCGCTGGCCTGCGAGGTTGTAGATAGGAGCGTTCTCGTTTGCGGCGTCTGTGGTGATGCCGTTGATACCCGTAGGATCTGCAACACTTATAGGAAGAATGTTCATGTACTTCGTAGTCTTACCGCTTACATATATAACGTAACCAGTTATTGCGTAAGACTTGCCTGTTGTGAGCTGAGCCTTAAGAGCATCATCCGGAGAAACGATAGAGCCAACAATTTCGGTTCCGTCTATTGTTACGTTATAATATCCATTCTCGGTATCAATATTCAATGTACCGGTAATAGTAACATACTTAATTTCCGGAGCGGCAGCCCAAGCTGTAACATCTGCACCTGTCATAGATTGTGCTGTCGGGTGTGTAACAGTTTCTGTACCTGTTTTTGTTACAGTTGCTGTATTTGTGAATTGGTTAAAACCGCTATATGGGCTAACAGCTCCTGCTATTTCAAGTTTATCACCGATAACACATCCATGTGAATTATTATAATAGTAGATATAACCGGTTTCATCCCCAATGAGACAACCGCGTGTGCAGGTTGCAACTACTGTTCCTTCGATACCGCACACAGTTCCTGTTGTGGCAGCCTGTGCTTCTGCGATGGTCATTTCCTGTATTTTCGTGAATGTTTTTGAAGTCACAGTGCTTGATTTTCCGCCTTTCGCTGCAATAGCTTTTACAGTTGTTGTATTACTGATAGTGAATGCACCTGTATATTTTGTTGATGCGGTCGTTGGATCTGTTTCATCAGTTGTGTAATAAATGTCTGCACCGTCTTCTGCATTGAGAGTTATAGATGTGCTACCTTTGAACGTCTCTTCACCGTTTATCACAGGAGGAGCAACAGAACCAGCAGTAGCAAATGTAATATCCATTTTTATTATTTGTGTATTACTTTTGCAAGTAAATACGATTTCTTTTGCATTTCCAGTCCAATCGTTATCTGTAAGTGAACCGGAATTTGTTGTCATATCAAATTTACGAGATTTACCGGTTTTTGTTGTAAATACAATTTTCGCAATGTCTTTTGCTGAATTAACGGTAAGTGTACCGCCATACATACGCAAACGAGGAGAACTGGACCAAATACGGTTAGCAGTATTTGACGTAGATGTGCTTACTGTTACAGTAACTCCATTAACTGCTGTTGATGTAGTAGCAACTGTAAAATCTCCATCGGTAACAGCAGTGGCACCACTTCCTGATGATACTCCCGGCAGAGTGGGAAATAATGTCGCGTAATTGTTATCAAAATCTATTGTTGCATCTTGTGCAAAAGCGCCCCCCCCACAGAACACTGCCAACAGGGCAATTAATGATAAGCGTAAAATTTTGTTCATAATAATAAGTTTTAAAAGTTAATAATATAATTCGTTTATGAATACAAAGATAGAAAAAGGTTTGATACGAAACAAGTTTTTGGTATTAAAAATGTATTAAAATAGAAGAGAGGGCATGGATAGGGCTAAATGCTTAGTCTATTACCTTAAAGCAAGTGGCATCTGAAAGTTATGTATGGCTCAACGGAAAAATACAGGGGGCAGATTATATTTGATTAAATTATTTTTTACCACAGAGACACGGAGGCCACGGAGATTTATTCTCCCGGGAATATTTGCTCACAGAGTAGATGCCTGCGGCATCAGGAGGCCACAGAGCTTACAAGAATAGGATGGAGGCAATGAGGTGAATTGCCGGCTCCGTGTTCTCTATGTCTTCAGACATAAGATCTGAGTTTGCAATGACATATAAATCTCCGTGTCCTCAGTGCCTCTGTGGTGAACGTAATCCCCCAAATTTATCGGGTGTTGGATTTGTGTGAGTGACGGGAGGTAATAGGGGATGGAAACGCCCCCATTTTTGGGGAAGGGAGGCTTAGAATTTTTTTGACAAAATAACCTCTGAAAACTCACGTTTTTTCAATCAAACTTTTCCGAGTGCGCAAAAACGCAAAAATAGGGCTTTTTAGGCTGTTTTGAGTTAATTGGTTGGTAATCAGACGGTTATGCTGAGTTGAGGCAAAAATATCCGTTTTTGAGGGCGTTTTAGGCCCCGTTATGTTGCAACGGAGGCTCCGTTAGACGCTAACGGAGGCACTTTTGGGCTTCAACGGAGGCTCCGTTGCACTCCAAAACGGCCTAAAACGGCCTCTAAAAGTGGCACTTTTGAACGCTAAGGAACGTTAAATCGGGCAAAAACGGCGTTTTTCGGTGTTTCAGCGGACGAGAAATTTTGAAGAAAATCGGGCCGGTTTTTTTGCAACGGAGGCCGTTTTGGAATTTTGAATTACGAATTTTGAGTTTTGAATTGGGATTTTTGAGAGTGAAAAATGGGCGGAAATGAGTAACGGGACCATAATTTAACGTTTGTTGACGCGAGAGAATCGAATTTTGAAGAGGCTAAATTTGGTAAATAATATTTACAAAGTTACGGCGAAAATATAAAAAATCAAGGAGATGGCAATACGGCGTTATCTAATCTGATTTTATTTATATGTTTTTTGTACTTTCCCTTCGTTATCCTCACGGGTATCAGATAAAAACTATACCTTTGTATAAAATTAGATAGAGGGTGTATGGAAAGATATAATAAACCACCATTAACATATACAGAGCAGGTTGAACTGTTGAAATCAAGGGGCATGACCGTTCCCGATGAAAAACGAGCGGAAAGATTACTTGCTAATATCAGTTATTACCGCCTTAGTGCCTATATGCTGCCATATAAACAGAAAGAGAATGGATTTATAATTGATGCGTTCCGAGAAGGTACGACATGGGATATGGTATATAACCTATATGTTTTTGATAGGAAGTTGCGTTTATTGGTATTCAATGCTATAGAACGGCTTGAGGTGGCTATCAGAGCACAGATAATCTATCAGCTCAGCCATAAGTACGGTTCACATTGGCAGGACAGGAGTGAAATTTTTAATCCTCCGAAGGAAATCACTCTTAGAGATGGCAGGAAAATTACAGTGGATGTATATAGTGATATACAGAGACATATTAAGGAGCAATTACACAACAATAAGGCAGAGACCTTTATCCAACATTATCGCAATAAGTACGACGTACCGGAGAATCCGCCTTCATGGATGAGTGTCGAGATTATGTATTTCAACCATTTGTCAAGAATATGTACTGGATTGAAACTGCGTACTGACATTAACGGTATCTCGTCTTATTTTGCATTGCCTCCCGGTACATTCTGTTCATGGCTACATTGTATTAATTATGTGCGTAACATCTGCGCACACCATGCACGTCTTTGGAATCGGGACTTGAATATCATACCAGAACGTCTGTCGTTTTCTAAAAGGCTTGCCTGGATAAGTAATCCGGATACGGTGAAAAGAAGTAAGATCTATTATTTCTTTTGTATGCTTAATTATATGTTGCAGACTGCCAATCCCACCACGCCGTTCAAAACCAGCCTGATGGTTCTGTTGAAAGAGTATGAAAACGTGGTTCCACTTAACGCAATGGGGTTCCCGATAGATTGGAAGAGTGAAAAGATTTGGAAAAACAAAAAATAGTTTTCAGAAGATGTAGAGAATTAAGAAAAAAATATTATCTTTGCATTATTAAAACAAAGACAGTTGTTGAAACTAAAAGATAATAAGCCTCCCGGGCGCGTCGCAAGACAGCATACTTGGGAGGCGTTCTTCATTTTAAGAGGTGGCGGTTCTGAGAAAACTCTTACCTCTAAGATACCCCCACAGGGGAAAGGGACTACTTTTTTCCCTTTTTTCATCTTTTCTTTGTACCTTTGTAAGATAGGATGAAATATGTAGACGTGATATTGCCGTTGCCTCTCGAGGGGCTGTTCACCTACTCCGTGCCGGAACGGCTGCGGGAGCAGGTGAGGTTCGGCGTGCGCGTAACCGTGCCGTTGGGCAAGTCGAAGCAGTACACCGCCCTCGTTGTAAAGGCGCATGATGACAAACCGACGTTCGTGGTGAAGGACATACTCGCCGTGCAAGACCGCGAGCCCGTGCTCCTTGACGAGCAGATGAGGCTGTGGCGATGGATAGCCGAATATTATATGTCGCCCCTCGGCGACATATTCAAGGCCGCGCTGCCTTCGGGACTGAAGAACGAGGAGGGCTACCGGCCGAAGACCGAACTGTGCGTGCGCCTGACAGAAGCCTACCGCCACGAGCAGGGCCTGCACGTGGCTATGACGATGCTCGGCAGGGCGCAGAAACAGCAGAAAGCCTTTGCCGACTATCTCGCACTGTCGCATTGGGACAGCCTGCAAGGGGCTGCGCCACGAGAGCAGATAGTGGAGATTACGCGCGAGGAACTGATGAACGCGTCGCACTGCACGCTTGCCGTGGTGAAAGCACTCGTAGACCGCAAACTCTTGGAGACCTATCAGCGCGAGGTGGGCCGCCTGAACCGTGGCGGAGAACCCCATCCCGAGCGTATAAAACCGTTGGGCGAGGCGCAGGGCAGGGCATACGGCGAAGTGCTGAGGCAGTTTGAGAGCAAGAATGTGGTACTCCTTCACGGCGTTACGTCGAGCGGTAAGACCGAGATTTACATCCGGCTGATACAGAAGACGATAGACGAAGGGCGGCAGGTGCTCTATCTGTTGCCCGAGATAGCCCTCACCGTGCAGATTACCGAGCGCCTGCAACGCGTGTTCGGCAACCGCTTAGGCATATATCACTCCAAATACAGCGATGCCGAACGGGTGGAGATTTGGCAGAAACAACTGTCGGACACGCCCTACGACGTGGTGCTCGGCGCGCGCTCGGCATCGCTCCTGCCTTTCCGCAGTTTGGGTCTGGTGATAATAGACGAGGAACACGAGAACTCGTTCAAGCAGCAGGACCCCGCGCCCCGATATCATGCCCGGTCGGCGGCGATAGTGCTCGCGTCGATGTACGGAGCCAAGACGTTGCTCGGGACAGCCACCCCGTCGGCCGAGAGCTACTACAACGCGATGACGGGAAAGTACGGGCTGGTGCGCCTGACGCAACGGTATGGCGACATGGAACTGCCCGAAATCAGGGTGGTGGACACAAAAGACCTTCAGCGCCGCAAGATGATGACGGGGCCGTTCTCGCCCGTGCTGCTCACGGAAATGAAGAATGCGCTGGAGCGTGGCGAGCAGGTGATACTGTTTCAGAACCGCCGCGGATTCGCTCCGATGGTGGAGTGCAAGGTGTGCGGATGGGTTCCGAAGTGCGAAAACTGCGACGTGTCGCTCACGCTGCATAAGAACACCAACCAACTGACGTGCCATTACTGCGGCTACACATACACCATTCCTCAGTCGTGTCCCAACTGTGAGAATCCCGACCTGCGCAGCCGTGGCTTCGGAACGGAAAAGGTTGAGGATCTGATAGCCGGCCTTCTGCCCGAAGCCCGCATAGCGAGGATGGACCTTGACACCACCCGCACGCGGTCGGCATACGAGCGGATAATCGGCGATTTCGCATCGGGCAAGACCAATCTGCTCATCGGTACGCAGATGATAAGCAAGGGATTAGACTTCGACAGGGTGTCGGTGGTGGGCATACTGAGTGCCGACAGTATGCTGAACTATCCCGACTTCCGCGCCTACGAGCAGGCATTCACGATGATGTCGCAGGTGAGCGGACGCGCCGGACGCAAGGGAAAGCGCGGACTGGTGATATTGCAGACAAAGAGTGCGGAGCTGCCCGTGATTGGTCAGGTGGTGAGGAACGACTGCGAGGGATTCTATAAAGACTTGTTGGAGGAGCGCCGCGACTTCCGTTATCCGCCGTTCTTCCACCTTATATATATATATATGAAGCATCGCGACGACCGTGTGGTGAATACCGCGGCTATAGAAATGGGCAGCCGGCTGCGCTATTTCTTCGGCGAACGGATGCTCGGTCCTGACAAGCCTGCGGTGGCCCGGGTGAAGCAGATGAACATAAGAAAGATTGTGCTGAAATTAGAAAACGGTCTGGACAGAAAAAAAACGCGCGAATGCCTGCGCCAAGTTCAAAAAGAACTGTTACAGGATTCGCGCTATGGGGCCTTGCAGGTCTATTATGATGTGGACCCGCTGTAAGAAGAGTGAAGAGTGAAGAATGAAGAGTGAAGAATCCAATAGCTAAATAGTAATGTCTGACCTCCTGACCTTCTGTCTCCTGTCTTCACTCTATTCCACCTTAATGAGCCTTATTGCAGCTCCACCACTTGGTGCGAGATGCAGTTTTATTACACTGTCGGCCGTTACCTCTTCCATCCTTATTGACAGCGGATAGGGATTCGTGCGGTAGTCGGCGCCGGGGCCGTCCTCGTATATCGTCATCTTATATTTCTCTCCCTTGTCGAGGAAGTCCAGTGCGACGGTAAGGTCGCGTGCGTTCTCATCGGTCACGCTGCCAATGAACCAGTTGTCGGCTCCGCGCTCCTTGCGGGCTATGGTGATGTATTTGCCAATCTCGGCATTGGGCACCAGAGTTGTCTCCCAGTCTGTAGGAGACGACTCGATGAACGTCAGGGCCGGATGGTTCTCATAGTTCTCTATCATGTCGGCAGCCATCTGCAGCGGCGAGTATATCACCACGTACTCGGCAAGCTGCTTCGCTATGGTAGTCTGCGGATGAGTTCCGGGTACAGCCTTGTTATTGAAGTTGAAGATGCCGGGCGTGAAATCCATCGGGCCGGCCAGTCCGCGGGTGAACGGAAGGATGCAGATGTGATATGGAGGATTGCCTCCGTCAGCACTCCAGGCATTGTACTCCTGACCGCGCATACCCTCGCCTGCCATCATGTTGGGATAGGTGCGGCGCAGTCCGGAAGGCATGGCAGGCTCGTGGTTCACCACCATGATGTGGTGCTTGGCAGCCGTCTCGAGCACCTTGCGGTAGTGGCGCACGCCATACTGTGAGTGTTGCAGTTCCTTGCCGTCGAGCAAGATGTTGACATAGCCAGTCTTTATGCAGTTTATGCCCATGCTCTCGTAGAGCGAGAACGCCTTCTCGAGCTGGTTCTCGTAGTTCTTTGCCGCTCCGCCCGTCTCGTTGTGGGCTATGAGCGAGACCCCTTTGGAGAGCGCGTATTTCTGCAGTCCGTCGAAATCGTAGTCGGGATAAGGCTTGCAGAAGTCGAACTTGTCGCCGTACTTCGTCCAGTCGCCGTCCCATCCGTAGTTCCATCCCTCCACCAATACGCCGCTGAATCCATGCCGTGCGGCGAAGTCGATGTAGCGTTTGGTGTTCTCTGTGGTGGCTCCGTGCTTCGGTCCCTGCTCCCATGTGTAGTCCTTCATGTGCATCCCCCACCATATTCCGACGTATCTTCCGGGCTTAATCCATGACGTGTCGCCCAATTTGTTAGGCTCGTTCAGGTTCAGTATCAGGCGCGATGTGATAAGTCCGCCGGGGTTGTCGGCTACGATAATCGTGCGCCACGGACTTACGAAGGGCGCAGAAGCATACACCTTGACGCCCGATTGCCACGGCGTGAGGGCTGCTGTGAGCGTCACGGCGCAGTTTCCGTTCTTTGTTTTTCGTACTTCACTCTTCCCTTTTGGCGTGAGGTTCAGGCTCGCATAGTCGGTGAGGTTGGCCTCATGTATGAACATATACAGGCTGTCGTTCACCTCGAATGTCATCGGAGTGGAGACCGTATCCTTCTTGCTCACCTGCTCTTTGGTATATACAGCCTCGTAATATTCCGTTCCGTTTGTTGGCTGCGACCATGCCTCGGCATCTGTCGGCAAAGCGAACTCGGTCAGTTCGTCCATGATTTTGAACGCCTTCAGGTTGGGCTGCTTCGGAAATTCATATCTGAATCCTATGCCGTCGTTGAACACGCGGAACACGATATTCATCAGACGCTTGCTGCCTTTGGTCTCCTGTAGAAATAGTTTCAGCTCGTTATAGTTGTTACGCACAACCCTTTCCTCGCCCCAGGGTTGCTCCCACGTCTCGTCGAAGCTGCCTCGTGTGGTCTTCAGCAACTTGAACCCGTCGCAGAAGGAACCGCTGTCGAGCGTGAACCCCAGTGCCGAATTGCATATAATAGTCTCGTTTCCGCGCTTCAAAGAATAGCACGGCTTACCTCCTTTTACGCCTGCGGTGAGGGTGAGCCGCCCGTCGGGCGACTGCACCGTGTCCGCTGCTGCGCTGGCAGATAACGGCAATAGCGTCATCAGCGCAAAGAGAAAGTATAATGAAAAAGTTCTTCGGTTATTCATAATCGTTTTATTTGTCAGTATGATCGTTATAGTCCTTTCATCAGTTCCTCTGCCCTTTCAGGCATTAGAGCGTTGAAATAAGTGTAGCACTGCTCCAGAGTCTTGGTCTTGGCATTGTCCTTTGCGTATTTCACGCGCAACTGATACCATTTGTATATCAGCTCCAGATGGCTTTTCTTGTAGCTCACGCCCGTGAAGTCCTGCAATGTCTCAAGACTCTGATAGCCGTATTCTTCAGTCGGCTCGATGGTCGTTCCCTCGCCGTAGTCGTTCCATGTGCTTATCTGTAGCCATTCCAGTCCCGCGCTCTTTGCGGCGTTCAACTGCCTTTTCAGCAATTCGCCGTTCTCCCGGTCGTATGTTGTGTAGCCCTCACCCTGTCCGAACTGTTTGTAGACATCCCAAAAACCGGGCATCGCGCCACCTATATACATATCGTAATTCTTAGCTGCGGTATAGTCGGGATTGGCGTTTACCCACAGGAACTCGCCTGCGCAGTTCTTGTTCTGTGCGTTGTTGGCTGCTCCGGAGCAGCCGTTCAGAGCCACGAACACAGGTTTGGCGGTCTGTCCCTGAAATATGAATGTCCAGTCGGCAGGGTTCGTAACCTGTTGCGGACCGAAGCACATGAACAGCGGTTTGCCGTCAATCTTCGTGTAACAGTTCTTGTTGAAGTAGTTGCTTTGCAGATAAAGCAGGTCCTGCCGGGCCTGGTTGGCTCTGTTATCCGCCGCCACATTGCTCAATGTCGCATCCTCATAAACTATCGTGAACTTCAGTTTCGCCTTATCGATGGCTTTCAATAATGCCTTCGTGTGGTTGTCGTTGGCCTCATAGTCGTTTACGCCCTTCATTGAGCCATACCAGTCAACCATCACGCCGTCAATGCCGGAATACTTCATCAGCAGGCACTGATAATCGAGAATGGCGGCATCATCAGATGCGTATGCGCCCGTCATAGGATGATAGTGTGACGCGAAATTGCTGCGGTCGCTCTTCAAAGGGTTGGCACTCATCGTCCAGTGGTTCCACACACCAGAGCTTTCGGGAGCCACAAACCACGGCATATAGTGCGCGTAGACCTTCATGCTGTTGGTCTTGGCGACATTCTTCGGAGTAACATCTGTTACCGATGGAGTAGGGTCGGGGTTGCCGCCGCCACCGCCTGCGCCTCCTCCATCATCGTCGTCTCCGCCTCCGCAGCCCGCCATTATCAAGGACGTGCAGAACAATGCCGCATATAAAAAAATCTTTTTCATATCTGTATATAAATCATTAGTAGTCGGAAAAAGGAGCCTGTATCTTAGAGTCCGCTTGCGAAGTCTAAGATGCAAGCTCCTATTCTTCTTATTGTTAAACTATAAAACGGTGCTTACCATTCAGTCGTATAAATCCCATCGGCTTATCTGTAGCCGTCGTTCTGAACCAAACGCGGGTTCTTCTCCATTTCCACTGCCGGGATAGCAAACAGCTCCCAGTGCTTGTCAGCGTCGGCAACGTTGGCAGCTCCGTTGAAATCGTCGCTCATTGTTGCAGGCCACGGCGTTCCGTCGAAGCCCTTGTTACCGAATGTTCCGAAACGGATACTTACCGTACGGCGCAGTCCTTCCATGCAGAACTCATGCAGCCACTCTGTCTCAAGAGCCTTGTCGTCGAGAACATTCAGTCCGGTCAGGCCTGCGCGGTTGCGTATTTGGTTAAGATAGCCGAGAGCAGCCATAGAGTTTCCGAGACGGTAGTTAGCCTCTGCCTGCATCATCAGCACCTCAGCGTAGCGTATCAGTACCCAGTCGTTGTCGCGTTCCCACTGGTCTGTGGCCTGAACCTCGTACTTGTTGAGACGTGCTCCCTCGTTCTGAAGAGCGTTGTGATATGTAACGATGTCTTCTGTGTAGTTCAGCGGCTCGCCGTTGTCCATCATTACGTCCGAACCGTCCTTCGCACTCTTCTGCTGTCCGATGAGCAGTGTCTTGTCGCGGCGCACGTCGCCTTCTTCGTATGACGACCAGATGCCCGGCTGCGCGCAGATGCCATTACCCGACCACTGCCATACGCCGTTCGGATCGAAGGCATATTTCTGATTATAATGGTATGACATTGACGCAAGGTAGTTGCCCACCGTACCCTTTGAGTGGTCGTATGGGATGGCGAGAATAATCTCGGGCGATGTCTCGTTCTTTGTCGCGAAACTTGCAGAGTAGTCGCCTGTCAGTGAATAGCCCTTGATGCGGTCGCAGGCGTCAAGACATTCCTGATACATCTCCTTGCCTGTATATACCTTTGCGTTCAGGTACATACGTGCCAACAGCGCGTTCGCCACACCCTGGTCGATGATGCCATAGCCTTTGGCGGGCAGGTCGGGCAACACGTCGTTCAGTTCGCTTACGATGAAATCGAATACCTCCTTGCGACTCTTTGTAGAGAGCTGTTCGTTCTCTTCTTCCTCATTGGCATACTCAAATTTGGTATTTATGGGCACGTTTCCGAACTGGTCAACCAACTGTGTGTAGTAGTATGCGCGCAGTCCGCGTAGCTGTGCCTTGACTTTTCTTAGAGCCTCTTCCGACAGCCCGCTGTTCTCCACCTGATAGATAGTGGCGTTGGTTTTCGATACACCAGTGAACGCGTAGCGCCACAATGCAGTCATACCATCGTTTTGCGGCGTCCACTTATGATACTGCCACTGCTGGTAACGGCCGCCGTCATACCAGTCTGTGCCTCGCGTAGGGATGCAGGCCTCGTCGCTGGAGCACTCCAGAAGGAAGAACACATACTCACAGGTAGGATAGCAGTTCACACCGTTTCCCTCGTCAGTGCCGGAGCCGTATCCGCGCAGTGTGGAATACGCTCCGCCTACTATTGTTGCGATTTCCTCATCCGTCTTGCCATACTCGTTTGTCGGTATGTCGCTGTACAGGGTCTCGCCGAGGTCTGTACAGCCTGTCAGTGCGAGCGTTCCGCATAGAAGTGAGGACAATATAAATTTCTTGTTCATAATATTCTGTTATTATTAATTGTTCATTTTTACCTTACGACCTCATTTTTAGAATGAAAGATTCAGACCGAGTGAGAATGTGCGCGGACGCGGAGAGTAAGTGGCTCCGTTTCCGGTGTCATTATCAGATATCATACGGTCGATGCCGGGACCCTGCAGTACGTTGTCAGGGATGTAAACCTCAGGATCTGTTCCGTCGTAGCCTGTGATACAGAAGAGATTCTCGGCTGTGAAGTAAACGCGAATCTTCTCGAAACCGAACTTTTTGGTCTTAGGAATGGTGTATCCCAAAGTGATGTTTTGCAGACGGAAGAAGTCGCCGCGCTCGATAAAGTAATCGGAATAAACCAGTCCTCCCTTGATGCCGGAACCCACGAAGTCGTCGAGGGTGTTCTGTGAAGGCAGACGTGTGGCGTCGAAGAGCTGCATACGTGTTGCGTTGAGCACCTTCTGCCCGAACATTCCGTAACCCGAGATGTTGAGGTCGAAGTCCTTGTATGTAGCGTTGATAGCCAGTCCGAGGTTCCACTTAGGCTGTGCGCTGCCGAGATAGTGCTCCACTACGTTGCCCTCGTCGTCGGTATCGAGGATATAGTTTCCGTTTTCGTCGATGCCTGTGCAGTGAGGACCGAAGAACGAGCCTGCGGGATAACCTTCACGCACATACTGTGAGTATATGCCGGACAAGCCGCGGATGTTGTGCAGAGAGCCTGCCTGAACACCTTTGTCGGACAACTGGTAGATACCGCTGTTCAGTTTTGTAATCTCTTGATGGTTGTATGCAAGCGACATATTAGCGTCGAGAGTGAAGTCCTTGCTGCGTACGATATTGTAGCCGAGTGTGAACTCAATACCCTTGTTCACCATATCCCCCGCGTTGGCAAGCATAGTACCCACGATATAAGGTGGCTGTGGAACAGGATAAGTCCAGAGAAGGTCAGTAGTCTTCTTGTAGTAGAGTTCCAAAGTACCGCGCAGTTTTTGGATAAGACCGAAGTCTATACCAACGTTCCACTGCTGTGTGCTCTCCCATTTCAGGTCAGGATTCACGTTACGTGTCTGTACGTAAGAGTTTTTCCACTCTGTTCCGTCGAAGTAGGCTGCGCCCGATGGGCTGAGAACAGCGAGTGAATTGTATGCAGCGATACCGCTTTGATTACCCGTTACACCGAATCCAGCACGCAGTTTCAGATTGTCGAGCCAACTGATATCCTTAAGGAAAGCCTCGTCGCTTGCGCGCCATGCTAAAGATACAGATGGGAAAGTACCCCATTTGTTGTTGTCGCCGAACACAGATGAGCCGTCGTGGCGCAGAGTCGCGGTAAGCATATATCTTCCGAGGAAATTGTAGTTCACACGGCCGAAGAACGAAATCAACTTCTGGCTGTTCTTGTAAGAGTAGACGTCACCGAGCTGTGCATTTGTTCCTGCACCGAGATTGTTGTATCCGAAGAAGTCGGTTGTGAATCCGCTGCGTGTTGCGCCGAATCCCTCTGCCGTTGTGTCAAGGTACGAGTAACCTGCCATTACGTTGATATGGTGTGCCTCTGCGAACTTCTTGTCGTATGTGAGATAAGTCTCCAACTGGCGGTTGGTGTACTCACCGAAAGTGCGCTGTCCCCATCCTTTCAGCGATGCGCCTTCCATCTGTGCTGTGGTAGGCTTGTAGATACCGCCGTAGGTCTCGTTATATTCGTATGATGTGTTCACTACACCCTTCAGGCCGTCGATGATGTCGAGCTCAGCCTTCAGGTAGCCGAGGAAGCGGTGACGCTTGCGGTCTTCCGTTCTGTTGTTGTTTATCTCCACCGGGTTCTCGGTGTTTGTACCTCCGAGCTGTGCGTACGAGCCGTCAGGGTTATATACCGGGAATGTCGGGTTAAGGTTGATCATGCGCTCGAAGATGCGGGTATCTACTGGATGCCAGCTGTCGAAGTTGGCGTTGATGCCCTCGTCAAGGCGCAGTCTGCCGTTCAGACCGGTCTGATAAGCTGACAAGCTACCTGCGAGGCGGTTCATGTTGTTGCGCTCCACAACACCCTGAGTGTTCTGATAAGTGAAAGAGGCGCGATAGCCGTTGGTCTTCTTCGTGTTGCTGAACGCGATGTTGTGAGAGTGAGACACCGCTGTGCGCAACAGTTCGTCCTGCCAATCGGTGTTTGCACCATAGTCCTGAGCGTTGCCGATGTTGTTTTCGCGCACGTATCCGCGCCACTGGTCGGCAGAAAGGATGTCGAGCTTGTTGGCCACCTTTGCGATAGCCACGTAGCCGTTGTATTCGATAGTCTTTGCCTCAACATCCGAAGCCTGGCGGTTTGTCGTCACGATGATGACACCGTTGGCACCGCGCGAACCGTAGATGGCTGCAGCAGAAGCATCTTTCAATACGTCGATGCTCACGATTTCGTTGGGCTGTACGGAGTTGAAGTCAACGCCTGCGATACCGTCAACGACCACGAGCGGACCGTTGCTTGCCGAGAGTGACGTACCGCCACGCAGGCGGAGCGATGCTCCGTTCTCAGGAGAACCTGATGCCTGGACTACAGACAGACCGGCAATCTTACCCTGAAGGAGCTGCTCTGTGGATGTGATGACACCCTTCTTCATGTCCTTTGCGTTCACAGTAGCGATGGCGCCGGTGAGGTCCGACTTGCGCATTGTTCCGTAACCAACGCCAACGACTACAGCCTCGTCGAGTGTCTTGGCGTCTTCCTGCAGCACTATTCTCATGCCGTTGCCGGCCTTCACCGTCTGGGTGAGATAGCCTACGTATGATATCTCCAACTGTGCGCCCTGCTTGCACTGCAACTCGAAGTTGCCGTCCATGTCAGTGATGGCACCCTGAGCCTCGCCGGCCACCTTCACCGTAGCACCGATAAGCGGTTCGTGTGTGGCGTCAGTAACGGTTCCGCTCGCCGTTATGTTCTGTGCTGATACGCCCTGACATAACATTGTGAGGGCAGTCAGCAATGAAAATATGTATTTTTTCATACTTTTGCTTTATTATTAGGTTTATGTTATTCGTCAACCTCTGTCAGCGGGAGGTCTTCTTCTACCACCACTGCGTCTTTGGCGTTCTTTATTGTTACGTGGATTGTTGTGGCTGTGGTGCCCGACAACTCCTTGAACAGGTTGGCATAGCCCTGACGCTTGTCGCGGTTTCCTGTCATGGTGCCGCCGAAGGTCTTGCCGCCGGCTGTGATTGTCCACTGCAAATCGCCGTCGGTACGGCCGTTATACTGGCGTATCAATGTGAGGATGTCGTACTTGCTGAACTTGCTCGGGAAGTAAGAGAACGCCGGATCCGGATATGCCTCTGCCGTGCCTGCCTTGAATTCAAGGTCGAATACTGAAGCCGACCAGTCCTCAAGCACCAGTCCGAACTTGATGCTCTGGGCTACGAACGAGCCGAAGAAGTCGGGGTTGGGGGCAGGATTGCCGTCCGCGCCTATCATACCTCCGTCGGTCAGAATATACGGACCGTATGTTCCGTCAGTGCCTACTGGTCCCTCGTCGGCGTTGACAGGGTTGTATGAGAAGTAACGCTGCGGAGTCTCGATATCCCATTTCCACACACCGTTGCCGCAGTCGCGCAGGCTCGCCTTGTCGAGACAGCCCGGACGCCATACGTTCCACTGCTGGTTGATGTTCTTTCCGGGCGGGTCAACGAAGTCATATTCTATCTCGTTGTCGTCCATATCGGTATAGATACCGCTCACACCTGCGTGCGTTCCCACCTTGATGCCTGTCGCGCCAATCTCGTTGAGCGTTCTTCCGCCCACCTTTACGAGGTCGCCGTTAAACAGTATTGAGAGCGGCTTGTCCATTGTCCACTTGTCGGTGTAGCCGCCATACTGGCTGTTTGCCCCGGAGCCGGAGAACGCCTGCATATCCTTGCCCGACTTCTTGAAGTCTGATAACTCGTCGCGTGTGTGGTTGATACAGAACACACCACTCTGCTGGGTGTTGCCTTTCACTTTCAGACGTGACCAGTAGCCAGCCTCGCCCCAACCGCTCTCAGCGTCGAGCATATAGGCGCGCAGTTCTTCCTTTGTGGCGAAACGCGTCTGGTTCTGGAAGAAATAGTCCACCGGGACGATAGTCATTGAATATCTGTAATCGCCCAGATACGTGAGCTTCGCGAAATCTGACGAACTGTCGAAGTTGCCGGCATCGGGTTCTGTCGGCTGCCAGCACCATAGATAAAGGTCCACACCGTCCTGAAAACCCGTCTCGGCCAAGTCGAAATAGATAGTAACCTTGTCTGTCGGAGTGAATACGGCAGGCACTGTATAATATTTAGGTGTGCCGAGCTCTTCCTGTGCGAATGATAACATTGATACAAGGAGCATCAAAGAAACTAAAATACTTTTTTTCATAATCCAAATCCTCCTTCTTTACTCTGTTGGTTCTGTCGGTTCATTGCTGACCTTTATTAAGTCATACTCATAGCTTACGAAAGCAATGCCCTTGGCCTTACGTGTCAGCTTGAATTTCAGGTGGGATGTGCCGCCTGTCGGTACGCCCGTGACGGTGAGGAACAGGTTGTCGTTCATGATAATCTGTGCCGCCGTCCCGTCTGAGCTGACGAAATCGTTTGCCATGCGCCATGTCCCTGATGCAGGGATGAAGGCCGGTGCGCTGCCCGATACCGTGTAGGTTCCGTCCTCGTTGAGGCTGAGTCCTAACGTGGCGAAGTCGAACTGTCCGGTCAGGTCCATGGTCTTGGCGTTGCTCTCGTCAATCTGTGTGATTGAACTCAACTGCCATTGCCCGGCGATTTTCTCTCCTAATGTGATAGGAGGAACATACGAACCGTCTTCTGTGTCGTCGCAGGCGGTGAAGCAGAATGATGTCGCCACGGCCGCAAACAACAGCATTAGAAACTTAGAAGTTTTTCTCATAGTTCTTTCTTTTTGTTAAGTTAGACATTATTATTATAGATTTCTTGTTATGCAGGTAGGGGGAATGACACCAGCCGATGCCTTTATTCGATTACAAAATTATCAATGTTAGGGTAAAAGAGCAAGGAATACTCCAAATGTATAACGAATATTTGGTTTGTAAAAATATAACTTCTTTGTAGTCAGTGTGTTACGTTTTTCAGACGGACTTATTTGTATTACTCGAATATTTACAATTTGTTGGCAAATAAACAGGTTGTGGGTGGAAATCCCCAGCCAATATTCTTCCGAAGAACCATCTTTGTTGCGCATTTACATTGAAAATCCGCAATGGCACTGCGTATTTACGTTGAAAATCCGAAATGCGGGCAGTAAACAGAATTGATGCGATAGAACGCAAATTAAAGATTGACGGGGAGTTGGAGGATGGTATATTCCTTTTTGGAGCACGACAGACCGGGAAAGGTACATTTCTAAGAGAGAAAAAATCAAAAATCTTTACATTTGAAAAACGATTCTCTCACGCTAACGAATGTTAAATATAGGTCTCGTTACTCATTTTCGTCCATTTTTCACTCTCAAAAATCCCAATTCAAAACTCAAAATTCGTAACTCAAAATTTCAAAACGGCCTCCGTTGGAAAAAAATCGGGCCGATTTTTGTAAAATTTTGCCGTCCGGGAAAACGCGGGAAAATGCCGTTTTTGGTCGATTTAACGTTCCTTAGCATTCAAAAGTGCCACTTTTGCAGTCCGTTTTAGGCCGTTTTGCATTGCAACGGGATAGGTTTCGGAGGCCAAAAGTGGCTCCGTTGGCGTCTAACGGAGCCTTCGTTGCAAAATAACGAGACCTAAAACGACCTCAAAAACGGGTATTTTTGCCCAAAACCGGCGTAACCGTCTGATTATTAGCTAATTAGCCCAAAATAGCCTAAAATGCCGTATTTTCGCGTTTTTGAGAGCAGGAGAGAGTTTGTTTGAAAAAACGCAATTCTGAGAAGAGTTATTCGTAAAGATTTAAATGGTGACATGAGCGACATATATATGTACCTCAAATAAAATAAAACTAACGGGATATTCGTGAAAGGAGTTCGTCTGGTGTCTCCGCCATCAAACTAAACGCAAATACTTTCTTTCCTAAATCCTTGATGGACGCTCCGATATGAAACAACTTGTCATCTATTTCCCGTTATCGGTAAAAGCGTATGGAAGATATTTGATGTTTTCTCCACGTTTTCCGTTCAAGGTCACAAATTGTGATCTTGAACACTCCTCCTTAGTTAGTCTGAACATAAAATGTTCGGGGAAACGCTCCTTATTCCTTTTTTACAGCCTGATTTAACACACGGGTCTCAAACACCGTATAATACAGCCAAATCCTTATCCATCATGACCTGTTGGTCTCGGATATTATAAATGAGGGATTCTATATGCTGTTGTGTCGGCAGGTTGTCGTTATATGTAGCTACCTCTATAGGCATTTGGAGGTTGTTATTTCGGCCATATCTTTTTTGTTTTTACAAAGATAGTCATTTTGTCGTATATACAATGATTTACAGGCTGTTATTTTGTCCTTCGGGTTGTCCTTTCTTTTTGAGATGTCGGTGAAAACCTATATCCTATACCTCATTATAATAAAAAGTGGGCGGATAATGCTCTTGCAGGGGGCTTTTAAGTGGGGCTGTGACTGTGAAAACCGTTATACAAAAGCCACTTCTGTGAAATATGGTGAATGTGCTGTATCTCTCTTTATATTAGCAAGTTAGCGCGTCTAACCCCATGCGGTTTGAAAGAAATAACGTTATACATTTTGAATAAGAATTTGACGGTATTGATAAAACGCATAATTTTGTGGCGTAATTGATTGTGACGGAGAATGTTTTACAGATATATAGGCAGTTGAGAAAATAAGTTGTTCTACCGTTAGCTATTGAATCGTTTCAGCGTTTGAGTTTTATAAAACAAGAGGAGATGTTTGATAAAGGTTTTTGTAAATTGGTAATTTGTGCGTTTTTTGCAACTTCTCTGCCGTCGGCGGCCTTCGACTATAATGTTCCGGAGCCGGATGCCGGCGGTAGAGTCGGTGCTTTGATGCCCTACACAAGGTATGAGTCGGTCGACGCATTGCTTGGTGGTGGGGCAGAACTGCGGATGTCGGCCGACTACGCCCCGCGCAATATCGCCACACAGGCTTCGGAACGCTCGTATATAGCGTTGCCCGGTGCCGGCTCATACGCAGAGTGGACAGCCGTGAGGAGCGGTCAGGGAGTGACGATGCGCTTCACACTGCCCGATGCCACGGCCGGGACTGATGGCTTAAGAGGTTCACTCGACATATACGTGAACGGCGTAAAGCGGAATGTGAGGGTCTACGGCAGCGTGAAGGACAGGATAGAGCTGAGTTCTTACTGGTCCTGGCAGTATTATGACGCGACGCATACCGACAACGCCAGCGACACATATATAAGCGGCGGAATCCCGTGTTTCGCCTTCGACGAGGTGGGCTTCATCATCGAGGGAGGCGTCAGCGCGGGCGACAGGATAAGGATTCAGAGCAGCGGTGCGAACGGTCTGGAATACGGCGTTGACTTCCTCGAGATAGAGAAAGTGACAATGACGGAATGTCCCGGCAATTCAGTCAGCGCGGCCGACTATGGCAACGATGTCGTAAGGGCGGCGAAGGAGGCCGCGAGGCTGGGCAAGACATTATATATACCGGAAGGAAATTATGAGATTGGCGGCAAGTGGTATCTGCCTGGCAGCGTGAGAATTGTCGGCGCGGGAATATTCCATACAAACATCACGTTTACAAGCTCGGGTGCCGGCGGTGGCGGAGTGGTATGCAGCGGAGGCTCGGAACTCTCAGGCATACATCTGACCTCCCGTCTCAACTCGCGCCATCATCAGGAGGCCAACTACAAAGGCTTGGAGGGCGGGCCGGACAGATTCTTCGCCCACGACCTGTGGATACAGCACTTTGAGTGTGGCGCGTGGTTCGAGTTGGGCAACAACATACGCGTTGTCAACTGCCGCCTGCGCGACAATATTGCCGACGGACTCAACTTCTGCCGCGCCACAAGCAACTCTACGGTGTATAACTGCTCCGTGCGCAACAACGGCGACGACGGCCTGGCGATGTGGAACCACAGCCATGAATGTGGTGACGAACATGACAACAGGTTCTGTTACAACACCGTGGAACTCGACTGGCGCGCCGGCAGCATCGGCATATTCGGCGGCAACCGGCACAGAATCTACAACAATTATATATGCGACGGTGTCCTCTCAGCAGGCATACGTGTGAATACCGACTTTCCCGGCTATGGGTTCCAGAACACCGAATGGATAAAGTTCGAGAACAACTATGTAGTCAACTGCGGAACAATACAGGACATATTCGGGCAGAACCTCGCCGCCGTCTTCGTGCGCTCCTCGAACTGGAATGGTGCAGGCGGTGTGAGAAATGTAACATTTACAAATACGCAAGTGTATAATTCGCAATCTGCCGACATAGTCTCCGTGGACAATGTGCCCGTTACAAACAACAGACAGGCGACCTTGCCGGGGCTTCCCGAACCCGACGATGCAGAGCCGGCAAGCGGCGGACCGCTCGAGGGGATAAGCGGTTACGACCTCGCCGTTGAGGGACTGGCATGGAAGAACGCATCGGGGACGGCGTCGCTGAAGAAAGGCGACAGGGTGGCTTTCACCGTGAAAATCATCAACAACAGCACCGTCGACATCCCGTCGGGCGTGGTCATCGGATTGCGGATAGACATCGACGGCAAGACGAACGTCATAAACAACTCATATAACAAAGGACTTGCGGCAGGAGAGGACTTGCTGCTGACTGCGGAATGGACGGCCACAGCCGGCGGACATACCGTTACGGCTCTTGTGGATCATGACAACCGGCTGCCTGACGAGAGCGATGAGGGCAACAACAGCCGGGTAAAGAAACTCAACGTAGGGGATGTGGCAACGGCCGTGAACAGGGATTACACTCCGGTTACGGGCGGATGCGACCTCTATGTTACTGATGTTACATACGAGAACCTCTCGCGCACGGACGGGACGATACAGCCGGGCGACCACCTGCGTTTCACCGCCGTGGCCGTGAACGCCGGAGACCAGGCCACGCCGGGGAATATAAAGCACGGCGTGCAGTTCCAAGTGGATGGCAAAGACTATAATGCCGCGCCTATAACGTGGTGTGATACATATTACAATTCCATGGCTTCGCACGAGTTCCAGTCTCTAACTGCAAACGGCGGAGGCAGCAGTTCCGGAACTGGCAACGGCTGGAACTATTGGGTTGCTGAGGAAGGGGCGCATAACGTTACGGCATGGATAGATGACAATACAACAGAAAACGGTGGAAAAGGATTCTTTGTGGAAGTAAACGAGAACAACAACAAGACCACCGTCACGCTGCCCGTCATACCCTATAATGGTGTGGAATATATCGACAACCCCGACCTGCCAGACAATCTTGACGGCTCTACCGGGTCGGAGCAGCCGCAGACAAGCGTTGTGATAAGCATAGGTGGGACAGGACTCGCGACCTATTGCTGTGAGCGGCCGCTCGATTTCAGTGGGGTGAAGGGATTGAAAGCCTATATCGCCTCGGGCACTTCCGGCTCATCGGCTGACGGAGGCATGACTCTGTTCGTAAGCAACGTAACCGATGTTCCGGCAGGGGAGGGAATACTCCTGCGTGGCAATAGCGGTGAATACGAGGTGCCTTTCACGGATGATGCCACTGCGGCGTATGCCAACTGGCTTGTCGGCGTGACAGAGCCTGCATATATATATGCAGTGGACGGCAACTATAAGAACTTCATACTGAGCGACGGCAGCCGTGGCGTTGGCTTCTATCCCGTGCAGGACGGAGGCGGGACGATTGCTGCAAACAAGGCTTATCTGCGTCTCAGAACATCGTCGGTGGCTGGTGCCAAGGCCATGACAATAGATTTCGGCGACGGCATCACGGCGACAGACCGCATCAGTGTGGCCGGGAGCGGACGGCACTCGGTTTACTATACGCTCTCAGGACTGCGTGTGACGAATCCTTTGAGGGGTTTGTACATACGTGACGGCAGAAAGGTGGTGGTGAGATGAGTGGCTGGAAAGGTAGGAAACCGGTCTACTTGAAGCCGCGGATAGAGCAGGTAAGGGTGGAGAATAGCACTTTGATGTCTACTTCTGATGACGGCCCGATAGTAGAACTGCCGTCTGATGAAGTGCCGGTATATCCGGACGGAGAGGGCAAAGACCCGGCCGATGCGTTGGGCAAGGGACATTCCAATATGTGGGATGACAGATGGAATGACGGTGACGGCTGGTAGGATTTAGTGGATAGGAGATATTGATAAATGTTTTAATAATTGAGTTTTTAAGTATTGACGATGAAAGAAAATTACTTTTACAAAATGAAACGGCTGCTTTTGTTTGCAGTCTTCATGACGCTTCCGTCCTTGTGGCAATACGCCGGGGCACAAGTAAAGTTACAGGCGGTGGATGCCGGATTTACTGACGGAAAATGGTGGATAGAATTAAAGAACCCTGGCAGTACAGACCTGAGCGGTAACGGTGGAGAAAATGATAAACTGGGCATTTGTTTCTACATAGAAAAGTCAGGCGGGGAGACAACAACAGAAAACGCGACTACAATGCGATGGAATGATGAAAAAACATGGAGCATCGCTGCCGGTTGTACGACCCGCTTTACCGAAAATGGAGGCCGTAAGAACAATATGGACGAACTGACGGTGGGCGACACTTATTATTTGAATATCAAGATACAGGACAACAGTGCTCTTAATGATAAGGTGAGTGTGTCTTGGGCCAACGCTACATTCAAGTATCAAGGCAAACAGAACGACATATATCAGATAAGTGATTTCACGAAAGTCTCAGGATTCGTCGTGGAGGCAGGTTCTGGTACGGAACTTGAGGCCGGTAAAATATACCGTCTGGAACAGGGAGCAGTCTATACGTTCAAGAACGGCAAGACCGTTACAGAGTTGTGGCGTGACGCCAAAGGCTCAGACGACAAGATATTCACCTTCGGATGGTTTGATACCGACGGCAGATTCCTCGGTGTCAGCGGTAACTACGAGATTAAGAATCCCGCAGAGACAGGACGTGCCGGTTATAACGGAAACTATTACGACATCATTCCCGTTGCCGACCCGGAAGCAACGGAAGTGCAGGATAAATACAAACACTTGAAATATAGCGGCGGCACGGCACTCGACCTGACCGATGGTGCACTATATCTCGGAGGCTCAAAGAATGGATTCGGTATTCCCGAAGCCAACGGGACATACGGCTGGAATGGCGGAGATACCAACAATAACGCGGAGATTAAGGGTAGCGCGATACCTCAGATAGAAGCGGGCAAGTATCAGTTTGACATCAGTACAGGCACTCAGGTGAAAGCGTGGGGCGGCGAAGGTGAGCCTCTGCTGTTCAAAATCTATCATTATAAGCGGTGGTCTCTGCCTATGGCAGGTTCGGCTGATACTTTCTCAAAATTCGAATTCAAACGCAAGCCGGGTGATGCAACGTTCCAATACGGCGACATTACATACAACCAGACATTCTATCACGTTGAGAAAAACACCGAGGCATCACCGTTGGGCGGTATGTTCGAGGTGACCAATTCTACGGATGAGGCTTTAGGCAACGGCAATATCCACGGTATCGCAATAGGTCAGGACTCTGATCTTCCAAAGTTCCCCAACGGATATACGTTCCGTTTCACGCTCGACCTGAATAATAACGCATGGGATTTTCCGTTGCAGGTGGGCTTGAGACAGCGTCCTTATGACAGTGATGTGGACGGAACAGACACATGGCACGCCGGTGATTTCATTAACAAGACAGGCAATGTGGGCGAGATAACGGTCAGTCTGAACAACAGCAACGGTGAGAAACGAATATCGCTGCGCGATGCTTTCCGCCTCGACTGGAACATCCCGTATGCCAACTCCAACCCGAACGATGCGGAGAATGCCGTGGAAATAGACAAGATAACGGTGAAAGGCAACATGAGCGTGGACGATATATACTATCTCGGGGACCTTGTGTCGGCAGGAAAGATAGCCAATATCAACCTCTCGGAAGCCTCGGTGGAAGGCAATCAGATACCATCTATCTTCGCTGCAGGCGCGCCCGACCAGAAACTGAAGAGCATAATACTGCCAAAGAATGTGTCGATAGGCTCGTATGCCTTCGAGGATTGTCAGGCATTGGAGACCGTAACGTTCTCGTCCGACGATAAAGTGATGGTTGGAATGGGCGCGTTCAAAGGCTGTAAGAGTCTGACTAACGGGACTATACAGAATATCATAGACCATACGCAGGCGGCGGTCATGACGGGTGTCTTCGAGGGTACGGATGCTTCGGACATCACAATTCCAAACGATATAACTCTAATCAGCAAAGACGCTTTCAAGGATACACCTCTTAAGAGATTCACTTTGCCTGCTGAGTGTAAGGGTAAGGAAGTCAAAGTGGAATCTTATGAGAACTGGATTCTGCCTGGCGCGATAGGAAGGGTCTTTGTCGGAACCTACTATAATAACGGCGAGCTTGACATAGACGCGGCCCGAACCGCGCGCACTCTTACCGGCACAATCACGAAAATAAGTATCGAGGGAGAGGACTTCAATCAGAATTATGGTGAAGGATGGTTCAACAACGGAGACCATGATGCTGTTAAAGACGGCAATTTTGACACAGAATACCGTACGGAAATAACTGCCGACAATGTTAACTTCGGTTTGATAAAAGATGGTGGCAACCGCAAACTCGGCCACATGAAGAAGTACTATTGGTTCAAATACTCTTTCCGCGTGACAGAGGAAGACGATTATACCATTTCGGCAAAGATGGCGACAGGAGGAAATACTACTCATCCTGAGTTCGCGATAGACGGTGGCTCTGATAGAATAATAAAAGAACTGAATATCGCCGGATGGAATCCCTATGACAATACTGAGGTTATTATCGGAAACGTCCGGCTGAAACCGGGCATCCACTACATCACTTATTACGGTGATACAAATACGGATCTTGACAAGTTCATAATAAGGAAAGGAAAAGATACCGGAGCAGATACTTTCGTGCCAGGACCATATACGGGAAGCGTGGTGACGGAATACAAACTTACCGAAACAGATAATCCCGTGTCGATACTGTCGGCCGACAAGGACGCATTCAGCGGTGTGAAGGCCAATAACTGTGAGGTGGTGTTCCCGGACAGGACAACAGATAAAATGGTTGGCGATTACCGCGATGGCAATAAAAACGCGGGAATACTCGGTCTGCTCACCAAAACCGTGTCGGAGGACGCTCCTTACGATGTCGTCTATCAGGAACACGCCGACGTCAAGGCCACACGCACGTTCAAGACAAAGAAGTGGAACTCCGTAGTGTTCCCGTTCACCGTGAACGGAAAGATACTGAAAAGCGCCACAAGCGAGGACGGCACGCTTACGAAGCCGTTCGCAAAAGCCGCTTATCTCTTCGACAACGGTTTCGGAACGCCGGGCTATTATGTGAAGCTGCGCTTCGTTTATCTCGATAACAAGAACACTTTCGATGAGAATGGTACGGAAAAAATCGAGGCCGGAACGCCGTTCCTGCTTTTCGTTGACGATGCGAAGGATGCTCCCGAAGGCAACGTCTACGTGTTCAAGGACATCACGACACCGGCCGCATCTACTGCCGTCGGTATGGGGTATAGTGATGATAAGGTCGTGAAACAGGTCGATCCGGCTGGCGAGAAAGGTATAACGGACTATTCGTTTGAAGGTAGACTCAACTATAAAACTGACGATCTCGCGTTCAGTGACAAGATATATTGGGTCGCTGACAGCAAGTATTATTGGGGCAAGAACGTCACGATGAAGAATATGCGCTCATGGTTTGAGCCGAAGACCGAGGCCGGGGCACGTGCCATAGAGAGCCTGTTCGGTTTCGTCGGCGACGATGCTACGGGCATCAGCATAGTGGAGGCAAACGGCGGCGGCAATGTCAATGGCGGCATATACAGTCTGTGTGGCCGGCTGATAAGCACAGATCCTGCTTCACTCCCACGTCTTCCGAAGGGTGTGTATATAGTCAATGGTAATAAGGTAATCGTAAAATAGTAAAGGAGAAACATGGATATGAAAAGGAATTATATAGCACCTGAGGTTTTCGTGATAGTTGCCGGGAACGGCAACCTGCTGCAGTCGTCGCCCAATGTAGGCTACGCTGGCGGCGACGGATCGTTTGACAAGAAAGGCGGCGAGACCATTGAGAATGGCGGAGAATACTCCGGCGCGACTCCGGCTAAAGGATTCACGGGCTGGGAAAACGATTGGGACAAAGAATTGGTTTGGTGACAACATGACATGAGATTTTCATTTTGGTAAAGTTGGTTATAAAATGCGAAAGCCACGGGCAAGCGATTGTCCGTGGCTTTATCTTTTCATACACTATATTATATATATAAGGTGTGGTGACCTGCATTCAACTTATCCTCATGATGCTTGCCTCGAAGTCGTCGTTCTCAACGAACGACTTGTTCTTTACGCGCGTCTTGTAAGTGTTTATCGTGTGCACCGAATACTTCAGGAACTTCGCTATGCGTTCGCTTTCCGTTATTCCAAGACGTATCAGGGCGAAGATGCGCATCTCGGTTGTAAGCGACATCTTCTTCTCCGGTATCTTACGCTCGCTCTCCGGGAACATACTGTTGTATTGTTCCACGAAGTTCGGGAATATCTTCAGGAATGTAGAGTCGAACACAGCGAACATATTGTCGCGCTCTTTGTTAAGTACCGACTCCTTAAGCGAGTAGCGCAGGTCGTCGTATTGGCGTGCCTGTATCTTGCGGTCTATCATGCGGTAGAGCTTCTCCATCTTGTCGATAAACTCCGAATTGATGTAGAATGAGTTGCCGATGTATTCGTTCTTGATGTTGTTCGCCTCCTGCAGCTGTGTATAGGCGTGCTTTATGTCCTCGTTGTTTTTGCGTATTGCGTTGCGCGCTTCCTGTAGGTTGCGCTTCTGTCTGTAAAGATTTACCACCGTGAACAGAATCACCACCACGAGCACCGAGATGATGATGATGCCTCCGATGAGCATATTCGACTTTTCCTTCAGGATGTTATACCTGTTGGTTTCGATGATGGGGAGGATTTCCCCCACTTCAATCTTCCTCTGTCTTGCGCCGTAGAAGTTAGCGTCATCAAGCGAATGCTGTATGTAGCTCGTGGCGCGCTGCATATCACCGTGCTTGTAGAGCAGTTCGGCGAGGCCTCTGAGCGCCGTCGTCTCCTTTGTCGACGACATTACGTCGTATGTCGCGGCATCGGCGAGATACTCCATAGCGTTCTCCTCCTCATTGTTTTTCCATGCCATCCATCCTATGCACGAGGTCACGATAGCTCCTGTGTGCATATCGAGCCCGCCCTTCTTGAGCATTGCCATGAATGTCCCGCGGCTCTCGTCATACTTGTATTCCTTCATCTGCTGCTGTCCTACGGCATACATCCATTCCGTGGTGTTGGGCTTGAGGACGGCAAGCAGGGAGTCGGTATAGCGGCTGCCGCGTTTCATGTATTCCGTATGGTAAGGCTCGGCGTGGTTGTAATCCGAGATGTCGTAGTTGAGCCGTGCGGCTATGGTGTAGTATATCTTCTTGTATTGAGCCGTAGCGTTTCTTGCATTCACCCCCCCCATTTTGTCGAATGCTTCCTTATAGAGGCCTGCAGAGACCAGGCAGAAGACCATCGCACATTCCGATTCCACTTTGTAATTGTCATCGTTGAGTTTCGTAGCGAGTTCAAGCGAACGGTTGGCGTAGGTATAGGCCGAGTCATACCGGTATGACTTGTATTCGTCATACAGTTTGATGCAGGCGTTATACTGTGTCTTTGCCGTTGCCGCCTTTCTAAGAAAGTCCTTCAACTTCTGTATTCTCTGCTCCTTAGACTTGTCGTATGAGGATTTGTTTTTCAGGCATTTGTCTAATTTGACGAGCTTCTCGCCTATACTTCCGTTATCGGCATGGCATACGCTTTTAGGGCAAAAGGCGATTAATAGCAGTGCAGTTATGAATGTAGATAATCTCATGACAGTGTCGGTTTTGTTGCAATTAAGGTTTATGCAAAATTACTAAAAAACATTTAACCGCCAAATATTTGTCAGTTTTTTGTAAATAAAAAATTAATATAGGACCAGACGCTTTTATGAAAATAAAAGAAGGCGCGGATGCTTGCGGTCGGTTCAAGACGGACCTGTCGCAAGCATCCGCGCCGGAGCGTGCCGGGACTCTGTCTGTATGGGGAAGACAGAGGCCCCGATGTATTTAGAATTTCAGGTCGACACCTATACCTAACACACGGTTTGTGCGTGTGAAAGAGTCGCAGATAAGCGGCTCGGCCGACATAACCTTCTCGTAGTCGGTGTAGTTTGTCTGGAAATAAGCCGCGTTCACCTTTATCATGTCGTTGATTTGGTAGCCCAGACCGAAGCCGAAACTGTAAGAGTTTACGACAAACGACATATCATTCATGTAGTCATCCGTGAGCTGATAGCGTGTGAGCTGCAAGCCGCCGCTCACCTGAAGACGCTTTGTAATGTCCCATTCCACGCCGCCGAGATATTCGTTCGTGCCGCCGTCGAGTTTCTTTTCAGCGTGCTGATACATGTGGGCGTCGGTATCGAAGAAGTGGTGATAGCCCGCGTTGATGCGTACGGTAGGGCATACGCTCCACTGTGCGCCGAGGGTGAGCAGTGCCGGAGAGTCTTCCTCGACCTCCGTTCCGTCCTGGAACTTGTTCACGGCATCTATCATGCTCGCTTCTTTCACCGTGGATTTGTTCTTCATGCGCATACGGGTCTTGAACTCATATTTGGCTGCAAAGTTGAAGTTGCCCGTCTTATAGTCTATGCCGATGATAGGCGCGATACCCCAACCGGTCTGATCCGACATCAGATTCACTCCGTTGCGGTAGACGCCGAGCATATCGAGCTTCTGCTGGGTGCCCTGAAGCGTGGTTAGGTTTCCTTGCAATGTGGCGAGAGTTCCCTGCAATTGCGCCATCTGCTGAGTGAGTGCGTCAGGGATTGGCAGTCCGGCAGCGGTGTATTGGTCCATTCCGGCCTGCACCTGTGCGATGCCTCCGTTCACCTGTGCGATGCCTCCGTTCACCTGTGCTATTGTTCCCGCGATGGTGTTGCCTGCATTGTCAAGGAAGCCTCCGAAGGGAACGTATCCCGCATCGGTCTTCACCTGAATGTTGTCGAGTTTTGCCTTGTATGAAGCCGAGCCGTAGAGAAGTCGCGCACCGCCGTAAACAGAGAGTTTGTCTGTTACCTTATAAGCCGCACCGAGTGTGAAACCGTAATAGTACTGACGGCCCTGCATATATCCATCGACGTCATATCCCTTTACTCCGAGCGGTTCGAGCTGGCTCGCTATCGTGCCGACCACGCTCTCGAATGACCCGAGTCCGTTCTCGAACTCACATTTTCCACCGCCGCCGGTGATGGCGAAGTTGAACTGGAAGCTCCATTTGTCTTTGTTGTAGGCTGCCTGCACCGATGGGATTATGGGTGCGTCGGCCTTTCCCTCAAACGTTTTAGTCACGTTGCCTTCGTTGTTCTTCCCCAATGCGAATACCGGATTGGTGGATGTTATGGTACGGGTCTGATGGGCGTTCTGCAAGTTCAGCGACACGTGGAAACCCTGTTCGAGGAACGCTACGCCCGCGGGATTGCTGTAGACACCGTCTATGCCAATCGCACCGTCGCGTGCCGGATTCCTCAAGAAGTTTATGTTCTGATTTGTGTTCGTAAGCAATCCGCCTGCGAAAGTTGTCGTTACAGATGACAATAATATTGCCAAAGCTGCTAAATTACGTTTATTCATTTTAAATATTTGTACTAAAATTGGTTGCAAAGGTATCTAAATTGTTCTAAAATACCATAGAATTGATATCTCGTTTAATTTTTGTTAACTAACAAACCGATTGTTCTTAGCTTTTAACTTTTCGTTTTTCACTCTCAAAATAGGCACTTCTACCGTGCTTTCGTGGCTCACCCGATAAATATAGTGGATGTCTTTTATTAGATATTATGTCGCACCTTTGCACACACTTTACGTCATGCTCAGA
>ENA-ORRE01000091-ORRE01000091.1-human-gut-metagenome-genome-assembly--contig:-NODE-91-length-68036-cov-5.971683_pt1 | contig 68036 bp, 51 predicted proteins | sample MGYA00242171_ERZ509126 | MGnify/ENA primary metagenome ERZ509126 (study PRJEB26280, sample SAMEA2338648) | human gut metagenome | biome: human gut; feature: human-associated habitat; material: faeces... | reverse complement strand
AATCTTTCGTCTTTTATGTCTCTAAAAAGGTGTCAACCTAAATCCGTATAAGACATCCAACGCCCTTTCCGACATCTTTCCAAGAGTGTTTCCAAAGTCTCTTCTAAGGTCTTCCCAAGTACCGGAAAATCAGTTCCACCTGCACCGAGTTGAACATCCGCTGCCGGTCGGCATAGCCCGAATCCGCCAAAGCGCGGTAAAGCACCTTGTGGTGGTGTATCCATGAGGCCAGACGGTTCAGCGCGGCCACCGGAGTGATATCGGGAGCGTATGCCACCGCCAAGTCTCGTTTGTAATAGGGCTTCACCGGCCATCCTTCCATCTCTTCTTCTCTCTGATTCATATCATTTTTCCATTTGATTAATAGAACAAATGTAATGAAAATCAACCACATAGCCAACTATATCAAGTGCTTTAATTCATCTTTATTCATAACCTGTCACACTGTGTCACAGGGCTTCACCGGCATTCATGCCGCTTCACTTTTCCCTTCTTCCGCAATGCTATCTTTGTAATGTTCAATTAATATTAACCATTTAAAAACAGTAACATTATGGCATTGAATTACAGTGTGGCACTCCGCCCCAATCCCCAGGAAAGGGAAGCATCACCGATGGCTTACGCCACAGCACAGATGAACGGTGAACTTTCGTTGAAACAGCTCAGCAGACGTGTGTCCTCACAGACCACCGTGAGCCGCGCCGATGTGGTGGCCGTCCTCACCGCTACCGTAGACAATCTGTTGGAAGCCCTCACCGAAGGCAAGCAAGTAGACTTTGGCGACTTGGGCAAGTTCCGTCTCCAGATTATCAGTGAAGGTGCGGACAACCTGGCCGACTTTACCGCCGCCCGCATCACCGGGGTAAACATCCAGTATATTCCCAGTGAGGACTTGAAAACCATCTTCGGTTCACTGGAGTTCCAGCCGGTAGCCAGCCGTGCCGCACAAGCAGCCGCACTACGCGCCGAAAAGGAAGGAAAAGCCGTGGCAGACCTGCTGAAGCCCAAAAACGAACCGGAACTTTAATGTATCACTCGCTAAACTTTATTCGTATGGAAAACCAGAAAAGAAAATCCAACTGGGGTATCATCCTCAAAGTTATCATTGCTGTGGCGACCGCCATAGCCAGCGCCATAGGCATACAAAGTTGCATTTAGCCGGCCGGCATTTCATCATCATTCTTTGTTCTTGCTTTGATGCGGAAGCGGAACACCGCAGCATCTGACGGTGAATCGTTTTCTGGGAAAGGTGGGTGTGTCAAAACGTGGATAATGCTGTCGTTTAGTTCGTAGGGGCGAGGTTCGCTCGCCCGAAAACAGTTTACTTTGTGCTTTCGGGCAGGCAAACCCTGCCCCTACAGCTGACGATAGGCTGGTTTAGTTTTGACACACTCCCCTTTTTTTATCGTATCACTTCATTTATTTTTCTATCTTCTTCATGTAAATCGCAAGCACTCAACTCCTTTTTTCCTTTCGATAATACATAAGATGTATATTGTAGCCATCCTGATGTAAAGAAACTGCGTATTCTGGGCTATACGCTTAGACCTGGATTTCGCATTATAATAATCGCCGGAACTTATTCTTAACGATACGGGATGATTTCAAACATTTTCACCCGCTTTTAAGATATTGGCAGTCTGCTTGATATCCAGACTTTCACGATAAGCCTCTGCCGCACAAAGAAGCAATTTATAATATATATTCCACTAATTCTCCGGCAGCACATTCCACATTAAAACAGTCCAATAATTCTAATAAAGCGTCATCGGAAAGACTAAGTTGTTGTTGAGGGCCATTTTTAGGATATATATCAAGAAGAACAACTTTTTCTTCCTGTTTATAAGCCATATATATCAGTCGATAACCATCTTTACGAGCCAATTGGTGTTTCTTGTCAGGCATTCGCAATTTAACAACGACCATTGCATCATCTACCAATATCATATCGCGATTGTTGCGTATTTCCTCTATGGTAGCATTTGCAAAAGCATTGTGCACTTCTTTATCGACACCTGCATAAACTCCTTTTTTGACTTGAAGTAAGTTTTGTAATCGCTTACGAAAATAGGAAATACTATAAAAAACAGTCATGACAATGTTATTTGGAGACCAAAGACCGGGTTGCGGAGATGATACTTTGGTATCGGGGATTCTGAAAAATACCAACCTTAAAATGTTTGAAATCACAATCAATCTCTTCAATGGCTGATATATTCATACGCAAGCGTTCGCAACGTTCCTTGATTTGCGGATAAAAAGATTCTAGACAATAGGATGTATACAAACCTTTTAGCGTTTCGATAAGCAACCCCAACTGATAAGAAAACTGACCGTAATCATCTTTTGTGACAGAAGGATAGACATTGTACAGTTCCTCATAAAGTTGGTCCAGCTGGTTATTGAGTATGGTCAAACTTCTCTTGTGCGCTGAAATTTGCGGAACACAAATATCCACTCGCCGGGCAAAAGAACGCTTGCTCAAGCGAATGATAGAATGGGATATGTATTCTGTTTGGCACATTTTGATTGTATTTTCAATTTTCAGTATTTCAAAATTACTGCTTATTTTTGTAAGCAGCAACTAATTAACTTTTTTTCTTCTATACTTAATGACATAATTCGATTCCTTCCGTTTCCACGTTTTTATAAAACGGAGTAAAATTACGTTTCTCACAATCCATATAGGTGTAGAGCAACGGATTGATTTCGGCTCCTATCTTCCATCCCAATTCTACCAAGGGATGGGCCACACGGTCAAAGTCATCATCGCCTATGCGAGATTGGTTTAAAAGGATAAGAATGTCCCAATCAGACTCCGTATGTGCGTCTCCGCGTGCCTGAAACCCGAACAGTACGACCCGACCATCCAAAGGTACTACTTGAGAACTGTTTCACGAATAGAATGAAGAATTTCATTTTTCTGCATGAGGACAATGTTGTATATTCACTCCGCCTGCTTTTCTCTCATATTCCCCAGTTCCCTCAACATGCTTTCCTTTTCAGCGCTCATCTTGCCTTGTTTGATGAGTTTCATATTATATTTCCACCAATTGAGCAAGCCTCTGTGTTCTACCTTCTTTTTGTCGGGCAGATGATGATGCTCCAAGATATATTCCTTGAGCTTTTCATAATTGATTTGCCATTGTTCTTCTCTTGTTGACATGATAATGAATAATCCGGATTTATGCCACCGCCTCGTTTTCTGACCTGCGGTTATTGTTTTTCCTGCAACTCTTGAAGTATGTCATTCAGGATATAGATGTCGCTCATAAGGTGAAGCCCATAACGGCTGTCATGCAACATAGAACATGTCTTTGTATTATAAAATATGCCAAGAGCACGTTCCGGAGTAACATGCAGAATATTTGCCAACATCATGACTATCCGACTGATTTTTCGCCATAACACTTGTGCTTTCATCTTTCAAATCAAAGTTATAAACATTTACCCATGCTTGAGATACATTGCGAATGAGTTGCATACGTACAGCCCAACGTTCAGCTTGACTACATAGCTCTGTCATGTAGAAGCCTTTACCAAAATCAAGGTCCTCACGACCTACATTAGCCAACGGATGTTCTAACTGAAGAGTTGTTCCATGATACAGCGTAATCATGAGTCTTTCCTTTCTTTTCCGAATGCAGACTGATGGTTCTCATGATTTCGCAGAGCTTCCACTACATCCTCAGCTACATGTTTGAGACTTTGCGTGTGCATCACGTCATAGCAATCCAAAATCAGACGTTGCAATAAGCCAACTTGCAATAAACGTTGGTACATCTCCATCGGAGATACATTCATCTCCTTTGCTGCCGATTCTATTGCCATTACCGCAAAATGTATCTTGTTCAATTCTGATTCTCTGCTATCCATAATCCTGCGATTGTAAGTTTACTATTGCAAAGAAACAAATTACTCTTCGTTTTTCCTAATCGCTTTCATTGTTTTTTTAGCTATTAGTTTAAAAGCTGATACTATTGGACGATAATTATCATTTTCATCCAAAACAGCCACCAAGCCTTTGAGAGAATCTATATTGGGAGCGAAAACAGAATTCTCGTAGATATTTATATTAAATTAATGCATAAATCACCTATCATCATATAGGAGTTCATGTCTATCAACTCCAGGCGGGCATCAGCTTCTTCGGCCGTTATGCCTTCCCAACCGCCTTTCTCATCCCATTCTTTTGTCCAGTTGTCAAGGTGGAAAAGATAGAACTTATAGAAGCGCTCATCTTCTTCGTCGGCACAAGTGTAAAGATAATCGGCAATGCACTTCATGACTGAAGCGCTGGCAAACGAATGGCTTAAGGCATCGGTGAGCAGGTGATGGCACAGCTGATAACAACGGTGTTCCTTTTCACTGTCAACCACGGCTATAGTTTCGCGAATAATCCGGAAAAGGCCACAGATGATGCGGGCACGTTGCTCTATGTCTGTCTCCTGTGCATAACGCAACTCCAACTGCACGAAAATATCATTCAAATATGACTGACACATACGCTGTTCACCAGGTTTTGATTCGGGTGAACCGGTATAAATCAGCATATACAAAGAAGAGTATTTTTCTGCACAGGACAGTAATTCCTCCAGACTCTTTTCTTCTATCTGTTCCAAATGGCTATTGTTTTTATAAGGTTTCACAATTCCAACGGGAGATGCGAACCATCACACCTATACCGGCTATTGTTTTAACGAAATAATACTTCTTGCTTTTTCTGATAAGCCGCCCGGTAAAGCCTTTAAAGGGACCGGACAAAATACGTACTGCATGCCCAACCGTGATGTCACCGCTTTCGGGCAACTCAAAAATGAGAGCATTGAACCGGGGGTCGCAAAGCATACGCATTTCCAGCATTTCACGAGCAGGGATTTCATAGAAAGCGGAATCGGCTTCCCGTTTCAGAGGACTAATCGGTATCGGACATCGAGCTAATTTTTCAGCGATTTCTTTTCTATAGGCCGTTTTCTTTAAGAAGATTAGATTATGAATTGCCGGAACCAATATACGCTCCGGTTTCTGTCCCTCTTTCACCACCACTTTGCCGGAATCCATCATCGGAACAAAACTGTAAAGTGATTCACCTTCAAAGAAATCAACGACTTTCTGTTCCTGACAATTAAAGGTACGAATAGCGTACCAAGGAGTTTCGTCCACCTTTTCTGCTTCAGTGGAATTCGTTTCTGTCATTAATGTTAGAATAATTACAAATATTAAATGGAGCTTTTATCACTGCATCCTTTTTATGATACTCCTCCCCCTTTCCTCGAAAATGAATTTCGAAGGCAGTTCTGAATTACCATTAAAGATTACAGCTTTTGAAGCACCACCGCACAAGAGGTATGACCTCGCAGATTAAAGCATCATTGCTATAAACGCTGCAAAGGTATTAAATTCAGTTTACTACAGCAAATCTTACTTTTTTTGTTTTTATGCCCGAAAGTATCAAATAAGTTGTTTGCAGTCGTCTTGCTTAATCAAAAGTGTAGTTCGTATATCATTGATAAATAATCAGTTATAGTTTTTTCTTACCTCTTGTGCGGAGTAACACACATCCCGGCTTTTTGTTCTTTTCATTTTTCCGGTTTTATAAACTTTAACAAACTGCTCCGCTAATTGTGCATTGGCAGCGTGCAATCGTTCATCACCTATTCCGCGTATATAATATAAAGACGTTTGGGAGGAAGCATGGCCCAGTGCTTTTGCAATGACAGGGAGTTCCACTCCGGATTGATAAGCGACACTTGCCCAGGTATAGCGCGGCACGTAAGAAGTGAGGTCGCTCTTGATGTTTGCCATTTGTCCCAGTTTTTTCAATACTTTATTATAATAGCACAGTTTTCCCTTATATTGCCGGTAAGCCAGCTTTTCATTCGAACTGGTTATTAACGGAAAGACATAATCAGTGGTGGAAGATTCTGCATAGCGATTGAGAATGGCATGCATACAAGGTTCCAAATGAATACGCACCGTATAATTGGTTTTATGACGGTTGTAAGTGAGTATGTTATTTTTTATCTGAGACTTCTTGAGAAAGGCAAGGTCGACAAACGGCATTCCACAAAGCAGGACACTCATAATAAAAAGATTACGGGCAAGCTCGACAAAAGAGCCCGCTTCCAACTTTAAAGCCTGAAGTTTACGCACTTCGGACACCGTGATAGAACGCTTCTCTGTTTTGGGATAACCGGTATACACTCTGGCAAAAGGAAACTTTTGCCGACACAGTTCGCGCTCGACCGCCTTATTGTACAAAGCACGGAGGGAGCGGAAATAACACGAAACCGTACTCATGCCCACACGTGACTTGAGCCACTTTTCGTAATCCTGCATCAGCGAAGGGGTGATTTCGTGGAAACAAATATCTTTACGCCCATAAAAACAAAGAAAGGAACGGACGGCTGTACCATAATTCCGCGCCATGCTGTAGCATCCTATCTGATGGGCATGGGCTATTTCCTGTCTGGCGAACTTCAAAAAAGACACTTGCGGCACATCTATCACTTTAGAAGGAGACGAAATCTTATTTTTACTTTCTTTACACACACGAATGCTGAAACGAACATATATTTTTATCATAACACTACTTTCTGTTTTTTAATAACACGACAATCTATGCAACATCAAAACTATTTTGTACATTTGTCCACTTTATCATCTGCAAACTTATACATATATATTATAAACATGAAAATAAATAAAGTATTAATGATAGCCGCCTCTTTCGCATTTATAACAGCATGCGGTGCCGGCTCAAAAAAAGAGAATCATCAAATGGAAAACGAAAAGCGTACGCAGGTAAAACTGGAAACAACAATGGGAAACATCACTGTGGAACTGTATAACGAAACACCGAAGCATCGCGATAACTTTATCAAACTTGCCAAAGAAGGTGTGTATGACAGTACTCTCTTCCATCGTGTCATCAAGCAATTCATGGTGCAAGCCGGTGACCCGACCAGCAAAACGGCATCTGATACTGCCATGTTGGGCAACGGAGATGTCGGCTATACGGTTCCGGCCGAATTCGTTCCCAAATTCTTCCATCACAAAGGTGCACTGGCAGCAGCCCGCGAGGGAGACAACGTGAATCCGCAAAAGGCTTCTTCCGGCTGCCAGTTCTATATCGTGACAGGACGCAAATTTACAGAGCCCCAACTGCTCGGCATGGAGAACAAGATTAATGAACAACGCGAGGAAGCGATTTTCGACAGTCTGGCACAGAAGCACATGAAAGAAATTTATAAAATGCGTAAAGCCGGTGACACGGAAGGACTGTATGCCTTGCAAGATACACTCGAAGCCCAAGCACAGGCAATGGCGGATAAAGAAGAAAAGTTCCATTTCACTCCCCGGCAGATTCAGGCTTATACCACTGTGGGAGGCGCACCTCATCTGGACGGTTCGTACACCGTATTCGGTGAAGTGGTGGAAGGTATGGAAACGGTAGAGAAGATAGAGATTGCCAAGACCAACCGTGCCGACCGCCCGTTGGATAATATACGCATCCTGAAAGCGACTGTTGTAGAATAAACCGAAGTCACCCGCAAAAAAAATGATAGAAATCAACAGACATACCCTGTCAAACGGACTGCGCATTGTCCATTCGGAGGATAACACCACCCAAATGGTGGCACTGAATATCCTCTATGATGTGGGTGCACGCGATGAAGACCCCGAACATACGGGCTTTGCTCACTTGTTTGAGCATCTGATGTTCGGCGGTTCCATCAATGTGCCCGATTATGACACTCCGGTGCAGAACGCCGGCGGAGAGAATAATGCATGGACCAACAACGATATCACCAATTACTACATCACTCTTCCGCGCCAAAATGTGGAAACAGGTTTCTGGCTCGAAAGTGACCGTATGTTATCGCTGGATTTCAACCCACGCAGTCTGGAGGTGCAGCGTCAAGTGGTGATAGAGGAGTTCAAGCAACGGAATCTGAACCAGCCCTACGGTGATGCTTCTCATTTGTTGCGTGCATTAGCCTACAAAGTGCACCCTTACCGGTGGCCTACCATCGGAAAAGAAATCAGCCACATCGCCAATGCTACTCCTGAAGAGGTGCAGGCTTTCTTTTTCCGCTATTACGCTCCCGACAATGCTATTCTGGCGGTGGCGGGACATATCACTTTTGAAGAAACAGTGGCACTGGCCGAGAAGTGGTTCAGTCCGATTCCCTGCCGCCACGTCGCCCGCCGTTCGCTCCCCATGGAACCGGTGCAGACAGAGGAACGCCGCCTGAGTGTGGAACGGAATGTGCCGGTGGATGCCCTGTATATGGCTTTCCACATGTGTGCGCGCAACCATCCCGACTATTATGCATTTGATATGCTGAGCGACTTGCTGAGCAGCGGACGCTCCTCACGTTTCGTACAACATTTGGTACAGGAAAAGCAAGTGTTCAACTCCATTGACGCGTATATATCCGGAAGCATCGATGAGGGCCTGTTCCATATCGTGGGAAAACCTGCACCGGAAGTGACTCTGGAAGAAGCGGAAAGAGCTGTGTGGGAAGAACTTGCCTTACTGACCGAAGGCTGTATAGACGAGAACGAATTGGAAAAAGTAAAGAACCGCTACGAAAGCGAACAGATATTCAACAATCTCAATTACCTGAATGTGGCCACCAATCTGGCTTATTTCGAGTTAATCGGAAAAGCCGAAGATATAAATACGGAAGTGGAGAAATATCGTTCTGTCACGAGAGAACAGATTAAGGAAGCGGCGAAACGAACATTTTTGCCGGGGAATTGTTCCGTATTGTATTATAAAGCTGCCGCCAAAGATGCAAGCCGCACGCCGTAAGAGAACGGAAAAAATATATAACCTATGAACCGTACATACATTCAACATTACAAATCTCTATTTACACTCGGAATTCCCATTGTCATCGGACAAGTGGGTGTCATTATCCTTGGTTTTGCCGATACGCTCATGATAGGACATCACAGCACCAACGAATTGGCTGCCGCCAGTTTCGTCAACAATATGTTCACACTGGCCATCATCTTTGCTACCGGCTTTTCGTATGGCCTGACTCCCATTGTCGGCAGTCTGTTCGGACGCGGTGAGACACCGGTAGTGGGACGAATGCTCAAGAACAGTATCTTTGCCAACGTCCTGCTGGCAGTACTGCTCACCTTTATCATGTGGGTGCTCTATCTGAATATCCATCAGTTGGGACAACCCGAAGAGTTGCTTCCGCTGATGAAACCTTACTTTATCGTGCTGCTCATATCATTACTGTTTGTCCTTCTGTTTAATGCATTCAAGCAATTTGCCGACGGCATCACCGATACCCGCGTATCAATGTGGCTGTTGCTGGGCGGTAATGTCATGAATATCATAGGCAATTACATCCTTATCTACGGAAAGTTAGGCATGCCTGAATTGGGACTGCTCGGTGCCGGTATCTCTACCCTCGCCTCCCGAATCATGATGGTGGTGGCGTTTGCCTTCATCTTTTTCTGTACAAAACGATATCATATATATAAAGAAGGATTTGTGCACAGCAAAGTGAACCGCGCCGATTTTGTTTATCTGAACAAGCTAGGCTGGCCTATCGCCCTGCAGATGGGTATGGAAACCGCATCCTTCAGCCTGAGCGCCATCATGGTGGGCTGGATAGGAACGACAGCACTTGCCGCACATCAGATTATGCTTGCCATTTCGCAAGTATGCTTTATGATGTATTATGGAATGGGGGCGGCTGTGGCTGTGCGTGTCAGCAATTTCAACGGACAAAATGACTGGGTGAATGTACGCCGCACCGCATACTCGGGCTTCCACATCATGCTGGGCATTGCCCTGATAGGTGCGCTTCCCATTTTCCTGCTACGGCATCAACTGGGAGGCTGGTTCAGCGACAGCCAGGCGGTAAGCGTGATGGTGGCACAATTAATCATACCGTTCATTGTCTACCAATTCGGTGACGGACTCCAAATCAACTTTGCCAATGCACTGCGAGGCATTGCAGATGTAAAGCCTATGATGTATATCGCCTTCATCGCCTATTTCCTTATCTCCCTGCCGGCCGGATATTTCTTCGGCTTCGTAATGGACTGGGGAATCATAGGTATCTGGATGGCTTTTCCGTTTGGCCTCACCACCGCCGGCGTCATGTATTATTTACGTTTCCGTAGTTTTTGCCTATGCCACGCCTCTCGACACAACTGAAAGTAGCTTCAGGCTACATCCTGCTCACGTTTCTGTTATTTGCTTCCATTCAGTACATCAACCATGAAATGAAAGCATTGACCGAAACGGACGACAACGAGACCATATTGAACTTACGCCGGAGGGTAACCAACGAGATTGTCGGCCAGCTCTATCAAGCCGAGATTATCGGACAATCCCTGAGCGCCGGCCAACTAGGACAATACTCCCGCTACAAAACATCCATGCAAAAGGCGAATGCCGCAGTCGATTCATTGCGCAGTTTACTGACAGACAGCATACAGACCCTCCGACTGGATACGGTCGAGATGTTTCTGATGGAGAAGGAACGCAATATGCGTAATCTTCTCCGCGCCATTCAGGAAGGAGGCACCGACAAGATTTACCGACAGCACATCGAAGAGCTGATAGCCGAGCAGGATTCGTTACTCAGCCTGCCCCATGTAAGGCGGAAAGTCGTGACACATACCAATTCCTACACCATCCATAAGAAGCCGAAAGGATTTTTCAAAAGACTGGGAGAAGTGTTCTCGCCCGGAAAAGGGGACTCCACCCAAGTCAACAATGTGATTCAAGAAGAATTTACAGACACACTGACCGAATCATACAGTCCGGCCGATACCGTCGTCACACTGCTGAAAGACGTGCAGAGCCGTGTGACTGACACCCAACAACAGCAATTGAAGAGGCTCAACCAACGAACACAGTCCCTGCGCCTCAGCGGTTTAAAACTGAGCCAGAAAGTGAACCAGCTGTTAAGCACCATCGAGGATGAAGGGCTGGAGATGGCCCGACACAAACAGATGCAGGAGGAAGAAATCCGGAGAAGTTCGGCACGCACCGTAGAGGCCATAGCCATCGTAGCCGTGCTGCTGGCAAGCATATTCCTGATTTTTATCTGGCGAGACATTACACGCAGCAATCATTACCGCCGGGAGTTGGAGAAGGCCAAACGCCGTGCCGAAGACTTGCTGGTGGCACGCGAAAAGTTAATGCTGACCATTACACACGACATCAAAGCGCCGGTGGGCTCCATTATAGGCTATACCGACCTGTTGGAGCGAATCACGACAGAAGAACGGCAGCGTTTTTACCTCAACAATATGCAAAGCTCCGCCAAACATTTGCTGAGTCTGGTGAACTCTTTATTGGACTTTCACCGTCTGGATGCCCACAAAATGGATGTGAACAGGGTAACATTCAACCCTCATCAATTATTTGATACCATTTATGTAAGCTTCAAACCGATGGCAAATGCCAAACATCTGTTATTGGAGTACGACTGTGGAGAACCCCTGAACCGTTTATATATAGGCGACCCGTTCCGCACCAGGCAGATAGTGGAGAACCTGCTCTCCAATGCATTGAAATTTACACAAAAGGGAAGCATCACGCTCCGTGCGGCACTGGAAAACGGACAACTGCACTTCAGCATCAGTGATACCGGTTGCGGAATCAGCGAAGAAGAACAAAAACGAATCTTCCAAGAGTTTACCCGCCTGCGTAACGCACAAGGACAAGAAGGTTTCGGCCTGGGACTGGCCATTACGAGAAAACTTGTGTTGCTACTCGAAGGAGACATCAGGATAGAAAGCGAAGCGGGAAAAGGCAGCACATTCCATGTCTACCTCCCTCTGCCCCAAGCCCCCAATGCCGACAAAAAGAATAACAGGGAGGAAGGAATAAAGAACTTTATCCTTATTGATGATGACCGCATCCAACTGCAATTGACTGCTGCCATGCTTAAACGTCCCACCATCCATATCACCTGTTGCGAACAACCCGAAGAGCTTTTCCGGCAATTGGAAGAAAACAAATTCGACGCCCTTCTGACCGACATACAAATGCCTGCCATGAACGGCTTCGACCTGCTGGATGCCATCCGTGCACTTCCGGCTGACCGGGCAAAAAACATTCCCGTTATTGCCATTACCGCACGCAGTGACATGGATGCCGAATATTTCCGTTCGAAGGGCTTTGCCGGATGCCTGCACAAGCCCTTTAACACACACGAAATTTTCGAGGCCCTTTCGCAAGCCATCCGACAGGATTTGACGGACCTGGAAGAGACCGGCAACGAAGGATTGCAACCACAGACGAATGACAGCCCTCACACCGTCCCGGCATCGTTGGACTTCTCAGCCCTTACCGCGTTCTCGGAAGATGACCCCGCCGCAGCGAAAGAGATTATCCGCACCTTCGTGTCTGAAACAAAAAAGAACCGAAGCTGCATGGCTGCCGCCCTCGAAAAAGAGGAGACAGAAGGAATTACCGCGATGGCACACAAGCTTTTACCTTTATTTACCATGCTGGGAGCCAACACTTCCATTGCCCCCCTCACCTGGCTGGAACAAAGGCGGGGAACCACTGTAATGACCTCCGAAATACGCGAGAAAACCCTATTCATCCTTGATGAAATAGACGAAATAATCCGCCAAGCCGAAGAACAGATTTAAGAGGGTGTCAAAACTAAATGTTACCGATTACACTCCTCCAGCTGATTTTCAATATCTTCTATTTGCGGCAATGCGGAAGCCACATCTTCAAACAGCTTTTCAGTTTCGTATTGTGCGATGCCCAATGGTTGCGTGATACCACGCAGGGCAAAACGTGCTTTGGTGTCGCTCTTTGAACGGCACAGAAGCAAACCGATAGTAGGTTTGTCCTCGGGGGCTTTCACATATTCATCCACCGCCGAAATATAAAAGTTCAGTTTGCTGACAAACTCAGGTACAAATTCCACGGCTTTCAGTTCCACCACCACATAACAGTGCAGTTGTAAGTGATACATCAAAATATCGATATAGTAGTCATCACCGTCCACCTCCAAATGATATTGCCGACCAATGAACGCAAAGCCTTTACCCATTTCCAAGAGGAAATCGGTGATACGCCGGGCAAGATTCTTTTCGATGTCAAGTTCACGCTGCAAAGCCACCGTACCCAAGAAACTGAAATTATATGGGTCTTTGAACGCATATTGTGCCAAATCCGATTGGTAAGCAGGCAAGGTATGCTGAAAATTGGTAATCGCATTACCTTTGGCTTTGATGTAACCGCTTGCCACCTGCGAAAGCATCACGTCACGACTCCAACCGTTGGCTGCGGTTTCTATGATATAAAACGCACGTTCCGCCTCTGTCGGAACTTTAGAAATGAGCGACATATGGTGATACCACGATATTTGTGCAAGCGGCACTTGCACAACTCCGTTCTCATCGCAAGGCAATTCGGCAAGTGCGGCTTTCCGAATTGGCAACTGTTCTAATTGTGCAAGCGGCACTTGCACAATTGGGAAATCGGGATAACTCAACGCAAATTTTCTCATATACTTCAAATTACGCTCGGAATAGCCTCTATCATCAGGAAACCTCTCCGTGAGGTCTTTTGATAATTGCGTAATGACTTTCGTACCCCAACCTTGCTCCTTTTGCTTGGTTAGAATGTCGTTGCCGATTTCCCAATAAAGAGTAAGCAATTCTGTATTGACGCTAAGGATAGCCTTCAACTTGGATTGCTCTATCAATGAAATTATTTTTCTTCTCCAATTTATATAATTTTCAGAGAGAAAGTCTTGCCATTCAGCCTTTGGTGGTACTATCATATCGTTACCTATTTTAATTGCGTTTAGACTACAAAGATACTGAAAATTAACTGGCTTTCAATCCCTTCAAGTCAAGTATTTACAGTGTGCCAATTTTACATTGGTCTGATTGACCACAACATAATGTAAGGTAGTGTCAATCTTGACATGACCAAATAGCCGTTGCACTTGCAACAAGAACCCCCTCACGGCTCCTTGCACCGGTCAAAGCCCATGATAAACGATTGAATCAGTTCCTTCAAGGCAATCATCTGTATCTCAAATCATCTTCCACGTTCTTCCATATATCAAGAATTTGTAGTACCTTTGTCCCATTAAAAACATGAAAATGCCACACTCTATTCTAATAGTAGAAGACGATTTAACTTTTGCCACCATGCTAAAAACATGGCTAGGAAAGAAAGGGTTTCTGGTAGACACTGCCGGCAGTAGCGCACGTGCCCGAAAACAACTGGACGCCCAACCTTATGACCTTGTGCTTTCGGACCTCCGTTTGCCGGATCAGGACGGTATTTCCTTACTTGCATGGATGAAAGAGCATGGGCACCGGATTCCCCTTATCATCATGACCGGCTATGCAGATATCCAAAGTGCTGTACAAGCCATGAAAAACGGTGCCAACGACTATATTTCAAAACCGGTACAACCGGATGTGCTGTTAAAAAAAATAAATGAGGCGCTGCAAAGTAAAAACACCGTTGCAACGCCTTCCCATCCTGCCCCATCGGTATCGGTCGCTCCATCATCCAACTTTCTGGAGGGTGAAAGTGAAGCAGCACGCCAACTATACAATTATGTAGGCTTAGTTGCCCCTACCCCCATGTCTGTCCTCATCAATGGGGCCAGCGGAACCGGTAAAGAGTATGTCGCCCACCGCATCCATCAATTGAGTAAACGTGCCGACAAACCATTTATTGCAATAGACTGCGGCTCTATCCCCAAAGAACTTGCAGCCTCCGAATTCTTTGGTCATGTGAAGGGTTCCTTTACCGGAGCACTCCACGACAAGACCGGCGCCTTCGTTGAAGCCAATGGCGGCACACTCTTTCTTGATGAAATAGGAAATTTGAGCTACGAAGTACAAATCCAGCTTCTGCGTGCCCTGCAGGAACGACGTATCCGTCCCGTGGGCTCCAATAAAGAGATAGAAGTAAATGTCCGGCTTATCAGTGCTACGAATGAGAATCTCCTGCAAGCCATTGAAAAAGGAAACTTCCGCGAAGACCTTTTCCATCGAATCAATGAGTTTACCTTGCGCATGCCGTCCCTGAAAGAACGACAGGAAGATATCTTGCTCTTTGCCAACTTCTTCCTGGATCAGGCCAACCATGAACTCGACCGGCATCTGATAGGCTTTGACGCAGCAGCCAGCAATGCACTGCAAACCTATTCGTGGCCCGGCAACCTTCGACAACTGAAGAATATCGTGAGACGTGCCACGCTGCTCGCACAAGGCAACTATATTACCCTAACAGAGCTGGGGAATGAATTGGTCGAGTCGCCCAACGTTTCTCCGACAAGTACAAGCTTCAGCCTGCACGACGAAGCAACTGAAAAAAAACGCATTCTGGAAGCCCTTCAGCAAACCGGAAACAACAAGAGTAAAGCAGCCCTCTTATTAGGCATTGACCGAAAGACACTGTACAATAAACTGAAACTCTACAATATCCAATAAAAAGAAGTGGGGAATAATTCCTCACTTCTTTCCACACATTCCCCGTCTTTCCACATTTCCCCACATCACGGCAAAAATATTAATCCTTATAAATCAACGGATTACAAATCACATTATAGTTTGGCACGCCAATTGTTCTTTAAATATCAGAGAGAACAAACGAGATAAATCATTAACCTGTAAAAACTTACAATTATGAAAAAATTATTTGTAGCAGTAGCATTAGTAATGGGAATTGGAACAAGCGTATTTGCCTATAACATGACACCGGCAAGCATCGAAACCGTTGCAGCAGTGAATGACTTCACTCCTATCGAAGTAAAAGACCTTCCGACAGCCGTCCAAGATGCCATTACCAAAAACTATGCAGACTCAACTATTAAAGAAGCTTCTGTTGAAGCAAAAGAAGATGGTACAAAGACCTATAAGGTTGTTTTAACCGACAAAGAGGGTACTGAGAGCACTGTACTTTTCAGCGAAAGCGGAGAAGTGTTGAAGTAAATGAAAGATGCCTAAAATGAAAAAAAGGGAATGCTGTGAAGCACTCCCTTTTTGCTGTTTCTTAATCCATATCAAAACCGTTCCACAAATTGCCTTCGGGCACCGGTGCCGTCAGTTCAATCGGTTCTTTCGAAACCGGATGAATGAACTTTATCGTCCGTGCATGAAGACAAATACTACCGTCCGGGTTGGAGCGCTGAGCGCCATATTTCAAATCACCTTTAATGGGGCACCCCATTTTTGCCAACTGGCAACGTATCTGGTGATGGCGTCCTGTCTTTAAATCCACCTCCAACAGATAATAGTTCTGTGAATGGCCGATAAGCTTATAATGAAGTATCGCTTTCTTCGAGTTCTTTACTTCTTTATCGTATGCATAAGACTTATTCTGTTTCTCATTGCGGACCAGATAATGAACCAATTCGCCTTCCGTTTCCTTCGGACACTCTTTCACTATCGCCCAATAGGTTTTCTTCACATCTCCATCACGAAACATTTCGTTCAGCCGTGCCAACGCTTTACTGGTTTTGGCAAAAACCACCAAACCGCTGACGGGACGATCCAAACGATGAGTAACGCCTATAAAGACATTTCCCGGCTTGGCATATTTTTCTTTCAGATACGCCTTTACCGTTTCCGACAAAGGAGTATCGCCGGTCTTGTCACCCTGAACAATCTCAGAAGAAGTCTTGCTGACTACGATTATATGATTATCTTCGTAAACGACTGTCATGCAAAGATTACATATTCATACCACCATCAACCTGAATCACCTGTCCGGATACATAAGATGACATATCAGAAGCAAGGAACGTAGCTACGTCAGCCACATCTTCAGGCGTACCGCCACGACGCAAAGGAATCTTCTTAGCCCATTCAGCCTTTACCTCGTCACTCAGTTTGGCAGTCATATCAGTGATGATAAAGCCCGGAGCAATAGCATTGGCACGGATACCGCGAGAACCCAGTTCCTGAGCAATAGACTTAGCCAAACCAATCATACCGGCTTTGGAAGCTGAGTAGTTACACTGGCCCGCATTTCCGTGAACGCCTACCACTGATGCCATATTGATAATGCTTCCACTCTTCTGACGCATCATGATAGGAGTACAAGCATGAATAAAGTTAAAAGCAGATTTCAGATTGACCGCAATTACTGCATCCCATTGTGCTTCGCTCATACGCATCATCAAGCCGTCTTTCGTGATACCGGCATTGTTGACCAGAATATCAATAGAACCGAAGTCTTCCTTGATTTGGTTAACTACTTTCTCTGTATCTTCAAAGTTTGCAGCGTTAGAAGCATACCCTTTTACCTTCACACCCAAAGCAGCAATTTCTTTTTCAGTATTCTGACCATTTTCGTCAATAACCAAGTCTGTGAATGCAATATTTGCTCCTTCAGAAGCAAACTTCAACGCAATTGCTTTACCAATACCACGAGCAGCACCTGTTACAATCGCAGTTTTTCCAGTTAATAATCCCATTTTGTTTTCTATTTTACGTTATTAATTAAATTATTCTTTTTCAATATTTTTACGTCCCAAAGCGCCGAATACAATTTTCGCCACATACGCCCAGCCGGTCTCATCATCCAGCTCTTCAGCTATCTGTCCACGGATATACGGCACTTCGATTCCCTTAATACAATAATGCACAATATCAGCTATGATGTCTACATTATCGATATCAAAAAGTCCCTTGTCTTTCCCGTCTGCCAATACTTGCTTGAAAAGTTTGATTTCTTTTGCATCAAAGTTTTTACGCACAGCTTCCACACGCCATATATTACGGAAGAAACCGGCACGCAATGTTCCGTTTCTATACACGACCATTTTAATAGAATCCAAATGCGTCTCTATCAATTTTAAAATCTTTTCGTCCGGAGTGATATCTTTCTTTGCGACTTGTTCCATTGCGTCCGAAAGCATTTCCAATTCAGATTCCACCACCGCCATGTAGATATCCTCCTTGCTCTTGAAGTACGTATAAAGGGTGCGTCTTCCTTTTTTGGAAGCCACCGCTATATCGTTCATCGTAGTGTCATCTACACCCTTCTTAGCAAAAAGCTGACGGGCAACGTCTACCAATTTAGCTCTTGTCTTTGATACTGCCATATAGATTCAGTTGCACATTATTTATATATGTGAGCAAATTTACATCATTTGTTCGAATATACAAAGTTTTGTTCTGAGATATTTCAGCGGCCTCCAAAATCACAAGTCAGTACCCATACGCATAAAAAGAACGATTTTGAAGAACAAAAATAAAAACAGTTTCGAGGAACAAACTATAATTCACCAGATAAAACTTTACTTTTCCGCGTCAAGCAGTACCTTTATATCATATTTCATTCCCTTACCCCATACAACTTATCAAATAATTCCATATCTTTGAGGCAAACCTTTAATTAAATCATTTTTCACAAAAAAATGCTTTACGTATACCGTTAAGATGATTGCAGATGATATTTTGCTGTTAAAGCTTATACAGTCAAAAGATGAACACGCCTTTAAATATCTATTCGACACTTATTTTGTGTCGCTATGTCGGTATGTACATTTGTATCTGGACAGTACGCAGGAAGGAGAAGAACTGGTTCTTGACATCTTTATGTATCTGTGGGAACATAGCAGTCAAATTAATCTAACCTTATCACTGAAAGCTTATTTGTTTCAGGCAGCCCGAAACAGGTGTCTGAATTTCTTACGTGATAGAAAGTTAACTATTTCATTAGATGAAGTAGGAGATGTGGCAAACGATGAAACGGTTTCATCACTTGAAATGAAAGAATTGAACCGATTAATTCAGGAAGCAGTCTGTGCACTGCCCGACAAATGCCGTGAAGTCTTTCAATTAAGCCGAGAGAAAAATATGACCAACCAGGAAATTGCAGATGAAATGAATATCTCTGTAAAAACGGTCGAGGCCCAGATAACCAAGGCACTCAAACGTATTAAGAATTTCCTGGATGGTCAATATACTTATCTTTTCTAGAAACCCGAGTGTACCTTTTGGTTTTCGTAAGTTTCCGTTCCCCGGTTCTTTTCTCCGGTATAGTTCCATTCTATTTCATCCACATACTCTTTTCCGTTTTGCATGGCTACCGCCTTCAATGTATTCTTGCCATCAACCAAAGTGACATGGTCAAACACATAATGAACCTCGGTATAACCTTTGCGGATACCTTGCAATTCTTTACCATTTAAGTAAACTGTAGGCATTCCGATATTCGAGTAAACTGTAACAGAAGTTTCTTTGCACTCTCTGTCTTTGTTACGACGTTGAGTGAGATATACCACAGGGTCTTTACTCCAATTGGCTTTATACCAATAATAGGAATCTTTTTTCGTTTTACGGTCAAAGGTCATCAAACCTTTCATATTCCGAGCAGTAATACCTCCACGATCAGCCATAGGAGTGGCGAAATCAAATGAATTCCATAGATAAGAAGCTACAATATAAGGGTGTTTAGCAATGACACTCCAATGATATTCATGTACCTTAGTCTGGAAAGTTTCGGGATAATATTGTTCCCACCATTTCAAAGATTCACCCAATAGCTCCGTCTGGTGGTTGATATTGGCATCTGCTCCATATTCAGAAAGGATAAGTCTTTGATGCGGATATTCCTTTTCCAATCCTTCAATCCAACTATCAATATCTTTGATTTTCTTTTCATACCAACCAAAATAGCGATTCATCCCCTGTATGTCTGCATTCAGGTTCACAGGATGCTCCATGTGTCCATAGCCGTTGACCGACACCGTATAACGATTCGGGTCTTCGGTCTTTGCGAGATCGTGAAGTTCAGCAGTGAGTTGCGCTGTGTATTCATGAGGAGAATAGACTTCATTATGCAATCCCCATACATAAATAGAAGGATGGTTGAAGTTTTGGCGAATCAGCTCTCTAAGCTGGTTTTTGGCATTCTCCGCTTCCTGTCCTGTCACACGATTTACAAAAGGAATTTCCGCCCAAATAACCAAACCTAAAGAATCACATCGAGAATAAAGATATTCTGATTGTTGGTAATGTGCAAAACGTACGGTAGTAGCCCCAACATCCATAATTTGTGCCAAGTCAAAATCGTGGTGTTCATTTTTCAATGCACTACCTAATTCCCACCAGTCTTGATGACGGCAGACACCATACATCGGATATTTCTCTCCATTCAGAAAGAAGCCTTTGCCGGCTACCATTTCATATTTGCGTATACCCAACGGCTGTACCACTTCGTCTATCACATTTCCATTTTGTATCAATCGAGAAACTACCTTATATAAATAAGGGTCTTGACGACCTTGCCATAAATGAGGACGATTCAAGCGAAAGGTAGAAGCATAGGCTTGAGTACCTTGTGTCGACAAGTCAAATGACTGTTTATCCGTAGCAATCCGCTTTCCCTCCTGAGTATAAATCGTATTTTCCAATATCATGGGAACAGGTTGCAGGGAAGCATTATCTACTTTTACTTTTACTGTAATATCAGCAGAACGTCTGGAAACATTTTCTTGGGTGATATATACTCCGGGCGAAGCATTATCAGTGACGGTTATATTGCTTTTCTCGGTTACAATCAACCACACCGGACGATAGATACCTCCATACACACCAAACAACGCATGATTTACAGGAATTACATCCGGATGGGATTTGTTATCTGCTTTTACCACAATTTCATTATTCTTTCCCGGTTTCAGTGCCGTTCCTATTTCAATGGCGAAAGCAGAATAGCCACCTTTATGAGTACCTACCAGTTGATTATTGATATATACTTCAGCACAAGCACCGACTCCTTCAAAACGAAGGAATATTCGTTTGTCCTTCAGATTCTCGGGACAGAAATATTCCTTCCGATAATAACCTACTCCCTCATAAAAATCATTATAACGTGTTTGCATATCCCGAGCATTCCAAGTGTGGGGAATCTCTACTTTGTCCCATTTACCGTTCCAACTGGCAACAGTTCTGACGGCTTCTTCCGGGAACGGACCTTTTTTAAATTCCCATCCCGCATTAAAAGAGGTGACATCACGTGCCACCACACCGCCGGTTACAAACATACCGGCTAAAAGTAAACTGACTATTTTCTTCATAATAATTTATTTCTGATATACTTTAAGATTCGTAATTGAGCTTTTGAAATCACCAGATTTTTCCAATGGGAATACTAATGTGCGGACATAATTCATAGAATCTTTGCCGGCGTTGAAATACTTACGTGTAATATCTTTATTCTCTATCAGTTTATTATTGATATACAGACGAGTTGATACACTGTCACCTTCAACTTTTACCTGTATTTTTTCACTCTTTACACTATAATGAAAAGTATTCAGGTAACCGTCACGAGCATATCCAATCAAGCCGCTGATAGGATCGGAAAGATAAAAAACCGCACTGGGAGAACGGAACAATTCCGTACCACGGTTTTCCGGTTGCCCATCTAAATCAAAGCTGACCTGATATGTATTCCCGACCTCACGATGAGGGTATGTCTGATTAGGTTCGATAGATGCCTGCCGATATACCAAGCCCGGTGTTTTCCCGATTCGTCCGCTTTGGTTTACTCCGGGAGCTTCACTCAGGCCCTTTCTCAGAATATTGAATTTCGAATAAGACATTCCGGTATTCTTGCCCGTCCACATTTTTACCGCCAATGCCTGAATAGCAGGAAATACCCTGTTGTGGATATCCTTGGTAGAAATACCATTACCGGCATGATCATTCCAAACAGCAAACATTCCACCTAAAACAGAAGGATGTTTTTCTTCGAATACCGCTTTACCAATATGGACAGGAGTCCAACTTTCATATAATTTTTGAGTGTTCAGGTAATCGTAATAGTAACGGGCAGCAGGAACAATATAAAGCAGACCGTCAGGAATGCTTATTAGCTGATATCCCTGTTCAATCATTTCTTTAGGATCGGCATATCCATTATACCAAGCGTTCATGACTACATTTTCAGACTTCACGGGAGTATCGCCTTTGGCATGCGTCAAGGCTCCCCATATACAAGCCTGCTTACCAAAGCTCTCCACATAACGAATGCAATGATCAGTAAAATAGCGGAATTTTTCAACAACCTCTTTATCTTTATTGGAATATTCATCCGTTCCCACATGAACACGTTTACCACGAAAAACAGGTTCGTCACCTTCCAAATATTCTTTGAAAAGTCCGTCTACAAAACGATAGGTCTCAGGATTGAACAAGTCCAAATGATCCATACCATACTTCTTACTTCCAATTTCCGGCTTGTACTGTGTGAAAGCTAAAGAATGTGCCGGGACATCTATTTCAGGAATAATATCTACAAAATGCGCTTCTGCCAATTTTTGCAAATCAATAAACTCCTGTTTCGTATAAGAGCCGTCTTGAGCTGTCAGTCCCGGATAAGTTTCTGATTCCAAACGGAAAGCTGAATAAGTCTTCATCAAATCCCAGTTATAAAAACGAGGGAAAGCATTGTCATTCAAATGAATCTGAAAAGTATTCATCTTATAATAAGACATGATGCGTACGTAATCTTGGAGGAATTCCAAAGGTATGAATTTACGACCGCAGTCCAACATAAAACCACGAACTGCATAGTCAGGATAATCCTTGATTTGTCCACATGGCAAAGATTGTTTTTCATCCTGTTCCGACATCTGAAGCAATGAACGAGTTGCCCAATAAATTCCGATTGCTTCGGGAGCTGTTATTATGAGTTGTCTACCTATTGTTATACTATATCCTTCATGGGGCATTTTTCGGTCTTTACGGATGCGAAACAATATATCGCCATTCATTGCTTTGCCATGACTGACTTCAAGTCGTTTTCCGAACATCGTTTGATAATCTTGCGCAAATAAATGAGCAATACGAGTCAATTCGGAATTTTCTTCCTGACATACAATCCGTGCTTGTTCTTTTATGGTAAATGTTCCTTGGTCTCCTTTCCATTCCTTCAGTTCAGGAACGACAAACGGTTTACTATTCTGTGCAACAGCCGTGGTTATCATACAGGCAAAAAATAGAATAGTGAGTAGGGATTTATTGTTTATCATGGTCAGCGTTTAAAACGGTAAGTATAAAAAAGGAGCCATTCCTTGATATAAACATTGATACATTCAGTAAATGACTCCTTTCTCTTTATCTCTATTTGTTATTTTATTGTTCCCAACCCGGATTTTGCGGGAATTCAGCTCCAGTATTAGAGTTAATCACATCTTGCGGGATAGGCCACAGAAGGTGCTTATCTTCCATCTGTGCACGTGGATTATACTTTAAAGTACGTTCTTTCAATTTTCCTAAACGACTCAAAGTAAAACGGCGCAATTCCTCTCCCGCCATTTCACGGATACGTTCATCCAGTAAGAAATCCACTGTTACTTGATCTGCTGTGATTGCTTTTGCATGAGCACGTTCACGAACGATATTGATCGCCTCAGCTGCTCCTGATAAATTATTTTGCTGGATTCTCGCCTCAGCAAGCAATAAATAAGTTTCTGCCAAGCGGAACTTCATACGGTCTTTCGTATTGCCTCCGTAGCCTTCATCTCCTCCTCTATCTATCACCCCATAGAAGAATTTAGTAAGAGCAGGACACAATTGGCCGGCTGTCCATAATGTTTCTGTTATTTCAGTCTTTTGTCCATATTTCTCAGATTCAGGATTATTACAGTACCAATTTCTTTTGATATTATATTCTGAATTACGTATATCCTCCTGATCATAGAAATTTTCACCATTTACCCACCAAGTCAGTGGCGTTAATTGAGCCAATCCACGCCCTCCTAAAGAGTCAGCAATGACAAAACCGTCCAACTGCCAATATTTGGGAACCCATGCACGTTTAGTCCAATCATCAGATTCTCCTCCACCACCTGTAGTATTGTATTCCAATTGCATTACCCAAATACTTTCCATATTTCCAGAAGTACGGTTCTGGTTGTTTTCTCTAAACATATCGGCAAAGACATCTCCTGCTTGTTCCTTCTCCTTACCGAAACGCTCTTTCATTAAAGAGAATTTACCGGAATTGATAACATCCAGCGCAGCTTTTTCTGCCTTGTCGGGCATACCGGCCATCAAATAAACCTCACTCAACATATGTTCTGCCGCCCATTTAGTCAACCGTCCCACCATGACTTTATCAGGATCTTCCGGTAAATTAGCTGTAGCAAACTCTAAGTCTTCAATCATTTTATTCAGAACTTCCGCTTTGGGAGTACGAGTGAAATCCACACGAAACTTATCTTCCACCTTGTCAACATAAGGTACATCTCCAAACAGATATACCAAATAACGGTAGCCGTATGCTCTAAAGAATCGGGCTTCAGCCTGAAAACCAATCTTGTCAGTTGGCTTATCCCATTTTACATCTTTTTCTGAATATTCCAGAATCTGGTTAGCATTTGCAACCAATCCATATCCAAATTTCCAAAAGCTGTTAATAAGTCCGGTCAAAGGAGTATAAGACAAATTATCAAAAATTTGCAAAGTACCATCATTATGTCCTGTTACTGCAAGGTCTGTTCCTATTTGCAAAATTTCGTAAGGAGTTGCAGCACCGTGGGTGAAAGCATTGTCGTCTCCTCCCCATGTATTCCATTCCGAACGAGCATATTCATAAAGACCTGTAACCCCAACTTCAAATCCGTGTGTGCTGGTGTAAGTATTATCCGGTGATAATGAACTTTTAAGGTCTTCATCCAAAAAATCCGAGCAACCGGTAAGCATCAGTACGGATGTTATTGCTATTGATAATATTTTTTTCATATCTGTTCTGTATTAGAAAGTTAAATTTAAACCAAACATGTAAGAACGGTTAGTAGGATAACTGGAATACATATCATCTGCATCCAAGTTAGTTGTATTGTCAACGTTACTAAATGAGCAAAGATTATTGACACTCACATTAACATTAAGTGCAGAAACTCCTATGCGTTTTAACCATTCTCTCTTAAAATTATATCCCAAGGTGATATTCTTCACTTGTACATAGTTCACTTTTTTATACCAAGTATGCTTGTCATACGGGCTGTATATTAAAGACGTAACTTCATTGGACGGATTTTCCGAAGTCCAATAATTCATGCCACTCAAATAGTTATAAGTAACATTCCAACGTTCTATATTTAAATCTTTACGCTCTTTCATCATTCCAAATACGCCGTCAAGCAAGAATGACAAAGAAAAGTCCTTATAACTAAATTGATTTCCCATAGACAATAAGAAACTAGGCAATTTAGAACCAATTACTTTCTTATCTTGTGAACTAATTTTTCCATCCCCATTCACATCTTCCAGCATAGCCGAGCCAGGTTTGGCACCGGATTGTATTTCTTTACCCTCCTCATTAAGGAACTTCTTTTGTTCTGCATTCCAACGAGGGTCATTTGCCTGCCATACACCCACTACATTGTAATCATAGTAAACACGAAGCGGTTTGCCAATAAACCATTTATTGGTCAAATCATCTTTTCCGTCACCACGTAATTCAATAATTTTATCACGATTCAAAGAGAAGTTTACGCTAGTATTCCAACGGAAATTTTTATTCTCGATATTCACTGTATTCAAACCTATTTCAATACCTTTATTACGTGTCTTTCCAATATTGTCCATGATATTATTGAAACCATTCATAACCGGTACTGTGCGGTTCATCAACAAATCAGAAGTATTTGCCACATATAGTTCGATATTTCCGGAAATACGGTTATTAAAGAAACCGAAATCTATACCGAAGTTAAAGGTACGGGTTGTTTCCCATTTCAGGTTAGGATTACCGACACCACCGAAAGGCAGATAAGTACCATTGGCTGTTGTGCCACCATCTCCCCAAATATATTTAGCGATATTCAAACGGTCTAATGTTTGATAAGGATTGATTGCCTGGTTACCGTTACTACCATATGACAAACGAATTTTCAACATATCCAGCCAAGATTCTCTAGCTTTTTCCATGAATGATTCCGAAGAAAGATTCCATGCTACAGCTGCTGACGGAAAGAAAGCATATTTATTATTCTCACCAAAAGCTGAATAGCCATCAGTACGTCCGGTCAAAGTCAATAGATAACGGTTGTCATAACCATAATTAAGACGGAACATGTAAGATAAAGTTGCGGTTTCTGTCAACTTTGAACTTACGCTTTGATTTTTCTCACCGGCATTCATATTGTGATATCCAGAGTCATCATTGACAAAACATTCAGCTGATTGCTTCGCTTCTTTTTTCTGCGTTTCTTGAACACTAAACAAACCGGTTGCATCTATCTTATGCTTACCAAATGTTTGATTGTACTTTAATAGATTTTCCCATGTATAATCATAATAGTGTTCATTAAAAATGCTGGCTGATCCTTCGGAAGATTTTCCTGACAATGTATTTCTACCATAATAAGATCCCTCAGATTTACTACGATAATTATATCCTAAATTAGTACGAAAGCTCAATCCTTTCAAAGGCAACTTTATTTCGGCAAAAGTAGAAATAAAGATGTTACGATGAATTTTATCAGTAATAGCATTTATGTTACCCATTGGGTTAGAGAATAAAGTCTCATTCATCGGATAATCCACATAATTGCCATATTCATCTTTATATTGTCCATAAGGACTTTGTTTTAAACCAGATTCCAAATAAGGTTGATTATTATCTATATTTTTTTGAATTACCTGAGTACCAATACCGATAGTCAACCATGATCCTAAATCTTGCGTTACATTCAAAGAAATATTGGTGCGTTTCAAACCTGTATTTTGCATTACACCATCTTGGCTCATGTGTGCGATAGCAGCCATATATTTAGTAGCCTCTGTTCCACCAGAAATACTAACTTGATTATCATGAGTCAGTGCATTACGGAACATAATATCTTGCCAGTCAGTTTCTGTCCCATTTTCATAATTTATTCTTTCATAGGGATTCAATAACTTCATAGGATCCAATTGTTCTCCTGTATAGCCGAACTTTTGCGCATTATAATCCTGCTTCATCTTAACATATTCGTCTCCTTTCATGACATTCAGTCTTTTTTGAACTTGCTGGAAACCTATTTGCCCTTTATAAGTGACCGTGGGCGCCCCTTGTTTTCCTTTCTTAGTTTGAATAAGGATAACACCATTCGAACCGCGTGAACCGTAGATAGCAGCAGAAGAAGCGTCTTTCAATACAGATAAATTTTCTATGATATCTGGGTCAATATCGGTCAACGAACCACTATAAGGTATACCATCTAAAATAATAAGTGGAGAATTGCTTGCTGACAATGAGTTTTCACCACGAACACGAATAGACTGGTCTTCACCAGGACGTGCATTAGTAGTGGTAATTTTCAAGCCCGGAACTTGACCGGCCAATTTATCCAATAAATTATTAGTAGTAACCATTTGTAATTTTTCCGAATTGACGGACACAATACCACCGGTCAAATCAGATTTTCTTTGTGAACCATATCCTACCACTACAACATCTTGCAAACCAATGGCATCTGTTTCCATCTTGATAGAAAGGGGGCTGCCATTCTTTACCTTGATGTTCTGCTGTTTGTAACCGATATACGATACAAGTAAATTGGAATTCTGAGGGGCTTCCAATTCAAAATTACCCTCAAAATCTGTTATGGCCCCGATAGTAGTTCCTTCAACAATAAGGTTAGCTCCAATGATACCTTCACCTGTTTCATCTACTACTTTTCCATGTACCTTAACATTTGCTCCTAAACTAGTAGCCTTTTTATTGAAAACGGCTATTTGGGTATTAGTTATTTCATAGGACAAGTTAAGAGGATGTAACATCTTATCCAATGCTTTGGAAATCAATTCATTTTTGCAATTCAAACTGACTTTCTGTTTCACATTAACTTGTGCTGCATCATAAAAGAAAGTATATCCAGTGGATTTCTCTATACGGCCCATGGCCTCAGATAAAGGAATGTTGGAGAAATTTATTGTTATTTTCTTCTCTTGCATCTGTGCCGACAGATTTATTGCATAAAAAAACAACAATAATGTGGCGAAATAATTTTTTAAATTCATATTTTTGTGAAATTAAAGGTTAACAATCATCTCATTACAGAATCTTGCTCATTCTGAAAATGATTCTTGCTTGTTGAATAAAAATTGGTTCATAGGGGAAGAGAGGAATTTATTTTCTCTCTTCTTTTGTGCATTTAATAGTATTTTCTCTACATAGGCATATTCATTTAAAAAGGTTCTACTTATTTTTTTGTTATAGTCAACACATTATCTTCATCAAAACTATATGAAATAGGATTGATACGCGACACCAATCTGATAACCTCTTCTAATGGTTCATTGCGTAATGTAAAAGTGTACATATACTTATCCTTCAAGTCATTGTCCACATTTATTTTTACATTATACCACTTGGAAAGGTAGTGACAAACAACTCCCAAAGATTTATTAGAAAGATAGAGTTTGTCATTTGCCCATGACCTCTCGAATGTCACATCTCCCGATTCTATATCCAGTTGACAACTCTTTTTATTATAAGTTGCAATCTCTCCCGGTTTTAGAAAAAGATTTTCCAAAGAAGTCTCTAAAGAAACAGATCCCTCTATAAGGCTTACCTTACATTCGGGAGCATTTTCAGGAGCATCAACATTAAATTTAGTCCCATGTACCACCACCCTCATCCCATCTGTTTGAACGATAAATGGTTTTTCTTCATCGCGAATTACTTCAAAATAGGCTTCTCCTGAAATACGTACCATACGGTCATGGTCTTGAAAATCATTACCATAAGCCAAAGTTGTATTACCATGCAGCCAAACAGCTGTTCCATCCGGCAGAAAGACTTTTGATTTACCGTTCATACAAGTATACACTTGTTCCGTTATGGGTTTCTGACCAGCATTAGTCCCCCAATGATATGCTATTCCTATAGATGTCATTAAAATGATACATGCTACAGCAGCATAACGATAAAGACGATGAAGAGAAATCGTTTTGCGGGGTATAACTTTTTCCGTTTGCTTGGCTATATTCATTCTGGCAGAAAGTTCTCTCCAATAATATTCTTTATCAGGAGTGTAGTCTTTGGACTTTTCTTGTATTTTCTGCCATAAAGTCTTTAAATCCTCTAATATTGCCTGACATTCGGGATTACTTGCCCAATGCATTAACTTTTCATTCTCCTCTGCCGATATCTCTTGCTTAAATTTCGCAATTATCAGTTCCCAAGGAATGTTTGTCTGTCTCATACTAAATGTGTTTTACCGGTTTCACACCTATATGACACTAAAAAGAAAGTCAACCCTTATTCGATATATCTTTTTTTTATAAAAAAATTCCCGGAATCATTTAAGAAATATGTTCCGGGAATTCATCACAGCTACATAATTATATTCCTCATACAAAATTCACACCAAACATTTTTCTCGAATGTCCGACTATTCTATTACTTTTTCCTTGAAATCAGCTTCATTTATCATTTTCCCACGTTCTATTTTTCCAGAACCATTACGTGCATCTTCAATGGTGCTTTTATAAAAGAAGCTATCAGTTAAACGAATATCTTCATATGAACTTCCCACCATGACTTTAAATTCACCAGGTTCAACCACACGTTGCTTGACAGCGTTGATCAGAATCAAATCATCAGGTACAATCCGGAACTTCACCACTTTACTTTCACCCGGCTCTAAATGGATTCGCTCGAATCCGCGCAAGTTCTTTTCATAAGTGGTGGTGGAACTGACAACATCATTCACATACAACTGTACAACCTCATCACCTGCAACCTTACCGCTGTTGGTTACTTTACAAGATATTTCCACTTGGGCCGTCTGGGTAAACACACTGTCTATTTTCAAATCATTATAAGTAAAATTAGTGTATGACAGTCCGTGACCAAAACAATAAAGCAATCCTTTATTGGCTACTGAGTAATATTTTAGCGGTTCCCAGTTTGCATTGGGTTTTGTAGGAATATTAAGAGGTAATTGTCCCACTGTTTTAGGCCAAGTTCCTGTCAATTTGCCTCCCGGATTGTAATCACCCTTTAAGGCTTCGGCGATAGCACGTCCGCCTTGTGCACCGGGAAAAGCTGCCGACAAAATGGCTGGACAATATTTATCAGCATAATTAATACTAGTAGGATGTCCCCAAATCAGTACCAACACTACAGGTTTACCTGTTTCCACCATAGCTTTAATCAGTTCATTTTGATGTCCGGGCAAATCAAGGCTACTACGAGAACGACTCTCACCCGAAGTTGCTGCATTGTCACCAACCGCCAAAACAATCACATCGCTCTTTTCGGCCAATTCTACTGCTTCACGAATACTTTTCTGTTCCTCTTCATTCAGTGGTTCGTCTATCAATTCACATTCCGGCCAACCTTTATAAGCAATGTTGATACCTTTAGCATAATTCACTTCCACACCTGTACCTTGGTAAATGTTTTTCAGTCCATCTAAAATACTGCTGAAAGCGTCGAAATTACGTGGCCCGTAATGAGTGGGTACATAACCATCGCTATCAGCGTTTGGACCTACTACAGCTATCTTCTTATATTTATTACCCAGCGGTAACAAGTCGTTCTGATTTTTCATCAGCACCAAACATTCTCGGGAAACACGCAAGGCGATATCTAAATGTTCCTGAGAAGCTACAATATTATTAGCCTCCTTATGCTCACCGGAATAGGGTTGGTCAAACAAGCCCAACCAAAACTTCACATAGAGCACATCTCTCACCATATCGTCCAATCGTTTCATGGATAAACTGCCTTCATTTACCAACTCACGGATATTATTAATATATTCTGTAGGATCATTAAATTCCGTACGAACATTCAGTCCTGCCCGAAGTGCCCACAAGCCTGACTCCTTAAAGTTGTGTGTAACTTTATGGACACCATTCAAACGACCAATGGCATAGCTATCGGATACTACATAGCCCTTAAATCCCATTTCCTTGCGCAACACCTCCGTCAAATAGTGGTAATTACCAGACATGGGTACACCATCATAGTCATTATAGGCACACATCACACCTAGAGCACCCGCCTCCTGAAACACTTTGCGAAAAGGATATTCATGAATGTAATACATTTCGGATGGAGTGACATGTGGATCCGTACGCGCATCCCACTGACGAGAAGCCTTACAGTCACCATAGCCTACAAAATGTTTGGGTGAAGAAACTACTTTCTGATCTTGAATACCTTTAGCCATAGCTACACCTATACGTGCAACCAGATAAGGATCCTCACCGATAGATCCTTCCCAACGTCCCCAACGTTGATCACGAGGCACATCAAGAATAGGAGCGTATACATTAGTATATCCCAAAGCACGTGCCTCTTTACCTTCCACCATACCTTCCAGATAAGCCAATTCCTTGTTCCACGTACATCCTAACCCATTCATAGATGGGAAGCTGGTAGCACCACTGGCGCATAATCCTCGTATACCTTCATTGGTAAAGTCAACAGGAATACCTAAACGAGTGTATTCTACAAAGAAGCGTTGAGTCTCGGACAAGGCTTGAGCCAATGTATTATGGTCATCAATTTCTTTATTCAGGTGTTCGTCGATATTTGCTATACCATCTTTCAAAATACTTTTCAACCATTCTTGAGTGGGAACACTGTCCTTCAATGCTTTCTTATAGCCATAGAAGGTAGCCACCTGACAAGTTTTTTCGTCTACATTCATTTGTGACAACAAATCGTCTACGCGCTTTTGGATGTCTTGGGACGGATCTTCATAAATGTCTTTCTTTCCATTCTTGTTGAAGTCAATCCATCCTTTTTTATAGATATTTTTCTTGTGGGGAAAAGTGGTTTTCTTAGCTTGCACAGGAGATCCGATCAAGAGGCAAGCAATAAGTGCTGTAACCGTCAACGTGTTTTTTCTGATTCTTTTGTTCATAATAAAAGTAATAATTCGTTTTTCACAGATATATATTATGTTTTCTATATTGATGACACTAAAACCAGTATATACCCTTATTGATGAATAAAAATAATAGATAAATTATTTATTATGAAATCGGAACCAATTAAAGTCTGCCATTCCACCGACTCCTTGTTCTTTAGTAGAGAAGTTAAGCAAAGCAAAACGGTTGGCGGTCCAGTACAATCCCAAATCCATATTCAACACATCACCGGTTTGGATAAATTCCTTTCCATCCAAGCTATAGTAAAAACGAGCGGTAAAGTCTTTATCAGTAGCACGTACCCTAAACCAAATTCTATTTTGTTTTAGTTCCCTTATAGGAATATCCACTATCTTTCCGTTGTTACACATCACGACATTACGTGTATTTCCCTCCTGCTGTACGGCTACATAAGCATAAGGAAACTGGAAAACTCCAAAGCCGGCCACATTACCATCTTTTAATTTAGATAAGTCCATCTCCACCGTACCCTCGGAGCTTGGGCCCTGTATACGCTGTGTCAAAGTATTGCGGGCATTCTTCAAATCAGTAGCCAACGAAGCTTTCAAACGCATATACCCCGGACGTTCAGTCAACGACCATTTGGTGTTGTCCGGATTATGATTCCACTGCCATTGCAGCCCTAGGCATTTTCTATTGAATTCGTCTGTAGTAGCAGGCGCTTTAATTTTACAAGTCTTTCCAACAACAGGTTTGGGATAGGTAACAGCATCTTTCCCATTGACCCCCAATATGGGCCATCCATCTTTCCATTTTACCGGAACTAAATAAGGTACACGCCCTATAGCGCCACGGTCCTGCATGATGATAAACCACCATTCTCCATTTTTCAATTGCACCATACCACCTTGATGCAGGCCGTTTTTGGGGTAAGAACTATCATCCTGCATAATCACTTTACATTCATAAGGGCCGCATATATTTTTAGAACGCAGGCACATCTGCCAACCTTCAGTACCTCCGGCAGGACAGGTAATGTAGTACATTCCATTTATTTTATAGACATGTGAACCTTCCATACCAGCACGTTTACCGGTACCCTTGCTATCATCCACTCCCCCTTTCCATATTTCTACAGGCTCCCCTTTCACGGAACGAACATCAGCATTCAGTTCAGTTAAAAACAGACGTCCTTGTCCGTGAACTACATATACTCTGCCATCGTCGTCAAAGAATAATCCCGGATCGTAGAGATATTCCGGGTAAATAGTTCTCTTCCAAGGCCCTTCCACTTTTTCAGATTCACATACGCAGAAATTACCTTTTTCTGTTCCCCATCCATAGGGGGTACAAAAGGCTACATAAAACTTGCCATTGTGATATCGAATAGAATTAGCCCACGAACCATTTAAATAAAGATTACCTCCCTGCATATCGTAGCGAGGATCTTCATCATACCGTTCTACAGCATAGCCGGCTATTTCCCAATTTACCAAATCTTTAGACTTGACAATAGGACTTCCAGGCACGTAATGCATACTAGTGGACACCATATAGAACTCATCACCGACCCGGATAACATCCGGATCGGGCCAGTCTCCCCACATCAGAGGATTAGTAAAAGTTCCATCCCCATTGTCGGCTGTCCATACTTGTTGGGCATTCGTTGTCAAAATATTCATTCCACAAAAGCATATTGCCAAAATATTCTTTACTTTCATCATCTTAAAATATTACATGCTATTTTCTGATTTCAGCCATACCTGCATAAGGAGCTATTTCTAATGCTTTGAGTTGTGCTCCGTTCGCTGTCTGTCGCAACCCCATCACTAATACATTCTTTTTTCCGGTTCCAAAGTTCAACCAACATTCAGGAAGGAAAAACTCACGTTGCGGACCAGCTTCCCAGTGACGGCCTATGTTATTTCCATTCAACCACATATATCCATTTCCTGAAGCGTTAATACGAGCTAACCAAGGAATCCATTCTTCAGCTTTCGAAGCAGGAAGTTCAAACTCGATACGATACCAAGTAAATAATCCGTCCTGATTTGCTTTGGGTTGGACGCCATTTCCTTTAGCCGGTATCTCACATTGAGTATTCAATGCAACAGTCTGCCAACCTTTAGGAACAAATTGCCGTGAAGTCCATCCCAACGTAACCCCGGCAACATCAGTAGCACATTCCCATTCCAACGGATGGGTCAAAGCCGATTCAGTAATGGAAAGTCCTGCTTCACGGATACCAGCCAGTTCTTCCATAGGAAAATAACCATGAGCATGTCCCAAGTTCTCATAAGACACTAATATTTCATTTTCTCCTTCCTTTAACAAACCAGATACATCGAACCGATTGTCGTATTCATCAGAACGTATTCTACTAAAACAATCGCGCGTAGTCCAACTTTGTGCATCGGCACGGTCGGGATAAAGCCGTTTGGCTGCTTTGCCATTTACCAATACAGATACAATATCCCGAGTAAACATATTGAATAACAAATAACGTTCATCATTTGCTTGCCGAGAAGTCAGGCTTACTTTAGACCGATATAAGCTATAACGAAAGTCGTTCACGTTCAAGTCAGACAATGAAACCAATTTATTCAATTGCTTCCAATCAGCTTGTGAATAATCGTCTTCTTTCTTCAGGACTGATGAAATGCGCACCACATCCGGAATCCGAGAAGGGCGCAGAGGACGCATCTGCTCTTGTGGCCACCATTCTCCTTTCTTTGCCGATTTTCCAGCAGGAATTACCAGCACCTTTGTACCCAATGCAGGCAAGGTATAACTCACTTCAATCGGTTCGGCATCTTTGGTCTGAACCATAGTTGAATGATCAGAAGAAATTAAAACCTTTTCGCCATGTTGATTAATATTGTACATCGGAGAAGCAGATTGATTTGTCTTACCCGGAAACAGACGCACTTTTCCTTGAATAGAATTCTGAGCATCTGTATTATGCAAAAATACAAAGCGAGTACCATCAGCCGCTATCCGTACACCACCAAACAAAGATTTATTATTACCTTCGGTCAGACATGGTCCGCCAACAGAACGAACCAATTGCGGTTCAAACGTTTGGATAAACTGACCAATAGCCTTTGACTCAAAATATTTATCGCTCAAGGCACCATTTTCTCGAATTGCTGCATTATAATCATAGCTAGTAGTCATACCTCTAGCTCCCCAACCGTCAAAATGAGTACCGCCAAAGAACATATAATAATTGATACCTGTAGCTCCACCCAACATAGACATCAAGCCAACAGCTTTAAAATGTCGGGCATCCGAATAGTGATCTTCACTTAACCGACCGGTTACTAAAGAAAACCATCCTCCCTGCAGTTCAGTCACAAAACCGGGAGCATCCGGTTGAGTTTTGCGGAGGTTGGCCATACGGTAGGCACAGTCAGGAGCCGAAGAAAGCCCCACATAATAATTGTCACAATCGAATACTTGAGACAAGTCTTTATCACGACTGTTACGACATTCCTGAGTGAGACAAGTAAAGATAGGAATATCCATGCTCTTACGTACAGATTGGTAAAGTCCTTTCAGTAGTTCTTCTTTTCCTTCACAACCGTGATGGTTATATTCATTTTCTATCTGAATTAGTATAATGCCCTTTTTACCTTTCGCTTTCCGGGTGATTTGCTCATCAGCCAATGCCTTGCATACAGCATCAAACCAATGTTTGCACCAACGGACATGCTGATAGTCAGCACTACGCAACCAAAAATCATTAATATGTTCCGGACGGTATTTGGCCAACCAACGCGGATAACCGCCTCCCGAATATTCCGCACAAATAAATGGTCCCGGACGTACAATTGTATATAGTCCGAATTCTTCTTGCGCCATTTTCAGCCAGCGTTTAATGTCCGAGAAATCAAAATGAGTAGTGTCATTCACACTTAACGGCATAGTGCGTTCATGCCAGTTCCATGGAACATAGGTTTCCACTGTATTAAACCCGGCTTCTTTAATCTGACGAAAACGATCTCTCCACAGTTCTTCCGGACAACGGAAATAGTGGAATGCAGCACTATATATAAAGACGTCTTTACCATCAATCGTCATACAGGAACCATCATAGCGTATCTTCTCTGGCTGAAGAAATATTTTTCCCGGTCTTTCTGTCTGTTCTATTTTCTGTGCCATAAGCCATAAACTATTGAATACCAGACAAGCGAATAGCACACATCTCATTATAACATTTTTCATTTTCATTCTTTATCTTAATGTTCTATTATTACAATTTATTTTGATCGGAATTCTAAGATTCCTCCTTGCATAATATCTTTGATTTTTACAAAAGGTGAAGTCAGTCTTTCACCGTTTAAATAGATATTAGTCAATATTGACTTGGAGTGTAGCTCTTTAGCACGAATTCTCAAAAGACGTTTATTAGACAGTTGAAAACTGATTTCCTCAAAATGCGGAATACCTAATGCATATACCCCTGATGCCGGAGTAACAGGATAAAACCCTAATGCGCTGAAAAGATACCAGGCCGACATTTGGCCGCAATCATCATTACCCGACAACCCATCGGGACTATTCTTATAATTAGTTTTCAATATATCGGGTATCCGCATTTGGGTTTTATCCAACCGATTACAATAATTATATAAATAGGCATAATGATGTCCCGGTTCATTATCATGACGATAATGCTTTTCATCAAAATTTTGATCCAGCAGATTGACGAAAGCAGTTTCACCCCCCATTAAATGAATCATTCCCGGTATATCTTGCATTACACAAAAACGATAAGTCCAATTAGCCCCTTCTGTAAATCCTATATGGGCCTGATCCCAACTACCGTTTTCTTTGCGTGCCTGAAAAAATCCTAGTTCGGGATTGTATAAGTGTTTATAGTTCCGTGAACGTTTCATTAAATCATCATAATCATCCATATACCCCAGTTCTTTTGACATTTGGGCTATACAGTAATCATCCAAAGCAAATTCCAAAGTACGAGCCACCGATTCATAAGTACGATCGGACGCCACATACCCCTTCCGCAGATAATGGGTTAATCCGCCACGTGCTTCATATTGACCGTTCCAAAGAGCTCTGTCCCCCCATTTACTATTTTCATCATACAGCGGAGGAGTATAAGCGTTTTTTCGGATGGCTTGATAAGCTTTTTCTACATCATAAGTTCGGATTCCTTTCAAATAAGCGTCCGCTATAACTGCGTCAGCGTGGGTACCAATCATAATATTGGTATAAGTAGGATTGGGCCATTTAGGAATCCATCCTCCTTCTTCATACATTTGCACTAAAGAAGTTATCATGTCATTGACACGTTCAGGAGCAACTAATTGCAACCATGGGTGTTCAGCTCTAAATGTATCCCATAAAGAATAGGCATTATAAGAAACTCCTTCGTGAATTTTTCCATCAAACGGGCTATAATATTTTCCATATTCAGAGAATTCACGTGGGAACTGAAGCGTATGGAAAAAAGCCGTATAAAAAATAGTAAGATCATCCTCTGTCGCACCCTTCAGTCGAATCTTTGACAGTGAATGATTCCAACTTGCCTTGACTTTTTTCATCAGTCGGGAAAATGATGTTTTTTCGGGAATCTCCTTTAGAAGATTCTTTTCAGCCTGAGCAAAATCGATGAATGAACTTCCGATACGCACATTCACTATTTGAGTTTGGGCTGGAAATGCAATATATCCACCGGTAGAAGTCCCTGCTTCCTTTTTCTTGCCAACCATTGTAAGAGAATCCTTCCAAGTGCCGTATTCTGCGAAATCCGTTGAAAATTTCAGCACATAATACCCCCTAAAGTTAGGGGTTTCCGGTCCTAGATGAGCATCGTGTCTATCCTCGTTGTAGATATGTATTTCTCTTTTCTCGGGAAAGATTTCAATTCCTCCTCCTTTTTTTCCCCTTCCGGCTTCCAGATAAAGATAAGCCTTTTCGTGTCGGGGATATGTTATCCTAAAAAAAGAGGAATGGGACGAGGCTGTCAATTCAGTGGTAATTTCCTGTTCTTTTCCGGCCCGAGAAGTGCTCACTTTATAGTAATAAGGAGTAAGAGTTTCTTTTGCATAATCTAATCTTACTTGGCGTTCTGAAGGTTTCAGTTTGAGTTGTCCACATTGAGGCATCAAGGTCATATAACCATAATCTCCCATCCAGACAGCCGGTTGATGGGTAGCCATAAATCCTAGCAACACCGAGTCACGATTATGATACATAGTTCGTGAGATTCCATTTATACGAGTGACCGGACACCATTGCGTCATTCCAAAAGGAGTAGTAACAGCAGGAATTGTTCCACCGTACTCAGTACGGTGGGTACCATCGGTACCAATTCTCATATTGACATACTCTATCGGTTGTTGTCCATAAATACTATTAATGCTTAATACAGAAATAGCTATTCCACAGAGTAACTTGGTGATTTTCATATTTAATAAATTGATATTATAATCCCTCAATGTCGGACACTTCCGAGCATTGAGGAAAAATTAAAAACTAAATTTATAGACGAATAGCATTAAGCCTGAGGTATTCATTGTTTAAATACCACTTTATCTGAAAGGGACATTATTTGCTTCCCATTATTTTTAAGTTCAAAAACAATAACTTCATTCTCACCTATTACCAATGCATCTGCCGGAATTTGTATAGATTGCTGAGGGTACTCTTCCCAATAAGTTCCCATGTATGATCCGTTTATCCACACTTCCCCCATCCCCCAACCGGAGATGTTTAAATGGGTTTCGCACAGGGTATCAAGCAAGAACTTGCCTTTATAGAAACACGGTTTTTCTGTGGGAGCTATTTCAGTAAAATGCAACCCGGCCATTTCACAATCTTTAATTTGCAACGGTATCATATTCCATCCTTCGATTTCTTCTTCGTTAAAGTTTACCGTACCAAACAAACCTTTGGAGTTATCCAATATCTCCGGTCCGTAAGTGATGCGCCCAATGTTTTCTACATAAATCTGTAATAAGTGCTTGCCGGAAGACAATTGAAAAGACAATTCTTTTTTTTCATCAGTCAATCCACCTTTCAAATGACCGTCAATGTATACAGCCGCATAATCACGGATATTTTCTACGGATAAAGTTCCGGACTCGATTGTTGAAGTTATTTCTGCTTCATAAAGTACGTATCCCCCACTGTCCATACCCAAATCATTCATGGATAAAGCGGTTGGTGATTCTTGCTTTTCTCCATATACTTGTTCTAATGAGGCCATTTCTGTCATCCGTATCTCCTGTGAGGATACGGATGAAACCAGAAACAGTGAGAACAATAGTAATAGAATACGATTATTCAGAACTTTCATATTATTTTATCAAAAAGGATTCAACAAATGATTCATTGATTTCTACTTTCGGGTCGAAATGTTCACTTTTTACGTAGCTGTCAATACTCTGCAACAGTTGTTGGCTCGCCGGACGATTCTCCATATTCTTTTGGGTATCCATAGCCAAAACCAATAGCTTACCACCATTCACTTTGGCTTCGAATCCAATTCCTAATTTATGATTGCTGTCATAGGAATCGATTGTCTGAATGAACGGACGGAATTCATTCGGTGTATCAACCATTTCAATGACCTTGGCATTTGTCAAGATGTCCCACCATTGCCAATCAAGATGCTTCTCGGTAATAAACTCTTTGAAAACGGGATGTTCGGCATGAATCAGACAGCCCAATGTCATCGGAGCCCATTTGAACATAATAGGATTCCAAAAATGATTATGGAAAACAGAACGACGTCCCTTCACTTTGTTCGGTTGTGGTATAAGCACCACTTTTTTACCGGCTTTCAGGTAACTCTTGGCTTTCTCGTCATAAACCTTGGTGTACAACACCTCATCAGTAGAGGTCATCCATTCTTTATGACGTGGATATACCCAAATGTCCCAACTGTTTTCTATATTTTTATATATGGTTAGTTTTACTGTCAATTTTTGAGCCTTATCGTTTTTCGGTAAAGCATAACTGAATGTTCCTACAGGAAATACACCATGATTACCAATTCCGCTTCCTTTCAGATTACCTGATTTTAGAATTTTACCTTCAGCATCCGTAATTTGCCATTTCACTGTAGCATTTTTTAGTGAAGCGGTACTGTAGTTATAAACTTCCGCATTACCGGTAAACGTTTCGTCATGGTAGTAAACACGTTTTTTAAAACGCAATAAAGCGACTGTCGGTGCACAGAATTTCTTGAAATCCTCTGGAGTGATTAGGCCTTTTGAATTCCAAAAAGGATCCAAAATACCTACAGGTGAATATCCTTGTTCGGGCAAATCATTGATAGACAGCAATTGAAAACCGGCCGATGTGGAAGTACGTAATTGTGCTTCAATGACATCTTTATATTCAAATACCGTTTGTGCTCCTGAGGCTTTAGAAAAATCATCAGCTAAATCAAGCATACCGTTTTGAGCTAATGACTCCTGAAAAATCTCAAAGTTACGCGCTTCTACAGGACAATCCTTATACAAAGCAATTTCTTTGAAGTTAGGATAAGCGCATCGTTGTCCCGTTTCATGTGAAATGACAGGAACATCAATATCAGTTCCTTTCTTTATATCCCAATCAGTGAAAGGTTTTCCATCATACACCGTCGCACCGCCCTTCGGAGTTTGATGAGTGACATAGAATTGATCGGATTGGACACGCTTGCGAGCTGTCGAACCGCTGAACAGTCTACGGTTATCGCTTTCGCGTCCTGTACGAGTCAACTCTTCCACAAAATCGAAATCGCCACTGATTTCATTACCATTACAGTACAAAATGAACGAAGGATGATTACCGTATTCTTTTAATATGCCTTTCAATTCACGGCGGAAGAAATTAAAACGCGGCTCACTGTTATTCTCTCCGTCTTTTCCCCACATAGGCATTTCCACTTCCAGATATACTCCCAGCTTATCCGCCATACGGAAAGCCGCTTTAGTAGGACACCAAGAATGAAAACGTACATGATTCATTCCATGATTCTTCAATATTGTAAAGATACGCTCCCAAGAAGCATCATCAACCGGAGCATAGCCGGTTTTGGGAAATACAGCATTCCCCACTGTCCCTCTCAAATGGATAGGAGTATTATTAATCAGGATGTGGTTCTTTCCTTGCGTTACCTCCCTCATACCAAATGTTGTTGATTTTTCGTGCTGATAACCGGCCTTGTCATCATTGGTTTGCAAAGAACATACAGCGGTATATAAGTTAGGATGAAATTCATCCCACAGTTTGATATCTTTTCCTAATTGAATTTCTCCTTCAAAATCAATGACTTCATCCGAACCGCTTACTGGTAATTCCTTGCTTAATTTATATTGTTCGCCTGATATGGTAAATACAGCTTTCCCGGTAATTTCTTTTTGAGTATGATTCTTAATTTTCATTTTTATTTTTACCGTTTTGCGGGTCACATCAGGATATAACTGCATATCCTCCACATAGACAGGATCTACAGCCACAAGTTTCATCTCTCCTAAAATTCCGTTCCAGTTTATCTGTGAGAATTCCGTATGTGCATGGTTCCATTTATGTGTATCGTATTGATAGCGGTTGTCAATACAAATTGTTATGAGGTGCTTTGTACCCGGTTTGACAAAGTCTGTCAACTCATGATTATGAGGGACACTGATATAATCTATTTTACTAACTTCTTTGGTATCTACATAAATAGAGCTAAGCCAATGCGTCCTTTCAAAATACATAAAAATACGCTTTCCCTTCCACTCTGCCGGAATAGTCATTTCACGTTGGTACCAAGCTGGACCCATATATTCATACTTGCGTGTCAAACGATCCAAATGACGATAAGGCGATTTATATCCTATCTGATAATCATCCGTAATACCGGGTAATGTGATGGTTTCTTGAAGCCTATGCATATAGCGCACATCCAGTGAGCCGCGTCTGAAATCCATAAAGTCCGTTTGAAAACCCCAAGTGCCAGACAAGTCGATTTCCTGTGTCTGTGCAACGGCATGTATGGAAGTCATAAATGCTAAAGCAGCAATAGTTGATTGAAGAATTTTGTTTCTCATGTTTCTTGGTATTATTTTTTAGTATATTATCTAAATAAATTTAGGCTAAGATATCAGCCTACTATTTTATCTCCCCCATTCTTTATTGGGCTTGTCACCTAATTTTATCACTAGTTTTCCACCTTTTATAAACTCGGAATGAGGTAATTTAAATGAGTTATACGGTTTACCGTTCCAAATGACACTTTGGATATATACATTTTCCTCCGAATTGTTTTTAGTTTCAATAACGATTTCTTTGCCAGGATAGTATCTGTTGTCCAATTGGATTGTTATTTTGTCAAAGACAGGAGAAGTTATCTCATAATTAGGATTCACAGAACTTCCCCCTTGAATATCAAACAAACCTATAGCCATCAATACACCTAAAGCTCCCATTTGCCCTTGATCTTCATCCCCATTATAGCCTCCATAAGGGGTAATATCGCCAAATACATCTTTCTTTATTCTTCTTACCCAATATTGAGTAAGCCATGGTGCACCGGCATGACTGAACAAATGTGCTAAATGTAAAGAAGGTTGATTTTCATAATCTACCCAATTTTCAGCATGAGCTCCGTGTTCGGTGATAAAGTTTTTGGAGACAGCCTGTTCAAACTGCTTGTTTAACTTATCAATAAAAAATTTATTTCCACCCATCATATGAATCAAATCACTTATGTTGTGCGGCACGTAATAAGTGAAAATAGCAGCATTACTCTCTACAAAGCCAGGCATATTAAAGCCTTTTCCTACCGGAGAGAAAGGAGTCATCCAAGAACCATCGGCCATGCGGGGATGCATCCAGCCGGACTGACAGTTATAGACATATCTATAGTTGAACGAACGCTGCAAATACTTTTGATATACTTCCTCATCTCCGATTCCTTTCGCAAATTGCGCCATACACCAATCCTGATATGCAAAATAGAGAGTCAGGGCACATCCTTCACCATGAAAGCATTTTTCAGCTTCAGAAGCCGCCTCAGGTACAAAGCCTTTTTCAATATAGTTTTTCATAAACTGATTAGGAGTTGTATTATATCCGGCATAGTCTCTGATACCTCCAGGCTCGGAATTTTTCAGACACCCGGCATACGCCGACTGTATATCAAAATCCCTTATACCTTTATTATATGCTGCAGCAATAAGAGGTATGGCTTGATCACCTGTCATTACATAAGTATAATTACCTCCACTAGGTCCCCGAGCAATTAGTCCGCCGTTTGAGTAATAGTCAACTAATGTGGCCGCAAAGTCGCTCATCACTTTTGGATAAGCGATGGACCATAGAATATTTAAATTAAACTCACTCCCCCAAAAGGCATCCGAATTATGAGTATTCCTTACCGGACGACCATTTTCTAAAGGGACCTGACGTACGATAGACGTATCACTAGTATTATCTATATACTTACCATTGACATCTGAAAAAATATGACACCCCAATAACGAATGCCACAAATCAGTATAAAATTTGATACGTTCCTGTATTGTCCCGCCTTCCACTCTGATTTTGCCTAATTCCCGGTTCCATTCATCATAAGAATCTTGTCTAACAGTTTCAAAGTTCCAGTGATTCAATTCCTCTTTCAGATTCAGAAATGCTTGTTCTTCGCTGACATAGGAAATAGCCACTTTCATCATTAGTTGATTATTTTTCAGCTTATTAAATATCACATATCCTCCTCCCTCTTCACCTTCTATATGTTTACTATTCACTAATGTCTTTTGGTTATTGATCTTTTTCCATCCTCCAAACTCATCAATCGGTTGGTTGAATTGTATAACAAAATAAACAGTTAGAGGTTTTTTCCTCCTTCCTGTCGGAGCCATGATTGAATAACCACGCACCTCCTTACGAGAAGTTTCTCTGATAGAAGATTTTTCCATCTTTCCATGCCCGAGAAAAGCACCAACATCCAATAATACATTCGCTTTCTCTCCGGCAGGATAGCTATAACGATGCATACCGACTCTTGTTGTGGAAGTCAGTTCAGCAATAATTCCGTATTTATCCAATCGCAACTTATGATATCCGGGGACTACTATCTCTGTATCATGTGAAAAAGAAGATTTATAGAACTCCATTCCCTTATGTCCCTCGATACTCCCCGTTGTAGGCATAACAGGAATACCCGATATCTGCCAATCATGAATATGGCTGAAACATCTCACTTGGGTAGAATCATACAAATAACCGGAATTCCAACTTCCGCGTGTCCAAGTATCCGGACTAAGGCTTACCATTCCGAACGGACGGCAAGCTGATGAGAAATAGAACCACCTTGATTTATGGGTATCAATCTGAGGTCGTACATAATCTATCGGATTTTCGGTATGTGATGCCCATATTGATTGAACTAATAAAAGCCCCAACAATATGAGTATTTTTCTCTTTTTCATAGCAATTAATAATTAAACGGCTGTGATTTGAAATACACTGCAAAGTCTTTTATCATACCCGGATTTCCTTTTTCAAATGATGGTAAATAACGGAATCCTGTAATAGTCTTCATCTCTCCCAAATCTATTACAAGTTGGTGCGGATAAGGAACTTTTCGTTCAGTCATCCAACAAGTCGATTCTTGTAAATCATATATTTTATCAGCTGTAGCATTCGCTCCACGTGTGTTCTCACTATCAGCATAGCGTATTTTCCATTGCTCACGTGGAATCGGTTTACCGTCTGTTCCTATTATTTCAAGTTCTGCAAGACTTGCCTGCTCCTTACCATTATGTGAAGATAAAGCTTCCAGACAGAAATGCCGTCCTGTTATGGCTGTTCCGAAGTTTATCTCTTGCCATTCACCGGTTGCAGCAAAGCTGCCTTGATATATGGGACTTTCGCTTGATAAGTTGAGAGTTTCATCTTTTTGACGATGATTTCTTTCTTTTTCACGAAGCACATCCAATATAGGAGCTTTTAAACCTTGAATGACAGCTTTTGACGGCCCTTTCAGGTCAAGTACAATAATCTCGTTCTTTCCTTTCTTCAACCAGCATCCGGGCAAGAAAAGAGTTTGTTGAGGGCCTATTTCCCAGAAACGTCCTAAATTATGTCCGTTTACCCAGACCATTCCCTTTCCCCATGTACTCATATCAAGGAAAGTATCTCCCGGTTTGTGTATGGTAAAGCTTGCTTTATAACAAGTGGGCCCATCAGGAACTTTCATCTCATATTTTTTCTCCGCAACGAACGAATAATCCACCGGGATACTGTAAACTTGCCAATTTTTCAATAAAGTGGTTTCTCTATTAGAATTGATAAGCTCTACCTTTTCCGTTATACCCTTACGGTCATGGATGGTACTTCCGAAATTAACCCTTCCCATAGCTTCCACCCAAATATCCAATTGGCTTCCTGCCGGAAGTTGGGGCAGAGTTATTTGATTCTCTCCTTTACGTCTGTCCAAGTAACCGACCAATTTGCCGTTTACATATATTTGTGCCCAGTCATGCGCCTCTGTTATACGCAGTAACGTATACTCACTCGTTGCAGGCAGGGTAGTCCGATAGAGTATACTGCCCCAACCCTGATTAAACTCTTCCATTGGTTTTATACCTTCACTTGATATGGCCGCAGGAAGTTGCTCAAAGAGAACGGCTGTTTCTTTCATTTCAAACTCCGGTATCTCTATAATGGGAAAAGGTGCAGGTGTCTTACATGGTTTTTCTTTTGGACTACGATATTTATTAAGCAAGTCCTGTAGTAGAAAAAATTTTTTAGTGGTCCATCCGGCTTCGCTGATTGGAGCATCGTAATCATAAGAAGTACACATAGAAGAATAAGTGGGTGAGTTAGCTCCTCCCCAATGTCCGAAGGTGGTTCCTCCATGAGCCATATAAAGGCTGAAAGAAATATTTCTATCAAGCATATCTTTTATACCTTCCACCATTTTTTCTGCAGAACGAGTTTCGTGCTTTCTTCCCCAATGGTCGAACCAACCAGACCAAAACTCACTACACATTAAAGGAGTGTCAGGCCGCACGGTAGACAGTTTTTTAAACTCTTTATCTATATTAGCACCGGTTCCGAAGTTTAATGTCCAAAGCAAGTCATCCAATGCATTTAGTTCAAAAGTTGAGTCCCAATCACATTCGAAAAGAACCGATTTGTCAAATCCCGCACGACGTACAATATCACGAATGGCAGCCATATAAGGCTTATTAACACCATAACCCCCAAATTCATTTTCCACCTGTACCATGATGATGTTTCCACCATTGCCCAATTGAAGAGGAGCTAATTGTTTGCCGAGTTCATTCATATAGATTTCCGTACGCTCCATAAAATAAGGATGAAGCGAACGGACTACCATATCTTTTTTCTTCAGCAACCACCAAGGCAATCCTCCCATTTCCCATTCAGCACAAGCATACGGACCGGGACGAAGTATGATATACATACCATTTTTTTGTGCCAAACGGCAAAACTCAGCTATATTCTTGTCTCCTGTAAAATCAAATTTGCCTTCCTGTTGTTCATGAAAGTTCCAAAAGACATAGAGACAAATAGTATTCATACCCAGAGCTTTGCACATTTGGATACGATGCTCCCAATATGCTCTGGGAATACGTGCATAATGTAATTCTGCCGCTTTAACAACGAACGGCTTACCGTTCAATAAGAAAGTACGTCTGCCTATTTCAAAAGTTTCTTTAGAATTTGAAGCTACGATAGGCACCCCTGTCAATAGAAGGAAAAAAAATAGCAAAAATTTGTTTTTCATTAGTCTGTATTTATTCGTTCACACTCTAATGACACAGAAAATTGATTCCACCCTTATTCAACCTTACAACAAAATGAGAAAAGTTATATGCAAATCAATTTGTGACGGGTCAAAAAGTGGGTCAATCCGAAAACCCTGTGGGTGTTTCATGTAGATTATCAAAATAGTATTATCTTTGCGTTTAAATTAAACGAATCAATTCAATGCCTCCCAATCGCAGCCTACATAAGTTGCTCCGGGTTATCTTCCCTGCAGTTTTAATGGAATATTTCGACATCTCCGGTTGGCATGACGATTCTTCAAAAATTGAGGTTTGGCTTGATGAGAAGAATTACATGGAGCGTTCTGATTACAAGAGCGGTACTGTCATATCCAATGGTTTTACAGACGAGAAAGTAATTCAGGACTTTCCTCTGCGTGGTAAACCTGTCTATCTTCACGTCCGTCGTCGTCGCTGGTATGACAAAGCCACCGGTGAAACCTTTTCCTATACATATGATGACCTTACAGCCGAAGGAACGAAACTCACTGCTGAGTTCGTTTCTTTTTTAAAAGAAGAAGATTGAAAGTAGCGCCAGCAGTATAAGTTCAATAGGAGAAGCTTATGGGGTCAACGGTAAACAGTTAATTCCGCAATCCAAGGATTTTATCAGCGAATACAGGCGGTGGGACCAGCTGGAGCATGCTTCCGAGTATGTCCTGTTCCAACAAAACATCGGTCCGAGCCTGTGTATTGACGAGACTTCCTTGAGTTGCGGAGAATTATATACAGTGGTTACTAACCGTGCGGGACATGGCGGCAAGGGTACACTTGTGGCGATGATACGTGGTACAAAGTCCGAAGATGTCATAAAGGTGCTTGAACAGATCCGTGTATCCAAGCGTAAGACGGTGAAAGAGGTAACTTTAGCCCTCTCTCCAACCATGATGCGGATTGTCCGGTCTGTTTTTCCAAATGCCACTGACCAATGACCGGTTTCATGTACAGAAACTTTTTTATGAGGCAATCGATGAACTAAGAGTCACTTATCGCTGGATGGCAAGGGACTTGGAGAACGATGAAATCCAGCGATGCAGGGAACAAAATACAGACTATATCCCATTTCGACATACCAACGGGGATACCCGTAAGCAGCTACTGGCAAGGGCTAAACATATACTAAGCAAGCATTTTACCAAATGGACTGAATCCCAAAGGATACGGGCAGAAATCATATTCGAGTATTATCCGGAATTGAAATCCGTCTACGACTTGGCCATGGAGTTGACAAACATATATAACAAGCACTATGATAAGGATGTAGCACGTGGAAAGCTTGCCTTATGGTACAATAAAATTGAGAAACTCGGGGACGGATGCTTCAGAACTGTAACTAATACCATGCAGAACTATTATGAAACAATACTAAACTACTTTGTAAACAGGCAAACAAATGCATTTGCAGAATCCTTCAATGCTAAAATCAAAGCATTCAGAGCACAGTTCAGAGGAGTGAGGGATATTCCATTCTTCATTTTTAGATTATGCAAATTAGCAGCGTAGATTTAACAGACCCACAGGGTTTTCAGATTGACCCTAATTTTTGTCCGACATTTGTCCGACCGTTTTAAAAGTAAAGAGGATAAAAGATTGTGATTCAACCATTTATCCTCTTTTTAGTTGCGGAGGCCTGACTCGAACAGACGACCTTTGGGTTATGAGCCCAACGAGCTACCAACTGCTCCACTCCGCGATGTTGTGTTTCTGATTACGGATGCAAAGGTACGGCTTTTTTCTTTAAGTCCAAATGTTTCTCGAATATTTTTTCGGATTAAAACACATAGACGATGTAAATGGTTGATTATGAGCGCATATTGCAAGTGTTAATTAACGTATACAGATATAAGAGGGGAAAGGTGTAAACCAAGAAGTTGGTGTGATATATAAGGTAAGTTTCGATTTGAAGGACAAATAAAAGGCTACATAAAGTCCTGAAAGAAAATGTGTATGAAGTATTTCAGGTTCATCCAATAAATACGTAGTTTTTGCCGTATATCGCTAGTATTTTGAGTTCAAAAAACTTTTAATCTCTATATCTGTAATTTTCCTTTTCATCGTTTTGATTTTATTGTTTATCTCTTCAGGTTTCGCTGTTGATATATGGTAGTCACACCAAATTAATATTCGAACCAACTAAAATACCTTGTTATACAATGACTGAATCCACAAAAAGACTGTGTTTTTTCGTCCAACAAGCGGAAATCCGTATCCTCCTTTCTCCTTTCATTAGTCGTTGAAACGCCTTGTTGATGGGGGTTCCGATAGTGAGGGGACATCCCGTCACCGCCCCTTCAGCCTCCTTTCATTTGTAAAATTTCTTTCGACAGGAGAAATGCTGAAGGCAGACTGTGAAGGAACTTGGGAAGCACAGTGGAAGGAAGGATGAGGGGATGTGCCGTCATCATTAACCAGCTGATAGCCAGTGTGCTTTAATTAAAATGTAAGGATAAACGGAGAAGAAGGAATGACTGGCTTAATGAGGGGATACTCCCATCTGCTCCTACATGAAAAACATACCGGGCTTTTTAAAAAAGATGGTGAAGTTTTTAAGAAACCTCCCGAGCTTTTTTGAAAACCTCAAGGTCTTTTTGCAATTCAGCGAACTGCCTATTTGATGCGCACGTATGCATCGGGTTACACATACGGTGGCATCAGCCTGCACGTATATACGCGTAAGCCTACACGTACGTATGCATGCATGAGCCTGCACATATGCTTCGGCTAAACGAAGAAAAAATAATAAAATTCCCGGCCATGATTAGAATAGACTCATAGTATATTGTATCTTTGGGAAATAAATCCCTATTTATTATTATGAAGCAACGTATTCTACTTTATCTTATCGCCTTATTGCTCTTTCCTTTGTGCAAAGTGCAGGCGGCCCATCAACCGGAATTCTCTACTGCCGGTTTCTATCGGCTGGCAAATTCCGGCCGCGATGTCTTCTCCATGAACCCCGCGTGGCGACTGCACAAAGGTGCGGCACCGGGAGCCGAAGCTATCCACTTCGATGACCGGAAGTGGGAGGTGGTCTCTCTTCCCAACGGCATCGAATATCTGCCGACCGAAGCCAGCGGTTGCATCAACTATCAAGGGGAAGCGTGGTACCGCAAACATTTCACCCCTGCCGATGCTTTAAAAGGCAAAAAACTTTTCCTCCATTTTGAAGCCATTATGGGAAAAAGCAAAGTGTTTGTCAACGGCAAACTGTTGGCCGAACACTTTGGAGGATACCTGCCTGTCGTGGTTGATATCACGAATGCACTGAAGTGGGAAACTGATAACATCATAGCCGTATGGACCGACAATAGCGATGACCCCAGTTATCCTCCCGGCAAAGCACAGGATGTGCTGGATTATACTTACTTCGGAGGCATTTATCGCGACTGCTGGCTGATTGCCCATAACTCCGTCTTCATCACCGACCCCAACTTTGAGAACGAGACGGCCGGAGGCGGACTTTTCGTTGCCTACGACAAAGTGTCCGACAACTCGGCGGAAGTTCTGCTGAAGACCCATGTGCGCAATGAAGGCAAAAAGACCTTTACGGGCGTAGTGGAATATGAACTGCAACAGCCGGACGGACGGCAAGTCGCTTTCTTAAACGATAAAGTGCAGGTTCGTCCCGGCAAAGCCATTACCTCTAAAGATAAAATCATCGTTAAGCAGCCGATGCTTTGGAGCCCCGAAACCCCTACCTTATATAATTTAATAGTCCGTATCCGCGACAATGAAGGAAACACAGTAGACGGCTATCGTCGCCGAATCGGTATCCGTAGCATTGAATTCAAGGGCAAAGACGGTTTCTGGCTGAACGGAAAACCCTACGAGCGTCCTTTGATTGGCGCCAACCGACATCAGGATTTTGCTGTGGTAGGCAATGCAGTAGCCAACAGTATTCACTGGCGTGATGCAAAAAAGTTGCGCGACGCCGGCCTGAAGGTCATTCGTAACGCTCATTGCCCTCAAGACCCTGCCTTTATGGATGCCTGTGATGAACTGGGCCTGTTCGTCATTGTCAATACCCCAGGCTGGCAATTCTGGAATGACGCTCCCGAGTTTGCCCAGCGCGTTTACAGTGACATCCGCAATCTGGTCCGTCGCGACCGTAATCATCCTTGCGTATGGCTGTGGGAACCTATCCTGAACGAAACCTGGTATCCGGCTGATTTTGCAAAAAACACACTCGACTTAGTGGCACAAGAATATCCTTATCCTTATTGTTACTCCGGTTGCGACAGCGAGGCGCGCGGTCATGAAGTCTATCCCGTCCTTTTCACCCATCCGGCCAATGCGGACAAAGACTGGGCTATAAAGAAGCTCGACCCCAAAATCACTTACTTCACCCGTGAATGGGGAGATAACGTAGACGACTGGAACTCTCATAACTCTCCCAGCCGGGTGGCCCGCAACTGGGGAGAACAGGCCATGCTTATCCAAACCTGGCATTATGCAGCACCTAGCTATCCATATACTTGCTATGACGTACTTTATCGTACCCCCCGACAGCACGTGGGAGGCTGCCTGTGGCATTCATTCGACCACCAGCGCGGCTATCACCCCGACCCCTTCTACGGCGGATTGATGGACGTGTTCCGCCAGCCCAAGTATTCTTATTATATGTTCCAAGCGCAACGTTCGCCCGAAAAGCAAGAACGCCTGTTCGAGACCGGCCCCATGGTATATATCGCCCACGAAATGACACCGTTCTCTCCTAAAGACGTGACCGTATATTCCAACTGTGACGAAGTGCGCCTCACTTATAATAAAGGAGGAAAGACCCTGACGTATACCAAACCGGCAGCCCACGAAGGAATGCCGTCGCCAATCATCACATTTAAGGATGTATACGACTTTATGATAGACAAAAACATGTCTATGAAAGAAGGAAAGCAGAAGGAAGTCTTTCTACTGGCAGAAGGACTGATGGACGGAAAAGTGGTAGCCACTCACAAAGTACGTCCGGCACGCCGCCCTTCCCAATTACTTCTTTGGGCAGATAATGAGAACACGGAACTGAAAGCCGACGGTTCGGACTTCGTAACGGTGGTAGCCGCCATTGCCGATAAAAACGGTAACATCAAACGCCTGAACAATTACTATGTGAAGTTCCACATCGAAGGTGAAGGGCGCATCCTCGGCGGTGCAAACGTGTTGGCAAATCCGGCTCCTGTAAAATGGGGAACAGCGCCGGTATTGGTACAATCCACTCTGAAACCCGGCAAGATAAAGATAACAGCCAGCGTATTGTTCGAAGGTTCGCAAATGCCGGTTGCTGCAGAATTGGAACTGGAAAGCAAACCCGCAGCATATCCTTTGATTTATTCAAAGGAAGAGGCAGCACTTATCCCAATGGAATCTGATTCACAGTCCTTTCCAATCACGGCCAAATCTAAAGAGGAGCTGGAAAAGGAAAAAGCAGTAAGAGAACAAAACGAACGGAAACTGAAGGAAGTGGAGCAACAGCAAGCCGATTTCGGCGAGAAAAAGTAAACACCATAAAAATTCAGTCTGCAATCGGTAAATGTAAGAAGATAATTGAAAATCCAGAATAAGACAGAAGCCCTTTTCAACGAAATTGTAGAGTCTTTCATCACCAAAAACTCTTAATTCGTCGAAAAAAGCCTTTCTTTCATTGAATAGATTTGAAAAGACTACAAATTACATTTACCTTTGCCGATTGAAATAAAAAACTTGCAAAAGCAAAACTATGATGAAAAAGGCAAAAACATTTCTCCTTTTAGGCATTACATTGTGCATGTTCGGATGCAGCGATGATGATGATAACGACAAGTCGAATACGACATCTACCGTTCCTTTCTCCTTAACAGCCTCGCTGGAAGTACGCAACGACGCTGCAACTCCGGGTATGCTGCAAGGCAATTGGAATGAAGGTACCCAACTGGCAGCCATGCACTCCAGCCTGACAGGAGTAAAGAAGAGTATCTTCACCCTGTCGCCCACTTCTACCGACTTATTTACCGGCGACATCTCGAATAAAGTGAAAAACGATAAAGAAATTGCAGTATTTTATCCGGCTGATGCCATTACAGCAAACAGCAGTGATACACTGACGCAGAAACTAAGTCTTGCCGGTCAGGACGGAACATTGGCAGGCGTGGCAGATTATGATTATTCATGGGCTTTGTGCAAGGTGACCATGACTGCACAATCCAGCTCAGGCAGTTGTGAAATGAAAAGCCTGATGACTATCGGAAAATTTGAGTTCACCACGGACGGAAACACACCGTTGAACGACATTTCACGCATCACCGTGACAGCCACTGCAGGCAAACTTTATTCCAATGCAACCTTAAAGTTGAAAGATGGAGAATTCAGCAGCACCACAGAAGGAAGCTTTACCATAAAGAATGACGCCGGACTGCCGGGCAGCGCTTATATTTCCTTCTTCCCTTCGGAGGCGGCACAGCTACATTTTACCCTGGTCACCAATGCAGGCAACATCTATGAAGCCTCAACTGCAGAAAGCATCACATTGGAAAAAGGAAAGTATTACACAGCCACCGCCCTTACTTGCACTCCGGTAGCCCCTGCCAAAGTAGGTGACTACTACTATAGTGACGGTACTTATTCTACAGAAGTGAACGAAGAAAAAACATGTATCGGTATTGTTTATGCACTAAACGACAAGAACGGCAATCTAGACAAGACACTCACCGCATCTCCCTACGGACGTATCGTGGCGCTGACCAATGCACAAACCAAAGTGAGATGGGCAAGCAAATCGGAGGATATCGAAGAATTGAAGAACGACACCATTATCAATGGTACACAGCAAACCGGCTGCCTGCCTTATTTCAATGGCACCGCAGATTCGTATTTCTCTGACAATGCCGAAGAACAAATTAAAGGAACGACCATCGATACAGAGACGGGACTGATTACCGCCTGGCCGTCGGAGGGTATCCTGAGCGACTTTAATGGAGCAACAAATACATCTTATATCAACAAGAGCACCTCTACTTATCCGGCAGGAACTTATTGCTACCAATATAGTAAACCCGGAAAAGGCGCAGGCGAATGGTATCTGCCGGCAGTGGGCGAACTGGCACTGCTGTGGGAGTTACAACATGCCGGTGTGATATGCAATGCCAAGCAGGAATGTTTCAAGGACTTCGACCAGCAGAGTTATTGGACTTCTTCGGAAGGCAATAAAAACAAGGCCTGGTATTTGAACTTCTTCAGTGGAATATTAATGGCAAACAGTAAGGGAAGTACTTACAATACACGTCCGGTAGCCATGTTCTAAACACATAGCTGCCAAGCACTAAAAAAGGGAGTGTGCCAAAACTAAACCAGCCTATCCAATCGTCAGTTGTAGGGGCAGGGTTTGCCTGCCCGAAGACACAAAGTAAACTATTTTCGGGCGAGCGAACCTCGCCCCTACGAACGAAACGACAGCATTATCCACGTTTTGACACAACCCCTTTTTAGTATATAAGCACAATCAAATATTACTGTTTCACCGCAGCTGCCGCCGGCTTCTTATTCTGCGCCTGTTTCCTTCTGCGCCAATAGTCACCATTACTCTTGCTTCCGCGATATGCTTTATTTGCCTTTGCCTTCTCCTTTATCTCTTCAGTCTTCTCTTTTTGAAGCTGCACACCGGCCGTAGTCATAAAAGGATGCTCTTTCACCACAGGTATTTCCAATCCGATTAACTTCTGTATATCTTTCAGATAAGGCAATTCTTCCGATTCACAAAAAGAAATTGCCACCCCATCGTGTCCGGCACGTCCGGTTCTGCCAATGCGGTGTACATACGTTTCCGATATATTGGGCAATTCATAGTTGATTACATGGGAAAGCAGGTTTACGTCGATACCTCTGGCAGCAATATCCGTTGCAATCAGTACACGGGTTGACCGGTCCTTAAAATTATTCAATGCCCGCTGGCGTGCATTCTGCGATTTGTTTCCATGAATAGCTTCTGCCACCACACTGTTCTTATTCAGTATCTTTGCCAACTTGTCCGCCCCATATTTAGTGCGGGTAAAAATCAATACCGACTCTATCGTCTTATCTTTCAGCAGATAGAGCAACAAATCCTTTTTTTCGTTTTTCTCTACGAAGTAAACGCTTTGCTGGATGGTATCCACTGTAGATGAAGCCGGAGTCACCTCCACCTTTTCGGGAGAGGTAAGAATGGAGTTAGCCAATTTTTCTATCTCAGGCGGCATAGTAGCAGAGAAGAAAAGAGTCTGCCGCTTGGCAGGAATCAGTTTCAATACGCGCTTTATATCATGTATAAAGCCCATATCCAACATACGGTCTGCCTCATCAAGCACAAAATAATCAAGCCCTTTCAAGGAAATATATCCTTGCGCCTGCAAATCAAGCAAACGTCCTGGAGTAGCAATCAATACCTGCACCCCCCTTTTCAAGGCATCTATCTGCGGTTTCGGAGGAACCCCTCCAAAAATAACCGTATGCTTTACACGTGTGTATCGGGCATAAGCATCAAAGCTCTCGCCTATCTGAATGGCCAGTTCGCGTGTGGGGGTGAGTATCAAAGCCTTGATACCTTTCTTACTATCTGATTGATAAAGTCCCTGAATAATGGGGATGGCAAAAGCTGCCGTTTTTCCTGTTCCTGTCTGCGCACATCCCAGCAAATCTTTACCTTTTAATAATACCGGAATTGCTTGTTCCTGAATGGGGGTCGGCGTTGTATAGCCGGTTTGTTCCAAAGCCTTCAATATCGGCTCTATAAGATCTAGTTCTTTAAATGTCATTTGAAATTATTAAGCGGGCCTCACGGCCTTTTCATTTATTATTTTACAAAGATAAGAGAATGATTGGTTGCAAAGGTATTCAGGCTACAGAGTTTATGCTTATTTAACAAGATTGACAATAAAGAGGGCGTATGGTGAAATCAGTATCGCCATACGCCCATAATTTATTGTATATAAGCCATTTACAAAGAAAACAATAATATAAAGGCTTCTGAATAAGCTAATCGGCAAGAAAGATTATCGGGCACAGAATGTATAGACATTTCCTCCAAAATCCGCCGCAATCAATGCGTTACCAGAAACAGCAACAGAGCTGAAAACAGGTGCTCCGGTAGCATATTTCCAAATAATCTTTCCATCACTTTTATTGATGCCATACACCACTCCGTCCGAAGCGGTCACATAAACGGTATTTCCTGCCAGCACCGGACTGGTTTCAATTGTTGCCGCCCCCTTGCGGGTATAAGGACAGGTATAGACCAGTCCTGCTCCCACCGGACAAACCCATTTTTCTTCCAGCGTTTCATTATCCAGCGCAATCAGTCCCTTTTCTGCTGAACCGAAAATAATCTCTTTGTCGGTAAGCAACGGAGTGGAAGTCACATCTACATTATAAGGCAAAGGTTTGCGGACAATCACCTTTCCGGTAGTTGCTTCGAGAATAAAGAAAGATTGGTTGGAGATAAGATACAACAACGAACCATGCATGGCAACCGATGAGCCGCGATTACGCAAGCCGTTATCACTGGCTTCCCACAATTTCTTTCCAGTTTTGGCATCATTTCCATAAAGTGCCCGCCACTGTACGGAACCGATTAAAAGTCCGTTGCCTTGTGTCAGTGTGGTAGTAGTTCCTTCACCCTGCCCCCAATCTTCATTCTTCCAGAGCTGTTTGCCGGTACGGGCTTCATACGCACCGAGTCCTTTTCCGGCTCCGGCATACACGATACCGTCATTGGCCACCAATCCGTCAATCAATGCAGGCAAACCGTTGACAGGAAGTTGTTTCTCCCAACAGAGTTTTCCCGTTTCCGCATCGATGGCATAAAGCCAACCTTGTGCATCTTGAGCGAAAACCACACCTTTGTCTATTGCAATCGTGTTCTTTATGGAATTACGGACCGGATAACTCCACAGTATTTCTCCGTCTTCTCCGGCCAAGGCATAAACATGACCTTCGCCTTTCAGATTTTCGTCAACAGAAGCAATATATACCTTGCCATTGTGCACCAAAGGAGAAGTCATATAAATATTGGCTCCTACGTTTTTCGTCCAGGCTAATTGCAGAGGGGCTTCCAGAGGCGAGCAAACCGGAGCGACATGGGCAGAAGTTCCCAACAAGTTATTCCAGTCGGCACCCAATGACACTTTCACCTGTTCCGGTTGGACAATAAAGGTACTTTCGGCATAAGCGGTTTCACCATTATTAAAACGAGCCGTCACCTGCAGGGTCAGTTCCTTACCTTGATACTTGGCAGACAGAGGCATATCCCCCTTCCAGGTCCAGTCGGTAGCCGGAGCGAGTTTCTTGTTTTTGAGTATGGCTTTTCCGTCTTGCAGACAACTATAAACCACCTCTTTCACCGGAGTTACAGACGAATAAACATTTACCGTGACAGGAACACGATTGGCAGAGGCAGTACCTGCAGGAGAAGCGATGCAGATATTCTTATCCAAATAAGAATAACGGAGTTCGGAAGTGAAATCACCGTTCTTATCCACGTGCATTACACGGAAAGCACTGGTAGAATGGTCAATCCCGCCCTTATCCAATGTAGCGGTAGACACACTGTACACATCTCCTTGCTTCTTTATATAATTAATGTGCCAATGACCATATACCCACGCTTTCAGGTTATGCTCGTTCAGGTTAATGCTGCCTCCGTTGTCTCCTTTAAAGACAAAAGTGTCATCATAAGTCAGCAAGTCATGGTTAAACACCATGATAGGCGTCCCGGGTCTTATATGGGCAAGGTCGTTTTTCAGCCAAAGATAAACATCCTCACGGGTATAACCGGGAGCATGGTCACCGCCTGCCATCGGAGTGACAATGTAATGCACGCGTCCGGCGTCAAACGAATAATAGACAGGTCCGTAGATGTTTTCAAAAAGCTCTTCACCGTATTTGCCTTTGACAAGGTCATGGTTTCCGATACAATAGAAGACCGGGCAGTCCATATTCTCCGTATTCATCAGCTTGATATGCTCTTTCAGCCCTTTCTCATAACAGATATCACCGGTATGAATAATAAAAGCGGCATGCTCATTCGCTGCATAGTCACGTACATTATTTACCCATTCATCATGATTCTTGGTATTGAAAATCTCTGTATCGGCAATATGAATATATTTATGGGAACCATCCTTACCCAAACCTCCGTCATAAGGTATCAGCCCAAAGTCGTAAGAAGCCTGCTTATCCTCTATTTTATGATAATGGCGGTTATAGGTCTTATAACCGGAAGGAGTAGTAATAAAAATAAAACGTTCCCTGGCATGACCGGGAAGCGTAAAACTACCGTCAGCAGCTGTTTCCACCACATTCAGCCCGTCAGATACCTTGACGCCAGACATCGGTTTCTCTCCCTTATCAAACACACCGTTCTTATTCTTGTCTACATAAACATGCCCGGTGTATGCCGCCATCACAGGAAAAGAAGCAGCCAACAGGCAGGAAATTAAAAAGGTCTTTTTCATCAGTATATATTTAATTGAATAATCATACAATCTATTTCAAAACAAATTCGGACAAAACAAATCCATGGTCAGAAGGATAGAAGAAATCCTCTCCCTCAAAAGTGAATGTCTTTCCCAGACTGTTATCATAACACTCTGAAGTAGTGGCCTGTATGGTCTTTCCCTGATAATAGATAAAGTCGATACGGTCTGCCCGGCATTCCGTTTCCAAAGAGTCCGCGTCAGTCAGCCAGGTCACTCCCAACTTGGCCGCCGCATCAGGATTCATTTCGCGGAAACTATCCTTAAAGCCGGCTTTCTCCATCGCAACAGAAACCGGCCAACGAACGACTGCCCCGCCGTGATTGTACAAATTTCGCGTCTCTTCCGTCCAGTCCAAATGCGAATGTACATTGAAGTCCCCCCCCATGATGACAGGTATGCTATCGGCCTCCGCCAGCATCGGTTTCAGTACGGAAAGAATCTTCCGTATCTCGTCATCCCTCGTTCCGGCAGTCTCCCAGGCCAGAATTTCTTCTTCCGACTTGTCGGTGGGAGCCAAGCGCATATCGGGCAAATAATGCAACCAAGTGTCGAAGATGCGCACCGGAGTGCCATCCATATCAATCTTTACTCCGCCAAAGTTAAAAGTGCCGATGCTATCGGGGAAGGCATACTTTTCAACAATGGGATAACGACTGTAGATACATAGATTATTGGAAATTAAATGATACTGATATCCCAGTGAGTCAGCCACCATCGGAGCAGCGCCGTATGTCTCTACCATCAAGACCACATCCGCCCCGCTCTTCTTGAGAATACCGACAGTACCTTCACATCCTTTTCCCGGATAAGCTTTAGAGTGACCGCCGTGCCACACATTCCATGAGAGAACTTTCAGTTTTTTAGGAGTATCCTTTTGCGGCGTACAAGCCACGCAACATAGCAGGCAAAGTGCTGCCATAAACATCATCGTTTTTCGTGTTCGCATAATTGATTAGATTCGTTTTTCATGTAACAAAGGTAGTACAAAAAGAAAACCGCACAAAAGAAATATACCATAAATATGGTATTGTTTATCTGAACATCAACCCCTATCTTTGCATTATTAAAGATAACCCACTAATAATTCAAAAGATTATGGCAAGAATAAAAAAACAATTGACTGAACTGATTGGAGGCACTCCCCTCCTGGAACTGTCACGCCTCAGTAAAAAACAAGGTGCGAAAGCACAAGTAATTGCCAAACTGGAATATTTCAATCCCGGCGGAAGCGTAAAAGACCGTGTCGCACTTGCAATGATAGAAGACGCGGAAAGTAAAGGCATCCTGAAACCCGGTTCGGTAATCATCGAACCCACCAGCGGCAACACAGGTGTGGGATTGGCGTGGGTTGCCCGAGTAAAAGGTTACAAAGCCATACTCACCATGCCCGAAACCATGAGTCTGGAACGCCAGAATTTATTAAAAGCGGCAGGTGCACAATTGGTGCTGACCGAAGGTGGCAAAGGAATGAAAGGGGCCATAGAAAAAGCGGAAGAACTGCGCAAGACCACACCCGGAGCCGTCATTTTAGGTCAGTTCGACAATCCGGCAAATCCTGCGGTTCATGTCCGCACCACCGCCCGGGAGATATGGGATGACACCGATGGGGAAGTGGATATCTTTGTTGCCGGAGTAGGAACCGGAGGTACATTGACCGGTGTGGCGGAAGGATTGAAAAAACAGAATCCCAACATACAAATCGTAGCAGTGGAACCGGACAACTCCCCTGTCCTTTCGGGCGGGCAACCGGGAGCACACAAGATACAAGGTATCGGCGCAGGGTTCGTCCCCAAGATATACAACGGAAGCCTGGTAGATAAAATAATCCGTGTAAAAGACGATGATGCCATCCGCACAGGACGCGAATTGTCTTCCACAGAAGGACTGCTGGTAGGAATCTCATCGGGAGCTGCCGCCTATGCCGCTTTGGAACTGGCTAAATTACCCGAGAATGAGGGGAAACAAATTGTAGTCCTCTTACCCGATACAGGAGAAAGATATCTGTCGACCGTGCTCTATGCGTCCGAAGAATATCCGCTGTCTAATAATCATTGACCCAAAACATAAAAATGAACATAGCTGCATTAATTTCAGGAGGAGTCGACAGCGCGGTTGCCGTACACCTCCTTTGCGAACAAGGATATAAGCCCGACCTTTTCTATATCAAAATCGGAATGGACGGTGATGAAGACCTCACCTGCACCGCAGAAGAGGACATCGAACTGTGTACGGCTACCGCACGCAGATACGGCCTCAACCTGAATATCATTGACCTGCACCGGCAATACTGGGACAATGTCGTGGCATACACCATCGACAAAGTGAAGCGCGGCCTCACCCCCAACCCGGATGTGATGTGCAACAAACTCATCAAATTCGGATGCTTCGAGCAGGAGGCCGGACGTCTGTATGACAAGACAGCCACCGGCCATTATGCCAGCATCCTTGAAAAAGACGGGAAAATATGGCTCGGAACCGCACAAGATTCAGTCAAGGACCAAACGGATTTTCTGGCACAGATAGATTATCTGCAAGTATCCAAACTGCTGTTTCCCCTTGGCGGACTGATGAAAAATGAAGTCAGGGATATTGCCTTGCAAGCCAAACTGCCCAGTGCACGGCGCAAGGACAGTCAGGGTATCTGCTTTCTGGGGAAAATCAATTATAATGACTTCCTTCGCCGCTTTTTGGGCGAGAAAGAAGGAGCCATCATTGAAGTGGAGACAGGAAAACGGATTGGCACCCACAAAGGATATTGGTTCCACACCATAGGACAGCGCAAAGGGTTGGGACTGAGCGGCGGACCGTGGTTCGTTATCCGCAAAGATATAGACGAGAACATAATCTATGTTTCACGCGGATATGATACCGAAAAGCAATACGGTACAGACTTTGCCTTGCGCGGTTTCCATTTCATCACGGAGGACTTATGGAAGGGAAATTCTCCTGTAGACGTTTCTTTCAAAATCCGGCATACCGATACGTTTATGAAAGGGATACTGACACGGGAAGATGACCTGTTCCGAATCCACAGCCACGAACCTTTGCAGGGCATTGCACCCGGACAGTTCGGCGTGCTATATGATAAAGATGCGGAAATTTGTGTGGGAAGCGGTGAAATCATTTTGCCATAGCCTATTTCCTACACTTTTCCTCGTGTTCCCTTTATGTGTTTTTTTCAGAAACAAAAAAACGAATAAATTCATCTTATTTTAATTTCTCTATCTAAAATCTATCTGCTAAAAGAATGCTATCCGATTAATCTTACTACCTTTACCGTTCGAAAAAGGGAATAATACACATAAAGACAATCTCTTTATAAGAATAAAAGGACAAAAATATGATAAAATCGGTAGCTTTCTTTTTCCTTCTCCTGCTCTGCCTCAATGCATGCAACGAAAAGCCCGTTCAACATGCACTCAGCACTGTTGATAGTTTGGCCAACATGGTGCCGGACAGCGCCATCCTCTTTTTGGAAAGCCTTAAAGAAGAAATGACTACCGCCCCCGAAGCCACGCGGATGTATTACCGCCTGCTCTGTATCAAGGCCAAAGACAAAGCATATATCCTTCACACCACGGACAGCCTTATACTCCCCATCCTGAACTACTATATAGAGAAAGATGACAAGCGCCATCTGCCCGAAGCCTACTACTACGCCGGCAGAGTCTATTGTGACCTGGGAGACGCCCCGCAAGCATTACCCTATTTCTACAAAGCAATGGAAGCCCTGCCCCAAAATACGGAATCACCGCTGAAAGGCAAGATATACAGTCAGATAAGCTACTTGCTGCTTTCTCAAGAACTCTATGAGGAGGCACTGGAAGTATTGAAGGAAGGGTATCAGTACGGTTTATCGAGAAAAGACAGCATCGATATGCTGTTCTGCTTGAGGGATATAGGCAGTGCCTACCGTGGACTGGAGAGGCCGGACAGCACCTTGCACTATTTCAGGGAAGCAAGAAAGCTGGCCTATGCCATGGACAACCAGCGCATGATAAACATGATTGAAAGCCAGGTTGCAGCCGTCTGCATACAACTGGAAGACTGGGAGAATGCCAAGCAAGCACTGGACATCGCCATCACGAGTTCCTACCTTCCGGGATTGTCGTCCACTTATTCCATTGCCGCAGAGTACTACTACCGCACCGGACAACCGGACTCCACCCTCTACTATTGCAAACGGATAGAAGATGTAGGAAATGTCTATGGCAAAAGGAGCGCCTACCTGCACATGGGAAACATATCTCTGGAGCGCGGCAATCCAGAAGCAGCAATGAAGTACCTCAACCAATACCTTCTATATAACGACTCGGTAGCAAAACTGGAGAATTTGGAAACCACCCGCAAGATGCACGCCATCTACAACTACCGGGTGCGGGAGAAAGAAAACGATGCACTGAAGACTGAAAATATCCGGAAAACACAAATCATGACGTATGCCATCGCATCCGGCCTCATCCTGCTCCTGCTCTTCTTGCTATACTGGCAGCATACCCGCCGGAAACAGTTACTGCTGAATGCCCAACTGGAAGATATCAAACGCCTTAAAGAAGAGCAATACCAAAAGAGTACCCTCTTCATTGAAGAAAACAAGAAGAAGATAGCCCTTCTGGAACAACAACTGCAAACCCTCGGCGAAAAAGACAAAGTGCTGCGAGAGCAATTGCAAATGCAAAAGGAACTAACCCTCTATGCCAACAAAAAAGCCGAAATAGAGAAAGACGAACAGCGGATGCTGCACTCCGTCATACAGAAATCGGACATCTACCGGTTGCTCAAAGAACAAATTCTGCCCGACAACCGCCCCATAACCCGCGAAGAGTGGAAGGCATTGGAAGAAACCGTGAACGGTGTCTATGACGACTTCACCGGAAGACTGAACCGATACCACAAGCTCAGCGAACACGAACTGCACATCTGTCTGCTGCTCAAGATAAACATGTCGCCCGTAGAAATCGCTCGGCTGACCAATCATACCAAAGAATCCATCTCGTCTGCCCGCCGAAGACTCTATGAAAAGGTATTCAGGGAGAAAGGAGCTCCCGGAAAGTGGGACGAATTTATCGCATCCTTATAGCCGCCATGAAGTAGCATGCACGCAAATGCACACTATATGCACACTCTCCGGTGGGCCATAATTCAATGATATTGCCTTTATTTGTGATACAAATTAAAATCTGTATCATACAGGAAAGATTTTCATTACAGAAAGCAAAAGACATCCGGAAAGGTTCACGCTAATACCATTGGATTATGAACATTAGAACAATATTGATTATGGGACTGCTTAGTATGTTAGCATCGGGTTGCAAGGTACAAAGAAAACTTACAGAACAAGAACAAGCATATAAAGATGCCCTTCTTTATTCACGACCCAAGTACGAAGCAGAGATAAAAGCTTTGATTATGACTGATACACTATACTTGGTGGACAGAAGATATGTCAATCCCTACCCAAGTTACTTTATTTCCTACGATGATACAAAAGTAATTCCATTGACTTCCAAAGAGAAGCAGATAATCACCGATGCATATAGGAAAGGAGCATTAGATGTTTTAGATTATGGAGTTATATATGATGAGCATGGGGCAGTGACCGGGTTTTATGAAGCTGCTCCCAATCCTGCATTTTATGCTTATTTATTTGTGGTCGGGAACACATTCATATTATCTTATAACAATGCAATATTCAGATGCGAAAGCATCCAACAATATAGTGTCACAATTTCTAATAAATGGAAACAGAAAGTAGAAACAATCATCAAGAAATACTGTCCTGAAAGCTTTTCCCAAAGCGAACAGTATTGAAATGCACACTATATGCACACTCCCAAACCACTTCTGATTCAATAATATTGCTTTTCTTTGCCGGGAAATAGATAATGCCCAAAACTATTATGGTATGAAGAAAATGTTTTTAATGTTCCTCCTATACGGAGCGACCCTGCTGAACACATCAGCGCAAGAGAAAGTATATCAAATAGACGAAGTATCAGTCATCAATTATGGCGACGGACGATTATTGTTCCGCCAACAGAATGAAGAAAAAGCCCCCCTGCAAGGCGAGCACCGCATCATCGACGGTTATCATTCAGAATACCTCATCGCCAACTTCAAGGACGGAATGTTTGACGGTCTTTACCGACACTACAGAAACAATATGTTAATAGAGGAAAGTACTTACAAAAACGGTAACTTGGACGGCTATCGTAAAGCGTTCTATCCGGACGGCAAAACCTTGGCGCAGGAATCTACCTTTATAGACGGAAAGATGAATGGCATCATCAAGTCCTATTATCAGAACGGACAAGTGGAAACCGAAGTCAGCTACAAAATGGGTGTACAGGACGGACCGGACCGCCGTTACAGCGAAGATGGAAAACTGCTTCTGGACACTTACTACAAAGACGGACTGCCGGACGGCAACTGGGTGGAGCACATCACAAGCAACAGAGGTGACTACACATGCCGCCGTAGCTTTAAGGACGGAAAAATGACAGGAGAATATTCCAAAATATGGGCAAGCGGAAAGCCACGCGAAAAGGGTACTTACAAAGACGGCAAGAAAGAAGGTGTATGGACAGAATACCGCGACGACGGAACGCCATCCGTCTCTACCACCTACAAGGCCGATGAGAAAACCGGGGAAGAAAAGCATTACTTTACCAACGGAAAGGTAGAGACCTCCAGAAACTTCCTGAACGGAAAGCGTGACGGCATCAGCCGTGAATATTACAGCAACGGCAAGTTGAAATTGGAACGCACTTACAAAGCCAACAAAGAGGAAGGTCCCTACAAGCGTTTCTACGAAGACGGAACTTTGCGTGAAGAAGGACGTTGCGAAAACGATACAGAAGTCTATCGCAAGGAATATTACGATAACGGCAAACTGAAAGCCGTAGCGGAACGTCCCAACGGTAGCGGTTCGTGGACTACATTGGAAAGATATGACCGCAACGGAAACAAGCAATAAAACGCGTTTGCCGGGAATAATCAAGAGGCTGCTCATCGGTTGTTTTCTGGCATTCGGTATTTGCATGTCTGCTTGTCCACAGGAAAAATGTAATGTAAAGCAAGACATTTATCAGCTACAACAAGGATACGAGCTTTGTGTCTTCTTATCACCGGATAGCATACGCAGGTTCATTTTAAAGTATGGACATGAGACGCTATTGATTGAAGAAGAACCCCTAGAATGCACACAAGCTGATAAATATGCTTTGCGTTACAGCGGAATGGATTTCGAAAAGTATTTCGTATTAGACCGATGGGAATCACAATACACTGTTCGTTTGTACCTATACGAGAAGAGTACCGGAAAGAATCTCTTCAAGGACAAACTGTATTATGAAAGCGGTTACGACACCCCGTCAGACCTATTGCTCTACCGGGATGCCGACGACAAGACCAACCCCGATGGAAATTTGACCTTACTCGACTTGCAGACGTTGTCCGAAACGGAAATAGACATAAGACAGTTTATTCCTAAAGGAGAAAGCCCCGTCTATTACCAAGCAAATTTTGAGATAAGCAAGGTAACCGGTGATTCCGTCTATATCACCTATCATACTGAAGAACCGGTCAGTCATCCGTATCTTCTATATAAAAGAGAACGAACAGAAATAACTGAAAATAAGTAAGGCACATGAATCCGACCAAAAACATAAAAGTATTATCGATTACCATTGCAGTCATTCTGACTGTTCCATTGGTACTCAAAGCCCTGCAAGATACGGATGACTGTGGGTCGGCAGCAGCTTTGGCTGTTCTATGGGTAATAGCAGCTTTTGACCCTTTATGTCCCTACGGCATAGGTTGGCAAATAGCAGCATGGATGTCATTAGTAAGTTTTACCATCATACTGATTGCATCCGTATGTAAATGTACCCCTATTAAACGAATACTGATTTTCTATAGCATTATGCTTATCATATATATTGTAGTGACCATGATTTTAGACGCAAAGTTACACCCGGGCGAATTCCCCACCAATATTGATAAGCAGATTTATAAAGCATTAGCTTGTTTAATCGTATGCCGCATCAGTTGTTCTTATGCCCGTTACTATATAGGCAGTGCATGGCACGGCGTATTGGCACTACTACTCTACCTTAGTATGGGCACCATCGTAATTATAACACAGGAATATTAATAAATAAAATGATTAGAATGAAAGCGAAACTAATTTTCTATGGCACCATGATTGCCATATACACAGGAATAGTGATAATAAGCATGACAATAGCTTCTTTCTCAGGATGTAGTACTACCTCATTCCCGATTTTAGACTACGTTTTTGAAGCTTTGCTGATTTGTCTATTCGTATGTCCTTTCAGTTGCTCTTTTGCCCGACACTATACAGGCAGTGCATGGCATGGCGTACTGGCACTACCGTTATTCCTTATTATTGCAGGGTATATCTTTATATGGTATGATGTACTGGGATTACTACTATTATTCATTATTATCGTAGGAGCTATCATTACAGTACTATTATATCGAAAAGCAAATAAATAGAAGATATGAAAAAAGTAATCATCATCATATCCGACACCAAGCTCATCAGGCTCTTTCCCACAGAAATTCTCCCATACACATTATATAGTGATGACGATTTCAAGTTGAATGAAGAGATAGAACTACGCTTTAATATCAGTAAAAAGGGAGATTACATTTTCACCACCTTTGAACTGGTCGATGATAATGGAGAGGTGATAGACCGCTACATTGTGGGCAGGAATCATGACGAGCCGCCAACTACCAGAGTTACCCCCGTGGAGAGTAAACGAAAATGCCCCATCATCATCGAAACTTCGGATGGAGAAATATATGTGAAACCGGGAGAGAAACATATTTCGTTCCTATAGACACAGGATATCCATAAACTAATTATAAAGACATGAAACTCAATAAACGCATCTTCCTGCTTCTGCCGAGCATAGCAATACTGCTCAATGCCTGCCATCACAACGCCAAACCGCAAGAACACTATGATACGGTTTCAATCACAACATACAACAACACATACGATAGTATAGGCAGACTGGTGAATGTACAAGCCATGGAGAAGCTTACGATATACTACGATAAAGATAAAGGATATACACAAATCTCTAACCGTTTGCAATGGTATCTTCATAGCAATGACTCGGACTATATAGCCACGGAGCTTTCCGGCTCCGATGTAATCACCATTAATTGTCATGGAAACATCAAAGAAGAACTCCATTTGCAAGACGGCAAAGACACCACATTCTATTCTTTCACAAAATATTATGCCAAAGATAAACCGGAATATGCAAAGCATCTATTCATCGGAGAAACTTCCACAGAAAGGGAAGCCTCGGAAAGCTATTTCATTTATGACCACAATGGAGATATCGTCCAAACAACGGACAGCGATTTAATAACCGGAGAGAAAACGGAAAGATACTTCTTCAAAGGAATTACCTACAAAGAAGCCCGACAGAAACTCCCCCCTTCCGAATGTAAGCAGGAGATTGTTTGCGAAACTACCACTGCGAACAAAGATACCGTAATTGTCCTGACCAGCATTAACGGCTCACCTCATGAAACCCGGAAAGAATACAAAGACGAAGAACTAAGGATAGAAGTTCGCACTAGGAATATCGAGGACTTATATCAGACAGACAGCATCTACTACCGGAATAACAGGAAGCTCAAAGAAATACATATCAATTCAAGCCCAAGAAGTAAAAATATAACCGTCTCAGTATATGATGAAAAGGGGCATTTGTTAAAAACTACAAGCAAAGACCAATATAAATATCATATCACTAACCAAAGGAAGAGTAAGCCGTTTCTTAGGGTCAACCAAGTCCTTTTAAACGGAAGATTATTACAGTCTGCTATAATAGACTGTACAGTCCATTGTAGCAGACTGTAC
>ENA-ORRE01000084-ORRE01000084.1-human-gut-metagenome-genome-assembly--contig:-NODE-84-length-70257-cov-26.423051_pt1 | contig 70257 bp, 83 predicted proteins | sample MGYA00242171_ERZ509126 | MGnify/ENA primary metagenome ERZ509126 (study PRJEB26280, sample SAMEA2338648) | human gut metagenome | biome: human gut; feature: human-associated habitat; material: faeces... | reverse complement strand
TAAAAACAATATTTATAATTAAAAAATAAAATATATTATCTTTCTTATTTTTTAAATAATTTGAAAACCTATATAAAAGTAAAAATAATAATAAGTTTATGAAAATAGTATCATTCATAACATCATAAAAAATTCCTATAATTAATATTAAAATACTATTTTTTTTACATCTTGTTAAAAAAGGAATATTCATATATACAAATAAAGGCTTAAATATAGTCGTATATTTTAAATAAAAAGATAATATATATTCTAATATAAAAGATATGATAATCATTTTATATCACCCTTAGTTAGTACTAAAACATAAGTTATATCATTAAAATCAACAGCTGGTTTAACTCGTATTGTCCTAGAAAGATCAAAATTATCCTTTTTTTCACTAACTACATTACCTATTAATATACCCGACGGAAATTCATTACCAAGACCACTTGTTAGTACAAATGAATTTGTAGGAATAACTGTATTTTCTGATATACCTTCAATTATTAATTCATTATTTTCTTCATCATACCCTGTAATTAATCCATATACATAATATCCATCTACTTCTATTTTAATACTAATTTTATACTCATTTGGGCTTGTTAAAAGCTTTATACTACTAGAAGTATAACTTGTATTTTTTAAATAGCCAACAAGTCCATACTTATTTATAACAGCATATCCATCTCTAAGTCCATCTTTTTTACCCTTATCTATAATAGCAGTTCTATTCCAAGAAGATAAATTTCGAGTTACTACAGTAGAAGCAACTGAATTATATTCTGACAATAATGTATTTAATTCAAGTCTATCTTTTATCTCACTTAATTCACTTTTTAAATTGTCATTTTCTATTCTTAATGAATCATCACTTTTTATTGATTTTAGTTTTTCATTTTCATTATATATTTTATTTACATTAATTACTCTACCTACATATTTTACTGGATATGATAAAATTTTTATACTATTTACGCCAACATCTTTAACTATTTTCTCTAAAAAAGTATTTTTATAATAAAAAAATACTAACAATATTAATGCAAAAACTATAATTGGTAAAATAAATATTAATTTAAATCTATAATGCTTATTCTTTAACTTTTTCATATTAAATTATTTTCAAAAAAACTAAAATAATTATTATTACCAATTATTACATGATCATCTATAGCTATATTATGAATTTTACCTAACTCTATTAAATGATTAGTTAATGAAATATCATTTTTACTTGGTGTAACATCATTACTTGGATGATTATGCATACAAACTATTGATGTTGCTCCATTTAAATAAGCTTCTTTAAATATCTCTCTTGGATTAACTAAACTATAATTTATAGTACCAATAAATAAAAGTTTTGTATCTATTACTCTTTTTTTCACATCTAAATATATACAATAAAAATGTTCTTGTTTTTTATTAAAAAATAAATTTTTAAAATTATTATATATATCTTCACAGTTACTTATTTTTATATAATTTTCCTTTGGTAATATTAACATTCTTTTTGATATTTCAACACAAGCTAAAATAATAGCAGCTTTTGCAGCACCTATTCCTTTTATTTTTAATAATTCATTTTTACTAATATCTTTTAAATTACTAATATCATTTATTTTAGAAAGCAAATTTAAAGACAATTCTTTAACAGAATAATTTTTATATCCAGTATGAAGTAAAATAGAAATCAATTCTTCATTACTTAAAACAGATGGATCATTATTTAATATTCTTTCAATTGGTCTTTCATATTTAGGTATATCTTTAATTTTAATCACTTAACTCCAGCTCCTCATATTTACTTACAATTTGACTACATATAGTCATTATTGCATCTATATCATTAGTTTCTTTTAAAAGGAGTTCATATTGTCCCAGTACATCATTAAAACCAGGATTATTAACATATTTTTCCTTTATATATATAACATACCCAGCTTTAGTCAAATATTCCTGCAATTTTGTTAAAATTTCTTTATTTTTTACAATAGCTATATAAGCATAATATGTACCATTTTCTTCTTCATATATATAATTATAAAAATCTTTTACGCTGCTTTGCATATTTTCAAATGTAGAATATGCTCCAATCTGAACAAAATATAAAATATTATTTTCTTTTGAAACAGTTTTAACATTTTCTTTATATTTATATTGTTTAAGTAAAAAAAATCCAAGAAAAAGACCAACTAAAATACAAGAAATTGTAGATAAAAATTTTTTCATATTATCACCTACAATAACTATAGTACTTTAATTGGTCGAAATATGTCGAAACTAATACGATCTTGCAAAATAAACTATTGATTTAGCTTTGGCTCCACAATGAACACAAGTTTTATTTTTAACTTCTTCATCCGATAAACATCTAGTTGTTATACCAGTTTCGTTCTTAATATTCTCTTCACATTCAGTATTACCACACCATGGTGCTTTTACAAATCCACCTTTTTCATCTAAAATAGAACACATTTCTTTAAAACTTTCAGTATAACTAATATTATTTTTTAAATTGTTATAAGCATTCTCATACATTTTAGAATGTATTGTTTTAAATAAGTCAGTAATATATGAAGATATATCACCTGATAAATCAAAATCAATTTTTTCACCGTTATAACGAGTTGCTATAACACATTTACCTTGTTCCAAATCTCTTGGACCAACTTCAATTCTAACAGGTATTCCTCTCATCTCAGATTCACTAAATTTCCATCCTGCAGATTTATCAGAATCATCTATTTTTACTCTTATATCATTATTTTTTAATGATAAAGCAATATCATTACATTTATTTAAAACTTCTTCAGTATTCTTAATTGGCACAATAACAACTTGTGTTGGCGCTACAAAAGGAGGTAAAACCAAGCCATTGTCATCACCATGTACCATAATAAGCGCTCCAAGTAATCTAGTAGAAACACCCCATGATGTTTGATAAACATATTTTTCTTGATTATCTTTATCCAAAAACTTCATATTAAAAGCTTTAGCAAATCCTTGACCAAAGTAATGAGATGTACCAGATTGTAAAACTTTACCATCATGCATTAATGCTTCCATAGTAAATGTCATTTCTGCACCTGCAAATTTTTCTTTTTCTGTTTTTCTTCCAGTAATCATAGGAATTGCAAGTAAATCAGAAGCCATATTTTTATAAATTGAAAGCATATTTAATGTTTCATCAATAGCTTCCTTTTCAGTTGCATGAATTGTATGACCTTCTTGCCATAAAAATTCAGATCCTCTCAAAAATGGACGAGTTGTTTTTTCCCACCTTACAACGCTACACCATTGATTATATTTTTTTGGTAAATCACGGTAAGAATTAACAATTTTGCTATAATGTTCACAAAAAAGAGTTTCACTTGTTGGTCTTACAATTAAGTGTTCATCTAATTCATCAAGTCCACCTCGTGTTACTACAGCACATTCTGGTGCAAAACCTTCAACATGATCCTTTTCTTTTTGTAATAAACTTTCAGGAATAAGCATAGGCATATATACATTTTCATGACCTGTTTTCTTAAATTCTTTATCAAGATAATTTTGAATCATTTCCCAAAGTGCATATCCATATGGTCTATATATTATAAAACCTTTCACACTTGAATAATCCATTAATTCTGCCTTTTTACATACATCTGTATACCATTTAGCAAAATCAACATCTCTTGAACAAATTGATTCATTTTTTTTCATTTCCATCTTTATTCCTCATTTCTTAAAAATATTATACCATAATTTTTATGAATATAAAGAAAAAGGTTATTAATAACCTTTATTTTTTCACAATTATTTTATTATTATTGTATTCTAATAATTTTTCATTTAAATTTTCAGAATAAAATCTATTCTTAGAATTTATTTTAAAATAATTAGGATAAAATTCAATATTGGGGTTCCCTCTATTTTCTAAATAACGTCTCATAAGCTCTTCATCATTTAACTTAGAACCAGGTAAATATTTCATAGCTAAAGAAAGTTTTAAATCAAATAACTTACAAAAAACTAATCCATATTCAACACTTTTTGTAGTATTCATTAATTCATATAATGATGCTTCATGTATTTTTTCTTTAAATTTAGGATTATCTTCATATTTTTGAAATAATTTTTTATTAATTTTTTGATGCATAAGATTTGTTAAACTACTTACATCATAAATATCTAATAATTGAAATACATTTCTATCTAAAAAATCACTTATTTTATCTTCTTTAACATTATATTTATTTAATTCTGTTTCAAATTGAATTTTAAACCAAGTAACAATTAATTTTGTTAAAGATTTAATATTCTCCACATCATTTATATTTGAATTATCTTTTAATAAAACATTATTAACAATATCATCATATTTTTCTTCTAAAGTAATTTGTTTTTTAGAAGAATTAAATAAATCAAATATTTTCATAAGATTCCCCCTAACCTAAATTAGTTATTAGCTTTTAATAAATCTAATGCTTTACGCATTTTTAAATCATATTCAACCATTTCAAGTCCACCAAATAATTTTAAGAATTCATCTTTATCCATTTGATACTTTTTAGCTAAATCTTCAGCTTCTTTTTTAACATCTTCATTTTTAACTTCAATTTTTTCACTTTTAACAATTTCTTCTAATAATAATCTTTCAAGAACTCTTTTTTCAGCCTCACCATGCATTTCAGCTTTTAATTGTTCTTCATTAGAATTTGTAAATTGATAAAATTGTTCTAAAGTAATTCCTTGCATTTTTAAATTTTCATCATATTGTCTTAACATTCTATCTAATTCTTCGTGAATCATTACATGAGGAATTTCTACTTCCATATTTTTAACTGCAGCATCTAATAAATCATCAATAAATTTATTTTCAAATTCGCTTTCTCTTCTTGTTTTAATATTTTCTTCTAATTGTTTTCTTAAAGCTTCTTCTGTTTCAATTCCTTCCATTCCTAAATCTTCAAAGAAATCTTTATCTAACTCTGGAATTTTAGTTGTTTTAATTTCATTTACTGTAACTTTAAATATAGCAGGTTGACCTTTCAATTCCTCAGCATGATAATTTTCTGGGAAAGTAACGTTAATTTCTTTTGTTTCTCCTTTTTTCATTCCAATTAATTGTTCTTCAAAACCAGGTATAAATGATCCTGAACCAATTTCTAATGAATAGTTTTCTCCTTTTCCACCTTCGAATGCTACTCCATCTTTAAAACCTTCAAAATCAATAACTGCTGTATCACCATTTTCAACAGTTCCTTCTTTAATTACACTTTCTGCATAACGTTTTTGCATAGCAAGAACAGCTTCATCTATATCTTTTTTAGATACTTTAACTTCTTCTTTTTTTACTCCAAGACCTTTATATTTTCCTAACTTAACTTCTGGTTTTAAAGTTAAAGTAAAATTAAATTCAATAGCATCATCACTTACAGATGTTACATTAACTTCTGGTTGGCAAACTATTTCTAAGTCTTTATTTTCATCCATAACTTTTGTATATGCTGCTTGGATACTTTCATCAGCTGCGTCCATCCATAAATTACCTTGACCATATTTTTTAATTATCATATCACGAGGTGCTTTTCCAGGACGGAAACCATCAACTTTAACCTTTGATGAAATCTTTTTATATGCTTTATCTATAGCATCTTTCCATTCTTTTCCTTCAACTTTTATTTTAATTTCTTTCATGTTTTTCTCTTTACTCATTTAATTCATTCCTTTCAAATCATATGATATATAGTATACAACAAAATAATACATTTTTCAAGTTCAATAGAAAAAAAGTACATAGTACTTTTTATGAAATTGAAATAATTTCTACTTGATATTTTCCACTAGGACTATCAACTTCTACAACAGAACCTACACTTGATCCTATAATTGCTTTTGCTATTGGAGATTCATTAGAAATTTTATTTTGAAATGGGTCAGCTTCTTGACTTCCAACTATTGAATATTCTTCTACTTCACCATCATCAACATATTTAATTTTTACATTTGAACCAATTGAAGCAACATCACTTTTTTCACCAGTTATTACAACCACATTTTCAAGCATTGCTTCAATCTCTTTTATTCTACCTTCAACTTCAGCTTGAGCAGCACGTGCAGCATCATATTCAGAATTTTCAGATAAATCACCTAATGCTCTTGCTTCCTTTAATGAATTAATTACTTCTGGTCTTTTTTCTGTTCTTAAATATTCAAGTTCTTTTTTTAAATCATCTAAGCCAGATTGTGTTAAATATATTTCTTTAGCCTTATCAGCCATAATTATCAACTCTTTTCTTATCAACGCCTAAAATATTACTATAAATTATAATTTTTGTCAAGTTAAATATGAATTCTGATTATATCGCCACTTTTTATGTCTTTATCTATTACCATACTAATAACCTGTCTTGGATGCCTTACTACATCAATTATATTATTATTTTCATCAAATATGTCATCAATTTTTATTGTATAAGTATCATGTTTAGGTCCGAATATATCTACAATATCACCTTTTTTAAAATAATTTCTTTGTTCTATTACTGCAACTTTTGTTTTATCATTGTATTCAAGTACAACCCCTAAAAAGTCTTGATTAGATTCTTCAAATCTTCCGTTATAATAACCACAAGTATAATCATTTACGCCATTAAAAAATTGAACAATACTATCTCTATTAGCGCATCTTCTTACAATTTTTATTTTTTCCTCTATATTTTTAATACATTCATTTTCATAATACTCATCAATTGCTTTTCTATAAATATTTACAATTGTCGCTACATAATATATAGATCTCATTCTACCTTCTATTTTCAAAGAAGAAATACCACATTTTATCATATCTGGAAGTACAGTTAACATAGATAAATCCTTAGAGCAAAATGTAAAATTATTTTCACCTTTAATTAAATTTAAATCTTTATCCCTTAAATCAAAATCCCATCTACATATTTGACTGCATCCGCCTCTATTTGCATCTCTATTTGTCAAATAATTAGATAAAACACATCTTCCAGATAATCCAGCACACATAGCTCCATGAACAAAGCATTCAATCTCTATATCAACATTTTTTCTTATTTCTAATATATCTTCTTTTGAAACTTCTCTTCCTAAAACAATTCTACTAACTCCTTTTTTTTTCCAAAAACGACAAGCTTCCATATTTAATGTTGATTGCTGAGTTGATAAATGTATTTCAAGATTTGTATTTTTTTTAGCAATAGAAATTACTGCAGGATCACTAACTATAATAGCATCAACGCCACATTTTTCTAATTGTTTTAATGATTCTTCTACTAAATTAGCTTCCTTATTATGTAATACTATATTTACAGTAACATATACCTTTTTATTTCTTTCATGAGCATATGTACATCCCTCTTTTATTTCCTCATAAGTAAAATTTTTAGCATTTGCTCTAAGTCCTAAAATAGGTCCTCCTAAATATACAGCATCAGCTCCATAATCAATAGCTACTTTTAATCTTTCTAAATCTCCAGCAGGAGCTAATAATTCAATTTTTTGCATTCCTAATCACCTTATAAATACTTTCTTTATGTAAAAAATATGTATCATTATATATTGAATCAAACTTTTCTCTATTAAAATAATGTTTAACAATTTCTATAAATTCTAAATCATCTATTAAAAAACAATTCAACACTGAATAATCTACAATTTTATCTATTTTATCAAAATCTTTAATACTATTTATAGGAGAAGCACTATATACAACTGTACCATCTTTATTTTCTTTTAAAGGATATTTATCCCCTTCTTTTTCCATATAATAAATATCAGAATTATTATTCAACTTAAAATACTCTTTGTAATTATTTACAAGTCTTCTTTTAGATGTAAAAAGAGGAATATAACCAAATACTTGAAGCATTAATTTTGAATCAGTATTTTTTCTTATTTCTTCCAATTCATCTAGTGTTATTTCATTAGACATATATGTATATTTAACACCTAAATCATACCAATAATTAATAGTATAATAATTAGTTGTAAAATGTTCTTGACTCCATACCAAATCAGTTTTTAAATTCAATTTTTCTTTTAATTCAACTAAACTTATATCATAATATAAAATACCTTTTATATTTAATTTATCTATGCTTTTTAAAATTTCTTCAAGTAAATTAATATCAGAATTAAACATATTCTTATTTAAGCATATAAACAATTCCTTTTTACTTTCTTTTAATATATTATTAATCATATATACTTCATCTAAACTAAAATAAAAAGGCATATTTATGCTTAATTTATCTATTCCTATAATATAAGCATCAGAATACTTTAATGTTTTATTTATCATTTCTATACTATTGGGTATAATACATATTTTAGACATAAAAATCACCAGATATATTATAACAAAAAAGAATAAATTTAACAATTTATTCTATAACTTATTCCAATTCCATCACCAATACTATAAAAATCAGTTTTAAATTCTTTATTTGTATTTAAAAATTCAATATAATTATTAAGTTTTCTTACTATTCCCCTTACATTTCTGCTTTCTATTTGATTTAAATCCTTATGAACTAGTCCATGAAAATCTAAATTATCAGACACAATTACACCATTATTTGAAAGATTATTTTTAAATTTTTCAAAGAATTTTATATATTGACTCTTAGCTGCATCAATAAAAATCAAATCAAATTTATCAGATAAATCAACATTAAAAGCATCATCAAATATAACATTAATTCTTTTTTCTAAATTAAATTCTTTTATATTTTTTATTGCTTCTTTATACCTAGATTCATCTCTTTCAACAGTAACAACGCTTATATCATCATGAACTAAACACATTCTAATTGCTGAATATCCAATCGCACAACCTATTTCAAGAATTTTCTTTACATTATGCTCTTTTATATAATTAGTTAAAAACTCTATCCCATCTTTTTGCATTATTGGAATATTATTTTCCTTAGCATAATTTTCTATATCTAATAAGTGTACCATAAACCATTTTCCTTTAAAGACGCAACTGTATTTGTATGTTCTTTATAACTTTTTGTAAAATAGGTTTTACCAGTTTTATCAGCAACAAAATAGAAATAATCATTATCCTCTGGCTCTATAACTGCTTTAATTGATTCAATTCCAGGATTACCAACAGGACCAACAGGAAGTTTACCACTCATAGAACTAGATCTTGTATTATATGCATTTTTTTCTTCTATTTCTTTTTTATATAAATCTCTTTCATTCATATCAACTTTAATTCCATAATATGTTGTAACGTCACTACCTAATGACCAATTATTATCAAGTCTATTATAAAATACTCTAGCAACACCAGCTCTATCATTAGAATTAGAAGCCTCAAGTTCTACAATAGACGCTAAAGTAAGCAATTCATGAAATGAATAATCACTATTTTCTATTTCTTTTTTATATGGTTTTAATTTAACTTCTAAATTATCTAACATAATTTTAAATATATCTTTTACATTCATATTTTTCTTTAACTGATATGTATCAGGAAATAAATATCCTTCAAGAGAATAATAAATATCACTATTTTTTACCTCATCAGTTATAAACCAATAATTATTTATAAGTTCATCTAAATATGATTCATCCTTTAATAAATCAAATACATCATTTAAAGAATTATCTGTATTATCAGCTATTATTGAAGCAACCTTTCGCATATTGATTCCTTCTTTAAAAGTAACAGATACACTACCATAATTATAATCAGGATCCCCACTTAATACACCAACAATTTCTTTAACACTCATAGTTTTATTCAAACTATATACTCCTTTTTTTAAACCTGTAGGTTTATTTAATTTCAGATATATTTTATAAAATAATTCAGATCTTATTAAATTTTCTTTATATAATTCATCCGATATACTATAAAACGTACTATTCTCATTTACTTCAAAAATAATATTTGTATTATCCTTTCCAACATGAGAAATTCCTCTTAAGTAAATTAGAAATAAAGATATAACACATATAACAATAATAATTAAAGCAAACAATAATATTTTTTTTAAACTAACTTTTCTTTTCACAACTTTCAAAAAACGAGTTCTACTCGTTTTTTCCCTCCTCTATTTCATTTTTTATTGTATTAGCTTCTTCAATAATTCTATTTAATACATTATTAACTAAATTCCATTCTTCTTCTGTTTCAATATCACTTAAATTTTCTAAATTATCAGGATCATAAATTGAAGCATAAACCTTAATATTACCTTTTTCATCTAAAGTATTATCTGTATAAGCAATATAACTTTTACCAGTTACATCACTATCAAAAGTAAACAAAACATCATACTCCACTGGTTCCCCATTTGCTCCTGGTGCTATTACAGTCATTTTTTCTTCTTTCATAAACGTCTTCCTTTCTCCTTATCTAAATATGTTTGAAGTATTATATTTGCTGCAAGTCCATCTATCTTTTTCTTTCTTTTCTTTCTTGAAACATCAGCCTGTATCATATAATTAGTTGCTTCTACAGTCGAAAGTCTTTCATCTTGTAATATTACTTCAATATTTAATTTTTCTTGCAATTCTTTTTGAAATTCTATTGCAATTTCACCTTTTGGTCCAATTGTATTATTCATATTCTTAGGAAATCCTAATATAATTTTAGTTACATCATTTTCTTTTACTATCTCTCTTAATTCAGATATAGAATCATTATACATTCCTTCAGCATATCTAATTGTCTTATACAAATTAGATATAGTTAAGGTTGTATCACTAAGTGACACACCTAGCGTTCTCATACCTAAATCAAGTCCCATATAACGAGCTATTTTTCTACCTCTTTTAATAAAACTTCTAAAATTTTACTTCTATCAAATGCAGCTATTTTTCCTCTAGCATTTTTATAACTTGTTATATATCCAGGATCACCACTCATAAGATATCCAACTACCTGGTTAACAGGATTATACCCTTTCTCTTCCAATATATGCATAACACTTTTAATTTCATTCAATATATATGCACTTTGAAAATCATCAACTTTATATATTTTGGTTTCTCCCATATAACCACCACCTATCATAATACAACTATATTTTAGCATTTTTATAAATTATTTACAACTAGTTTATAATAAAATTACTTATTGCCTCTGAAACATCGTAAAGTGTATCTTTTATAAAATAAAGCTTGTTTAAAATTTTATTTTGTCTACTAAAAGTAGAATTAATATTTACTATAAAACCATCTTCATACTCAAAAAAATTACAACTACATTTGTATCTTTTATATCTTTTAATAATTATTTCATAATCATAATCTTTATTAGAAGAAAAAACAATAATATTTTTATTAGCTATATAAGAAGAATCCCTTATTAGAGTTTTCTTATATTTATCAAATTCATCAAGATTAATAACAATTGTATCAACACCATTTTTTTTATAAATTTTTCTTATCTTTTTTATATTAAATTTTTTTATCTTTCCATTTTTAGTTGAATTACCTGATTTAATAAAAGAATATTCACTAATTAAATCGCAAGATACAATCTTTTTATTTTTATTTATAAATGAAAGTGTACTATCATATATTTTTCCAAAAACACTTAAACTACCATAAATATCTTTTAAATTATTCTTAATACCATTTTCTAATTTCAATTATATCACCTACTTAATTATATCATTAACTATATAACTTGTAATTAAAAGTCCAGCTGTTGCTGGTACAAAAGAATTCGAACCAATCACATTTGTATCTTGCTTTCTTGGTACCTCAGTACTGCAAACAACTGGTATTTTTTTATTTATTTTAGCGTCTCTTACCATTTTTCTTAATCTTTTAGCCAAAGGATCATATTCAGTTTTCATTAAATCAGTTATATTCAAAAGACTTGGATCCAACCTTTTACCCGTACCCATACAACTAATAAAGCAAATATTATTGTCTAAGCAATATTTTATTATTTCAAATTTAGTTAATATACTATCACACGAATCAATAACATAATCATATCCATTTAAAATATCAATATTACTTTCATCTAAAAAGCAATCTATTTTTTTAACTTTGCAATTGAAGTTAATAGATTTAATTCTCTCCTCAATTGCATCAACCTTTTTCATACCTATAGTTGAGTCTAATGCAATAATTTGCCTATTTTTATTTGTTACATCTATTTTATCATAATCAATTATGGTTATATTTTCTACACCACTTCTAACTAAACTTTCAACAACGTATCCTCCAACTCCACCGATTCCAATAACAGCGATATTCTTAGATTTTATTTTATTTACATTTTCTTTTCCAACAAGTATTTCTAGTCTTTCTAACATAATCATCATCTCAAGTACATTATATCATATTATTTACTTATTACAAAGCTTATGATATAGTTATTTCGGAGGAATATTTATGATTAATAAAAGAGAAGAATATTTAAATTGGGATAGTTTTTTTATGTCTTTAGCATTTATATCATCACAAAGAAGTAAAGACCCAAATACACAAGTTGGGTGCGCAATAGCAGATAATAATAATATTGTCTTATCACTTGGATATAATGGATTACCACGTGGTTGCAGTGATGATGAATATCCATGGAATAGAGATGGAGAAAATGAATTAGATAAAAAATATTACTATATAGTTCATTCAGAAGAAAATGCAATATTGAATGCTAAAGGTAAAGAACTATCAGGTGCAAAAATATATGTTATGTACTTTCCTTGCAACGAATGTACAAAAAGCATAATACAATCAGGAATAAAAGAAATAATTTATTATTACCCATATGATTATGGTAATCATAAACCAGAAATGCAAGCATCACAAAAAATGTTAGATTCAGCAGGAGTTAAATATTCAAAGTATAAAAAGAATGGAGAGTTTTTAACATTAGAATATCAAAATGGTAATATTAAAAAAATTGAATTATAAAAGACTACAAATGTAGTCTTATTTTTGTATCATATTTAATAAATTAATTTTAAAAATATCTTTATCAGAGTGTTCTTTTGAAACCATAACACCCTTATATGTTTCAAGTTCTGATTGATGTCCTTCCGTCAAAATGTCTTCTGGAGTAATAGTATTTAACATTACAAGATTTTCAGATTTATAGATAGTATAATGAAGAGTTATATAGCCATGTACTTTAGCAAATAAAGAATCAGTTGGTAATCTCAATTCATAATTTTCAGTATTTTTTTCTTTATTTTGAGATTTCAATTCTCCTAAAAATACACCTTCCTTAATTTTAGGATAATATTCAAAATACAACTTTTTATATGCTAACATATTATATTTTTTTAAAGATCTTTCAAGCTTATGAAATTCATTCTCATTAACATAATCAACAACAAAATTTTCTTTCATAAATACCATCCTCCTATTCTCTATATTTATATTAACATATTAAATTTTATTTATCAATAAATAACAAAAAAAGAGTCAAAATTAGACTCTTTATTTACAATTTTATCTTACTTTTCCGGAACTAATAACTACATCCTCACCCATATCAATAGGTCCACCTTCTATTGGTTCAAAATCATCACCATATTGTGAATAATCAAAATCATAAGATGGAATAGTTGAAGATACAGTGGTTTCAGTTTCATAATCTTTTACAGACTCAACTTTTTTCTGTTCAGTTATAGTTTCAGATTCTTTTTTTGGAGTAGTTGTTTCATATTCAACTTTAGTTTCAGGAGTTGTAGTTCTATTCTTATTACCTAACTTATAATTTTCTTCATAAGAATCCCTATAACCAGCTTTATACCCTTCAGTACCAGATACATTTGCATTATATGCATTATTATAATATCCATCAATATATCCATTAGTAGCTCCAGCATAACTACCTTTAGTATAATCTTCTGAATATTTCTTAGCCGCATCATCTACACTTGAAGAATCACCCTTAGAAATATCTTTTCCATTGTTATCGGTAAATGTGTTATTTTTACTTAATTCATTATTAGTTTTATTTTCAACATTTTGTTTATAGTCATTAATATTAGTTGCACCATTATTTTTAATTGTTGAATCAGGTACAACATATGAATTACCATTGCTATCTGTAACGAAGTGATCATTTTTATCAACAGTATTTAAATTGCTTTTTGAACTAATATATTGACTTAATTCAGTTCTTAAAGAATTAACCATTGAATCATATGAAGCTTCTACATCTATTTGGCTTTCATTTTCTTTAATTTGATCATATATTCTTGAAACTATTTTTCCATATCCATATTCTGAATCTATTACAGTTCCATTAACTACCATTTTTTCAGCTGAATCAAAAGAAGCACTTAAATTTCTAATTGTATCATTGAATTGATCAGCTCTAACATCTATACCCAAAGAACTGCTAACTTCATTAACAAACTTATCAGAATTATCATAATCAAATTCTTCAATATATACAGGTTTATCACAAGGAAGTGAATTTATAAATTTAGATACATCTGTACCAACAAATTGACTTATATTAGTTGCTGATTTAACTAATTCATCGCCATATAAAGTAGCTGTATGCATAACATATAAATCAGTTGACTCATAAGACTCACTACTGTCAATAGCTATTTTTTGATAATCAGTTAAAAAGCTTTGTAAATCAGTAACTAAAGATTGTCTTTCCTCAACAGTTTTAGCATTTTTTATACCTAACAACTTATCAGTATAATTATTTAAAAATTTAGCAGTTGCATCATTTACACCCATTAATTTCCAATCAATATTTTTATTAGATACCATAACAGTTTTGAATACTGTTGGAATTAAATTTTGCATTTCAATTGCAGCATTTTTAGCATTAATATTTCCAGATGTTAATAATTGAGAAATTTCTTTATAAGGGCTTAATTTATCTATAGATAAAGCTATTCTTCCTTCTACAATTTTTTTAGTAAAAGTTTCTTTATCATCTATTTTATAACCTCTTTCAACTAAAGCATTTACTAATTCTTTAGCGTTATTTTCCAATGATTTTAATTCTTCAGTATCAAATTTAGTAGAATCATTTTCAAAATCATTTTTAGTTTCATCTTCAGTAGTGGTTTCAGCAACTATATTACTATTCTTGTTTCCATTTTTTCCGCATGATACTGCTATAGCAGCAAGTGTTCCTGCAGCTAAAACTGTTCCTGCAACTCCTGTAAGTATAGCTAATTTTTTAACTTTTTTAGTATCATTTACATATTTTTTTAATTCTTCTATATGTTTTTCTTGATTTTTAATCTGAACACTTGATAATTTACCAGCATCCTTTGCATTATTAACCATTGTTTCAAATTCAGATATTTCTTCAGCTGTTAACGGTTCACTATATGCTTTTTTAATTAATTTTTTATATTCTTTGTTTAAATTAATTCCATTACCTTGCATAAGAAGTCATCCCCTTTTCTATTTCCATAAAATTATTAATTACTTGTAGTAGTTGTAGATACTTGAATTGTTTTTGTATTTCCAGTTAATACATATCCTTGATTTAATAATGTTTCATCTTTATTTGATTTACTCCATTTAATATCAATTGTTGCTTTATTTGTAAGTTCACGATATCTCCATTCATCTCTTTCAGGATATTCATAAACAGGTTCTTTAGTTACTTTTTTCTCATATCCAGTTATAACTGTTTTTTTAGCAGTAACAGCTGTTTTAGCAGTTTTTGTAGATACACATTTATATTCTGCTACATTAACAGGTGTTCTTGTATAAACTTTATATAAGAATACAGTACCTGATGAGCAATCATCTTCACAATACCAATTGTAGTCTCCTACTTTTTCATAATGAGTTGTTGCAGTTTCTATTGGAGCAGACTCAAATTTAGCAGTATATTGATATTTCCAATCAGTATATTTTACTTCACCTGTTGCTACAAAATCATATTTTTCACAATAAGTTTTTGTTACTTGACCAACAATAGCATCTACAGTACCATAAATTGGTTTAGAATAATCATCTGAAGTAATTTTTTTGTATCCTACTAAAACTTTAGATTGGATTCTTCTCCATTCGATTTCTCTATTATCTTTTGATTCTGGTTTAGTTTGTGACCAATCAGACCAATTTGAATAAGATTCAGCAGTTGTTTTTTTATATTCATACCAAGTCTCATATGTTGGTTTTGGATTTGGCATAATTGGATTAACTATAATTGTTGTTGTATTAGTTGTTGTATTAGTCGTTGTATTAGTTGTTGTATTGTTATTTATTGTTGTATTATTATTTATTATTGTTTGTGATGGTTGCACTGGAGCTGGTTCAGGATTACTTGGTGTTGGTGTATAAATTACTGGTGTTTTTACATCTGATTTATTCTTTTCACAAATAGTTGTAGAACAGTAATCATAGCATCCCATATAAACAAGTAAATAATTTTCCTGTTTTCCACATTTTAAGTTAACTTTCATAACGTATTCATCTTTATATTTTGTAATTTCAACATATGAAGCTTCTTCATCACATGTATCACCATTTTTATCAGTAAATGGTAAAACAATCTTAGCATTAAGCATTTCTTTTAAAGTCATTTTAACTTTATCACCAACATTTTTAGGCAATCTAGAAGTTGTGAAATAACTTTTTGCTCCATCTTTCATTGCTATTACATTTTCGTTAAATATACGATCATATAGCACTGAAAAATCAGTTTGAGTTGATTCAATCTTGTTTTCTACTTTCTTTAAATCACTCTTTAATGGAAATAGCCAAATCATTATGAAAATGAATAAGGCTACAAATAAGAATTGTAAAATTACATTCTTAAATGAAAAACTATTTTTATTTTCTGCAGTATACATAAATACTCCCCCTTTAAATTTTATGACGCCTATATTAGCACTAAAGTGCAAATAAGTCAAGTTCTTTCGCTGTAATCCCATTATTTTAGCGTTTTTCATTATAAAATAAGGGATTTCTCCAGTTGTTGGGACATATAATAACACTATTTATTTTATTTGTCAAGTTTTATACGAACAATCGTACTGCCTGTATTATTATATATCAATTTAAAATCTACAACATATTTATTCTTTAAAAGTGTATCTTTAGTTGTATTTCTGAGTACTCCACTACCATTACCATGTATTATAACAAAATATTCATTCTTTTGCTTTAAATTATCATTCACAAAATCATTTATAATTACTCTAGCACTGTCTCTATCCAAGCCATGTAAATCAATTGATGGAAGACTATTATAGAATAACTCACTAAACTCTATCATATATACACTCTTTCCTATTATTAATTATAACCCAATTATTTAATATAAGCAATTAATTCAAAGCTTTTTTGCATTTTATTTACAAAAAAAAGTAAAATTAATTAATTTTACTTAAGTTCTTCAAAAAATTTTTGGTTTTAAGATATAACCCTGTATATCTATCATAATAATCATCAAGAAAATCATTAATTTCTTTTTCTACATTACTACTTATATTTAATGTAGATATTTGAGATATATTAACATAATAAAACATTCTAATAAGCTTTATAGCCTTATCACTAACAATTTTTTCAGTACTTAAACAATTATTACAAATATATCCACCTTTTTCAGATGAAATAGTTGCGATAGCAGTTTTAGAACCACATATAGCACAACTATTTATAATTGGCATTACTCCAAGATAATCTAAATATTTTAACTCTAATATATTAGTTATTATAGCCTCATTAAATCCTTCATCAATTTTCTTTAAAGAATCTATTAACAAAGTATAAATATTTTCATTGTTATTATGTTTCATAACCTGATGTGAAAGTTCACATAAATATGATGCATAACTTATTTTAGAAATATCTTTTTTTATATTTTTAAAACTATCTATAACATCAACACCAATTAATGTAGATAATTTATTCTCTTTATAACTTAAATTGAATATTCCACAAGTCAATTTAGTTGTTGAATTTCTGTATTCACTTTTTAAACTTCTAGCACCTTTAGCCATTATTCCTAAAACACCATAATCTTTAGTTAGAATATTTATTATTTTACTCGTTTCACCATGAGCTTTCTCACTTATTACAATTCCCTCTATTTTCTTTAGCATACTTCTTCAAATCTATATTTTTGAGTTATATTAGGATACTTATTTTTATCAACATATGAGTTAAATTCATCATAATTTCTAACCCATATTTTATTATCATCATATAAAGCTTGATATATAACCATTTTTTCTAAATTATCAGCACTATAACCAATATTTAAAACTTTATACATCTTTCCTTTAAAATGTTTATATACTTGTCCTACTATAACTTCTCTCATACTATCCTTCTTTTCTTTTTTCTTCTTTATACTTTAAATAATATTCTATCTTTCCAGTATTTTGAAATAATTCCCATAAAATTTCTTTTTTCATATTATCACCTATTTTATTTTGGTACTAATATAAAAAATTATTCATCAAAATCATTAAAACCAAAATCTCTTAAATATTTTTCTCTATCTCTCCAATTTTCAATTACTTTAACATATAATTCTAAATATACTTTCTTACCTAATAGTTCTTCTATTTCAGGGCGTGCTTTTATACCTATATTTTTAATCATATTGCCACCCTTACCAATTATTATCTTTTTAAGAGATTCTCTATCTACAATAATAGCAACATTTATATAACTACTATCCTTTTTATTTTTTATACCCTCTATAACACAAGTAAGTGAGTGTGGTACTTCCTCTTTTGTCATATTAAAAATCTTTTCACGTACAATTTCTGATACTAAAAATGAAATAGGTTTATTAGTAATATATGAATCATCATAATACTTTATATCATCAGTCAAATACTTCTTTATTGTTTTAATTAACTCTTTTATATTATTCTTTTTTAAAGCAGATACAGGTACAATATCATTAAATTCATATATTTTTTGATACTCTAATATCTTTTTAAATAATTCTTCTTTAGAAAATTTATCTATTTTATTTAAAACTAAAATTATAGGTTTATTATTATTTTTGATTTTATCTAAAACAAACATATCACCTCTACCAAATTCTTCACTTGCATCAATCATAAATAAAATAACATCAACATCATAACTACTAGTATATGCTTGCTTATTTAAATAATCTCCAAGTTTATGATTTGGTTTATGTATACCAGGTGTATCTACAAATATTATTTGTGTATCAATTTCATTATATATACCATGAATCACATTTCTTGTTGTTTGAGGTTTATTACTTGTAATTGCTACCTTCTTACCAATTATTGCATTAATTAAAGTTGATTTACCAGCATTTGGTCTTCCAACTACTCCTACAAATCCACTTTTCATTTTAAATCCTCACTATCAAATGGAAAAGGGCATAACTCAGATACTGTATAATTTTTTTCTTCTCCATTTTTATTAACACAAATTACCTTACTATCCTTATCAAAAAATTCTAAAATTACCTGTCTACATGCAAAACAAGGAGTACCAAATTCACCATTTTCAAGCATTACATATATTCTATCAAAATCACCCTTTTTATATCCATGAGCAATAGCAGAACCTATAGCATGTCTTTCAGCACATATACTAGTACCATTTGCGTTTTCAACATTTACTCCAATAAACTCACTACCGTCTTTCATAACAACTATAGAACCAACTTTAAAATTATAATAAGGACTATAAGCGTTTTTTAAAACTTTTTCTAACTTCTCTTTCATAAATTACCTCTCAATTCCTAAATCATTTAATATCTTATCTTGTTTTCCAAACATTACCTCTTCATCTTTTTTACTTTTCATATGATCATACCCAAGTAAATGAAGTACACCATGTACAGTTAAAAAACATAATTCTCTTTTTAAACTATGACCATATTCATTTGCTTGTTCTCTTGCCTTATCAATTGATATATATATATCACCAAGTATTCTATGATCTAACTTAATATCAGGTTCATCTTCAAGCGCAAAAGATATAACATCAGTTGGTCTATCAACACCTCTATATTCCTTATTTATTTTATGAATATATTCATTATCCACTATAATTACATCTAATTCAGCATCTATTGCATTTTCACATTTTAATGTATATTTAATTACCTCATCTAAATATTTTAATTCTTCTATTTTTTCATCTGTTAAATTATTTATTTCAAACATAAATACCTCTATTCTACTATTTCTAATACTTCAGTTATATCCTTGTATACAGAAACAAAAAAATCTACCTTTATTTTACTATTATTTTCAGAAACTTTCAATTTTTTTATATCAATTATATATTCTTTTTCATTTAAATCTTTTTCTATTTCTTCTTTAGCTTTTAATTCAGCTTTTTTGATAGCTTCTTCTTTTGTATTATTTTCTTCTATTATATTTGTTTTTTTTTGATTCTCTAAAACTAATTTTATTGGAAATACATTATTAGTTAATTGTTTATTTATAGTTATTTTCTTAGTTTTATACTTTTTAAAATTAAAAAGTTCTATTTTTTTATTAAAGAAATAAAAAGCAAGTACTTTTTTGTTTTCATCAGTTATCTTTTCAATTTTATAATGATAAGGATACTCAATAGAAACATTATACCATACCTCACCATAAATTTTTCCTATTGCTTTTACACTTCTTTTTACCTCTCCATTTAAAGTTATATTATGACTAATTACAACATCACCCTTATGAACATAATCATTCTTATTTCTTATAACTTCACCCTTATCAGCTTCTACATTTAATAAAAGAGCATCTCTTGACGCCACTATATCTTGCATCTTATTATCATCAATTATATTTTTATTTATTCTTTCTTCAAGTCTTACAATATATTTTGTACCTTTTTCTTCTATTTCTATCCATTCAATATTATCTTTATATTTAGTTAAGATTGTATCTTTGATTTTATTTAATTCATTATAATTTTTTTTAAATGAATATTTTTTTATCCCATTTTTACTTAATTCATTTTCAACTATATTTCTTAACTCTTTATTATTATGTACTATTTCTATATTAAAAATTAAAGAAGTTAAAATTCTAAGTATAATAAATCCAATAATAATAGATATAATTATATATTTGTTTTCCTTAAATATTTTATTTACTTTTTTTCCACCCTTATAATCTACAACATCTATTTCATAAATTGTTTTTATTTCATATAACTTATCAAGTTCTATATATGGAATTAAAACAATTATACTCTTTCTATTTATACGAGTTAAATTATAAATAGTAAAATCATTTCTTATTAATCTATTTATAAAACGATCTATATTCTTTCCAGTTATTCTTACCCTTACCTTACTATTAATATAAATCACCTTATTTCTATACTATTCAATTTCCCATTAATCATTATTTCATTATTTAAAAGCTTTGACACTGATAGATTAATACCATTTATAGTTATATACCCATTATTATGACTAATAATAATTTTATTTGAATCAAAATGAGTGATACTTTTATAATTAATAACATCTAGTTTATTATCAATAAATCTAAATTCAAACTTTTCTTCCATTACGTAACTTCTAATTTCATCTATTATTTTCAAAAAGCATCACCAATAAATTTTATTAAAAAATAATAATAAATATGAAAAAAAGCAATAAAAATTGCTTTATACTTCACCTATTACAATTAATATCATTGGTTTACATTCAGTTTCTTTATATAAATAACGTCCAAGTTTATCTCTAATACCAGTTTTAATTTTATTAAAATCAACATAATTATTATTTATATTTTCATTAATTACAGAAAGAGCAATTTTTTCAGCCTCTTTAATTATATCTATATTATCTTTTACATAAATAAAACCACGAGTTAATATTTCTGGACCAGATAATATCTTTTTACTTGTTCTATCTATAGTAGTACTTACAAGAACAATACCATTTTCACTTAAAAGTTCTCTATCTTTAACTACTAATTCACTAATGTCACCAACAGTTTTTCCATCAATTAAAATTTCATCTACTTTTATAGTTTCATCATTTTCAACTAATTTACCATTTAAAAAAGTAACTACTTGTCCATTTAACTTAACTAAAATGTTTTTATCCTTAATACCTACTTTTTTAGCAGCATTAGCATTTTCAACTAAATGTCTATATTCACCAATAACCGGAAAATAATATTTTGGATTCATAAGATTAATCATCATCATTAAATCTTCACTTGAAGCATGATATCCTAAATATTTTTTATCTGATATAATATTTAAACTACAACCAAATTTAGCAATATCATCATAAGTTTTAGTAGCTGATTTTTCCATACCATCATAAACAGGTTGTGCGAAAACTACTATATCTTCTTGTCTTAATTTAATAAATTTATCATAACCCTTAATTATCCTATTTATATTAGAAAAAGGTCTTTCTCTTTCATCAGATACAATTACAATAACACCATCATCATTTATATGAGAAAGTGATTTCAAATATTTTGGATTAAATTTCATATATCCAAGTTCAATAGCTTTATTAACGATTTTTTCTAATCTTTTACCAAGAATTACAACACTTCTCTTATAATTAGTTGCCTCATCTAATAATTCTTGAATTCTATAAAATTGTGTCTGAGAACAATTAAATATAATTCTACCGTCATTTTGATTTAATAACTCACTTATAAACTTATTTATTCTGTTTTTAGGTGATGTATATCCTGATTTTTCAGCATATAATGACTCACTTAATAAACATAATACTCCTTGTTTACCAACATACGCAAGTTTACCAATATCAGTTTTATAACTATCTTGCATCTTTTGATCAAATATAAAGTTTCCTGTATAAACGATTGCTCCATCAGGTGTATTTATTACATAAGCAACACTTCCTGGAACAGAATGCGTAACAGAAATTGGAAATATGCTAATATGTCCAAAATTAATACTTTTGTGAGGAGTAATAACATTTAAATTATTACATTTAATATTATCTTCCTCTAATTCACTTTTTAATATTTCAATAGTAAATTCAGTACCATATATAGGAATATTTGGTAATGCTGATACTATATCAGATACAGCACCAATTTGGTCATCATGTCCATGAGTTAAAAATATACCTTTTATTTTTTTCTCATTTTCTTTTATATAATCATAAGATGGAATTATATAATCAATACCAAGCATTTTATCATCTGGATACATTGAACCAGCATCAAGTATAAATATATTCTCATCCACATTTACAACATACATATTTTTTCCGGTTTCATTTAATCCGCCAAGTGCGAAAATTTTTATTTTTGACATATTTTTTCTCCTTTCTAATTAATTGCTTTAAACATTATATCAGATAAATTAAAATTAGTCTACTTAAAAAGAAGCTTAATCAAGCTTCCTTATGGTTTTAATGCATATTGAAACACAAATTTTCCTACACAAAATCCTGCATCAAATATAAATTTAAATATAATTGTAATTAAAGGTAAAGTAAAAGGAAGTGTAATAATTATACCTAAAATTATAACTATCTTTTTATACTTATATAATTTTTTTAACATAACGAATTAGTCATGAATCTTCTTATCGAAGAGCCTACACTTCTACCAAGTTCAAGTATAAGACTTCCAGCTCTTGAAATAGCATTTAAAAGTGATGCAGTAAATGCTCCTCCATTTATTTCTTTTAATTCTTCTTTTTTTAATTGCTTCATATTTTACCTCCTAATGACATGCTAACTTTCTAGTGTAACCATCTATTACACCTATAATAAATGTAACTCCAGCAATAACTGCTGTTGCAATAGCCCAATTAAAAGCCCCTCCATTTACTTTTTTCAAATCATCATTTTGTAATTGTTTCATATAACCAAATCCTTTCTTATTCTATTGTATAATTCTTTTAATAAAGTAGTATTTTCTTTAAATAATTTAAATTGAATATAAGTTTCATCTCTTACTTTTCTTCCTATTTTTATATTAACCTCTTTATATTCATTACTATTTTCATAAATAATATCTTGTCCATAATTAATATCTTCTATTTTTATTTTTTCATTATTATATATTAAATATTTTATATCATGAAAAACATTCTCATCACTCTTAACATAAGTCTTAATAACAATCAAATCACCTCTTTCTTCAACATATCCCTGATATGTCATATACTTAGGATATTTAAATAAAGATACAGTAAATAAAAGACAAATAGATAAAATTAAAATTATTATATAAATTAAAGTATTTTTAGGTACCTTACGGTTTATTATTATTTCATTCATATAAAATTCATCAAATAAATCTATTTCTGGTTTCATCTATTTTTATTTCTCCTTTTTCAATATTTATAAATCTATTAAATAAATCTATATTATTTTTTCTATGAGTTACATAAATAATAATTTTATCTTTATATTTATTAATAAGATTTTTAAGTATTTTTCTTTCTGTACTTATATCAGTTTGATTTAATCCCTCATCAATAATTAAAACATCAAAATAATTTACTAAACTTCTAGCTAAAATTATTCTTTGCCTTTCTCCCCCTGATAAATTAAAACCATTTTCTTCTATAAGCATATTAATACCTAAATTATTATTTTTATAAATACTATCTACTAGACATAATTTACAAATTTCTATTAAGTTATTATCTTTTATATTTCGTTCTAATTTAATATTATTAATTAAAGTATCAGTAAAAAGCATTTCATTTTGAGAAATATATACTATTTTAGAATCAATAGAACTTTTAGTAATAGAGTTTAAATTAATATCATTTATATAAATAGAATTATCTTTTGCTTGATAATATTTCTTTATTAATTTAAGCATAGTACTTTTGCCACTACCACTTTCTCCCATAATAACTATTTTTTCTCGTTCATCAATTCTTAAATTTATATCTTTTAATAAACTTAAATCATTATCATAAGAATAATTAGTACTTTTAAATTCTATAGACTTTATTTTAGCAACATTAACACCTTCATCTTTTATATCCATATGTAATTCTTGTACTCTTTTTATAGCGCTTTTTGCTTCTTTATAGCTTGATGATGTATTTATAATATTTTTAATTGGTTCAAGTAAATAAGAAAACAATGCATTAAAAGCTAACAATTCACCTACTGTTATTTTATTTTCATATAAAAGAATACATCCTATTAAAATCATAATAGCTACACCAAGTTGACTTATAAATTCTTTAAAAAAATATTCCAAATTATATATCGTATTAAACTTAAATAATTGTTTTATATGTAATACGTATTTTCTATTAAATTTTTTAGTTATTTTTTCTTTTAAGTTTAATCCTTTTATAGTCTCAAATGCAGAAATACTTTCAGTCATAAAAGAATTTATATCAGCTCTTTGTCTTTGAATCTTCTCAATATTTTTTTCATATAGTTTTAAAAATATTAAAGATGCTAAAACATATATAACTATAATCAAAATAGAAAATAAAAATAAAGGCTTACAGACAAAATAAAGAGTTAACGAAACTAATAAAGTTAAAACAATATCAACAAAAATTGTAACAAAAAATTGACCAATAAAATCTTTAATACTATTTAAATCATTAATTCTAGAGATTACTTCTCCTGTAGTTCTACTTTTAAAATAATTATACGGAAGTGACAAAACATCTTGAAAAACACTTTGAGTCAAGTTAAGATTTATCTTTTGGTTTAAATCTATAACAAGTTTATTTCTAAAATATTCAGTAAATACTTTATATAAATAAACAATAAAAAATAGGATAAATATCAATATTATACTAGTTTTTGATGATAAAGTTGCCTCATATATATTTTTAAAATAAAAACTAGTTACTATTGAAAGAGTTGTAATAAACAATGAAAATAAAATAATACATGTAAATAATTTCTTATATTTTTTTACTATACTAAAAGAAAATTCTAAAAAAGATTGAGTCTTATTTTGAATTGGCATATTTTTTAAGGGATGAAGTATTATAATTACATTATTAAATATCTTTTTAAAATCTTCTCTTTTTAAATTTTTTAAACCATTTGCTGGATCAGCAATCTTTATATAATTCTTAGAAACACCATAAATAACAACAAAATGATTATATTTTTTATCAAGTGTCACATGCGCTATACAAGGGAAAACTAATGAATCAATATTTTCCATATCAACCTTAAATCCTTTAGCATCAAATCCAATATCACTCGCTCCTCCTATTAAATGATAAGCATTTGTACCAGATTTAGTTGTATGTGTTATTTCTCTTAAGTATTCCATTGAAGCATATCCTTTATAGTATTTTATTATCATTGAAAGACAGGCTGCTCCACAATCTTTAAATCCTTCTTGTCTTGTAATTGGAAATTTCATACGTTTTCTCACCTCCTACTTAAAACATACAAGATGTATATTTAAAACTCCTGCAAAGAAATGAAAAAAAATAATTTTTTATTTTTATAAAAAAAATACCTAACTCTTTATTGAATTAGGTAATTTATATCTTTATGCTTCTATTACTTTTGTATTAGAAGCTATATCATGTAAACTTCTTTCATCTTTTCTAAATAACATAAATAATAAATCAGTTAATATTATTACATAACCTATATAAGTCATAACCATAGATGTAATATAAAATGCTTTATGTGGTAACATAAATAACATAATACAAGATAAAATTGTAATCCATGTACCATTTAAAATTATCATTCTAACTAAATAGTTATACCATTTTACATTTCCTTTATTAGGAGCTATTCTAATTTTCATTATTTTTTTGCCAAGAGATTGACCATTATTTGATGAAACAAATATAACAAAATATCCTACTAAACAAAATATTTCAATTATATTTGTAGATAAAGAATATTTTTGAAGTTTATAATAATATTCTGTTGACTCATTTATTAATTTATCTGTATCAATTTTACTTTCAGTTGCTACAATATCTTGATTAAATTGTTGGTATTCTTTATAAGTTTTGTTATATTCATTTATAGTTGGATTTAAAAAGCTAATTAAAGCTATCATAGATGTTATCAAACTCACAAATATAGAATCAATTATATAAGCAATTATTCTTTTTAATTTCATATTATCACCATTTTAATTATATCATACATTAAAAAAAAATAGGTATTTTTTATACCTATTTTATTGATTAATTTGTTTTGCTACTTCTTCAGCAAAATTTTCTTCTTTCTTTTCAATTCCTTCTCCAACTTCAAAACGAATCATATTAACAATTGTTCCTCCATTGTTTGAAACGAATTTTCCAACAGAAACATCAGAATCTTTAACAAATGGTTGTTCTTCTAAGCAAATTTCCTTATAGAACTTTTGAACTCTACCTTCAACCATTTTTTCAGCTATTTCAGCAGTTTTTCCTTCATTCATAGCCTGTTCTTTTAAAACTTCTCTTTCTCTTTCAACTACATCTGCTGGAACATTTTCTCTTCTTACATATTGAGGTCTCATTGCTGCAGCATGCATTGCTACATCTTTAGCAACTTCACTTGAAGCATTATCTAAAACTGTAAGAACAGCTATTTTTCCTCCCATATGGATATATTCTCCAAAAGATTCAGATGGAGTTTTTTCAATTTTAACAAATCTTCTTAAAGAAAGTTTTTCACCAATTTTAGCAGTTTTTTCTATTATTAATTCTTCAATTGTACATCCAGAAGTTTGAAGTTTTAAAGCTTCTTCTACTTCATCTGTTAAATTTGAATCAATAATTGTACTTGCTATAGTATTAACTAATTCTTTAAATTCTTCATTTTTAGCAACAAAGTCTGTTTCAGAATTAACTTCTAACACAACAGCTTTATCACCTTTAATTAAAATTGAGCTTAATCCTTCTGCAGCAATTCTGTCAGCTTTTTTAGCAGCCTTAGAAATACCTTTTTCACGTAACCAATCGATTGCTTTTTCAATATTTCCTTCAGTTGCTTCTAAAGCTTTCTTACAATCAAGCATTCCTGCTCCTGTTTTTTCTCTTAAGTCTTTTACTAAACTTGCACTTATCATAAATTTCTCCTTATTTTGGATTTTATTTTAAAGCATCTAATAATTCAGCTTTTTTCATTGTTGAGTATCCTTTAACTTCTTTACTCTTAGCTAAATCTCTTAATTCAGCTACAGTTAATTTAGTTAAATCTTTGGCTTCTTCTTTTTTTTCAACTTTTTCAACTTTTTCTACTTTTTCAACTTTTTTAGTTTCTTTTTCTACTTTTTCTTCTTTTTTGAATTCTTTTTTAAATTCTCTTTTATTATCTTTGTTAAATGGTTTCTTTTCAAATCTTGGTTTATTTCTATCTTCTTTTCTTTTTACTGTTTCTAATGCTTTTTCCATTATTTCAGCACCATTTTTGTCGTCTTCTTTTACATAATCAACAACTTTACCACCATTTGCTTCAACAATAGCATTAGCCATAACACCTGTAATTAATTTAACTGCACGAATTGCATCATCATTTCCAGGAATTACATAATCTACCATATCTGGATCACAATTTGTATCTACAATACCAAATACTGGAATATTTAATTTTCTAGCTTCTCTTATAGCAATTTCTTCTTTAGAAGGATCTACTATATATAAAGCTTGAGGTAATTTAGTCATTTCACGAATACCACATAAAACTTTGTTTAATTTTTCGTATTCTTTCTTAATACCAATTACTTCTTTCTTTGGAAGTAAATCGAAAGTTCCATCTTTTTCCATTTTTTCGATATCTTCTAATCTTTTAATTCTTCTTCTGATAGTTTTGAAGTTTGTTAAAGTTCCACCTAACCATCTTTCAGCTACATAGTAAGAATCACTTCTTTTAGCTTCTTCAACAATTGCTTCTTGTGCTTGTTTTCTTGTACCTACAAATAAAACTTTACCACCATCAGCTGCAATTTTATTTAAAGCTGCATATGCTTCCTCTATTTTTTTAGCTGTTTTTTGTAAATCGATAATATAAATATCATCTCTTGATGTAAAAATATACTCTTTCATTTTTGGGTTCCATCTTTTAGTTTGATGACCAAAGTGAACACCAGTTTCTAATAAATAACTCATTGACACTACTGCCATATTTTCATTCCTCCTTTTGTTATTTTCCTCCATTATATCTTCTTTTTATTACCACCATTTAGGCACTAGGCATAAAAATCAATAATGTGTGTATTTGAAAAAGCCATGATTAGTATACCAAATTTTATTATTTTATACAATGTTTTATTAATAAATTTAAAAAAAAACTATATTTCATAGTTTTCTAAAAATGTATGTAATTCTTCAGCAACCTTAATTGGAAGTATTTCATTTAATTCTTGAATACTTACTTCTTTTAAAGTTTTAACATTTTTATACTTTTTAAGTAATTCCTTTTTTCTTACCTCACCTATTCCAGAAATACTATCAAGTACACTAGCCAAAGCACCCTTACTTCTTATTTGTTTATGATAATTTATAGTAAAATTATGTACCTCTTCTTGCATTCTCTCAAGCAAATAAAATACATTACTAGTTTTATCTATTTTTATTTCTCTTAAATCAGTATCAATTAAACTTTCTGTAGTATGTCTATCATCTTTTTTAAGACCTACTATCTTTATATTCATATGAAGAGAATCTATTATTTCTTTTGCAGCATTAATTTGTCCTATACCGCCATCTACAATAATTAAATCAGGGCGTACTAAATCATCTTTTAATACTCTAAAATACCTTCTATATATTACTTCTCGCATTGTTCCATAATCATCATTAACATCATTAGTTATTTTAAATTTTCTATATTCATTCTTATTTGGTTTACCATTTTCATAAACTACCATACCAGATACATTAAATGTACCAAAAAGATGGGCATTATCAAATATTTCTATTTTATCAAGCTTATCCATATTTAAAATATTTTTAAGTTCTTCATTTGCTTCTATTGTTCTAAACTCATCCCTTTTAATAAGTTCAAATTCATTATCAAGAGCTATTTTAGAATTATCACATGCCATATCTAATAATTGTTTTTTTACTCCTTTAACAGGTATCTTAACACTAGTATTTAAATATTCTTCAAGTAAAGATACATTAATAATTTGTGGTACAAGAACTTCTTTAGGTATTAAAAAATTATTATAAAACTTAGCTATATAATCTGTTAACTGTTCATCTATTTCATCTATCAAAGGCATAATTTTACTATGTCTTTCCTTTATCTTCCCACCACGTATAAAAAATACTTGTATAGATAAATAACCCCTATCAACATAATATCCAAATATATCTCTATCTACATAATCATTTATTTCTACTTTTTGATGAGTAAGAGTAACCTCTATATTATTTATTAATTCTTTTAATTCAAGTGCTGCCTCAAAATTCAAATTATCAGCTTCTCTTTTCATTTCATCTTTTAATTTTTTTGTTACAACACTATCATCACCCTTTAAAAATTTAATAATATCATTCTTCATAGAATTAATTAATTCAGTGTTTACATTATTAGTACAATATCCTAGACACTGTCCTATGTGATAATAAAGGCAGGGTTTCTTACTATAAGTTCTACATTTACGAAGAGGATATAATCTATTTAGAAGATTAACTGTATCACGAGCAGCCTTAACATTTGGATAAGGTCCATATAAATAATTTTTATTTCTTTTTCTATTTAAATCTCTTACTATTGTAAGTCTTGGTACACGTTCATTAGTAAGTTCAATATAAGGATAACTTTTATCATCACGAAGTAATATATTATATTTAGGATCATATTTTTTTATTAAATTAATTTCAAGTATTAAACTTTCTGATTCACTGCCTACAACTATATATTCAAAATCAGCTATTTCACTAACCAACTTTTGAGTTTTACCAGTATGTGATTGATGAAAATATGAATTAAGTCTATTTCTTAAATCTTTTGCCTTACCAACATATATAATAACTCCATCTTTATTTTTCATTTGATAACATCCAGGTTTATGTGGTACAAGTAATAGTTTTTCAAGTATCATATTTATCACCTCTTGTTAATTATTATACCATACTTTGATTTTTTTTAAACTTTACTTTATAATAAATAAAGGTGACTTTTATGAAATCTATTATTAACAATAATAAAAAAGAATACATTATAAATAAATCACGCTTTATATGTAATATGATTTACGTTAATGATATAGAAGATGTAGATAAATATCTTTTAGAAATTAAAAATAAATATAAAGACGCAACACACAACTGTTATGCATATATTGTAGATGGATTTGAAAAATGCTCAGATGATGGTGAACCAGCAGGAACAGCAGGTATTCCAATATTAAACGTATTAAAAAATAATGAATTAAATCATATATTATGCATTGTAACAAGATATTTTGGCGGAATAAAATTAGGCGCTGGAGGATTAGTTAGAGCATATACAAAAAGCGTTACAAACTGCATAGATGAAAATAATATATGTAATCTTATACCAGGTATAGAACTTAAAATAACTTTCAGTTATGATAATATCAAACAAATAGACAATTATTTAAAAGATATAAAAATATTAAGTAAAGAATTTAATAATGATATAACTTATGTAATAGATATAGATAAAAACAATAAACAATTAATTAATTCATTAAATAAAATATCACAATTAAAAATATTAAAAGAAATACTAATAAAAAAAGGAAATAGCAACTAAAGTCTACTTCCTTTTATATTGTCTAAATCCTCTTTAGAAATATTTAAAGATTTAATTATTATATTATCATCCAAATCCATATTAATCATATTTAAAGCTACTTCTTTTTCTTTCTTATTTTCACCCTCTTCACGAGCTTCAATTAATCTAGAATTAAGTATTTTCTTTTCAACAACTTCTTTATCATATAAACCTATTATTTTTTTATCATTAATTATTATTTAAAAAAGTATGTTTTTATAAAAAAAATTAATTTATTATTAATTTTTTAATCTATATATTAAATTACTTATTCTTTTTACCCAATTTATTATCTAATGTTTGTACTATTGTACCATATCCTACAAAAAAAACATATACAAGTACACAATTTAGTATAACAGTCCATATACCATTTTTACTTACATCCATATATGGATATGGTACATCTGATCCCATGAATTTACCACCCAATAATGAATATATTATTACAAATAATTGATAAACTATTAATATAAAACTCCATATAAATGGATAATTTTTCTTTAAATTTCCCTTTTTTCCAAATATTATATAATCAAATATTACTAAAAATGGCACTATTAAATGTACAAAAGCATTTTCTACTTCATGACCTACAAATGCATTCATACTACCAGATAATATAATTTGATATACAAACATTGTAATTGTTATAGCCATTGTAATCATACCTTTTATAATATAATATGTATCATTTTTTTTCAATTTTTTAGTAAAATATAGTATTAATCCTACTAAATAAAAAACAAATACTAAAATATTACTTAAATTTGTAAAATATAAAATTGCTGTTTTAAAAGAATATAACTTAAAATTTAAATATAAACCTATACCACTTACTACCACTATTAATATTTTATATATTAAAGATATTTTTTCCTTCATAAGTAATCACCCTTAATATTATACAAAAACAAAACTATAAAGTAAAATGACTTTGTAAATATATGTAAATAAAAATAGTAGATATTATTCTACTATTTTTTTAGTATCTTTTGTGGTTCATTAAAAATACTTAACATATGTTGTGCCCTACTACATACAACATAATATAAATTTATATCATCTTCTTTATATGTCTCTTTATCATTATATACAATAACTCCTTCAAATTCTAAACCTTTAGATAAATATGATGGAATAATTATTACATCTTTTTGTATAGAATCATCTGTATTTTGAATAAATTGTATATTATCATTTTCTAAATTTTTATAAAGAATTTTTGCTTCTTCTACATTTTTAGTAATTATAGCAATTTTATGAATATTATTTTTATTCATTAAATTTAGTATTGAGTTTACTTGATAAATTTTATTACTTTCATCCAACTCAATTATATCTACATTATAATTATTTTCTTTTCTAACAGCCACAATATTTGAAATACCAAGAATTTTATTAGTGTAATCTATTATTTCACTACTTGATCTATATGCTTTTTTAAGTTCAATATATTTTGATTTTGGAAAAATATCTTTTAATGATTCCAATGATTTATATTTGTAAAAAGGATTAATAGTTTGATTAACATCTCCTAATATTGTAAATTTAGCATTAGGAAAAATGTTTTTAAATATTTCCATTTGTAAATATGTATAATCTTGTGCTTCATCTATAACAACTTGTTGAATTCCATAAAAATTAGGATATCCATTTATTTTAAAATATATTAGCATTAATCCCATAATATCTTCATATTTAACTTTACCTTTTGAAATAAAACTACCCAAATAATTACTCTTTATTAAAAAATCTTTATATAATTCAAATTGATTAACACATATATTATATTCTTTAACAATTACATTTCTTACTTTGTTTTTATGCTTCAAAGAAATATGAGCTTTATAACATATATCTTCGGCAATAAAGTCTAATCTTTCTGAATATGGAAATTTTAAGTACTTACTTAAATATAAGTTTCTTATTTCATCCTTTTCAATAATATGGTTATTAATTTCTATATCATGATCAAATTTAATATTGTTTTCAATATTTTCTAAATATTCATCTATTTCATTTTTATATTCATAAGACATTTTCTTTTCAATTAATTTTTTATCAAAATTATTTGATGAATAAATTTTTTCTAAAAATTCAGTATAACCTTCTATTTTTTTATATGGTTTTAAACATACCTTAGCAAAATCACTAAAAGTAGTGGTTAAAACATTTTCTTCTCCCAATTCTGGTAAAACATTTGATATGTAATCAGAAAAAACATCATTAGGAGAAAAAATTAATATATTATTTGAATTTAAAGATTTGTTTTTATATAGCAAATAAGCTATTCTATGAAGCGCTACACTGGTCTTGCCCGAACCTGCAACCCCTTGAACAATTAAATATGGATCACTTATATTTCTTATAACCTCATTTTGTTCTCTTTGAATTGTACTAACAATATTTTTCATTTTATCTGATTGTGAGTTAGCTAATATTTCCTGAAGAAAATCATCATCTATATTTAAACTGCTATTGAAACATCTTATTAATTTTCCATCTATAATTTTAAACTGCATTTTTGATAAAGTCTCACCATAAATAATTCCATTAGAAGACTCATACGAAGACGATCCAATTTCATAATTATAAAATAGACTTGATATAGGAGCTCTCCAATCAAAAACATAGTAATCATGATTTTTTTCAATAGTACATATTCCTATATATATATTCATTATTTCATTGTATTCTTTATCCTCAAAAACAACCTTAGCAAAATAAGGACTATTTAAAGATTGTTTATATTTATTTAATTGAATCAAATCAAAACTTGTTATTTTAGTATTTAAATCAACTTCATTCATTGATCCAACCAATTCTTCATCTGTATAATCAGAACTATTATCCCATAAAAATTTCTTTTGTTCATAAATAGATTCTGTCGATTTAGAAATACTTTTATTTTTATCAACTATTAAATCTGTTATTAGTTCTCTTACGTTAGATAAATATTCATTTTCTCTTTTAAATTCAATTTCTGTCATATATCTTCCCCTTATTACATAAAACAAATTATCTCTAAAACAATTTAATCATATTTATTATTTTTTTACAATAAATTTATTTAGTTTCAAAAAAATAGTAGATATTATTCTACTATTTCTCCATCCATACTCCATGTTTTTACATCTGTTATCTTAACATTTACTATATTACCAATTAATTTTTTATCACATTTTACATTTACCAATTTCATAGTATCTGTATACCCCATAAGACACTCATCATCCTTTTCAGAAACACCTTCTAAAAGTACTGGTACAATCTTTCCTAAATATCTATCATTAGCTTCTTTAGAATATTTATTAACAATTTCATTTAATCTTTGTAATCTTTCACTCTTAACTTCTTCACTTAAATTATTTTCCATACGAGCTGCTGGAGTTCCAACACGAGGAGAAAATATAAATGTAAATGCCGAATCATACTTACATTCATTTACTACATCAAGAGTATCTTGAAAATCTTCTTCTGTTTCTCCTGGAAAAGCTACAATAATATCAGTAGTTACAGAACAATTTGGTATTTTTTCTTTTATTTTTTTAAATAAAGTTAAATAACTTTCTTTAGTATAACGTCTTCCCATAAGCTTAAGTATTTTATTACTTCCAGATTGAATAGGTAGATGGATATATGGCATAACATTATCATATTTAGCTATAACATCAATCATACCATCAGTAAAATCCCATGGGTGACTTGTAACAAATCTTATTCTTTCTATTCCAGTTTTTGCTGTATCCTCAAGTAAATTCTCCATTGTATAACCATCAGATAAATCTTTACCATAAGCATTAACATTTTGCCCCAATAAAGTAACTTCTTTATACCCTTCTTTTACTAAATCTTTTACCTCTTCTAATATATCTTCATGTCTTCTACTTCTTTGCTTACCACGTGTATATGGTACTATACAATATGTGCAAAATTTATCACAACCATACATAATATTAACCCAAGCTTTATATTTACTATCTCTTTTTACAGGCATATGTTCAACAATATCACCTTCATATGACATAACTTCAATTTCACGTTCACATTTAACAATAGCATTATTTAAAATTTCAGGTAATTGATAAATATTATGAGTACCAAATACTATATTAATATGTTTATATTTATTAAGAATCTCATTTACAACACTTTCTTCTTGAGCCATACAACCACATATACCAGCAATAACATGAGGCTTCTTTTCTTTTATAGTTTTAATTCTTCCAATCATACCAAATACTTTATTATGAGCATTCTCCCTTATAGCACATGTATTTAGTAATATTAAATCAGCATCTTCCATATCAAAAGTTTCTTTAAATCCCATTTCTTCAAGTAATGCTTTTATATTTTCACTATCATGTTCATTCATTTGACAACCATAAGTTTTTATAAAATATTTTTTATTACAACCTAAATTATTTAAATTATTATTTCTAATATAATCTTTAGTTTTAACAACATCTTCTGCTTTTCTTTTCTTGGCTTCATTTAAATTAGGTAAATTCATAATATCACTTCTTTTCTAACAATAGAATAATACCACATTAATAAATTTTTATCAATCAAAAAAGGTATATAATTATATATACCTTTAAAATAAATTATAAATATGATTCTACTTCTTTTATATCAAAATCAATTTTCCTTTCTCCATTAATATAACAATGTACTATATTGGAATCTATTGATAATATAATGCTGAAAATATCATTTTCACCTCTAAAAAACCTTTCTTTAAATTTTTCTAATTGTGTTCCATATAATATTTTTGACATACACTCATCTCCCTTCTTAGAAAGAATATCACAATTAAAATAATTAAACAAATGACAAATAATTTAAATATACATCAAAAAAATATCAAAAAATAATAATTCATTATACAAATTATTAAATTCTATATTATTAAATATAACAAAAAAAGAATATTATAAATACTCTTTAATTTTTTTAAATTCTCTTGAATCTTCTAAATCTGTTTTAGATAATTCATCAAACAATTTCTTTTGATCACGAGATAATTTTTTTGGTACTTGTATTTCAAGGACAACATACATATCTCCACGTCTACCACCTTGGACATCTTCAATACCTTTTCCTTTTATTCTTAATTTATCTCCTGTTTTGCATCCTTCTGGAATAGATAACTTAACACTACCATCAAGTGTTGGTACATCTCTTTTAGCACCCAACACTGCATCTGTTATAGTTATTGGTAAAGTTAAATAAATATCTTTATCATCTCTTTTGTAAATAGGATGATCTTTTACATTAAATTCAATATAAATATCACCATTAGGTCCACCATTAACACCAGCTTCTCCTTTTCCTGCAAGTCTTAATCTATTTCCAGTATCTATACCAGCAGGTATTTTTACATCAAGATTTTTATTAACTCTTTTTCTTCCTTTACCAGAACATTTACTACATTTTGTATCAAATGTATAACCAGTACCTTTACAATCAGGACAAGTTGTTTTTGTCATAAATGTACCAAATAAAGTTGATTGTTGTCTTGATACAGTGCCACTTCCATGACATGTTTTACATGTACTTTTTCCATGTCCACCTAATCCATCACAAGCATCACATTTTTCATCAATGTCAACATTAATTGTTTTTTTACATCCAAATACAGCTTCTTCAAATGTCAAATTCATATGTAATAGAGAATCATTTCCTTTTTGTCTGGAATTAGATCTTGTTGATCTAGATCCACCTCCAAAACCAGAAAATCCAAATCCACCACCAAATAAATCATCAAAGATATCTGAAAAATCAAATCCAGAAAAATCATAACCGCCTTGAGCTCCATTCATTTGATCAAAAGCAGCATGACCATATTGATCATATTGTTTTCTCTTATCTTCGTCAGATAATACTGCATATGCTTCTTGTGCTTCTTTAAATTTTTCAGCAGCATTTGGTTCCTTTGAAACATCAGGGTGATATTTTTTTGCTAATTTTCTAAATGCTGATTTTATTTCATCTTGACTTGCTGTTTTAGCAACGCCTAAGACCTCATAATAATCTCTTTTTTCCATAAATATACTCCTTTACTTCTTATAATAAAGTTTTCAATTCTTCTAACTTTTTACTAAACAAATCAAATGATATTTGTATAGATTCTGGATTAGTCATATCTACTCCAGCTTTTTTTAAAATATTTAATGGATAGTCTTTACCACCACTAGATAAAAATTCTAAATAAGCTTCTTTAGCATTTGGTTTATTATCTAAAATATTTGAAGCTAAAGCTATAGCACTAGATAATCCAGTTGCGTATTTATATACATAAAATGAAGTATAAAAATGAGGTATTCTAGACCATTCATATTTTATTTCTTCGTCGCTTACAACATTTGGTCCAAAATATAGTTTATTTAAATCATAATAAATATTACATAATTTTTCTGACGTTAAAGGAACTCCTTCATTTTCTTTTTCATGTATTATTTTTTCAAATTCAGCAAACATAGTTTGCCTTACAATAGTCGTTCTTACCTTATCTAGAAAATCTACTAAATAAGTAATTTTGTCTTCCCTACTTGTTGCATTTCTATACAAATATTCATTTAATAATATTTCATTTACAGTAGAAGCAATTTCGGCTAGAAAAATAGGATAATTAGAATAAATATAATCTTGATTTTCATTTGAATAATAAGAATGCATAGCATGACCTAATTCATGAGCCATAGTACTTACATCATCAACAGTATTCTCATAATTCAAAAGCACGTATGGAGTTGTGTCATAACATCCCCATTGATAAGCTCCAGATTTTTTACCACGAGCAGGATATACATCAATCCAATTATTAGTAAAAGCTTGACTTAAATCATTAATATATTTGTCTCCAAGAGGTTTTAATGCTTCCAACACTATTTTCTTACCTTCTTCAAATGGAATATCTTTATCAATACCATCAGATAAATTTACAAATATATCATACATGTGTAACTCATCTAAATTAAGAGCTTTTCTTCTTACCTCCATAAAATCATAAATAAGATTTAAATTTTTATGTACAGTATCAATTAAATTAGTATATACACTTTCATCTATAGAATCAGCATATAAACTTTGACTTAAAGGACTTTTATATCCTCTTACCTTACTTATATACCAATTTTCTTTAACATTACCTTTTAAACAAGCAGCTAATGTATTTTTATGATTAGCAAAGTATTCATATAATTTTTGAAAAGCTTGTATTCTTACATTTCTATCTTTATTACTTAAAAATTTAATATAATTACTATTAGTAAGCTCTACTTCTTTTCCATCACAAATAATATTACCAAGTCTTATATCAGAATTATCTAAATTATAAAATACTTCACTACCAACACCTAAAGCATTACTTGATTGATTTATGATATTTTCTTCCTCAATAGATAAAGTATGTTTTTTATATCTAAATATTTGCTCTATTTCAAATCTATATTTTTCTAAAGATTTATCCTCTTCAATAAACTTAAAATATACATCTATATCATTACTTAATAATTCTGGAGTAACAAATACAGTATAATCATTTACCTTTTCAGATAATTTTTCAACTTTAAATTTTAAAACTTTACCATGTTCATTTGTAGTATCTAAATCACAATATAAATTAGCATATATATAAAGTTTAGTAAATAACCTATCTAATTTTTCATCTAGTTCTAAAAATGATTTAAAATTATCTTTATTTAAAGCTATTTTGCCTTTATATTCACTTAAACTTTTACCTAATTCTAAAACTTCATTATATACTTTATCAAATTCATTATCATCTTTAATAATTTTAGTTAAATCCCACTTATATTTATTATCAATTTTATTCTTTTCCATATTTCTCCTTTATAAAAGGCAAAGTTCTAGAAAACTAGAACTTCACTACCTTAATTATTATTTTTCTTCAAATTCAGCATCTATTGCATCATCTTTTTTGTCTTCTTTTTTGTCTTCAGATGCAGTTTCAGTATTATTTTCTTGTTGAGCTTTAGCAGCCTCTTCATATACCTTAGTAGCAAAAGCCATAGCAGTTTCACTTAAAGCATCTTTTTTAGTTTTAATAGCTTCAATATCATCACCATTTAAAGCTTCTCTTAATTCTTTAATTTGGTTTTCAGCTTTTTCTTTATCTTCACTAGATACTTTATCACCTAAATCTTTTAATGATTTTTCAGTAGCAAATATCATTTGTTCAGCATCATTTTTAACTTCAGCTGATTCTTTTCTCTTCTCATCAGCTTCTTTATTAGCTTCAGCTTCTTTCATCATACGATCAATTTCGTCATCTGATAAATTAGTTGAAGCAGTAATTGTAATAGATTGTTCCTTATTAGTACCTAAATCTTTTGCTTTAACATTTACAATACCATTAGCATCTATATCAAATGTAACTTCAATTTGTGGAATTCCTCTTGGAGCTGGTGGAATATTAGTTAATTGGAAGTTTCCAAGCGTCTTATTATCAGCTGCCATTGGTCTTTCACCTTGTAAGATATGAATATCTACTGCTGGTTGATTATCTGCTGCAGTTGAGAATACTTGAGATTTACTTGTTGGAATTGTTGTATTTCTTGGAATTAATACAGTACATACTCCACCAAGTGTTTCAATACCAAGTGAAAGTGGTGTTACATCAAGTAATACTATATCATTAACATCACCAGTTAATACACCACCTTGAATAGCAGCACCCATAGCAACTACTTCATCAGGGTTTACTCCTTTTGATGGCTCTTTACCAAGTTCTTTCTTAACAATATCAACAACTTTTGGAATACGAGTAGAACCACCTACTAATAATACTTTATCAATATCTTTAGCAGTTAATTTAGCATCCTTTAAAGCTTTTCTTACTGGCTCTAGAGTAGATTCTAGTAAATCATCAATTAATTCTTCAAATTTAGCTCTTGTAATATCCATTTCAAAGTTAACAGGAGCTCCATCTTTTTGAGCTATAAATGGAAGTGAAATTTGTGTAGAAGTCATTCCACTTAAATCTTTCTTAGCTTTTTCTGCAGTTTCTTTAATTCTTTGCATAGCCATCTTATCGTCTCTTAAATCAATTCCATCTTCTTTTTTGATTTGATCTACGATATAATCCATTAATCTATTATCGAAATCATCTCCACCTAAATGGTTATTACCACTTGTAGATTTAACTTCAAATACACCATCACCAATTTCTAGAATTGATACGTCAAATGTACCACCACCTAGATCATATACTAAGATTTGTTCAGTTTTATCTTGTTTATCAAGACCATAAGCAAGCGCTGCAGCAGTAGGCTCATTAATAATTCTTTCAACCTCTAATCCTGCAATTTTACCAGCATTCTTAGTTGCTTGTCTTTGAGCATCATTAAAATATGCTGGAACAGTAATAACTGCTTTTGTAACTTTTTCTCCAAGATAAGCTTCTGCAGTTTTCTTTAAATCTCCTAAAATCATTGCAGATACTTCTTCTGGAGTATATTCCTTTCCATTAGCTTTTACTTTTTTATTTGTACCCATTAATCTTTTAATTGAAGAAATTGTATCAGGATTTGTTAAAGCACCTCTTTTAGCCTTAGCACCTACTGTCATTTCTCCATTTTTAAAAGCTACTACAGATGGAGTCGTTCTTTCTCCTTCTGGATTAGCTATAACTGTAGTTGAACCTCCCTCAAATACAGCAACACAACTATTAGTTGTACCTAAATCTATACCTATTGTTTTACTCATTTTATCATTTCCTTTCTAAATACTAACCTTAACCATTGCTGGTCTAATAACTTTATCTTTCAATAGATAACCTTTTTGCATAACTTCTAAAACCATTCCCTCTTTAACACCATCTTTATGTTCTGTTAAAACAGCTTCATGATAAGTTGGATCAAATGGTTTATTATTGCCATCTATTGCCTTTACTTGATTCTTTTCTAATACAGAAATAAGATTACAATATATCATCTTAAATCCTTTAAAAAATTCATCATCTTGATTTTCACTCATACTAAGTGCTCTTTCAAAATTATCAGCTATTGGTAAAATTTCTTTAACAATATCCTCACTAGAGTACTTAAGTAATTTTGCAACCTCTTCTTCTTTTCTTTTTCTATAATTTGCACTTTCAGCTTTTTCTCTTAAAAGTTTATCTTCAAGTTCACTTATTTTATTAAAAGCTTCATTTAATTTATCTTCATGTTTATCATGTTTCTTTTTCTTTTTTTCATGGTCTTTTATACTGCAACCATTATTACATTCATGTTGTTCATAATTCTCTTTACAACATTCATCATCGCACTTGCATGTATTATTGCAATTGCAATTATCATCACATTTGCATTCATTTTCACACTTACATGTATCTTTTTCACAAGCACAATTTTTTTCTTTTTCTTCCATGTTTACCTCCTATTGCTTATTATCAATATGTTCTATTTCTTCTTTTATGTAATTAAGTAAGGTAGTAACTTTATCATATTCCATTCTTGTAGGACCTATTAAAGCAATAGTTCCCTCTTCGCCATCAATAGAATATTTAGTTTTTATAATCGAAACATTATCATCAAATTCTGTTTCACTTCCTATATATACACTAACCTCATTATTATCAGCTTTAATTCTTTTAATAAATTCTTTATCTTCAAATTTGCTTAAAATATCTCTTATTTTACTTGTATCATCAAATTCAGGCTGCTTCAAAATATTAGAAGCACCAGTTACTTTATAACTAGAATCATGTGCGACATCATTAACAAAATTACAAAAAGCATCAAATAATTTTCTTTGGTAATTTACATTTTCTCCAATTACAGGTTTAACTTCAAATTCAAGCTTTGCATTAACCTCATCAAGTGGAGTACCAACAACATATTTATTTATTAAATCTACTGTTTGTTTTATTTCTAACGGAGAAATTTTTTCTTCTATATAAACATTTCTATTTTCAACATGTCCCTTATCAGTAACTATAATTGCTACAACATTATTCTCATTTACAGGTATTACTTCAACTTTACTAACTTTGTTTTGCTTTGAAGACTCACCTAATGCTATAAGAGTACAATTAGTTAGTTGTGAAACAATCTCAAGACTTTTTACAATTGCATCACTTAATACTAACGAATTATTTTTAAAAATAGTTTGAAGTTTTAATATATCATCACCATTTAACTCTTTTGGAACCATTATATTATTTACATAATATCTGTATCCTTCTTCACTTGGAACCCTTCCAGATGAAATATGAGTTTTCTCAAGCAAGCCAATTTCTTCTAAATAATTCATTTCACTTCTTATTGTTGCACTCGAACAATTTAAAGTATCCATTAAAGCTTTAGAACTTACAGGTTTTGCTGTTTTAATATATTCTTCAATAATAAGTTTTAAAATTTCTCTTTGTCTTTCGTTGATCATAAATCACCTCTTTAGCACTATCTATTTCCTAGTGCTAAAATAATTATATGCTATTATTTTGGCATTGTCAATAGTTAAGTGCTAATTCATTTAAATATATTATATATTGTGTACAATTATTCTATATATACAAAAAAAGTTATTTTTTCAAATAACTTATTTCTTAATATTTTTAATAGACGTTTCTATAACAGGGCGAATACCTGCAGAAGTACCACTATTTCCAACCTTACCACCACTAGATGTATAATAAGCTTCCCAATCTATTGATAATCTTGCATCAGACCAAAATGAATTACCATCATATTCAGTACTTGAAATTTTAATATAGTATGCTCCATGGTTCTCTGAGGCTACTTCACAATCATCATTTGTTCTTTCATCAATATTAGACATTGTCCAAAAATTTCCAGTTAATGCAAGTGTTGAAACAAATTTATCCTGATCTGTTAATTTTTTTGATCCCTCATATACATAATATTCTTTAAATTTTCCATTTTCAATATAGTATCGTATGGATCCAAAAGCTGTTACATCAAAGTAACATTTTTCACCCCAGCTTTCACCACTTTTTTCAACAAATTCCTCAGCTTTTAAAGTTCTTACAGTTAAATTTTTAACTGTTCCTCCATTTTCTTTTAGTGATTTTTCAAGTTTTGGTTTATATGTATTTTCTAAGTAGTCTTTTACTAAAGAATTCTCATATTTTTGATCTTCAGCAGCTGCACTTTTACCGTATCCAGTTTCTTCGACTACTAATTCATCTAGCATTAATGTAATGTTATCTTTACCATCATATTCTAATACATGCCATTTACTTCCATCTACTAAAGTAACTGGATCTCCTATAGAATAAGCAGATGTTTTTTTATCATTTTTAGTATCATTTTTAGTATCTTTTTTATCATTATTACCATTAATTGTTATATTATCATCTACTTCAATATTATCCAAAGCTTTCTTTGTGCCATGAATAAAATTAAATACAATCACTACAACAATTATTATTAATAATAAAACTCCACCACCTACTGATAATCCTATTATTAATCCTTTATTACTTTTCTTAGGTTGTTGATTATATGCTGGTTGAGTATACATTGGTTGATTTACCATTTGTTGTGGTTGTACAGGTTGTTGCATATTTTGTTGTTGAGATTGTTGTTCCAAATTATTACCGCAATTTAAACAAAATTTGCTTTCTTCTTTGTTTTCCATACCACATTTTAAACATTTCATATTTCAAATCCTCCTATTTTTCATCAATAATATAACATTTTTTTCAATTCAATTCAATACAAAAAAAGAAAAAAAGATTATTTTATAACCTCTTTTAGTTTTTTTATAACTTTTTTTTCTATTCTAGAAATATAAGATTGACTTATTCCAAGCATTTCAGCTACATCTTTTTGTGTAACTTCTTTTGTATTAAATAAACCATATCTCATTATCATTATTTTTCTATCTCTTTCATTCAAATCATTTATCTCTTTTATCAATAATTTTTTTTCTTGTTCTTGTTCAATATTTTTAGTAACAATATCATCTTCAGTACCTAAAATATCTTCTAGTCTTAATTCATTTCCTTCAGAGTCATAACTTAAACTATCCTCCAAGCTTATTTCACTTCTTCTTTTTTTATTTTTTCTTAAATCCATTAATATCTCATTTTCTATACACCTAGATGCATATGTTGCTAATTTAATATTTTTATCAAGTCTATATGTCTTTACAGCTTTAATAAGACCAAGAGTGCCTATACTAACTAAATCCTCTAATTCTAAGCCGGTATTTTCATATTTTTTAGATAAAAATACAACAAGTCGTAAATTATGTTCTATTAGTTTATTTCTAGCCATCAAATCTCCATCCTGACTTAACAGTACAAGGCGAGTTTCTTCTTCTTTTGAAAGTGGTGGTGGCAACTTATCTACAGCTCCAACAAAATAAATATTATTATCAAATACACTTAATATCCAATTAATTATTTTTTTTAACATATTATCCCTCCAATATTTTTGAATTCAAAATACAATCAATACCATCCATATTTATTTTCTTTTTACTGATTCCAAGCAAAACTTTTTTATTTACTCTTTTATTATTTATATAAATTTCTTTTATAGGAATACATTTTATATAGCTTTTTCCTGAAACTGTATTTATTGGTACAAACAAATAATTATCAATTGTAAGATTTTTTAATTTAGTCTCATCAACAATTATTATAGATCTATTTAAGTATGGATCCTTTAGTTTATTACCTGTATCTAAAAATCCTATATATTTTAATTTAAGTTTATTTTTAAGAACAAGCTCAACTTTATAATAATTAGAGTAATCACTTTTTAAAGATTTTAATTGCTTTATATAAATATATATAATTATAGGAGTAATTATGATTAAAACTATCCAATTTATAGAAAAAGGATTGTGATAAAAAATCAAACCTTTCTGTTTATATGAAAATTTTATATTTAAAAGATATAGAGCCCCTCCTAAAAATATACTTGTCATATATAAGAAAATTAAATTTTTTAATGTATATTTCAAATTCTTATATGAAAAAGAAGTTAAACACATTAATATGCTAATAAATATTTTAATAAAAAATAACATAATAGAATTCATTCTAAAAAATAGAATAAATATACTCAATCCACCTACTATACCACCAAGTAAAATCCTTTTTATAGAGGTATTTCTCTTTAATATATATGAAGTAGCAAACAATAAAATAGAATCAAAACTAAAATTCAAAAAAAATAACAAATCAAGATATAGTTTCATAATATCACCAAGTATGATTATAAAAAAAACAACATGAATATCATGTCGTTTTTTACATATTATTTAATTTTTCTTTTATTGTAGAACTAACATAAGACATATCAGCTTTACCTTTAATTTTTGGATTAATTTCTGACATTATTTTTCCCATATCCTTCATACTTGTTGGCTTAATTAATTCAAAAGCTTCATCAATTATTTTATTAACCTCTTCAACTGATAACTGTTCAGGCATATATTTATTTAAAATTTCAACTTCTTTTGAAGTTTTTTCAACTAAATCAGTTCTATTAGCTTTTTTAAATTCCTCAATTGATTCTTTTCGTGTTTTAATTTGTTTTTGAATAACTGATATTACTTCATCATCATTTAATTCTCTTTTTAAGTTAATCTCTTCAAGTTGCATTGCACCTTTAACCATACGAATTACACTCAATAGTTCCTTGTCTTGAGCTTTCATTGCTTCTTTAATATCATTTAAAATTCTTTCTCTCATATTAGCATCTCCTTAAAATAAAAAGCCTAAATGGCTTTTAATATCTTTCTCTATTTTTTTCTCTATTTCTTTTTCTACTGTTTTTTGTATTCTCAGCTTTTTCTAATCTTCTTTTTACACCTGGTTTTAAGAAACCTTCTTGTCTTTCACGTATTTTTTTAGAGTGACCATCTTTTGCATTTCTTTGTTTTAAAATTCTTAAGGCACTATCTACATTTCCGTTTTTAACAACTACTGTAGCCATCGATAATCCCTCCCTTCTTCGACACTATTCGTATTGTATCACTAAATTACATAATATGCAACAATTTTTAACGTTTAGCCATTAAAAAATAAGGCTTTACATGCCTTATTCAAATAATTTTAAATATTTTTAAGCTTTTAAATCAGATTTGTATGTAATGCTTACGCCTTTATACAATACAAGATATACATATAAAATAATGAAAAAAGATAAAACAATAAATATTATTGCATTAACATATATTTTTTTATTATCCTTTAATTCAAATTCTTTATTAATCATAGATACTAATAATATTAATGTATAAATTAATCCAATTGCTCCAGCAAATAAAGCTAAAAAAGTACTAAATGTCGAGAACAATGTATAAAAAATTATAGCACCTATAGCATAAGGTATAATTGCTAAAGAAACTAAACTAAGCATTTTAGTATACTTAACTTTTTTCTTTATAATTACTCCTGCTAATGTCAAAATTCCAGCAATACCAAATATCATAGCAGCATATATACTTAAATTTAAAAATATCAATTTAGGAAAACTTAAATATTTAACAAAATTTACTTTATATAATGCTGTACTTAATTTTACAGAATATATACCCGCATATATAAGTTTAATTAAAATATTAACAACAACCATCATTCCTGTACTTATTCCAGCATATACAAATGATTTTCCTGTATCTTCTAGCTTATTCTTTTCATTTAAAAACGTTGCTGGTTTAGTCACAAATTTAAATAAGTTTTTAAAATAACTAACAAATAAATTTTCTTTATCTTTCTTTTTATTTGAAACAACCATATTAAATCTTTCTCCACATTTAATGCAAAATTTTGCACCATCATTATTCTTAGTACCACATTTTGTACAAAACATATTATTCCTCCTCATTTCTAAAACCAGTATAAACAATATATGAAAATAAGTCAAGAAAAAAAGCTTAAGATATCTTAAGCTTTAATCCATTAATTGTTCTTCTAATGCCTCTAATGGTTCTTCATCAGTTTCATCATTTTCTAATTTATAATCACAATTCTTATATTTTTTAGCACCTGTACCAGCAGGTATTAATTTACCTAATATAACATTTTCTTTTAAACCATTTAAATGATCAACTTTTCCATGAATTGCTGCATCAGTTAATATCTTTGTTGTTTCTTGGAATGAAGCAGCAGATAAGAATGAATCAGTTTCAAGAGATGCTTTTGTAATACCAAGAAGAACTGGTCTACCTGTTGCTGGAGTCTTTCCTTCAAGTATTAAATTCTTATTAACATCAGTAAATTCATTAATATCAACCATTGTACCAGGTAAGAACATTGAATTTCCGGAAGTAACAATTTTAATCTTAGAAATCATACGTTTAGCAATAATTTCAACGTGCTTATCATTAATATCAACACCTTGAGAGCCATAAACCTTTTGGATTTCAAGTAATATATATTGTTGAACAGTATTTGGATCAGTTACAACTAATAATTCTTTTGGAGATATAGCACCATGTGTAAGTCTTTGACCTGCAACAACATTATCCCCAACTTTAACAGCTAATTTAGCTCCATAGTTAGTTGTATGTTCTTTTGTTTCAACATCATTTTTAACAGATACAATAAATTTACCATTTTGATCAACTATATCTGTAATTGTACCATTAATTTCTGAAATTGTTGCTTTTCCTTTTGGATTACGAGCTTCAAATAATTCTTGAACACGAGGTAAACCTTGAGTAATATCATCTCCAGCAACACCACCAGAGTTAATAGTACGCATTGTAAGTTGTGTACCTGGTTCACCAATTGATTGAGCAGCCATAATACCAACAGCTTCACCAACTTCAACCATAAATCCTGTAGCAAGGTTACGACCATAACATTTAGCACATACACCATGTTTAGATTTACAAGTAAGAACTGTTCTAATTGGAACCTTTGTAATACCTGCAGAAATAATTTTGTCAGCTATTTGTTCAGTTATATATGTATTCTTATCAGCAATAACATCTTTTGTTTCAGGATTTATTACTTTCTTAGAAGTAAATCTTCCCACAATACGATTTCTTAATGATTCAACTTCAGTACCATCTTGATTCATAAATGCCTCAACTACAACACCTTGATCAGTACCACAATCATCCTCTTTAACAATTATATCTTGTGCTACATCAACAAGACGTCTTGTTAAGTATCCTGCATCTGCAGTTTTTAAAGCTGTATCAACGAATCCTTTTCTTATACCATGAGTTGCAGCAAAGAATTCAGAAACACTTTCACCTTCAAGGAATGAAGATGTAATTGGAATTTCATCTGGCGCACCAGTTGGTTTTGCCATAAGTCCTCTCATACCAGCCATTTGGTTATAGTTTCCTAAATCACCACGAGCACCTGATTCAATCATCATAGAAATAGAATTTTCTCTATCATTATTAATGATATTAGCAAGCTCAGCAGCAATTTTATCTTTTGCTTCGCTCCATGTTTGAACAACAGTTTGATATCTTTCTTCTTCAGTAAATAATCCACGTTTAAATTGTTTATTTATTAAAGCAACTTTGTCGTGAGCAGCATCAATTATTTCATGTTTTTTTTCAGTTTCATGAATATCTCCAACACCAATTGAAATACCAGATAATGTTGAATATTTAAATCCAATATCTTTTAATTTATCAAGCATAATAGATGTTTCAGTAGTTTGATATCTCTTATATATTTGAGCAATTAACTTTTTAAATACACCCTTTGTAAAAGGTTTATTAATTTCCATATTCTTTATCTCTTCAGGTATATTTTTACCTCTATCTATAAAGAATTTTGCAGGAGTAATTTTTTCTATATTTTCAGAAGTTCCTTCACTTACATATTGGAAAGAATCTGGGAATATTTCATTAAAAATTAATTTACCTGGAGTAGTTACTAAGTATTTATCCATATATACATCTGGGAATACTTTGTGTTTAAATGACTTAACAGGAATAGCTACTCTTGTATGATATACTAACTCTCCTCTTCCTAAAGCACATAATACTTCTTCAGGAGATTTAAATATTCTTCCTTCTCCTTTAGCACCAGCTTTTTCAATAGTAATATAATAGTTACCTAATATCATATCCTGACCTGGAGTAACAATTGGATTACCATCAGAAGGTTTCAAAATATTATTAGCACCAAGCATTAAAATTCTTGCTTCTGCTTGTGCTTCTTCACTAATTGGAACATGTACTGCCATTTGGTCTCCATCGAAATCAGCATTAAATGCTGCACAAACAAGTGGATGAAGTCTAATAGCACGTCCATTTATTAATTTTGGTTGGAATGCTTGAATACCAAGTCTATGAAGTGTTGGAGCACGGTTTAACATTACAGGATGTTCTTTTATCTTTTCCTCAACTATATCCCATACTCTTTCATCTTGGTTATCAATCATTTTTTTAGCAGCTTTTATATTAGAAGCTATTTCCTTTGATACCAATCCATTTATAACATGTGGTTTAAATAATTCAAGAGCCATTTCTTTTGGTATACCACATTCATACATTTTAAGAGATGGTCCAACAACAATAACTGAACGACCAGAATAGTCAACACGTTTACCAAGTAAGTTTTGACGGAAACGTCCTTGTTTTCCCTTTAACATACTTGATAATGATTTAAGAGGTCTATTTCCAGCTCCAGTTATATTTTTTCCACGTCTACCATTATCAAATAAAGCATCAACTGCTTCTTGAAGCATACGTTTTTCATTTTGAACAATTATAGAAGGAGCTCCAAGCTCTAATAATTTTTTCAAACGATTATTACGATTAATAACACGTCTATACAAATCATTTAAATCAGATGCTGCAAATCTACCACCATCAAGTTGAATCATTGGACGAAGTTCTGGAGGAATTACAGGAATTACATCCATTATCATCCATTCAGGTTTATTACCTGACTCTAAGAATGCATCAAGCACATCAAGTCTTTTAATTAAACGAACTCTTTTTTGACTAGCAGTATCTTTAATTGTTTCAATTTCAGCTTTTATTTCAGCAACTTCTTTTTCAAGATCAACTTGCATAAGAAGTTCTTTTATAGCTTCAGCACCCATACCTACTCTAAACTCATTACCATATTTTTCATAATAAGCACGGTATTCTTTATCGCTTATTGTTTGTTTCTTTTCAAGTGGTGCTTTTCCAGGATCAAGTACAACATAAGATACAAAGTATAATACTTCTTCAAGATCTCTTGGAGACATATCAAGTACAAGCCCCATACGGGAAGGTACACCTTTAAAGAACCAAATATGAGATACAGGAGTAGCTAACTCTATGTGTCCCATACGTTCACGACGTACTTTAGAACGAGTAACTTCTACTCCACATCTATCACATACGATATTCTTATATCTTAATCTTTTATATTTACCACAAGAACATTCATAATCTTTTGTTGGACCAAATATTTTTTCACAGAAAAGTCCATCTTTTTCTGGTTTTAATGTACGATAATTTATAGTTTCAGCTTTTTTTACCTCACCATGTGACCATTCTCTGATTCTTTCAGGAGAGGCAATCGCAATTTTTAAACCTTCAAAATTATTAGCATCCATTAATCCTCAACCCCCTCATCAGTAAATTCATATTCATCAGATCCATTCTCCATTTCCTTTAAGAATTTCTCATCTAATTCATCATCTAAAATATCATCTAAATCGTCAAATTCTTCTTCATCATCAACAGAATCTTCAGGTTCATCTGGTTCTGGAAGTGTAGAAGCATCTATTATTTCAGAAGAATTTAACATATCTTCCTCTTCAGCTTCCAACTCTTTTACATCAACGAATTTTCCTTCATTATCAAGTACAGTGATATCAAGACCTAATGCTTGGAATTCTTTTATTAAAACTCTAAAGCTTTCTGGAACACCACTTGTTGGAAGAGGCAATCCTTTAACCAATGATTCATAAACTTTAACACGTCCAACAACATCATCAGATTTAACAGTCATCATTTCTTGAAGAACATGAGCAGCACCATATGCATAAAGCGCCCAAACTTCCATTTCTCCAAATCTTTGACCACCAAATTGAGCTTTACCACCTAAAGGTTGTTGAGTTACAAGTGAGTATGGTCCTGTAGATCTAGCATGTAATTTATCATCAACCATATGGTGTAATTTAATGAAATACATTATACCTACACTTATACGATTATCAAATGGTTCACCAGTACGTCCATCACGTAAAATAGTCTTACCATCTTCATCAAGTCCTGCTTCTTTTAATGCATCTACAATCTCATCTTTAGTTGCACCATCAAATACTGGTGTAGCAACATAAATACCAAGTTCTTTTGCAGCCATACCTAAATGCATTTCCAAAATTTGACCTAAATTCATACGAGATGGAACTCCAAGTGGATTAAGTAAGATATCTACTGTTTCACCATTTGGTAAATATGGCATATCTTCTTCTGGTAAAATAAGTGATACAACCCCTTTATTACCATGACGTCCTGCCATTTTATCTCCTACAGTTATTTTTCTCTTTTGAGCAATATAAACTCTAACTATTTTAGAAACACCAGCAGGAAGTTCATCGCAATCTTCTTTTGTGAATATTTTAATATCATAAACAATACCTTCACCACCATTTGGTACACGTAATGAAGAATCTCTTACTTCTCTTGTTTTTTCACCAAATATTGCATGTAATAATTTTTCCTCAGATGTAAGTTCTGCCATACCTTTTGGAGTTACTTTACCAACTAAAATATCACCATTTTTTACTTCAGTACCTACTCTAATAATACCAGAATCATCAAGGTTACGACGAGCATCTTCTCCAACATTTGGGATATCTCTTGTAAACTCTTCTGGTCCAAGTTTAGTATCACGACACTCTAATTCATATTCTTCTATATGAATAGATGTAAATGCATCATCTTTTACTAATCTTTCATTTAATATAACTGCATCTTCATAGTTATAACCATTATAGTTCATAAATGCAACTTTAACATTACGTCCAAGAGCCATTTCACCTTTTTCAGTTGCTGGTCCATCACCAATTACTTCACCAGCTGTAACTTTGTCACCTTTTTTAACAATAGGTTTTTGATGATAGCATGTACCATTATTACTTCTTTCATAACCATCAAGATAATATGTATCCATACCACCTTTAGTCTTAACTATTATCTTACGTCCATCAACATAATCAACAACACCATCAGCTTTAGCAATAATAACAACACCTGAATCACGAGCAGCAATTGCTTCTACACCAGTTCCTACAATTGGAGCTTCAGGTTTAATAAGTGGAATTGCTTGACGTTGCATGTTTGAACCCATTAATGCTCTTTTACCATCATCATGTTCAAGGAATGGTATAGCTTGAGTTGTAACTGATACAACTTGTTGTGGAGAAACATCCATGTAATCAACTTTGCTACTATCTACTATTAAATTTTCCCCTCTATAACGAACAGGAACATCAATATCTGTAATTTTATTATTATCATCTAATTTAATTACAGCAGTTGCTATATAATAATCAATTTCTTCATCTGCAGTCATATATACTATTTCATCTGTAACAACACCGTCATTAACTTTACGATAAGGTGTCATTATAAATCCATAATCATCTATTTTAGCATAACTTGCAAGTGATGTAATTAAACCAATGTTTGGTCCTTCAGGAGATTCAACTGGACAAAGTCTTCCATAATGAGATGGATTAACGTCACGAACTTCCATACCAGCTCTATCACGAGAAAGTCCACCAGGTCCTAAAGAGCTTAAACGTCTTTTATGAGTAAGTTCTGCTATAGGATTTGTTTGATCCATAAATTGAGACAATTGTGACGAACCAAAGAATTCCTTTATTGCAGCAGTAAGTGGTCTTATATTAATTAAAGATTTTGGCGTTACTTCAGTAATTTCTTGAGTAGACATTCTATCTCTAATTACTCTTTCTATACGACTAATACCAATTTTAAATTGATTTTGTAATAATTCACCTACTTGACGAACACGTCTATTTGATAAGTGATCAATTTCATCAATAGTACCAATACCATCAAGTAAATTTAAATAATAAGAAACTGATGCATAAATATCTGATACTGTTAATCTTCTAATATCAATCGTTGGATCATTACCAATTATTTTTACAACCTTTTCAGGCTCTTTTTTAGAATAAACTTTAACAATTTGAACCTTATTATAAGTATCAAGTTCATTATTAATTAATGTTTCAACAGTTCCATATCCACCCTCAAAAATAGGTTTTAAATTTTCAAGAGTTTGTTTATCAATAACAGTATCTTTTGCTGCTACAACTTTACCATCAACAGAAATATCTTCAGCTAATTTGCATCCAAGCAAACGATTCATAACATTTAGCTTCTTATTAAATTTATAACGTCCTACATGAGCTAAATCATATTTAAATGCATCAAAAAATCTTGTAATTAATTGATTTTTAGCACTATCTAATGTAGAAGGTTCACCAGGCCTTAATTTTGAATGAATATCAATTAAAGCCTCATCTGTATTTTTATTAGTATCTTTTGCTAAAGTATAATCTATAAATTTATTCTCACCAAATAAATCAATTATATCATCATCACTAGATAAACCAATTGCTCTTAATAATGTAGTAACTGGTACTTTTCTAGTTCTATCAATTCTAACATAAATTACATCCCTAGCATCTAATTCATATTCAAGCCAAGTTCCCCTGTTAGGAATGATTTGTGATGTAATTACAACACGCCCATTTTTATCCGTTTCTTTTCCATAATATGCACTAGGTGAACGAACTAATTGAGATACAATTACTCTTTCTGCACCATTAATGATAAATGAACCACCATCTGTCATTATAGGCATATCACCTAAATAAATTTCTTGTTCCTTTACCTCACCAGTTTCATGGTTAAATAAACGAGCTTCAACTTTTAAAGGAGCTGCATAAGTTGCATATCTTTCTTTACAACCCTTTATACTATATCTTGGTTCATCAAATGAATAATCACCAAATTCTAATGAAAGATTTCCAGTAAAACTATCAACTGGAAAAATATCATCAAATACTTCTTTTATACCATCTGTAATAAACCAATTATATGATTTTTTTTGAATTTCAAGTAAATTACCTAATTCAACTGCGTTTTTAGTTTTCGCATAACTTCTTCTTTCTCTATGATCTCCAAACTTTTTAACTGTATAAGCCACTGTTTCACCCCTATATACTAAATTTTTTTAAAGATCTAACATATATATACGCGTATATGCCACCAATTTATAATTTTAACAAAATAATTACAAAGTGTCAATTCTTTTAGAGCAAATAACATAAAAACCCTTATTTTTTTCTATTATACTTGTCTCATATTTTTTTTCTAAATCTCTAACAACACTCTTTGCACCTTGATCCTTATTTATAACAATCCATAATTCACCATTTTCATTTAAATGATCATATGCCTCAAACAAAATTTTATATAATATTTCCTTACCAACTCTAATAGGAGGATTTGAAATTATAAAATCATACTTTTTATTTATATTTTCATAAATATTACTATAAAATATATTTGTATTAACATTATTAATATTTGAATTTTCACGTGCTAATTCAAGACTTCTATTATTTATATCAATCATATCAACACTACAATTGCATACTTTAGATAAATAAATTCCAATTGGACCATATCCACATCCAAAATCAAGTATATTTCCATGAATATGTTTTGTATCAAGATTTTCAAGTAACGTTCTTGTACCATAATCAAGCCCACGTTTTGAAAAAACTCCATTATCAGATAAAAAAGAAAATTCAATATCATTAATAATAACTTTATTTAACTTTTTATTGCTTTTTAGCTCTTTATCATTTTCAAAATAATGACTCATATTTTCACCTACTTTTAAAGACGATGAAAGCCCATACCACATTTTTTGTAGTATAGGCTAAAATCTTAATTTTAAAAATTATTGTAATTCAATAGTAGCTCCAGCTTCTTCAAATTGAGCTTTTAATCCTTCTGCTTCTTCTTTAGCAGCTTTTTCTTTAACAACTCCACCGTTATCAGCTAAGTCTTTAGCTTCTTTTAATCCTAAACCAGTAATTTCACGAACTAATTTGATAACAGCAATTTTGTTTGCTCCAGCAGCTGTTAATACAACATTAAATGTGCTTGGTCCTTCTTCAACTGCTGCTACAGGTGCTGCAGCTACAGCTACTGCACTTGGATCAACACCAAGTTCTTCTTTCATTAAATCTACTACTTCTTTAATTTCTAAAAGAGTCATTTCTTTTAGTGAATCAATAATTTCTTTTGCGCTTATTTTTGCCATTTTAAATTCCCCACTTTCCTATAAATTATTTTTCTAAATTTTTACTATGTAAATCTAAGCATATTGCGAAGTCTCTTACATGTTGCATTAAACCAGAAGCAAACATTGTAAGTAATCCTTCTCTTGATGGTATAGCAGCTAATTCTTTTAACATTTTTTCATCAGCTATTTCACCATCAACGATACCAACTTTTAATTCTAAAGCTTTATGAGTTTTTGCAAAATCACTTAAAGCTTTAATTGGTGCGATTGCATCTGTACCAAAAGCGATAGCCTTTGGACCATTCATGTGTTCTTTTAAATCAATGTTTAAAGAATCAAGAGCACGTGATGCAAGTGTGTTTTTGTAAACTTTATACTCTGAATTTGTTTCTTTTAAGATTTTTCTTAAAGCATTTGTTTCTCCAACAGTAAGTCCTCTATATTCAAAGAATACAACCGAACTTGAATTTTTAATTTTATCAGCTATTTCTGATACTGTTTGAGATTTTCTTTCAATTATCTTTTGGTTTGCCATTTTAGCACCTCCTCATTTTTTTAGAGTCACCGTATAAAAAAGGCCTAACTTTTCACAGTAAGGCCAAAGACTTAAAAATTTATTTAAGATCCTCGGTAGGAAATTAAGCTAATAGCACCTACTGTCTACGGTATTAATATATATTTTTCAAGAAACAATTTAATTCTAACATATTTTTAATTAAAAGTCAAAGCTTTCTTGACTAATTTTAACACTTGGTCCCATTGTTGAAGTAACAGCAACATTTAAAATATATTTACCTTTTACTGTCATAGGTTTAGTTTTATTAATCAAGTTCATGAAAGCATTAAGATTTTCAACTAATTTTTCATCATCGAAAGATACCTTTCCAATGATAACATGTAAATTACCATAACTATCAGTTCTGTATTCTACACGTCCTTTTTTAACTTCTTCTACAGCTTTTTTAGTATCCATTGTAACTGTTCCAGTTTTTGGATTTGGCATTAATCCTTTAGGCCCTAAAATTTTTCCAAGTTTTCCTAAAGCAGGCATCATATCAGGAGTTGCTACCATAACATCGAAATCAAACCAATTTTCTTTTTCGATTTTTTCAAGCATGTCAGTATCTCCTACATAATCAGCACCAGCATCTTTTGCAGCTTGAGCAGCAGGTCCTTTTGCAATAACTAATACTTTTTTAGTTTTTCCTGTTCCATTTGGAAGTACTAATGCACCTCTTAATTGTTGATCAGCTTTCTTAGTATCAAGATTTAATCTAAGTGCAAGCTCTACAGTTGCATCAAAATTAGCTGTTGAAGTTTCTTTAACTAATTTAATAGCTTCTTCTTTAGTATAAGATTTAGTCTTATCTATTTTTGAAGATGCAGCTACATATTTCTTACCTTTTTTCATTTTATTTCCTCCTTATGTGGTATTTGCGGATTTTTCCTCCCACATAGGTAATTAACCTACATGTTTTTATTCAGATACTTTAACACCCATGTTACGAGCAGTTCCTTCAACTATTCTCATAGCTTCTTCTACTCCATAAGCATTTAAGTCTGGCAATTTAATTTCAGCAATTTCTCTTAATTGTTCTTTTGTAAGTGTTGCTACAGTTTCAGTTGAACCTTTAACTGATCCTTTATTAATTTTTGCAAATTTCTTAATTAAGAATGCAGTTGGTGGAGTTTTTAATACAAAGTCAAATGATCTGTCATCATAAACAGTAATTTCAACTGGTATTATATCTCCCATTTTATCTCTTGTAGCATCATTATATTTTGTAACAAATTCCCCTAAATTTATACCTGCAGGTCCAAGTACTGTACCTACTGGTGGTGCTGGAGTAGCTTTTCCAGCAGGAATTTGTAAATTAATTATTTTTGTAATTTCTTTTGCCACGAAAACACCTCCTATATTATACTTTTTCGCGAGTGGTTCAAATGATATCCGCCAACATCTCCCACTTAATCTATATTAATAAATAATATAGCTAATTAATAATAACATATTTTTTCTGTTTTGTAAACAATTAATTTATTTAAGCTTTCTCTATTTCACTTATTCCAAGTTCAACAACAGTTTCTTGCCCAAATAAGTCAAGAGTAACTTCTAATTTTTGGTTTTCCATATCAATACTTTTAACTTTTCCATACATTGATGTAAAAGGACCATTTATTACTTTAACCATATCACCAATATTTAAATTATTACCAATTTCAAGTCTGCTCATTCCCATACTACCAAGTATTTTATCAACTTCTTGTGGAGTTAAAGGAAATGGTTTAGCTCCCTTTCCTGATGAACCTATAAATCCTGTAACACCAGGTGTATTTCTTACTATAAACCAAGCCTCATCAGTCATAATCATCTCAACTAAAATATATCCAGGGAACATCTTTTTAACTTTTACTTTTTCTTTCCCATCTTTATATTCAACTTCTTTTTGCTCTGGAACAACTACTCTAAATATATAATCTTCCATTCCCATTGTACTAGCACGCATTTCTAATTTTTCTTTTACCTTATTCTCGTGCCCAGAATAAGTATTAACTACATACCATTCTTTTTCCATAATCTACCCCACTAATGTTTTAATGCTTGATATTACAACATCAAGTATACCAAAAAATGCTGCAAACGTTAAAACAAATAATACTGTAACTGTACCATAAGTTAATATTTCATTTTTCTTTGGCCATCTAACTTTCTTCATTTCTTTTTTTACACTATCTAGAAATCTAGCTAATTTCTTCATATTGCACCTCTTATTTTTTTCTAAAATAAAAACACCTATCTGTGTCTAAATAAATTTTAACACACATATTTATAAAAAGTCAACACAGTATATAGAATATATAAAACTTTTTTGTTATAATTAAAGTGGTGGTTAACTCATATGAAAAAAAGAATTATAAGTATCATAATTATATTATGTATATCTATTTCAATTATTACTATATACTCTCTTTATATAAGTGATAAAGTAATAAAAATAATAGAAAAACAAGAAGCTAATATAGAAGAATATACAATATATGGTACACATCTTAATATTAAAGGAAATATTAATTTAAATACTGATATTAAAAACATAAGTATTGCATTAAAAAATAACAAAGAAGAAATAAATTATAAATTAAATTATGAGCAAAATGATAACAAAACTACATTCTACTTGTCTCAATATATAAATGAAGGCATAAATTTAGAAAATTTAAAATGTAAAAATTATTATGTACTTTTAAAAATAAACGATAAATATTATAGTCTTAACAATAATACCGAATATAACAATTCGGAGTATTATGCAATAAAAGAAAATAAAAAAACAACTATAACATCAAGTAAAGTAAATAATATAAATGTATTTAAAATTAAAACAACTAAGTCAAAAAAAGATAATAACATATACGATATTGTAATAGATGCTGGACATGGTGGTAATGATACTGGAGCAATATATGGAAGTGATACAGAAGCATTTTATACATTAGAATATGCTATTTCATTAAAAGAAAATTTAGAAAATTTAGGCTATAAAGTAAAATTAACAAGAGATGAAAATAAATATTTATCACCCTATGGAGAAAATGGAAGAGCTATCATCCCACAAGATGTTAAAGCAAAATATTTAATATCCCTTCACTTAAATAGTTTATCAATCAAAGGAAATATTCACGGAGTTGAAGTTTATGCTCCATATAATACCAATCTTGAATTTGCAAGTACTATAGTAAAAAATATAGTAGAAAAAGCAAATACAACATATTCAAATAATACTCATTACAAAGTACAAGACGGAGTTTATGTAAGAACTTTAACTTTAAATGATGTAAATAATGCAAAAGAAAGTGCTAAAGAAAAAGGATATGAACTATCTAGAATATCTACAAATACTAATTATTTGTTTATAATAAGAGAAACTGGTGGAATAATGACTGGAGCATATGTTGCAAACAATATATCTACATATGGCAATAATCCTTATTACAACTCAAATATTGGAGTTGAAAGTTACTTAATAGAACTTGGATATATAATTGATAATACTGATTTAAACAACATAAAAACAAATAAAGACAAATATATTGATGCTATTGCGAAATCAATAGATAAAGAAATTAAAAAGGCATACTAATAAAGTATACCTTTTATATTACATTCTTCAACCTCATTTATTATATTATCAGATTCTAACGATTTAATTTTAAGGCCAAAAGATCTTTCCATATATTCTATATCTTCTTTTGTAGCAATAGAAAACTCATCTTTATTTTCAACAATTCCTAATGCATCATAAATATTGTTATTATAACCTATCGCACAATGATCTAATTCTTTATTTATCATACAAACTGTCTCAGGAATATAATGATTTACTACTTTAAATAATTCATAACATCCGCCATGAGTAAAATAATAACCAGCGGATCCACCATTCATAAAAGTATCATCTTCTTGTACAAGATCAACAACAAATTGTATAAATTTTTCAATTTTATTTCTTTCCACATAAATCATCTCTAAAACAATTATACTAATAACCTAAAAAAATTTCAAGTAAAATAACAAGACTAAAAAAATAAAAAACCGCTGAATTTCAACGGTTATTTTCATAATGGTGTCCCCTCAGGGATTCGAACCCTGGACCCCGAGATTAAGAGTCACGTGCTCTAGCCAACTGAGCTAAGGAGACATTACATAAATAATTATAACATAAAATTTTTTTTATTCAATATAAATTTAAAAAAAAGAGAACAAATTTGTTCTCTATCTATATAAACGCTATTTGCTGTAGCGTACAAACAATATTACCCTTCATAACACACATAATATTATATGCTAATTATTTTTTATTGTATACATTATAAGTTTACACACTATACAAAAAAACATGCATAATAATACACTATTTTATTTTTTTATTATAACATCATATTCTATATTATTAAATTATCTTCTATAAATTCAAAATTCCTATAAATTTAAATAGTTTATCAGCGTTTATATTTATATTTTTTTATAAATTTATTATTTTCTAAATATTCTATATAGATTCTATTAATATTCATATTCACTAACCTAATTATCTATTTATATACGTATTATACTGATGTATAAAATTTACTAATGAATCAATAATCTTTTTTAATAAATCAATATTATCTGAATTTCTATATTTTCCATTAATTTCTATTTGCACTACATCAATATCATTTATACCATATAAATATTGAGTAATCGCACCACCTTTAAATGGTGCATTATATAAGACATTTTTTATTCCATTTTCTTTAAAAGCATCTTCCAACTCTTTTATCGTAGAAAAATCTATTGACAAATTATTTAACGTACCAAATTCAACATCAAAATTCCTTTCTTTTGAAGCACCGTGAAGATCAATAACTAATTTTATATTATTTTCTTTAACTATTTTCATTAATTCTTTTTTATAATTATCATCATTATCGCGGTTTGAATCAAGACCAGTATCATTAATCTTAACAATTGAAAATACATTAAAATACTTATTTAAATATAATGCTATTGCTTTAGTATAAGGTTCAGATGATTTTATACTTCCATCTTCCTTTTTTTGCCTCATAGTATGAGGTGCAGAAAATAATATAGGAATTTCACCTTTATAAAAAACAAAATCATCACAACAATTAAACATTTCTAATTCATTAATTTCTTGTTTAAAATTCATCATCATCACATCCATTTTAATTATATCACACTAACTCATATTCTCTAACGATTATTCTATCATCCGAATAATATTTAATAACATACTCATTATTATATTTACAAATAATAATTCTAACTGTATCATTTTCATTGTCATAAATTTTTGTATTTAAAAATTCTAAATTATAGTTATCTTCTTTTATATTATTAATACATATTTCATGTTTTATGTTTTTTTGATTCAATACTTTAGTTAATTTTTTCTAAATCATTTAACTCTCCACAATTAAATATTACACTCTCTATTTTAAAATTATTAACTAAATTAATAGCTTCACCCATATGATCATAGTCCAATGTAGTTGTTGTCAAAAAGTAAGTCGAATAAAAAGAACTATCAAATTGATAATTCCTATTTCTATAATTTTTTATTTTTTTGTGATTGTTTGACTGTTTCAAATATGTGATTTGCATCTTGCTTTAACAAATCTGGATTCTTAACGTATTCTAACAATTTTTCTTTAGAATAATTTTCTAGCATGTATTTTCCTAAAGTATATGAGTAACTATACCCGTTTTCTGTTCCATTAAAATCACTTTTTAATTTTTCAAAATCACAATCTTCTAAACTAACTGTTGAATAATCTTGATTACTTAAATTAGTTGCCAATGCTTCCCAATACCAACTAACACCCTCAGAATTTTCATTCCACTCTTGCTGACATGAATGCACAAACTCATGTAGTATGCATTTTATAAATTCATCCATATCCATATCTTCATGTTCTTTAGATTTTCTTGCTTCAGACATTTCTAACAAGTTAATATTACCATCGTATGTATCTGCACACATCCATTCTTTAAATTCTTTTACAAATGGCAACAAATGTTTCTTATATTTTTCTCTATCAGTAAAAATCACTACTTTCTTTTTTTGAGAAAGTTTTTCAAGTTCAAAAAATTCTAAAATTTCAATGGTATTGTTTTCTAATGTTGAAATTATATTTGACATATAATCAATCTCTTTGTCATATTCAATAGTAAAATTACTAAGTTCGATTTTCATCTAATCATCTCCAAATCTATATCTATTATATCACACCAATTCATATTTTCTAGCAATTATTCTCTCATCAGAGCAATATTTAATTACATATTTATTATCATTCTTAATCAAAATTGGATTCTTGATAAAATCAACTATATCGGATTCTTTTTGTTCTACTGATTTATTTTTAGTAGATTCCGGAAGCCTTTCATATTCATTAGATTTTATTCTTTCTCTTAATTGAATACTCTTTAATAATACTTTCTCCATATTGATTACCCACAGCTAGTAATAACTTACCGACATTATAGTAAGTATTTAAATCACTTTTATTAATTGAATAACTTTTAACTTTTCTATTTATTTCATTATTTATTAATTCATTTTTAATTTCATTATAATAGTTCATATTACTCCTTCCTATAAACTACAAGTCTCTATTTTCAATTTATTATTTTTAATTTTAAACATGATACTACCAACTTGATCTGTTCTATATATTTTTGAATCTTCTATATTATCTAATACTTCTTTATTCGGATAACCATAACGATTGTCCTTCCCAACACTAATTATAGAATAATTAGGTTTTATTTCATTAATTAATTCTTTACTACTACTTGTCTTACTACCATGATGTCCTACTTTTAAGACATCAATATCTGATAAGTTATATTTATCTAGAATATCTTTTTCTCTTCCTACACCAGCATCTCCCATAAATAAAAACTTATAATCATTATAGTTCAAATAAATAACACTACTGCTATCATTTTCATTATCATAAATTTTGTATTTAAAAACTCTAAATTATAATTATCTTTTTTTAATTTATTAACTAAATTAATAGCTTCACCCATATGGTCATAATCACCATGTGGTGATTGTCAAAAAGTAAGTCAAATAACACTAAAGAAAAAGAATTACCATTATGATAATTCTTTAATCTTTTTTAATTAGTTTTTTTATTCTTGGTTTGAGATCATAAATTTCTTCTTGGGTAATCTCACCAGATTCATTAATTGATAATTCAGGAATTACAATACCCGTTTCAAGTTCAATCCAATCTGCTAATAATCTTCTATGGCAAAAATGTTCTTTATTTATTTCTAATCCAGGCAACTCATGACAAAGCAATATTATTTCCTCTCCAAATTTTTGTTTTAAAGTATCCATTAATTCATATGGATTTAAGTCTTTCAGCCTTAAATCATAAAATTCTTTTATATACCAATCAATTAATTCATCTTCTGATAAATTATCGGTATTTCGATCATAATATTGCCATAAATATAATTTTGGAGACATTTTCTTATATGCATTACCATAAAAACCCCAGGCATTTCCACCATCACCAGTAATTGATACTAAATTGCCGGCTTTGGCACTTGCATAACAACTTGTTCCTTTAATAATCATCAAAACCACCTACAAACTAATTAATATTATATCACACTAATTCATATTCTCTAACAGCAATTCTTTCATCTGAACAATATTCTATAACAAATTTATTTTCTCTCTTACATATTAATATTCCAATAGTAGAATTATTACTTATTTCTTTTACATTTTTATCTATATAATTCATATATTTTTGAACTTGCGCAATATATTCTACCTTAAACTCTGTTACTTTTAATTCAACTACTACATAACAATTGTATTTTATATTGAAAAGCAATAAATCAATATAGTGATTTCTGTCACCTATTTTGATTTTATATTTGCTACCAATAAAACTAAATGAATTCCCAAGGTCTTTCATAAATGATTCAATATCTTCTAATATTAAATTATGTAATGCTTTCTCAGTAACTATTTCAATATTATTTTTATTTCTAATTAGTATAGGATTTGGCACCAAATCTTTTACTTCAAGTTTATCATCAAGAATCAATTTATTTTTAGTTTCAATTGGTAGTCTTTTATATTCATTATTCTTTATTCTTGTTGCTAACTCTCTATATCCAAGACTATTTGATATAGCTAAATTTATATAATATATTATTTCATCAAAATTTTTAATTGATAGTAATTCACGATAATGGCTCCAACTCAATTGTGAACGCAGCGCGTTCACTTTTTTATCTCTAAATAACAAATAAAATTTTCTCATATTCATAAGATTTCTATAACTATATTTTTTATCATTTAATTCTATTATTAATCTTTGTGAATATTCTTTTATTAAACCATCGCCATATTTAGCTCTTTTTTCTCCACCTTGGGCTTCAATAATTAACTTTCCAACATTATAATATGTTTCAACATCACTCTTGTTCTTACTATAATCCTTTACTTTCTTATATACTTCGTTGCTTATTAATAATCCTTTTATTTGATCATAATAATTCATATCTAACTTCTTTCTTAATTGTGTCGCATTTTGCGACACTTTTTCTACGAACTACAAGTCTTTATTTTTAATTTATTATTCCTAATCTTAAACATGATACTACCCTCTTGATCCGTTCTATAAATTTTTGAATCACTCAAATTATTTAATACTTCTTTATTGGGATGACCTTATCTGTTGTTTTTGCCAACACTAATAATGGAATAATTTGGATTTATTTCATCTATAAACTCTTTACTACTACTTGTCTTACTCCCATGATGTCTACTTTTAATACTTCAATATTTGCTAAGTTATACTTATCTAAAATATCTTTTTCTTGTTCAATTCCCGCATATTCCATAAACATAAACTTATATCATTAAAATCTGTATAAATAACATTACTATTATTATTTTCATCACAAAATACTTTTGCATTTAAAAAGTTTAATTGGTAGTTATCAATACCAAGTTTATTAATACATGACTGATATGAAATTTTTTTGCTTCTAAAACTTTTATTAAACTAGATTCTAAAGTATTAAACTCCCCACAGTTAAAGACTACTTTTTTAACTTTCAAAATATTAAAAAGATTTACAGCCTCGCCAATATAATCATAATCACCATGTGGTAGCATACGTTTATGTATAAGAATTTAAGCAAAGAAAAGCAGCTAATTTAACAACTGTTTATTGCCATATTAATTATATAATGTTTCACTTATTATTTTTAGTTTCTTTTTCTAATTCTTTTAAACTTTTATCTGGAATTGGTAAATTTTCTGGCATGATTCCACCCATGTCTTCAATTATCTTTCTTACTTTCTTGCCTATTTCATAGTGAACACTATTAGCCGTATATTCATTATCTACATTATCTCTTTTTAATTTGGCATCTGTTTGAGCAATCCTGAATATATTATCAGCTAGTTCTTCACTACCCATATTGTCTAGTATATCTTCTCTATATCTTAGTTTCTTTCTTTTAAATATATCATCTGCAGTTTCTCCATTATACAGTCCTTTATATCCTGCATTATGAAATCTAGCCAAATCCTTTACTCCACTATTAACTGCTGTTTGATTTAAATTATAATTACCTTTTCTTGCTTGATTTCTTCGATATAGTCTTTTCTCATCTTCAGTAAGATTATTATACTCTTTTTCTGATAATTCCTGCTTTCTTGTTTGAATGGCAAAATATGTTTGTCCTAAAGCTATAATGTCTTTCCTAGGATTACCATTCATTACTATTAAATAACATGCATATCTAGATAATTTATAATCTATAACTTTTCTTGTTGCACCTTTTGCTAATTTTATCATTTTGCGTTGTAACGCAAAATGATCATCTTCGTTATTATTACTTTCTTTACAAGCAACTTTAGCTCTTTCAATTAAATCATTTATACTTCGCCACTGATTATATCTTAAAACTTTTTGTAATTCTCTTGCTAACCAATATTCATTATCTTGTTCATCTATATGTTTTATATCTTCAAATAATTTTGTTGTATATTCTTTTATTTCATTCATTTTATCAGCTTCCTTTCTATGGATTGCAAGTCTTTATTTTTAATTTATTATTCCTAATCTTAAACATGATACTACCATCTTGATCTGTTCTATAAATTTTACTATTTCTTAATATATTTAAAACACTATCTTTTGGATGTCCATATCTATTGTTTTCTCCAACAGATATTAAACTATATTTAGGACTAATATTCTTTATAAAATTCTCACTACTACTTGTATTAGATCCATGATGTCCTACTTTTAAAACATCAATATCTGATAAATTATATTTATCTAGAATATCTTTTTCTCTTTCTACCCCAGCATCTCCCATAAACATAAATTTATAACCATTAAGTTCTGTATAAATAACACTACTACTATCATTTTCATTACCATAAATTCTTGTATTTAAAAATTCTAAATTATAGTTATCCTTTTTTATATTATTAATACACATTTCATGTTTTATGTTTTTTTGATTCAATACTTTAGTTAATTTTTTCTCTAAATCATTTAACTCTCCACAATTAAATATTACACTCTCTATTTTAAAATTATTAACTAAGTTAATTGCTTCTCCCATATGGTCATAGTCCCCATGAGTAAGTATTAAATAATCTATTTTTTTAATACCTCTTGATTTTAAATAAGGGATTGTAATAGATGAAGCAATTGAATATTCTTTCTTTTTTACTTTCCATACGTCATTATTATATTTAAACTTACCTCCTGTATCAATCAATATATTTAAAGAATTATGTGGTAATTCAATAAGAATAGAATCCCCTTGTCCAACATCTAACATAGTTAGATAAAAGTTATTATTTATATAATTTATATTTGAATGAATAATCAAAATAAATAAAAACAAAACATAATACTTTACTTTATTTTTATACAATATAAATGTTATAACAAAATAATATAAAAATATATAAAATAAGCTCACATGTTTAAGTATTAATTTAAAATAAGTTATATTATTAAAAAAAATTGATAATCCTTCAAGTATATTTATAAAAAAATTAAATATACAAGATAAGGTTGGAAATACAAATGTAATAATAGAAAGAGGAAATATTATAAAAGAAATAAATGGAACAAAGATAATATTTAATATTGGACTAATTAAGTTTATTTCATGAAAATTTAATATAGATATTGGTATACCTAATAAAAATGAAATTAAAGATGTTTTAAAAACTTTTATAAAATAATTTTTACCATTTATTTTATCTGAAAAAATAATTAAACCAAAAGTTATAATAAAACTATATAAAAAGCCTATATCATAAATATAAAACGGATTATACAAAATAAGTGACATAAATATAATCAAAAGTATATATTGAGTTTTGATTCTTTTAAATATTTTGCACAAAATAAATAACATTACTGCTCTTAATACAGAAGAAGAAAAAGAAGTTAAAAATGAAAAAAATACTAAAAATATAGATACTATAATATTATTTAGTATTTTATTTTTTATAAATTTATTAAGTATTAAATAAATTATAAGTGTAAGTAAAGATATATGCATACCAGATACAGCAAATAAATGACTGATTCCATTATTTGAATATGTAGAGCTTATATTATAATCTAATTCTTCTTTATTTCCAAGTAAAAATAATTTTAAATAAATACTACTATTATTTCTCTCTATTCTATCTTTTATAGATTGTTTTATTTTATAAAATATATTTTTATTATGTTTTATAACAGTATATTTGTCTGCATTAAAAATATAATTGATCTTTTTACTCTTTAAATATAACCTATAATTAAACATATTAAAATTTGTATTATTTTTAGGTATATAAGAATTACCTATAAATTTAATTTTATCCCCATATGATATATTAAAATCATTCAGTTCTTTTTCACTCTTAAAATAATAAATAACTTTATAATTATCTATAATAATATTTAATTTATCTCCATCAACGCTATATTCTTTTACTATACCATCTATACTAGTAATATTGCTTTCCTCTACTGAATCATTTTTAATCCTAAAAAATAAAATAACTATACTTAGTATAAAACTAAACAGTAATATAATCTTTAATTTTTTCAAATAATGATTTCCCTATTCCAGATACATTCATTATATCCTCTATTGTTTTAAAGTTTCCATTTTGTTTTCTATATTCTATTATTGACTTAGCTTTTGAAGAACCTATTCCTGAAATTTTAGTAAGATTTTCTTCATCAGCATCATTTATAGATATTTTTGAATCAATATCACTTATATTAGAATCTAAATTTTTATTTTCTGAATTTGAATTTTTATTTTCTGAATTTGAATTTTTATTTTCTGAATTTGAATTCTTATTTTCTGAATTTGAATTTTTATTTTCTGAATTATTCTCATAAGTAATATTATCTTCATGAGAAATATCACCAATATCCATGCAAGCATTATTTATAGTATCAGGACAATTACATTCAATCTTTATATTCTCATAATTTGAATTCTTATTTTCTTTAAAAGAATTTATTTCATCATTACTATAAACAATAATAATCATTTCATCTTTTAATTTTTTACTTAAATTCAAATAACTTGTATTAGCGTTTTCTAAAAGTCCACCTGATACTTCTATTAAATCATTAACTCTTTTACCATTTTCTAACTCATAAACACCCGGATTTAATACCATACCTTTTATTTCAACTTTAATATTACTATCATCAGAACTAGATAAATCTTGTATATTATTTGAACTATACTCCTTAACTATATTTGTCACCTTTCTAGATGGCTTAATTAAAACTATTGCTATAGTAACTAACAATAAAAATATAATAATTAAATAATAATACTTTTCTATAAAGTCTGAAACTTTTTTTCTGAATTTAACCATTTTATCACCTCCTACTAAAAACATACAATAAAACAAAAAAATATCCTTTTAAATCAAAAAAAAAATATAGAAATTTCTATATTTTATCCTCTAATAACTTTTCTATATTGATGACCAATTTGTTTTCCATTTAATAATTTTTTATGATATTCCTTAATTCCTAATTCTTTTAATTTTAAAGCTTCTAATGTTCCTTTCCAGCATAAAGGGAATTTATTATAATTATAAAATAATTTATCTTTTGCAGCACTATCTACTCCAAATTTTTCTTCTAATATAACATTTCTATCAAGATTATTAAAAATTGAATTCTTCTCATCTTGACTAAAATTACATGCTTTAATATAAAATTCATCTTCAATATTTCTTATCTCATCAGCATTTTTCTTCTTTAATGAAAGACAAAAATCACTAACAACTGAATTACTTACTCTTCCATTATTTTCATTAGGATTTCCCATATATTTTTTTGACATTAAAAGACTGATTTTATCATAATTATACCTAACTAGTAACCATTTAGCTAAAAAATCAAGTTTTGAATCATTATACTCGACATTTAACTCATCTAATTTTTCTCTTAAATTATCAATAAATTTACATTCTATTAAACTACTATCATCAAAATTATTTTTATCATCTTTTTCATCATAACAATCACAAATTTCTAAAATTAAATCATTAAATATAAAATTCATAATATCCTCTCCTTTTCAATACATATTAATAAAACAACATTCACCATATTATTATAAATTTTAATAAAAGTCAAGAAAAACTTTTTTTAGGTCTAAAAAAATGTTATTACTGTATAATATATTCTTAATATTAATATTTAATTACAAAAAAAGTATGATTTCTCATACCTTATTAATTCTATTCAAAAATATCTTTAGATA
>ENA-ORRE01000081-ORRE01000081.1-human-gut-metagenome-genome-assembly--contig:-NODE-81-length-70639-cov-36.310396_pt1 | contig 70639 bp, 65 predicted proteins | sample MGYA00242171_ERZ509126 | MGnify/ENA primary metagenome ERZ509126 (study PRJEB26280, sample SAMEA2338648) | human gut metagenome | biome: human gut; feature: human-associated habitat; material: faeces... | reverse complement strand
AACCTCAAAGCACTAAAAAAGAGGCTGCGCCGTAAAAACTTAATTACGACACAGCCCCTTCGTTTCCTTATATTCCGCACCTTATTTAACGTGAGTTTCAGTATCCCTTTTCCTGTCACGCAGTATCATAGAGTTTCTATAATACATTATTAATAGCCACATTTGTGTTTTACGAAGGTGATTCTGTGCTTTACCATGTGGCATTTTGCAACAGGTATCATGGAAATTGTAGTGTTATTAGTAACTTTTCACAATCAAGAACCACCTATTTTATTTAATTTTATTATCTTTACGCCAAACTTTATTTTTATAGGATATCATGGCAAAGTTAAATCGCATAAAAGCCGTTCTTGCAGAGCAAGATAGACCAGCAAGTGGTTAGCAGAGCAAGGCGGAAAATCTGCTTGTGCCACTTAGTAAGTAGTGCAGCAATACAGTTAGCCTGATTTACAAACATTATCTCGAATCTCTAATTTATTTGAAGTCAACATCAAGGAATTGTTAGTTGACAACAAAAATGAAATCAATGAATAATTGTAATGGAAGATTTATTTGGGAATGATTCTATCTTTGCAAAAGAAAAGACAGAGGTCAAAGAAATCTCTGGTTACGCAATTTACGCACCACAGCAAAAAGAAAGAACCGTGGTGAATAATTTGCCGGAATTTTACCCAGAACTCCCAGAAGGGAAGTTCGATATTGTATATTGTGACCCACCATGGGATTACGGTGGAAAAATGCAGTTTGACAAGTCTTCAATTAAATCCGAAAACAAAGACTGGAAAAGGGATATTTTTATTAGTGCGGCTAATTTCAAATATCCTACAGTAAAGACAAAAGATTTAAAAAAGATTCCGATTCAAGATATCTGCGCCGATGATTGTTTACTTTTTATGTGGGTAACAAATCCACATTTAGCACAAGGAATAGAATTGGGACAAGCATGGGGATTTGAATACAAGACCGTTGGATTTGTTTGGGATAAATGCAATCATAATCCAGGACAGTACACCTTGTCTAATTGTGAACTATGTCTGATCTTTAAAAAAGGACGAATTCCGCAACCGCGTGGAGCAAGAAACGTTCAACAGTTGGTTAGAGTGCCAAGGACAGAACATAGTGTAAAACCGATTGAGGTACTCCACAACATAGAAAAGATGTTTCCTTCGCAAAAGAAGATTGAACTATTTGCTCGACACAAGCCCGAGGGGTGGACAGTTTGGGGACTTGATGTAAGACCAGTCTATAAAGAAAATGACAAATCAGAATCTAAAACTGGGGGGTGAACTAAACGCCACCCTTTTAGGTGGCGTTTATCTCTATAAGAAGTACTAATCTTCCAGTAATGGAGCTATATGTGTTTCAAAATGGTCAATAAGATCTTCTGCATTTTTGGTATTTCTCCAGAAGAAATAGTTTGCTTTGAAATCCTTAAACCAGTAAGTTATTTCTCTTACTCTGCAAGGATCTCTTGTAATATCTCCTTGGAATACAATCTAAAACGGCAGATTAGGTTCTGCGATTTTCCCAGAAGTTCTAAGTTTGCTTAATAGACCAGGTGTAAAGTACTTACATAATCTCTCATGGGCATTACCTCTACCTGCAGAACGTGGCTTCCCTTCTACCCAGCCGTCCTGTCTCTTTATTTCAACATAAATGGTCTTTCCTGTTTTTGTATTACGAATAGCACCATCAGGTTGGATACCATGCTTTGTAATGGGCTCCTCTGGCGTGTAGATAGCAGCGAGTTCTGCGTCTGTAAGTTCTACGTCAACATAAAGGTTCTTGAAATCGGTTGGTTGACTGACAACCTCATACTCGGTGTCCTTAAACAGTTTCGAAAATACTTCGACAAAAGAGTGCTCTGCAACAGTGGCTTTGGATCCTCCATAGTCTTGCCACTTTCGTCTAAATCTGTTGTCTAAACTTCCCATAAATTTAATAATTGATTAATTCTGAAATATTCATATTCAATGCTTTCGATATTTTTACAACAGTTACAAGTGAGGGGATTTTTTCAACCCTTTCAATCGAACCGATATAGGTCCGGTGCAGATTGGCATATTCTGCTAATTTTTCTTGTGAGATACCTTTTGCTTCTCTACAAGCTTTCATGTTCAACGCAAATCGAGAAACAATGTGTCTGTCTTCATTTGTCATATAGTAACGTTTTTAATATTGAATACGATAGAATGTCGCTCTATAGACTGTAAAATTACCACTGAAACAGACTTGTGGCAACAGGCTATAGAATGCAATGTGAATAAATAGTGGATAAAAGGACAAAGTTTTAATTTTATTTAGCAAAATTGGTTGTATTGTCCTATAAAAAAAGAGAATTATGAATAACTTAACACCATATTTCAACGATACCAATAAATTCATACTGTATGATGGCGATACTAATATAATATTAGACTGTATTACTGAAAAAGTTGATACTATTTTTGCTGACCCACCATATTTTCTTTCAAACCAGATGAGAACGATACAATTCGGCAAAAAGAAAATTCGTGACAAGGGAGATTGGGATCATGTACTTCCATGGGAAGAAATTAATGCTTTCAATAGGCGTTGGTTATCTAAATGCAGGAGCTTACTTAAAGAAGATGGTACTATTTGGGTCTGTGGAACCTACCACAACATTTACTCTGTAGAACAATGTTTAATAGAATTAGGATTCAAAATCCTAAATATAGTAGTTTGGCAGAAGTTAGATCCACCACCAACACCATATGGTGGGCGTCTAAACTTCTCGGCAGAATATATTATTTGGGCAAGGAAGAACGACAATGTACCCCATTGTTTTAACTATGAACTGTTAAAACAAATGAATGGGGGAATAGAAATGCCTGATGTATGGAAGTTTGCACGACCTGGATTTTGGGAAAGAAATTGTGGTAAACACCCTACACAGAAACCTTTAAGGCTACTTTATAGGATATTGCAGGTTTGTACAAAAGAGGGTTTTACGGTATTAGATCCATTTGCAGGAAGCTGTACTACTGGGATTGCTGCAAATCTTATGAAAAGGAATTTTATAGGTATAGATATGGATAAGGACTATCTTGATTATGGTATCAGAAGAAAACAAGAAATCCTAGATCCTACTACAGCCAATAAAATGTTAAGGAAAATATCTGAAAATCCCGAAGAAGTTACAGTCATGGTCAATCATGTAAGTCTTGAATTGAGAAAAAAAATGATTGACTCTGGTATTTGCTATTTACGTGCGGGTGATTCTAGGGGCTCTCTTTGTGTAACTCCTGGATTTGAAAGAATGCAATATGTTCTCTTGCATACTAATGGAGAAGATTGCCAACTATTTAGATTAAAGACGAAAGGAACATTCCAAATTTGGACAAAAGAAACACTAGAAAAATATGGATTCACTCCCAAACACTCTGCATACTACATCGTCATACGTTTTGATGCGAAATCACTTCGACCTTTAGGAAAGCAAAAACATCTAAAAGAGGGCGCCAACACTTTCAGAGCCAAAATTAGAAGACTAAGCGACTTTTTAGGAATTAATTAAGTTTTACAGAGATGGTTCGTCTTCTCAAACTGTCAATTTAACATATACCCCCACTGATTTTGGCTGCTTTGCTAAAGGTCCGTGGGTTTCTTAAACAGCGGAGACACGGATGTCATTCTACTTATTTTTTCCCTCAATGCCTTTAGCCATTTACTTTATGACTGATTGGGCGAGATACGAATCACCGTGGCCTCTATTGCTCCGTGGTGAAAATCAAAAATCTTTACAATCAAAAAACGATTCTCTCGTGCTAACGAACGTTAAATAATGGTCTCGTTACTCATTTCAGACGATTTTTCAAGCTCAAAAACAAAAACTCCAAACTCAAAATTCCTAATTCAAAATTGCAAAACGGCCTCCGTTAGAAAAAAATCGAGCCGATTTTCATTGAAAATTGGTGTCCGGGCAAACCGGCAAAAAAGCCGTTTTTGCCCGATTTAACGTTTGTTAGCTTTCAACGGAGGCACTTTTAGAGGCCGTTTTAGGCCGTTTTGGAGTGCAACGGGATAGGTTTTGGAGGCCAAAAGTGGCTCCGTTAGAGTGTAAAAGTGGCTCCGTTGCAAAATAACGAGGTATTTTTGGACTTACGAAATGGGTGTTTTTGCTGATTTTTAAGATAAAAGTCTGATTATCAAGAACTTAAAGCAAAATTGGCTTAAGGGGCGTATTTTCGCGTTTTTGAGAGCGGGAGAGAGATTGTTTGAAAAAACGCAATTCTGATGGCGTTATTTCGTGAAGATTTCAACGGCGTAGCCGCATGAATGGATTATGGCTGCAATCGGATGAAAATATCGGTTAAAGATTTTGCCCGTTTGTGCAAAATGGTATATCTTTGCAAGGTGCAAGTTCCACTATCTTTGTAAGATAATGTTTGAAAAGGAAATAAAGGAATACGAAAGTCTGCGCTCTGAGTATCAGCAAAGTTGCCACGGCTCATTTGTCATATAGCAAATATGCGATTTTTGTTATGTATGTGGATTTAATCACCGCCGCTTGTTGCGCAGATAGAAGTCGCGCGAGCAGAAAATGAAGAGAATCAGACCGAGAATATGGAGCGCGGCGACGGTGGCGAAGGCTGCTGTGTAACCGAAATGCTCGGCTATGACACCGCCAAAGACTACACCCACGCCGATGCCGAAGTCCCATGAGGTGAGCAGGGTGGAGTTGGCCGTGCCGCGTTCGTTGTTGCCGGCGATGTTGATAAACATATTTTGCATGGCGGGAAACAAATGGCCGTTGCCCAATCCGATGAGAAGTGCTGAGAGATAATAGCCTACTTCTGTGGGGACGGCAACAAAAAGGATGTAGCCAATACATGAAAGGAAGATGCCCTGAGTGGCGTTTTGTGTCAGTTTGCCGTTGCGCAGAGCCTTAGAGCCTTGTATTCGCGACACTACAAGCCCTGTGGCAAGAAGCATGAAATATGTTCCGGTGCCTCCGGTGATGCCCAAGATTTCCTTGCTGTAGATAGCAAGATAGTTGCTCAGTACGCCGTAACAGAAGCTGAACATTACGATGTTTGCCCCCAAAAGCCACCCGCGGACGAGAAAAAAGCGGTCGAGTGATAGCTTCTTCTTCTCACGTATGATTTCCCGTTGCGGCACTTTCACGGTGGAATCCACCAGCATACCGAGTCCGGCGATGATGAATGCCATCCAGAAAAGTATGTCGAAGTTGTGCGTGTATTTATATATGAAGACGCCAATCGACGGAGCTATTGCCATAGCGAGGTTGTTGCTCAGTCCGTAATAGCCTATGCCTTCGGTGCGGCGGCTCGATGGCAGCACGTCGATTGCGACAGTACTGTTGGCTACTGTGAGTGCACCGAAGGGACCTCCGTGCAGCGTTCTCACCAATGCGAAGAACACAAAAGAGCCTGCGGCGAGGTATCCGCCGAAGAGAAGGAAGAACAGAAAGAAGCACACCATGAGCACTTTCTTGCGCGGAAAGCTGTCGACAACGTATCCGCTGAACGGCCGGAACAGCAGCGCGGTGACCGTGTAGCCTGACAGTACGATGCCGATGAGGTCTTTTGTGGCATGGAATGTCTCGCTGAGATACAGCGGCAGCAGTGGCGTGAGCAGGTAGAAAGCGAAGAACAGCGTGAAGTTTGTCGTCATCACCTTATTATAATTAGCGTTCCACAATACGTCCTTGTTATCCTTTCCTGTGTTTTCTTTTTCTGTTATCATTATCTTTTTCCTTTCCCGGCAGATGCGTTTGTCGTTATTTACCTATCTTTACGAGCAGCAAACCTATGCCCGTCCATATCAGTTCGCGTATGCGTACAATCAGTGCAACGAATATTGCGGCATTTGCGGTAAGTCCCAATCCCGTCACCGACATAAGGAAACCGCCCTCGCGTCCGCCAAGTTGCAACGGCATGAAAAACAGCATATTGGCAAAAAGAGTTGTGAAGGCGATGATGAGGATGCAGTCGGCGTAGCTCACGCTTGGCATAAGTACAAGTAGGATAAAGTACACTTCGAGTGCCGAACAGATTCGGCAGGCAAGTTCAAGCAGCACCGCCGTGACGAATGTCTTTGGATTCTGGTTGTGCAACGAGGCTATGCGGCGGTCTATGTCGTCGAGTTTGTCGCGGTTCTTGTCGATGAACGGCCGTGCCCAACGGCTTAAAAAAGGAACGTGGCGTAGCAGGTTGAGCGAGCGGACGGCCAGTCCTTTGCGATAGCCCGACATGAAAAACCACACGGCGAGCAGGCAGAAAGCGGCAGTAACGCCGAGCATCACGCCCATGAATAAGTTTAGCGGTTGCGTTATGACATAAAGGATGATGGATAGAATCCAAAACCAGAAGTGGCTGAAGATATGTGTCATAACGTAAAGAATGACCGATGAGGATGCTCTTTCCGTACCGATTTTTGGCGAAAGAGCCATAATCCGGTAAGGTTCGCCGCCCATCAGTCCGCCGGGAGTGGCGTAGTTGAGCGCGAATCCGCTTACCGTGATTTTATAAAGCCAGCCGAATGAAATCTTGTCTTGCTTGGTGTTGGCATCCTTTTGGCTGTTTATTATGATATACCAAGCTCCTGTATTGAAGATGTAGAGGAATGCCCAAAGCATCACAACGGCCCAAAACCAATAGCCGGCGTGCAGCAGTGCCTTCATCGTCGCGCTGAAATCAAGCTGTGTCAGCATGATGCAAAAGATGAGTACGCCGAAGATAAAAAAGCCGTTCTGATACTTCTTCTTCATTCCTTATGTCTTCTTAAAGTTGGCAGTTCAGTTATTCCGCACTTTCGTTGTTGGTGTTTTTCTTCGGAATATTGAACCGTGTCTTCTCATTTTCGTCGCGTCTTTCCTTGTATAGCTTCTTCAATGGGTTATCAAGAGGCTCATCGTATTCGGCACGGTGTCGGAATATGTCGATGGCAAGGAATATCGCGTTGCGCATCGAAGTGGCATCGGCGATGCTTCCTCCGGCTATGTTGAACGATGCGTTCTGTAGCGGTGCTGTTCTTATTAGTGGCAATCCGGCTGTGAATCTCGCGCCTTCGTTGTTGTCAATCATGTTGAACGGGATGGTGCCTTGCTCGTAGTGCATAGCCAATGTGGCATCGAAGCTGCTGTAATATCCGTTGGTGAAGAATTCATCCGCGGCGTATGGGCCGTACACTTGTATGCCGTTGTTGCTCAATTCTTCGATGGCCGGTTTGATGATTTCTACCTCTTCCGAGCCTGTCAGGCCGTTGTCGCCTGCTTTCGGGTTCAGCGAGAGCACCGCAATGCGTGGGTTTGATATTCTGAAATCTCGTCGCATACTATCGTGAATGGCCTTCACCTTCTCGCAGATGTTTTCTTTTGTTACCGTCTCGGCGATGTGCTTCATCGGCGTGTTGACGTTGGCGAGAGCCATGCGAAGCCTCTCTCCCGTCAGAATGGTCATGCTCTTGCCATACGACTCGGTATGGTCTTCGATGTAACGGGTCTGTCCGCTGAAGTTGAAAGTCTCGTTATTGTCAACCGGAGCCGTTACGATTACGTCCACAAGTCCGTTTTGCCAGTCTGCCAAAGCTCGGTCGATGGCTTTAAGGGCCGCATTGCCCGACTCCTCGCTCGGTTCTCCAAGTTCCACCTTTATTTCCTCTTCAAAGGTTGTCAGCATATTAATGCGGCCCTCTTGTGCGCTTTCGGCATTGTTGATGATGGTGAAGTTTGCTTGGATGTCAAGAGCCTTGCGATGGTAGGTTGCCACTTTCGGCGATCCATATATAATAGGTGTACACAGTTCCCGCATCATCGGGTCTTCCAGAGCCTTGAATATCAGTTCATATCCGATGCCGTTAGTGTCGCCGTGCGTAATGGCTACGCGTATTTTTCTGTTTTCCATATTTATGTTTTTATTTAGATTTCAATTATATTCTTAGCTGTTTGGGCTTCCCCCCTTGGGGGGATAGAGGGGGGCTGTTGTGTATAGCACCGCCTCCGTTTGTCTGATGCGGTTGCGCTTGGTCGTTTCGGGAGCGTAGACAAAGCCTTCCGTGTAGATGTAACGGTTGCCTTGTCGGGTTACGTGCAACACGAACGGACCGCCCATCGCATCGTTTTCCATCTCCCAAAGGCCTCGTGCAATTACCGTCTTGCCCTGTTTGCGGTATCTTTCGGCTATCTGCTGAAACGTTACCGAGCCTTCCGAGGTCTTCATATACATCCCGTCGCGCTCACCGGGGATGTTCCGCCGCATCACACTGTCTCTTACCCGTATAGCGTCGGCGCTGCTTGAGCTGTAAACGCAGATGCTTTTCATTCCGCTCTTGGCGTTGTCCGACAGCCAAATAAAGTCTTTCCCAACTTTTTCCGACTGCATATCGGACGGGATGAGCATATCCACGCCAAACATTCGGCGTATCTTCTCCTGCGCCTTCGGATTGTTTCGCTTCGTCAGGACGGTATTCTCGGCAGCTATCTCAAAGCTCGTAAGCAGATTGCGCAGCTTCGGTGCATCTTTCTCCATTGCCTTTTTGAGTTCCGGAACCGATGGGGTGGTGATGTAGACGATTATCTGCGGGCGCGCACACACGTTCCTCTCATATCTGATTCTTGTCGTTGTAAACTGCCTTTCGTCCACTGTCAGTTTCACAATCGCCCTTGCTAATCGTGCTGTATTGTCCATCCGGGACTCCGTAGTGGCCGTTATGTCAAACGAAGGCTCGCTCTGCGGTAGTCCCTCCACGTCCTTATCCAATACCTTATATATAATACTGTCGCGGTCGTCCACAGCCAGTACCTCGTAAGGACGGCTGCTACTGCGTGGTTGCAGGGGCTCGCCTTCGTTTTTGCAGGCACACGACAGCAATACTGTGAGTATCAGGATGGCAACCGTTCTCATTGTTCTTCTTTTTTCGCAGTACTCAGCAAGCCGCACGCCGCGTATATGTCCTGTCCGCGACTGGCACGTATCGTGGTGAAGATACCGTGAGAGGTGAGATAGTCGCGCAGCCATTCCATCGTGTTTTCGTCTGCTCCGTGCAGCGGAACATCGGGTATCTGGTGGAATCGGATGAGGTTGATGCGGCAGTCAAGACCTTTCAGCAGGTTTACTATTGCACGGGCATGAGCCGGCGAATCGTTCTCTCCGCCGAACACGATATACTCGAATGACAGTCGGCGCTGGTGCGCAAAGTCATAGTTGCGCAGCAGTTCCACCACCTCCTTGATGCTCATTCCACGCTCGGCAGGCATCAGTTGTGCCCTTTGTTCATGCAAAGGAGAGTGCAGGCTGATAGCTACGTGGCAGTCGCTTTCCTCGATAAACCGTTTCAGTTTGTTCTTTACGCCCACCGAACTTACCGTGATGCGCTTAGGACTCCATGCGTAGGCGAAGTCGGCGGTAAGTATCTGCGTTGCTCTCAGCACGTTGTCGAGGTTGTCCATAGGCTCGCCTTGCCCCATGAACACCACGTTCGTGAGGCGTTCGCGCTCCGGCAACGAATAAATCTGGTTCAGGATGTCGGCCGCCGACAGGCTTCCTTCGAATCCCTGCTTGCCCGTTTGGCAGAACAGGCAGTTCATCTTGCATCCCACCTGCGACGAAACACAGAGCGTGGCGCGCTCTCCATCGGGAATGAACACCGTCTCCACAAACTTGCCGGAGGCTGTCGGAAACAAGTATTTTATTGTCCCGTCCTGCGAATATTGCGCGTCTATCGGTTTGCGTGCGCCTATTTCGCAATGCTCTTTCAGCCGTTCGCGGTTCTGTTTCGAGATGTTTGTCATCTCGTCTATGTCGGTGACGTGCTGCGTGTAGAGCCATTTTGCCATCTGCCCGCCTGTGAAAGCGGGCATACCCAGCTCCTTAGCCAATCCTTTCAGCTCTTCGAGCGTCATTCCCAAAAGCGTTTTCTTTGCGCCTTCCATAACCTTTTGATGTTTGTTCTTTACAGCCTACGTGCGGCATATCATATACATTATTATATATATCTGTATGCAAAGGTACGATAAAAATATGATATTGGACTTCATTGGGGCTGTAAAGTTTTCATGTTTGCGCTTGGTACAGGATGCTACAATGCTCTTGTATTGTTCCTACAAGGCCTTTGTACTGACGCTACAAAGCCTTTGTACAACTTGTACAAGGCCTATGTACTAAATCAATATTGTACGGATAACATCTCCAAAGGGGCATTTCCCCATATAGGATAGGGTTTTCCATACTCACATTTGGGGCTTTCGGTGTTTGCCGTCTCGTGCTTTTTGTGTTATTTTGCAAACAGAAAAGGAGAGTATTAATTTTAAAGTAAGAGTTATGAAAAAGGTATTAATGATTACGATGATGAGCGCATTGCTCGCGATGCCGGTCATGGCACAACATCACAGGGGACATTATAATAATCAGAGTTGCGAATACAGATACGGGCATAAAGGCCGGAACTGCTCTTATGTGAAAAGCCGTGGCGAGGTATTTTACAACGGAAGGCTGTTGCGTGGGGCAAGTGCAAGCAGCTTCCGCGACCTCGGTGGCGGTTATGCAAAGGATAATTTCCGCGTTTACTATCGTGGGAAGAGACTGGAAAAAGCGTCGGTCAACAGTTTCAGAGTATTGAAAAACGGTTATGCAAGGGATAATTTCAATGTCTATTACCGCGGAGATGTAATGCGCGGAGCATCGGTAAACAGTTTTCGGGTGATGAAGGACGGCTACGCAAAGGACAACTTCAACACGTATTATAGAGGCAAGCGGGTGAGATAGAATATCAAAATAAAGGAGCATTACCACAGGCGGCAATGCTCCTTTTTCTTTATCCGGTTTCCAATATACTTACTCCTTACATCTTTTTCTCCTTACTCCTCAACTCCTTTTTTCTTTCCAAATGCCGGATTAATCTTCAGGAATGCTGTAACGAGGAATGTAACCGCGCAGCACGCCATGACGATGATGAAGAATGCGCGATAGCCCACCGACTCCTGCAACGCACCCGCAAACAGGCCGGGAATCATCATCGATAGAGCCATGAAAGCTGTGCAGAGAGCGTAATGGCTGGTCTTATACTCGCCCTGACTATAATAAATAAGGTATAGCATATAGGCGGTGAAACCGAAGCCGTAGCCGAATTGCTCAATGAAGACGCAGATATTGATAATCAGAAGGCTTGAAGGCAGGGCGTAACTGAGGTAGACATACACGATGTCGGGTAGGGTAATGGCGCATACCATAGGCCATAGCCAGCGCTTGAGACCGTCGCGGCCGGCGCAGATGCCGCCGAGAATGCCGCCCAGTGTGAGGCCAATCACGCCCACAGTACCCTGCACAAGACCGTATTCTTGCGGCGAAAGACCGAGACCGCCATTGTGTCCGGCGTCGATAAGGAACAGTGCCGAGACCTTAGCGAGCAGTCCTTCGGGCATACGGTAGAAGAGCATGAAGCATATTCCCACCCAGACCTGCGGCTTTTGGAAGAATGTCTTGATGACATCTGCAAGTCCGTCGAGTGGCGAAGCGGTATCCTCAGCCTTGTCTTCGTCCTTGATTTCGTCTTCCGGATGCGGCAGAACGTAGTGATGCCACAGCCAAAAAGCGATGAAAAGCCCTGTTACGCCGTAGAACATAAGGCTCCACGAAAACGGAATGCTGTTGCGGAATATCACTTGTAGGTTGCCGGCTATCATCACGAGAACGCCTTGTCCGAAGATGGTCGCGAGCCGGTAGAACGTAGAACGGATGCCTACGAACCACGCTTGGCTATGTTCGTCGAGGCCAAGCATATAGAAGCCGTCGGCCGCTATGTCATGCGTTGCACTGGCAAACGCCATCACCCAGAAGAAGAACAGTGTGCCTTGCAACCAGAACGCTGTGGGAATGGTGAACGCGACACCGCCGAACGCTGCGCCGATAAGCAGTTCCATGCTGATAATCCACCACCGTTTGGTGCGTATGATGTCTATGAACGGGCTCCACAGCGGCTTTATTACCCACGGCAGATAAAGCCATGAGGTGTAGAAGGTTATCTCGGTATTGCTCAGCCCGAGTTGCTTATACAGGATAAGCGATATTGTCATTACTGCCACGTATGGCAAACCTTCGGCAAAATACAGGGTGGGGACCCAGCTCCACGGATTCTTTTGTTTCATACTTCTTGAGGTTTTGAGGATTTGAGGTTATGGAGTTATGAGGTTTTGAGGTCGTTTTGAGTCTTCTTCGTTGTCAGGTCATGAGGTAATATTAGCTTAATATATTATGTAATATTACTTATATATATAAATGCTAATATATCGCCTGATAACCTAATGACCAGAGAGCGTCAGCGACCTCGCAACCTTACTACAACCTTATTTATATATTGTCTTTATATCCGCACCCTGATAGTAGTGACGCAGGATGTTGTCGTATTTATATCCACGCTCGCTCATCATGGCGGCACCTATCTGACAGAGACCCACGCCGTGTCCCCAGCCTGCGCCGGTGAGTACGAAACGCTGCGGAACGCCCTCGGCGTCGATGTCGAAGCGGTCGGTTACGAATGCCGAGCTGTAGAGATGGCTCTTGCTCAGTATGCGTCTTATCTCCAGTTCCTTGCCGATGATGAACGACTTTTCCGTACCGACGATTTGCAGTCGGGATATTCTGCCGCTCTTGCCACGCTCCAACGGCACGAGATTAACAATCGCTCCCAAGTCCGCTTTCAGGTTGGCCGCGATGAGTTCCGACAGTTCCGTCTGTGTGTACTCCACCTTCCAGCGGTAGAAGTCGGTTGTTTCCTGGTCATAATCGTTCAGCACCTGCGACAGTATCTTCTTGTCGTGGGTATTGCAGAACGACTCGGGACAACTGCGAATCCAGCTCTCTGCCTGCGTTTCGTCAGTGAGATCGAGCTGTGGGAAGCCCGTTTCTGGTACCTGCTCCTCGCCGTCTCTCACAGCCGAAAGATAACTCTTAGGCGTGTTTTCCCAGCAATACTGGAACTCTTCGGTCTCTCCGCCGCAGCATTTGCCGAAGCGTGCGTCGCAAACCTCATCGCCCGACATCAATATCTGGCCTCTTGTGTCCTTCACCGCCAGCTCAACGTTCTTGTTGGTAGCGCGCGTTATGCCCTGATACCGTTGGCAATGGTCGTCGGCGCACACATCGAATATGGTGTGGTCGTCGCGGTCGTACCATCTTATTAGCTCGTCTTCTTTTTTCACAAACGAGAAAAATCCCGTCTCGCCGTCGGCGTTCTTGCGTCTTTTCTCCATCTGTGCAAATAGCCAACTGCGTGAAATCACAGCGTGGGCCTTTAGTAGTTCCAGCGACGCCGAGGCACTCATCTCGCTCGAAATGACACTTGTCAGATAGCTTTCCACAGGCAGTTCGTTGATGGCATATATCTCGTCGGATTCCACAACTACCCGAAGCGTGCCGAGGAAGGTCTGTGTCTCCTTGCGCTCCCAATGGAAATTGATTCCTATTGTAACGTCATCGATGGAGAACGAGGCGTCGCGCGTCAGCGGAGCGAATGTCAGTTCGCGGTATTGTGCGCCGTTCCAGAGAATGCCTCCTTCAGAAAACTCCACCAACTGTTCGCCTTCTATCTTCTCGCCCTTTGCCAAATACGGCTTGTTCAGACGGAATTTTATTGCTTTGCCGCTCACGATGCCTACCATTACGTTGGGCTCCTTGTCCATGCTTTTAGCCGCCCGGGCAGCTACGGCAAGGTTTGACAGCTCACGCATCTTGCTAATAGCGTTCTGAGTCTGCTCTTTTGTCAGTGACACTTCATCGAAAATCGTGCGCAGGTCGGCCTCGGTCATGCGCTCGTAGTCCTCCTTTCGGGGGGTGATTACGAGTCCTGCCATATCGAGCGACCCCGGACTGATGAGCATCTGAGCCTCGCCCTCCTCGAAATAGCAAAGCGGACGATGTCGGCGGCGTGGGAACACTACCGACAGATAGCTCTCCTCCTCACGCCAAGCCACGATGTTCATCATCGGCTCTGTGTCGTCCGGCTGCATCGGGAGCGCGTCGTAAAGCGTATTGAACAGCTCCTCGCCACTCTGCACACTATTGCTCCTTATTAAAAATGCGGCACAAGGATAGTCGCGTATCAGGTAAATTCCTTCGTTGTCGCCCTGTGTTACCACGGCTTCGAGGTTGCGGCAGAGCCGTTGCCACATCTGTCTTAGCGGCAGAATATCGCCCTTTCCGCCCTGAAAATGCAGGTGGTCGGGAGCACTCGCGCCACATTTCGGGCCGTTATAGAACACGGTCATTGCCGGATAGTCGGTCAGCAGACGGCCAATCTCGCCGTAGTTGCCCGCGATCTGTTGCGCACAGTGGTTCACGGAAGGTATCGTGAAATGCACGGGAAGAATGGGGAATGGGTTTACCAGTAGCTCGAATCCGCCATCAAGCGGCTTTGTTATCTGCTCTTCGGGCCTGTTTGCTGCACAGAGGAAGCACGGGCGTTTCGCAATGGTCTTATTGTCGATTTTCGCTCCGGTGCTTACGATGCGTGCGGGATTAAACTGTAACGTCCAAAAAGCATCGTCGCCAACGGTTCGCGTACTCACATTCTGCAGGTCGAGAAAGCGCCTTGCGGCATCTTCCCATAGGTCCATCTGACGCAGGAAGAAGCGTCCGAGCGTGTTGTCCACCGATGAATCGAGTTTGCCCTCGGCCAATTGTTGGCGCGCCCGTAGCTCTATGGTGCGCAGGCGGTCTTTATACAGGTTGTTCGCGTTCACCCGTTCTATGCTCAGTGCGGCATCGCTGTTGCCTCCCCATCGGCGGCACAGATACAGTTCGTCATAAATCCGGCCGATGCGATAGCGGCGGCTGAAAGCCAGTCCCATTGCGTAGTCCTCACCATAACTTGTGTTCGGAAATTTTATCTGCCGTGCTAAAGGCGTGAAGAAAGCCCTCGGCGCACCCAGTCCGTTTATGCGCAGCGCGTTGTTACATCCGTTCTCGTCGGTCCACTCACGGTGGTCGATGAGGCCGGGAGGCAGTGTGTTAAGGTCGAAGTCGCACATCCGGTACGAGCCGATTATCATTGCGGCCTTTTGATTGTGGAACGCATCCACGATTTTTTGCAATGTGTCGGGCGAAGAATAGAGGTCATCGCTGTCGAGTTGCACGGCGAAACGTCCGCATCGTTCGTCGTTCACGGCCCGGTTCCAGCATCCGCCGATGCCTAAGTCGTGGCGTTCGGGGATGATGTGGATGAGGGATGGAGAAGAATGGCTCTCCTCTAATCCCCCTAAGGGGAGAAGACCAGTCCGTCTAAAATTGCTATCAGCTCCCTTTCCATTCTGTTGGAGCTCTCCCCCTTGGGGGAGTCGGAGGGGGCTTCCCATTTCTTCCAATATTTCCGTTGTGCGGTCGGTGGAGTGGTTGTCCACCACAATCACATTGAAGGGGAAGTTTGTTTTCTGGCTCAAAGCCGACTCCACGGCATCGCGGATGGTTTTCTCTCGGTTGAATACCGGTATCACCACCGACGCCTCCACGTCGAACTCCTGTTCGCAGAAGTCGGGAGCGACGTATTCCGAAGTGTCTATCAGTGCGCCTACGGCCTCAAGATGCGCCGTCGCGGCACGTTCCATCTCGATTTGCACATCGCGGTTGCGAGGATTCACGTAATCGAATTGCTTCTCACCGCTGGCGCGCAGGTCGAGCTCCTCCTCCGTGTACAGATATTCATCGAGGTGCATCACGCGTCCCGTGCGGCTCAAAGCTAAGCGCAGGTCATACCATCCGGCATAGTGGAAATTCTTGCCTCGGGCCAGCGCAGCGTATTCGTGCAGCGCCTTGCTGTTGATTACGACAATCGAACCGAAATCGAAATCATCGCGAATGCTGCCCTCCTGATAGTCGATTACCGGGTGCTTTACTACCTTTGCGTTCTCGATGGAGTAGTGATCGCTATACAGTAGTGCGGCATCGGTGTCTTTTGCCACTTCCACAAAACGTTCAATGGCATACATACCGAGCGTTACCGGTGTGCTTTTCATGTACCAAAGCACATAGTCGGCCGTGGCGTTTGCCGAGATACTCTGTATGGTGCTTGATGAAGTCAGTCCGTCTGCTACCACGAAAGTACAGTTTTCTGGTACGCTGTTGCTCTTCGCGAACTCCTCCGACACGATAAGATTTATATGTTGTACTATCTTGCTCTGCCTCAGTTGTGCCAATACCGGTTCGGTAACATTAATGTCCTCGCAGGGCAGGAAACAGTCGATTCTTTTCATTTTCTATTGTTTTTCGTATATTTGATTTATGCAAAGTTAATGCAAATGAGTACAAAGAGAATTTATTCTCAATTTGTCGAATGCAGCTTAACTTATGCAAAGTTAATGCAAATGAGTACAAAGAGAATTTATTCTCAATTTGTCGAATGCAGCTTAACTTATGCAAAGATACAAAACTTTTATTAATAAACGGAAGCTATATTGAATAATCCAATATCATAGGGCTATGAAGAATGAAGATTGAAAATATGCCCTTGACTTAGTACCGTGGCTTGATACTTGAGTAATTCGGCACAAGTACTGGAGTAATCGGGCTTTAGTACTCGAGTATTTTAGGTCCGATTACTCGAGTATTTTGGCTTTAGTACTCGAGTAATTTAGGCTTAGTACTGCACCGTAATGACTTTGACAGGTTTAATTTCACATCTTCCTTTGTTTTACTATGATGTGAATTTGACTGATTTGTGGGAGCCGCCTTCTCTTATAAATCCTTATATTCCGGTATCTCTCTCAGAAAAAAAAACTTTTGATTCTCGTAATTCATCTTGCATACGTAATGGTTTATGCCGTTGGACACGACGAGATAGTCCACTTTCAGAAGCATATTGTAGACTGAAATTTGGTCGAACACCTTTTGTGTGATGCTTACGGTAGGAGCTTTATATTCTATAATCATACGCGGGTGAAGGTCGCTGCCGTAGAGAACGGAGTCGGCACGCAGCAGTTTGTTGCCCACATTGAGCTGCACTTCGTTGGCGAGCAGGGTGGCGGGGTAGCCTTTTTGCTCTATCAGAAAATGCACGAAGTGCTGGCGCACCCACTCTTCGGGAGTGAGAGCTACGTATTTGCGTCGGAGAATATCGAGTATTGCGCGGCGTCCGTCGGTCTCGCGTATTTTTATTTCGTATGGTGGCAGGTTCAACTGTTGCATTTTTTTCTTTTTTGTTTTGTCTTCTTCTTTATTTCGATTACCTTTGCATAAGTTAAGCAAATTCTATGTAAAAGATAGCGCAAACGAGTGCAAAGAGAATTTATTCTCAATTTGCCGAGTGCAGCTAATCTTATGCAAAGATAGCGCAAACGAGTGCAAAGAGAATTTATTCTCAATTTGCCGAGTGCAGCCTATCTTATGCAAAGATAATAAAAAGTTGGGACTTTGAGCGGCAATCTGTCACAATCATTGTCTTATACCTTATTATATAAGGGGGTATGAATACTTTTTCAGGCTATCGGTATGCCTCTTTGGCAATGTCCGGGTTCCTGAACTCCTGTATTCAGGATGCTGTTTTGAGTAATGAAAATGCCTTTTAGGTAATGTCTGAGCTCCAGAACTCCTGTATTCTGTCTCCTAATACCTCTTTCTGCAAGTATGTTCTTCCCCCCTTGGGGGGATTAGAGAGGGGCTTTAATATTTATCTGATTTACTTTATGGCAGCCAAAAGTGGACCGACATTCGCAGAAATAATGCGCGATTTGAAAGCAAGGAAGTTCGCGCCCGTCTATATTTTGATGGGCGAGGAGGCCTATTATATCGACTGTATAGCCGATTATATCGCTGAAAATGTGCTTTCGCCCGAAGAACGCGACTTCAATCAGACTGTTGTCTTCGGGTCGGATGTGAATGCCGGACAGGTGGCCGACATGGCACGGCGCTATCCAATGATGGCGGAATATCAGGTGGTCATCGTGAAGGAGGCGCAAAACATTCGTTCGTTGGATGCGTTGGAGAAATATTTGAAAAATCCGATGAAAACGACGGTGCTTGTTTGGTGTCATAAAAACGGTACTGTAGACAAGCGAAAGAAGGTTGTTTCGCTCGCGGAGAGTGTGGGAGTGGTTTTTGAAAGTGCGAAAGTGCGCGATTACGAACTGCCACATTTCATTGAATCTTATCTCAAACAGCGTAACGCAAGTATCGACCCGAAATCGGCGCAGATGATTTCGGACCACATAGGTGCCGACCTTCATAGACTGACATCGGAACTTGACAAACTGTTTCTAACCATGCCGGAAAACGACAAACGCGTAACTCCGGATTTGGTGGAACGGCAGATAGGGGTGAGTAAGGAATTTAATTCGTTTGAACTGAAAACGGCCATCATCGAAAAGAATATTTTTAAGGCTAACCAGATTATCAATTATTTTGACAAAAATCCCAAAGCGGGTTCGCTTTTTGCTTTCTTGCCGTTGTTGTTTGGCTTTTTTCAGAATTTGATGATTGTTCATTATGTTCCAAAAAATAATGTGGAAAATGGGATACAAGAAGCTCTCGAGTTGAGAAGTAAGTGGGGGACAAAGGACTATATCATGGGAATGAAAAATTATTCAGCACGCAAGACAATGGACATAATTGCTAAGATCAGAGAGATTGATGCCAAGAGTAAGGGCTTGGATAATCCTAATACTTCTGTTGGCGATCTGATGAAAGAGCTCATCTTTTTCATCCTTCATTAATTAAAGAGTGTACTTTGTCTCTTTAGAAAATCCTTTTTCTATTTCCAAAATATTCTATTTCCATTCTGGGAATTCTTCTTTGAGGGTATCAAAATTCTGTCCAGAACTCCTCGAGAAGTCTTCTTTATTATCTTATAATACTCTCAGAATCTCTTTATATTATCCTTATAATTCCTTTATATTATCCTTATAATCTCTTTATATTCCCCATAAGAATAGGGGAAAACGTCTTTTCAGCCCTCTAAAATCCCCCTTTTTGCACCAAAAAACAGTCATTTTCGCATTGAAAGAAATCCGTTTTTGCACTTGAAAAAGGCAAAAAGCGGAATTTTGAATGGCCTAAATCGCGTTTTTTATGACCCGCTTTTTAGGGGCTAACTGCCTGATAATATGATATATTACGCCGTTTTTATAGGCCTCAAAACTCGCGTTTTTTCAATCAACTCGTACTTCGTTCGGAAATATTAAAAAATAGGGCGTTTTACGCCCGAAATCTCCTTAAAATTTTACTGTTATCATTCTTTAACCTTTTATGATGTAAATCAGATTTTAATATTTACATCATTAAATCACGTTCATTTGTGTTTGTAGATGTAATATTTATGATTTTACACCTTGTTTTATATCTTTTGATTTTGAAATCAATATTTGAATTTGTTGATTTAAGACCGTAAACGTATTGTTATACAACACTACTATCATTGCCATAACCGCCTGTTATTAACCACTTTACGCTGTTTTGTTGGTAAAAATATAACAGAATATGCATTGTTTTCCTTATTTTTGTGCATAAACGACTCTTTTACAGACTTAAATACGTAACTTATTTAAATATAAGCCAATTAGTTACGAAAATGCGTTGTATATAGGCTTTACAGGCTTTTTGAACCGTAAATTTAGATTTGTATTTGTATATTAAAATGTAAAGGCTATACAAATATAGATTTTGAAAGTTTTGATTAAGAAATCAAATGTACACAAATATAAATTATCTTTAGTTTTGTTGCACGACTGGAAAAATTGTTTTACCTTTGTAAAATCAATGAAAAAAGGCACAAAAGTGCCATTTTTGCCTAACGATGCTAATTTATGAAGGATAGAATTAAGCAATTAATGGAGAGTCAGCACATGACTCAGCAGTCGTTCTCCGACTTTATCGGAATTTCATCTGCATCACTCAGTAGTATTTTTAATGGTAGAACCAAACCTACCCTAAACACTGTCGAGGCGATTCGGACTAAATTCACGAAGATAAATCTCGACTGGCTGCTTTACGGTTCTGGCCCGATGTTCAGAGATGATACTATAAATGAATCGGAAAGCGGCAATGGCGGTAATTCGGTTCCAACAGAAGGAATGTTCGATTTCGGAACTCCTGCGCCTGCGCCATCATATTCTAATTCGGGAAACGGGAACAATTACGGATTCAACACAAACCCGAAAAATCCCGTTAGAGCCGATTTGAATTTTATTGACAAACCACAACGTCAGATAACTGAGATTAGAATATTTTTTGACGACCAAACTTACGAGTCGTTTGTGCCTAAAAAATGAATTATGTCTGATAATTCATAGCTACTTCAACATTATTTTGTAACTTTGTAATCGTATCAGAATAGACAAAGTTACAAAATAAAAACATATAATATATAAGTATGAAAAAGCATATACTGGACCTCACAGTGTCCTCTGTCGAGAAACTGAACGAACGGTATGCGCTAATCAAATTGACCCATGAGGAGCCTCTCCCGGAGATGCTTCCCGGTCAGTTTGTGGAAGTGCGTGTGGACAATTCGCCCAAAACGATGCTCCGTCGTCCTATTTCTATAAACTATGTAGACTATGAACGCAATGAACTTTGGCTGTTAGTTGCCGGAATCGGCGACGGCACAAAGCGCCTTATTGAGCTTAAAAAGGGCGATTTGCTGAACTGTGTGCTACCGCTTGGCAACGGATTTACCATGCCAAAGGCGGCGAATGAGCGCATTTTGCTCGTTGGCGGAGGCGTAGGTGTGGCACCGTTACTTTATTTTGGCAAGTGCATCAAGGCTGCCGGAGCCGAGCCGGTGTTCCTTCTTGGAGCCCGTTCTGCGAAAGATTTGTTAGAATTGGAGGCTTTCGAGGCTGTCGGAACCGTTCATATCACCACCGAAGACGGCTCGGCAGGCGAGAAAGGATTCGTTACCAACCATTCCGTATTGCAGCGCGAGCGTTTCACTCTCATCTCAACCTGCGGGCCGAAGCCTATGATGATGGCCGTGGCTAAGTATGCCCGACAGGCAAATATCCCCTGTGAGGCATCTTTAGAGAATATGATGGCGTGTGGAGTGGGTGCCTGCCTGTGTTGCGTAGAGAAGACAACAGAAGGCAATCTCTGCGTGTGCAAGGAAGGCCCGGTGTTCAATATCGACCGGCTTTTGTGGTAATGGCATCGTAAAATAGATACTTAATCACGATAAAATTAACCGTTTATCACTGCAAATCGAACTGTAAATCATGGCAAATCTTAGTGTAAATATAGATAAATTGGTTCTGAAGAACCCCGTAATGACCGCTTCCGGCACTTTCGGATATGGTCTTGAATTCGCCGATTTCGTGCCTTTGAACCGTCTTGGAGGCATTATCGTTAAGGGAACAACGCTGAAACCGCGCGAGGGCAACGACTATCCACGTATGGTAGAGACCGCTTCGGGAATGCTCAACTGCGTAGGATTGCAGAACAAGGGCGTGGATTATTTCTGCGAGAACATCTATCCGCAGATTAAGGACATCGATACGAATATGATAGTAAATGTCAGTGGCTCGGCTCCTGATGACTATGCGGAGTGTGCCGCACGCATAAACGAGCTTGACAATATCCCTGCGATAGAGCTGAATATCAGTTGCCCTAACGTGAAACAGGGCGGAATGGCGTTCGGAGTGACCTGTGAGGGAGCGGCAAGCGTTGTCCGTGCCGTGCGCAAACGATACGGCAAGACGCTCATCGTGAAGCTCTCGCCCAACGTCACGAGTGTGGCCGACATAGCGAAGGCCTGCGAAGCCGAGGGCGCCGACAGCGTGTCGCTCATCAACACCCTTATGGGAATGTCGATAGACATAGAGAAACGTTGCCAAAGACTCAGCATTGGAACGGGCGGACTGAGTGGTCCTGCTGTGAAACCGGTGGCCTTACGTATGGTTTGGCAGGTAGCTCAGGCGGTCAAAATACCCGTTGTAGGACTCGGAGGTATCTGTACAGCCGAGGATGCCATAGAGTTCCTTATGGCCGGTGCTACGGCGATAGAGATAGGAACAGCCAACTTCATCGACCCGGCCGTAACCGTAAAGGTTATCGATGGCATGAACGAATGGCTCGATAACCACGGTTGCAAGTCGGTAACTGAGATTATCGGAGTACTCAATAAATAAGAAGAAGCAATCAGATATAGACTGAAAAAGACTTCATTTCATGCAAGAGAAAGATTCCGCATTAGCAAAATAACATTCGATACTTATAGAAATAGGGGATGTAAAGCCAACATACAGCTTACATCCCCTATATTTTTTATCAATCGTTTGAACCAAGCCAATCTGTTATCTGGAATATTCCAATCAACCGTTCGGCCCAAGCCAATCAACCGGCAACCTTACGACAATTTATCTGTTGGTACGCCGATTTCGTCCGACTTCTTCTTAGTCTTGCGTATAGCGCGCTTCTTCGGCTTCTCCTCAGCAGGAGTTTCAGTCTTTATTCCGGCCAGTTCCGGGTCGACGATGATACGTCCGCAATATTCGCAAACGATGATTTTCTTGTGCATCTTCACGTCGAGCTGACGCTGAGGCGGAATCTTGTTGAAGCAACCGCCGCACGCATCACGCTGCACGTAGACGATACCAAGACCGTTGCGGGCATTCTTGCGGATACGCTTGAAGCTCGTGAGCAGACGCGGCTCTATGCGTGTCTCCAGCTCCTTAGCCTTCTCGCGCAATGCCTCTTCCTCCTCGCGCGTCTCCTGCATAATCTCGCTCAACTCCCTCTTTTTCTCAGCCAAGTCCTGTTTGCGCTCGCTCAGCAGGTTTTCTGCGTCGGCAAGAGTCTTACTCTTATCCTCCACCTTGATTGTCGCGTCTTTGATTTTCTTGTTGCAAAGCTCTATTTCCAGCGTCTGGAATTCAATTTCCTTGCTCAGCATATCATATTCGCGGTTGTTCTTCACCTCGTTCAACTGGTTCTGATAACGCTCCACGCTTGCCTGAGCGTCTACAATCTCGCCTTTCTTCTGCGTGATGGCGTCCTTAAACTCCTTTATCTCGTTCTGTATCTTCTCGATACGTGTGTTCAGACCTTCCACCTCGTCTTCCAGATCCTGCACTTCGAGAGGCAGTTCGCCACGCAACGCACGTTTCTCGTCGATTGCTGAGAGTGTACTCTGAAGCTGATAGAGATTCTTCAACTTCTCTTCTACCGATAAGTCTTTGGGTTCTTTCTTTGCCATAACTTTTTCTTTGTTATATATTCCATTTAATAATTTTCGTTCTTTATAGCCTGTCTGTAGCCAACATCCGCAGCCCTTATAAGTAAGTCTCCCCAATTAAGCGATACTATCTATGATAAAGCATATTACTATACATTATTTAGTGACTTGCTTATCACGCCGGGAGGCCGGAACTCAGAGATGCATTATCGGGTTGGTGTTGGTCTTTGTGAGATAGCACGCTACTCCGGGACACTCTTTCTCGATTATCTCACGGAACACCTCGTTTGTGAACTGCTCGCTCTGGTAGTGTCCTATTACCGCAATCTGAATCTCCTGTTCGTGTCCGAAGAACTCGTGATAGTGCATCTCGCCCGTAACGAAAGCGTCGGCACCCGCCTCAATCGCCCTGCCCAGCAGGAAAGAGCCGGCTCCGCCGCATATCGCCACCCTGCTGATGTTGCGTTTCAGCAGTTGGTTGGCCTGCACGCACTCTACGTTGAAGCGGCTTTTCAGCATCCCGATAAACTCCTTTGCCGTCATAGGCTCCTTCAACGTGCCGATTACTCCGCTGCCGCTTTTCGCCTCTTTGTCGAAGAAAGCCACATCCGCAAGCCCCATTTTCTCGGCTATCTTGAAGTTCACACCACCCGGCGCATTGTCCAGATTCGTGTGCATGGCCACTATCGCCACATCGTTCTTTATGGCCTTGCTCACTGTCCGCTGCACGTAGTCTTCGCCGGTGATATGCGCCAGTTTGCGGAATATCAGAGGATGATGAGCCACGATGAGGTTGCAGCCGTTGGCCACCGCCTCGTCCACGATTTTCTCGGTTACGTCAAGACACAACAATGCCCCTGATACTTCCGTCTCTGTCAATCCTACTTGCAGGCCGGCATTATCATAGTCTTCCTGCAAGGGCAGAGGCGCGAATCGTTCAAGGGCATCTACTACTTCCTTTATTTTCACGCTTTTCAGCCTTTTAATATTATGTTTCAGTCTGCAAAGTTATTAATTTCCTGCTGATTACACTATCTTTTCGCTGTTTTATTTGTTTTTTTTAAGGATTTGGAGTATGGAAAGTGGAGAGAGAGGAGAGTGGAGAGAGGAAAGAGGTGTTTTGAGGAGTGAGGATCGGGGATGGATGAGTGAGAATTGTCTTGCTGCTATTTCTATTATTCGATTGGCATTTTTATGGTTGATATTTTCATTCCTACACCCCCAATTTTCATTCCTGTTTCAGCCTCTGAGGATTGATGAAAAATATTTACAAATAAGCGTTGAAAACTTGCCGTATTTTCTTCAAAATCTTCTTTGCTTGCAAATATCGCAAAATACGGTGTTTTAGCTTATTTTAGTGTAAAGGCTTGGTAATCAGATGGTTATCGCGTTTATAAGTAAAAATGACTGTTTTAGGAGGCAAAATAGACCTTGTAAAATTGCAACGGAGGCTCCGTTAGACGCCAACGGAGCCACTTTTGGCCTTCAATGGAAGCTCCGTTGCACTCCAAAACGGCCTAAAACGGAGTCTAAAAGTGCCACTTTTGAAAGCAAACAAACGTTAAATCGCCCGAAAACGCCATTTTCCGGTGTTTCGGCGGACGACAAAATTTGACGAAAATCGGGTCGATTTTTTCCTAACGGAGGCCGTTTTGGAGTTTTGGGTTACGAATTTTGAGTTTTGAGTTGGGATTTTTGAGGTCGGAAAATCGCCGAAAATGAGTAACGGGACCATTATTTAACGTTCGTTAGCATGAAAGGGTCAACTTCTCAGTGACCCGATTTTTGGTAAAAAATATTTATATTTTTAGGTTCCGCAGGGCGGAATTTTGAGGGCAGAAAATGGAAGTCGGGAAACCCAAACGTTATCAGGAAGCCAAATGTTAAGTAAGTCACTAAAATTAAACGATACTATCTATGATAAAGCATATACTTATATCTTGTATGTATAAACCTTGTTCTTTTTGGCTGTTTTTGCCTTGTCTCTCAGTCACATAGCCCGCTATGCTCCTTCGTTCCAAGACGAAAACATCTCAAAAACAACCAAGATTTATACTATACATTAATTTTAGTGACTTACTTAAAATATTGTCATAAATCAAGATTATAGGGGATTTTGAAAGAAAACTATAACATAAATTTTGGTTTTGTGTTAGAAATGTTACTTTTGCATCGGTTTTTTGAAACGACAATTATTGAATGTAAGAGTTATATATCAAGATTATTAGTTATTACACATTATTAATTATTTAACAAGGTGAAAAGATGAAAAAGATTTTCATGACTTTAGCAGTTGCTTTGCTCGCAGTAAGCGCAAGCGCACAGGTTTATGTAGGTGGTAACGTAGGTATCGCAAGTATTGACAACGGTGGTGACGACGACGAGACTGTTTACAGTCTTCTGCCGGAAGTAGGCTACAATTTCAACAAGGATTGGGCTGTCGGCGTTGAGTTCGGTTGGTCAAAGGGCAACCTCCATTCAGACGAGAGCGGTCTGCAGGAGTATGGTACGCAGCACACATTCGAGATTAATCCATACGTTCGCTACACTTTCTTCCACTCAAAGTTGGTTGATGTGTTCTGTGATGGTACGATTGGTTACAAGCACTATCAGAATACTTGCGACGAATATACTATCGGTCTGAAGCCGGGTATAGCACTGAATCTCAGCAATAGTGTCAGCCTCGTGGCTCATGCAGGTTTTGCAGGATACCAGACTTGGAATCCGAAGGGCGACGGCGAAAATACTTCTAAGCTCGGTATCGACGTTGATGGCAACAACATATCACTTGGTGTATTGTTCAAGTTCTAAGCTAACACAAACTGACATATATATAAAAGGAGCAACCTGCGTATGCCGTGAGGTTGCTCCTTTTATCGCTTTATAGTCTGGCGGTATTAGTCTCGCGAGGCCGTAGTTTTTTAAATTAGACTAATTAGACCAATTAGCCCAATTAGACCAATTTGACTAATTAAATTAATTAGGCCAATTACCCCAATAAAAAAATCACTCCAAATCACCACAAGTGGCAGATCATTTACCGGTCTATTGCCTTTTTCTCCGGCCAAATAATGTGGATAGATGCAAAAAGAAAAGAAAAAAGGGGGCTACTTCTTTGTGTTGTCCCCGCTTATTCGTACCTTTGCAATCAAAATTTGCAAATTTTATTTATCATGGCACAACAAGAAGATGTATTTAAGAAGATAGTAAGTCATTGCAAGGAATATGGATTTGTGTTTCCAAGCAGTGAGATTTACGACGGACTCGGCGCTGTTTATGACTATGCGCAGAACGGTGTAGAACTGAAAAACAATATCAAACAGTATTGGTGGCAGTCTATGGTGCTGCTTCACGAGAATATCGTCGGCATCGATTCGGCTATCTTCATGCACCCTACAATATGGAAAGCCAGCGGGCACGTTGACGCTTTCAACGACCCGTTGATAGACAACCGCGACTCTAAGAAACGCTATCGTGCCGATGTGCTCATCGAGGACCAGATAGCGAAGTATGACGATAAGATTCAGAAAGAGGTGGAGAAGGCGCGCAAGCGTTTCGGCGACAGCTTCGATGAGGCTAAGTATTTGGAGACTTCTCCGCGTGTTGCCGAGACAAAGGCTAAGCGCGACGCACTTCATGCACGCTATGCCGAGGCCATGCAAGGCCCGGATTTGGAAGCCTTGAAGCAGATAATCCTCGACGAGGAGATAGTTTGCCCTATCAGCGGAACACGCAACTGGACCGACGTACGCCAGTTCAACCTCATGTTCTCTACCGAGATGGGCGCGTCGGCAGACGGCGCAATGAAGGTATATCTGCGTCCGGAGACCGCTCAGGGTATCTTCGTTAACTACCTGAACGTGCAGAAGACCGGCCGCATGAAGATTCCGTTTGGCATCGCACAGATCGGTAAGGCATTCCGTAACGAAATCGTTGCGCGTCAGTTCATATTCCGTATGCGCGAGTTCGAGCAGATGGAGATGCAGTTCTTTGTAGCTCCCGGCACAGAGCTGGAGTGGTTCCCGAAGTGGAAGGAAACACGTATGAAGTGGCATCAGGCGCTTGGATTCGGTGCAGAGAACTACCGTTTCCACGACCACGAGAAGCTCGCCCACTACGCAAACGCGGCTACCGACATCGAGTTCCGTATGCCGTTCGGATTCAAGGAGGTTGAAGGCATTCACAGCCGCACCAACTTCGACCTCTCTCAGCACGAGAAGTTCTCGGGCAAGAGCATCAAGTATTTCGACCCGCAGACCAACGAGAGTTATACTCCGTTCGTTATTGAGACCTCTATCGGCGTTGACCGTATGTTCCTGAGCATCATGTGTCATTCTTATACCGAGGAGAAACTGGAGAACGGCGAGACCCGCGTTGTGCTGAAACTTCCCGAGGCTCTCGCGCCGGTTAAGTGCGCAGTGCTGCCTTTGGTCAAGAAAGAAGGACTGCCGGAGAAAGCCCGCGAGATTGTAAACGAGCTGAAATTCCACTTCAATACACATTACGAGGAGAAGGATTCTATCGGAAAACGCTATCGCCGTCAGGATGCAATAGGTACTCCTTTCTGCGTAACCGTAGACCACGATACACTCAAGGACAACAAGGTAACACTGCGTTATCGCGACACAATGGAGCAGGAGCGTGTGGATATTGCGCAGCTTAGGTCAATCATCGAGGACAAAGTGAGCATCACAAGTCTTCTTAAGAAATTGCAATAAATGAACGTAAGAAGTCAAATATCATATCTCATGCTGCTCGTGGTGGCAGTATTCGGACTGTCATCGTGCAGCGAAGATGACGACACGATAGAGGAATTCCCCGATTGGCAGGCTTATAATGAGAGCTATTGGGAGAACCTTTACAATACCACCGAGCAGAGAATACAGGCCGGCGACACGTCCTGGAAGATTATCCGCAACTATTCTTTGCCATCGGATGCTGCTGTCGGCAAGACAGATAATATCATAGTGCATATCAAGGAAGCCGGAACGGGTAGCGGATGTCCTTTCTATACGGATTCTGTGCGTGTGCATTACAGCGGTCGCCTGTTGCCTTCAACGACATACACCGGAGGTTATATCTTCGATGGCTCATATACGGGCGAGTTCAATCCGGCCACTGCCGCACCGTCAAAGTTTGCCGTTGCCGATTTGATAAACGGCTGGACGACAGCTCTTCAGGATATGCACATTGGCGATAAGTGGGAGATTTACATCCCCTACCAGCTCGGATATGGTGCCGTCGGCAGCAGGTCTATTCCCGGATATTCCACACTCGTGTTCGATGTCATGCTTGTTGCGTATTGGCGTCCGGGGGCACAAGTGCCGGGATTCAAGGCCAAGCAGCATGGCGTTTGGGTAGAATACTAATACAAAATAATTCTGAATTACTTTTTAAAATAATTTGTTTAAGGGCCATTACCTGTGAAGGTTGTGGTCCTTTTTGTTGTGTCAGGTAGTTGAGGGAGTAAGGAGTGTGCGGCTATAATGAAAAAACAGAGCATTTTGTCGGCAGGAAAAAACAAAAAAACAGGGTGAAATATTATAGTTTCTGCCGATAACGGTATAAAAAATAGCCAGGTTGTTGGTTCAACTTGGCTATTTCTTGTATATGATTTTCCCCATTCTCTGAATGTGGGACATAAGATTTGTGTTGCTAATATTATTGTATAAGGATATATCGAAGTAGTAGGGTAGCGAGGAGTCTGACAGCTTTTCGCTCACTTCAGTAAGGTCTTCTTGTGTCAGATTGTTACCTATGAGCGTGATGTCCACGTCAGAAAACGGCTTGTTCGTACCTTTTGCCCGAGAACCGTAAAGGATTACCTTTTCGATATTTCCCGTTTGCGAGAATATCTTGTGCATGATTGTTATGTCTTCCTCTGTCAGTCCGTACATACTATTCCTCGTTTAGCAGACTTTCCATTTTCTCCTTGAATTGGCAGAACAGTGGATAATAAACCGTGATTATCTTGTTCAGGATGCCCACGGCGGTCTCGTTATCATAATTATGTGATGAGAGATTGCGGTCTTCTATGGTCTTCATCCATGCCCGGTCGCTGACAAGGTCAATCTGCAAAGCCTTTCTGATGGCATCCCTTGACCCACGGATGTCAGTATAGCCTTGATATTCGGCATAGTCCTTCATCACGTTCCAAGCCAGTTCGTGCGTATATTCAAACCTCTGTATCAGTCCCTCTTGTAGCAATTCATCGACCTCTGAACCATAATGCAGTTCGCGCGATATGATTGATACCGCCTCTTTCAGTTTTGTCAGAGCCTTGTTGTAATTATCAAAGCGTTGTTTCCATCTAATGTCGAAGTCTTGCATAATATTCTGTCCCTATCAAGTTTATTTTATGCAAAGATAATTTTTTTCTCCGACAATCCCTCGTTTTCCTTCTTATAATTTCCCTTTCATGCTCAATATATATGAGGTGTCGCGCGCGTGTATATATAAATAATGTAAAGCCATGTCGTTATGTCATGGGATTTTCGTAATTTTGCAGCCTGAAAAACGGAAGGCACTACCGCTATTGCGGTAAGGTCGGCGAGAAACGATAATCCATAAGCATCATAACGGCAATGTTTTCAAAAGACAAAAGCGACGCATTATTGAGCAAAATCCGTGACAAGGCGGAGATGACACGCGGCGAGAAACTCAACCTTATCTATCTGTTGAGTATCCCGTCGATACTCGCGCAGGTTACAAACGTTATGATGTTCTTCATCGATGCGTCGATGGTTGGCTCGCTCGGTGCTCAGGCCTCGGCCTCTATCGGACTTGTTGAGTCCACCACATGGCTGTTTGGCGGTCTCGCCAGTGCCACGTCGTTAGGTTTCTCCGTGCAGGTGGCCCACCTCATCGGAGCAAAAGACTTTGTCAGAGCACGTCAGGTAGTGCGCCACGGTATCGTTACCGCACTCGCCATAAGCTTTGTCCTTATGACCGTTGCCGCCATTGTGTCGCAGCCGTTGCCCTACTGGCTTGGCGGAGGAGCCGACATAGCCCCCGACGCAAGCCGCTATTTCCTTATATTCTCCCTTTGCGCGCCGTTCTTCCAGATGAACAATCTCGCCTCCGCACTGCTCAAGTGCGAGGGTAATATGCGTGTGCCGAGCATCCTCAGCATCATGCTCTGCGTGCTCGATGTGGTGTTCAACTTCATGCTCATCTTCCCTTCGCGCACCGTCTCGTTCTTTGGCCTCGACATCTATCTGCCCGGTGCAGGCCTCGGAGTAACCGGAGCGGCTCTCGGTACGGCCTGCGCTTACATCGTCACCTCGCTCATGCAATGCTATTTCGCATTCTTCCGCTCAGCCATATTGTCTGTCCGCCATGCCGGCGAATCCTTCCGCTTCGTCTCGTCATACCTTGTCAACGCCTTCAAGATCGGTGCACCTATGGCCGTCCAGTACTTCCTTATGAGTTCGGCGCAGATTGTCAGTACGATGATTATAGCCCCGTTGGGCAACTTTGCCATTGCTGCCAACACCTTTGCCATAACCGCCGAGAGCCTTTGTTATATGCCGGGCTACGGTATAGGTGATGCCGCCACGACACTGGTGGGGCAGAGTATCGGTGCAGGCCGCCGCGAACTTTGTCGTAGTTTCGCCCGTATGGCAGTCTTCACTGGTATGATAGTGATGGCGTTTATGGGACTTGTGATGTATATTATGGCTCCCGAGATGATGGGACTGATGACACCCGTCGGGGAAATTCAGGCTCTCGGCACACAGAGCCTCCGCATCGAAGCCTTTGCCGAGCCGTTCTTTGCCGCCTCCATCGTGTCGTATTGCGTTTTCGTCGGTGCGGGCGACACGCTCCGTCCTGCCATCATCAACCTCGGCAGTATGTGGCTTGTGCGCCTCACGCTTGCCGCCTTGCTCGCCACCTCCTACGGGCTGCCCGGCGTGTGGACGGCTATGGCCATCGAACTCACTTTCCGCGGATGTATGTTCTTGCTCCGTTTGTTCCGTGGCAAGTGGCTGAAAGAGAAGTAAAACTACACTACAAGATTAGTACAGAAGCCTTGTACTATTCTTGTACGATTCTGATTAGCCTTTCTAAACCTTAAAGAAAACAGCTTCCTTCATCTTTTTGGGGAATTTATTTAGGACACTATTGGTTACAACCGTATTTGTCTTAAAATCCATTCTCTTTTGTAAAGAAATGCTAAATAATCACTTTTAGAATGAAAAAAAGCGTCGAAAAGCTTGCAAGATATATGAAAACGCATTACTTTTGCGGTGTACTATTAAAGTAGTACACTATGACAGAAAGAATATTAACAAACGGCCGCAAGGTCAATTAAACAAAAAAGATATGGAATCAATTATCACAGCGGCAACTGTTGCCACAATGTTTTTCAACGTAGCTAACTCAACTACAAGTGATTACGTTTACAACGCAGACATGGAGAACGGTAAGGTAGAGTCTTTCTGCGTAATGAACACAGACGGAAAATATCTCACCAACAAGCTCCGCTATGACTACTCATACGACGAGCAGGACCGCCTGGTAGAGAAGACCGCTATGCTTTGGAACGCAAAGAAGATGGCTTGGGAGCCCGACTTCCGTCTCGACTTCGCCTACACGGACAGCGGTTACAGCGTGGAACGCCGCGACTGGGATGCAAAAAGCGGAGAGTTTGCCGATGTTTCGGGCCGCATGGAGTATGAGATGATGTTTGATGAGGTAATGGCAGTGAACACATACAAGCGCGACCGCAAGACCAACGCCTTTGAACTGACCGATAATTTCCTTGTAATGAATCCGCAGAATCAGTTGTTGGCGGAAGTCGTAAGGTAATAAGGGGAGATAAGAGGAGAAAAGAGAATATAAGAGGAGATAAGGGACATAACTCATCAAGTAAAATTAAACCATTATGCTGAAGATAATAAATATGGATTTCCGCTATGCTAATGGACACAAGGTGTTCGGCGGAATGAACCTTGAAATAGGTGAGAACAAGATTTACGGACTGTTAGGAAAGAACGGAACGGGCAAGTCGACACTGCTTTATCTGATTTCCGGACTGCTCACGCCGCAGAAGGGCGAGGTGCTTTTTGACAGTATGAACACGCGGCGGCGTCTGCCGCAGACACTCAGCGAGTTGTTTCTCGTTCCCGACGAGTTTGACTTTCCACCCATGACGCTGGTCAAATACGTGAAACTATATTCGCCGTTCTATCCCAACTTCTCACAGGAGAAGCTCGATGAATGCCTGAAAGACTTTGAGGTGGAGGACGTGAAAGAACTGACAAAGTTGTCGTTGGGCCAGAAGAAGAAGGTGTTTGTGAGCTTCGCGCTCGCCACGGGAGTGAAGCTGCTGATGATGGACGAGCCGACCAACGGTCTCGACATTCCTTCGAAGGACGCGTTCCGCAAGATTGTGGCAAAGCACATGGGCGAGGGGCAGACAATCATCATATCCACCCACCTCGTGCATGACGTGGAACCGCTGCTCGACCATCTGCTTATCATGAGAGAGGATGGCACATTCTATGACAGGGAAACGTTCGATGTAACCGCGGACTATGCCTTCGACTACCGCACGCAGGCTGAGGGAGACGATGTAGTCTACGCAGAGCCGTCGCCTCAGGGCTTCGCCGTGATAGCGAGAAACACCGGGGGAAGACACACGCAGATAAACCTCGACCTGCTCTTCAAGGCCGTGGCAAGTGGGGCAGTAAAGTAATGCCGTGGCATGGAAGTGAACAGACAATAGCGTTATACCTATTTATATATAGCAGATTATGAATACGGATAAATTCAGTTTCAGGCGTTTTTGGCTCGTATTGCGGTGGAGATTCCTGTCGGAATGGAATATACTCGCGTTCCTGGTCATCACGTCTTTCCTTGTGATAATAGCCACGGTACTGATAGCCAAGTTCTTCTTGTACGAACCGAGCGACAAGGAAGGATTCGCAGACTATATCAGCGGTTTTCCCGCAGGCATCTTAATAGGCGTTTGCGCTATGGCCGGCGTGCTGTTTTCTGATTTTCTCAGAAAGAAAGACAAGCGCAGGGAAATTCTCATGCTGCCAGCCTTGCCGTCGGAGAAAGCCCTCGGTTCGCTGCTTTTCTATATCCCTACATTCCCGGTTGTGGTGTTCTTGGGGCTGAAAGCCGGTCTGAAGGTGTTCAAACTTATCATGTACAGGCTTCCGGACAGCCTGTATGTAGACTTTGACGCTTGTGCGGCGGTGGAGCCATATATGAAGTTTGGAATGCTGGCAGCGGTCTCCATGATTCTCCTGATATGTACGGCAACGCTTCTCGGTGCTATGCTTTTTCGCAAGGTTTACGGTCTTTTTGCCATCCTCGTGCTATTATTAGAGAGCCTGATCGCCCCGGTTATAGCCGTGGTCTTTGATTTTCAACTTTCGGAATCGATGCCGGCGACATACTCTTTGATTTTCTCGGTGTGTATATTCTGGACAGTAGTCAACCTTTGGATGGCCTACAAGATATTCCTTAATACGGATATTGCCGAACACGGACTGATGAGAAAGGTGTAAGAAATAAACAATAATAAACGCAGATAATAATCGAAAATGGATAAGAATAGATTTTGGAATGAGTTCAAGATAGTTATGGCAGATAACAAGAAGATGGATGCCGGCGTGCTGGGTCTCGTGTTCTTCGGACCGCTAATCATGATGACTCTGATGATGAGCGACTTATTTTACGATGCGAGTGTGGCCCTGACGGCACGCGCTGACAATGTCGCACAAATTGGTTCCATATTCAGTATGTTGCTGACGAGCTACGTTTCGGCGATGGTGTTTGGCGACCTGAACAACAAGAGTCACCAGATTAGGCTGATGACGAACCCTTCGACGATGGCCGAGAAGTTCTGGGCGCGCTTCCTCCATTTAGTCCTTCTCTTGATGGTGGCGGCTTCCGTAGTCTTCTATGCGGCTGTTCTGCTGTGGATGGTGTTCAATTTAGACCGTGTAGATGCCACGTTGTTTGAGCATCTGATGGGATTTAACGTTAATAAGGTAACGGAAACTCTCACCTCATCACCCGTATTTTGGATATTCTCATGGGTGGGAGAGATAAGCTATATAAGCGTTTACGCTGTTGGAGCGACCTATTTTCGTAAGCATCCGTTCCTTTACACCACTCTCGTGGCGGCCGGCGTGTTCCTCACGATAATGTTTGGCATAGGTCTCTGCATCGGTATGGCTTCCGAAATTTGGGGAGCTGAGGTGATAAACAGTTATATCCCCGACGTTGATACGGTTCTTATAGCGTTCTTTATAATATATACCGTGCTGTCCGTAGTAATGCTGTGGTGGGCCTACCGCCGCTTTACAAAGTTGCAATTCAAGAGCAGATAAAGACAAAAGGAGACGAAAACATGGGTGTTACATTCAATAATGATAAGGCGATATACGTTCAGATGGCCGACCGCCTCTGCGACGAGATAATTGCAGGAAAGTATAATGCCGATGACCGCATACCGAGCGTGCGTGAGTATTCCGTGCTGCTGGGCGTGAATACCAATACGGCCGTGAAGGCATACGAGACATTGGCGCGCGACGAAGTGATATACAACAAGCGCGGATTGGGCTACTTTGTCAGCCCGGGGGCACGTGAGCGCATCGTCGCCGCACGCAAGAAAGAGTTCATGGATCAGACCCTTCCCGAAATGTTCCGGCAGATGTCGCTGCTCGGGATAACAATCGAGGAAGTAGGGGAGGCATGGAAAGAGAGAAGTAAGAAGTAAATTAACAAAAAAATAAAACAATGAAGAAATTATTTTCAATCATGCTCCTTGCGTGCGCAGTCACCCTCGGAGCACAGGCACAACTGTTGTACAAAATCTCCGGCAACGGACTCAAGGTTCCGTCGTACATCATCGGCACCTATCACTTCGCTGACGTGAAGTTCACAGACTCCATTCCGGGACTGAAAAAGGCTCTCGACGAGACGCAACAGGTATATGGAGAACTGCGTATGACCGATATGATGAACCCTGATTCGCTGATGAAGATACAGACGGCGATGCTGATGCCCGAGGGAAAGAAGTTCACCGACCTGCTCACAGCAGAGCAGACTGACCGACTGAACGCCTTTATGAAGGGCTTGATGGGGGTGGACATGACAAATCCGATGGTAGGTCCGCAGCTCGCACCGATGACTCCACAGGCGCTGATTACGCAGTTTCAGACTATCATGTGCCTGAAGAATGGCGGCGGTTTCGACCCGACAAACGGTTTCGATGACTATTTTCAGAAGCAGGCAGTGGCTGCGGGAAAGTCCGTTTTCGGTCTTGAGACATTGGATTTTCAGGCTCGCGTGCTCTTCAAGAGTACCACTTTGGAGCGTCAGACCGAATTGCTGATGTGCCTTGTGGACAATGCTGAGACCTACAACGCAATCACAACGGACATGATAAAGGCTTTCTATGCACAGAATCTCTATGAGGTTCAGAAGGTGATAGACCGTAAACTCGGCACCACTTGCGACGATACGAAAGAGGAACAAGAGACTATGATTTTCGGTCGCAACGACAATTGGATGAAGCTCATGCCCGCAATCATGGCCTCAAAGCCTACGTTCTTCGCCGTTGGTGCTGCTCACCTTACGGGCGACCGTGGCCTGTTGAAGCAGTTGCGTGATGCAGGATATAGTGTTGAGGGAGTGAAGGAATAAGGTGATAAAATTTAATTTCATCAATATGAAAAGAACAATTATTTCAATCCTGATTTATGTCGGACTGCAAATATTAGTGTCGTTGTTTGTCGCAATGGTAGCCGGAGTGATTAGCGTGGCTCAGGGTGGCGATGTGGCAAGTGTGGCTCAGAGTGCCACCGTGCTTGGCGTCTCTTCGCTGTTGGCAAATGTTATAGCCATAATAGTATTGTTGAAGTTGCGCTATGCTAACTTCTCGTTCGGCCACATGAGGTCGTCCGACATCATGCCGGCATTGGTCATAGCCGCAGTTCTTGCCCTTGCAATGGTGTCGCCATTGTCTTGGTTGTCAGACAGTCTGGAGTTGCCCGACTTCCTGAAGAATGAATTTACGGCTTCGATGTCCGACTTCTGGGCAATCATCGCAATCAGTCTGGCTGCTCCCGTGGCCGAGGAACTTTTGTTCCGTGGTGCTATACAGGGCGCATTGCAGAAGATTATGAAGCCGAAGTGGGCCATTTTCCTCTCGGCGTTGATATTTGGACTGATACATCTCAATCCTGTGCAGGTCTGCGGAGCGTTTCTCATGGGTCTTGTTTTTGCGTGGCTCTATTATCGTACCGGCTCCGTGTGGCCCGGCATCATGGCTCATGCAACGAATAATATCGTGTCGACCATACTCGGGCAGTTCTATCCAGTAGATGCTTCACTCGCTGAAATCACAGGCGGGGGCACACCGATGTACGCACTGCTGGCGGTGAGCATGATAGTATTTGTGGCGGTTATCTGCTACGCCAAAAAGACTCTTCCGCTTCCGGAGAATGCCGAAAACGTTTGTTAGTTATTTCTCAGAACTTTCTATATAAATACTTTGAACAACAAAAAAAAGGGAAATGCAAGTGGCGGCGTGCCTTGAACCGGACACGTCGCCACCGTTTTTTCAGTCTGTATTCATACGCGTATATTGTCAGTTTTCATGAAACTCCTTATAGCTTATAAGGCAATCTCACTTCAAGAGTTCAACAATCCAGCCTGAAGCCCTTCAGTCCGAGCCGTTCCGGCAGTCTATTTCCCCGCGTAATAAGTTTTGGCAAATGAAGCGGAGAGATAAGACTTTAATTCTGACAACGGGATGCGGGCCGTCGGGATACCCGTAGCGTAAGACGCAATCTCATACTGCTGGTAAACGAATACCATAGTGTCCTTGTCAAGATAAGGACTGCTCTGCGGCAGAGGAACAGTTTCAGCGAACTCTGGTAAAAACAGGACTTTCTTCAGTTCGTCTACGGTTTCAAATCCGAGATCGTCCGCCAAAGCCTTCTCTATCAGTTTCGCAATCTTCTCTTTCTTTGCTAAGTTCAGCATATTGTAGCCAAAAACCTTACCGTCACTCTTGCGGAATGTCGTGCCATATTCAAATTGTGAGCCGTGGGCACCACCCATATAATTATATGATGTACTGCTGAATGTTACGAACTTGTCGTTCTCTGATGTCTTCTTTATCTCGATGCTGTTGCTGCATCCCTGTGCGCTTCCAAACTCCGCCAGTTCGGTTGCAATCTCTTTCATATCTTTCATTTGTGCGTCCACATAACCTTTTACGATGGAGTCGCCACTGTTTATGTCGGTTGTCGGAGCGCAGGAAGTCTGGTCGAGTATCCATTCGCGGACACCGTTGAGCAGAGCTTCATTGCCGGTCTCGGGATAGTCGATTGATATTTGCACCTCACAGTCCACGTTCTGAACCTTGTTCGCAACAGAGTCGCTGTAGTTCTTTACTGTAAACGGAGCCGTTGACGTCCCGTTCCCCCCACACGCTGTAAACAGCAGGCTGCCGGCGCAGCAAGCAGCCAGAAATAATTTCTTGTTCATGATAGTCCTTTCTTTTGCTTTAGAATGTTGCAAATATAGTCTTATTTTTCCGACTGGCAATATGTTTCGGCAGAAAAATGATAGTTCGTATTTGCGATTACTGAATTGTGGTTGCGCTCGTCTTCGCTTTGTGTCTTTGCGTGGCGGCACGGCCGGAATATGCCGGTGGAGGGCATATCCGTGCTTTTTTATGTTTTATTTCGGGTAGGAATGCCGCTTGTTTGAAATAAAATTCGTAATTTTGTCTGCTAAATGAACACAACGGAAATACAACGCATCAAGCAGCGGTATAACATCGTGGGCAACAGCGATGGCCTGAACCGTGCGCTCGACGTGGCTCTGCAAGTCGCGCCGACCGACCTCAGCGTGCTGATTATCGGTGAAAGCGGTGTGGGAAAGGAGAAGATTCCACGTGTCATTCATGACAACTCACCACGCAAGCGTGAGAAGTACTTCGCCATAAACTGCGGCTCTATTCCCGAAGGAACGATAGACAGCGAGCTGTTCGGACACGAGAAAGGTTCGTTTACGGGTGCCATAGGCGAGAGCGAGGGCTATTTCGGTACAGCTAACAAAGGCACTATATTCCTTGATGAGGTTGGCGAATTGCCGCTTGCCACGCAGGCCCGCCTGTTGCGTGTGCTGGAAACGGGCGAGTATATCCGTGTGGGAGGACAGGAAATACGCAAGACCGATGTGCGCATCGTGGCGGCCACAAACGTGAATATGCGCAAGGCCGTGAGTGAGGGACGTTTCCGCGAAGACCTTTACTACCGTCTGAACACCATTCCCATACAGATTCCGCCGCTGCGCGACCGTGGCGATGACATAGTGCTGCTGTTCAGACTCTTCGCCATGCAGATGGCCGAGAAATACCATCTGCCGAAAATCACGTTGACAGATGACGCGAAGGAGGTGCTGAAGAGGTATAAGTGGCCGGGAAACGTGCGTCAGTTGAAGAACATCACCGAGCAGATGTCGGTGTTGAGCAAGGAGCGTGAGATTGATGCGATGGCTTTGCAGAAGTTCATCCCGATAGACCGAGAGAGCACACAACTTGCCACCGTACAGACCGGGGGCAGCCATTCGTATGAGAGCGAGCGCGAACTGCTTTATAAGATATTATATGAGTTGCGCGGCAACGTGAGCGACCTGCGGCGAGAGATGAACTCGTTGAGGAAGCAAATTGATGAGCAACGGGGACTGAACGGCGCGCCCGGATTCGCAAGCGACGTGAGGGCCGTAACCGACAATATGCCCGCCATAGCGCGCCGTGAGCCTGACATAAGGCAGACAAGACCGCTTGCCGAGGACGCTATAGCCGAGGAGATATCCGAACCTGAAACCCTTAACCTGAACGATTTGGGCAAACAGATGGTGGAACGGGCCTTGAAGCGCAACAACGGCAACCGTAAGAAAGCCGCCGAAGAATTGGGAATCTCCGACAGGACGCTCTATCGAAAGATTAAACAGTATGGCTTAGACAAGCAATAAGTTGATGATATAAATGAAAAAACTACTAACATATATATATAATAAGGTGTCGGTGCGTGCCGATTCCTGCTGTGGGGTGCGCTTGTGCGTATGTCTCATGCTGCCGATGGTGGCGTTTTTACTTGTTGCTTGCAGCGTGAGCTATAAGTTCAATGGCGCAAGCATCGACTACTCGAAGACTAAAACGATTCAGATTGCTGACTTCCCTATACGCTCAACGTATGTGTGGGGACCTATGGGACCGATGTTCAATAACGAACTGAAGGATATGTTCGCGCGCCATACGAAGCTGCAACAGGTGAGACGCAACGGCGATTTGAAAATAGAAGGCGAGATAACGCAATATCAGCAGCGCAACAAGTCGGTGTCGAGCGAAGGTGCTTCGGCGCAGGTTGAGTTGTCGATAACGGTTAATGTTCGCTTCACCAACAACGCCAACCATGCCGAGGACTTCGAGAGGCAGTTCACTTCTAATCAGGTCTACGACTCAAACATGAGTTTGAACTCCGTGCAGGAAGAACTCGTGGAGAATATGGTGAAAGACATTGTAGACCAAATATTCAACGCTACCGTAGCTAATTGGTAAAACCTAATGGATCTAACGCAACTGATAGAACATCCGGAACAGATGAACAAGGAGACCCTTTACGATCTCCGAAGCCTCGTTGCGCTCTATCCGTATTATCAGCCTGCGAGGCTCTTGCTGCTGCAAAATCTCTATCTTTTGCACGATTCCTCGTTCGATGAAGAACTGCGCAGGGCAGCCATATATATCACCGACCGCAAGGTTTTGTTCGAGCTTATCGAGGCGGCGCATTACAGGTTGAGGACGCCGGAACCCGAACCTGCGCCCAAACCTGTGTCGAAGGAGGAGAAAGAAAGTCGCACGGTGGCTCTCATCGACAACTTCCTTGATTCTATCCCCGCCGAACCGGAAAAAGAAGAGAAGAGCGGTAAGCGCAAACCGACGCCTGCCGACGCTACGGTCGACTATGTCTCGTATCTGCTCGAAATAGAGGGCGAGGAGGAAAAACAGGCTGCCAACGATGCGCCTGTGATGAAAGGACAGAGTCTGATAGACGATTTCATAGATAAAGAAGGCGGAAAAATGGAGCTGAAAGAAACTCCGGAGTATCTTCCCGAAGATGTGTCTGAAAGTGAGGAAAATAACGATGGCGAAGGCTTCTTTACCGAGACATTGGCTCAAATTTACATAAAACAAGGCAAATATGACAAGGCTTTGGAAATAATTAAGCGATTATATTTGATTTATCCGAAAAAAAATCGTTACTTTGCAGACCAAATTCGTTTCTTAGAGAAATTGATTATAAATAATAAAAAATAAGTAAATAAAATGGGACTTTACACTTTATTCGTAATTCTTATCGTAATTGCGGCAATCCTGATGATTGGCATTGTGCTGATTCAGGAATCAAAAGGAGGTGGACTCGCGTCCAACTTCTCATCTTCTAACCAAATTATGGGTGTTCGCAAGACTACCGATTTTATCGAAAAGGCAACATGGGGACTTGCTATCGCTATGGTTGTTATCAGCGTTGCGTGCGCATACGTGGCTCCGACAGCCGCTACCGATGCCAGCGTAATAGAGAACGCTGCTACAAACAACAGCTCGACAAACCCGAACACTCTGCCTAACTTCGGCGCAAGCCAGCAGAAACAAGCTGCTCCGGCTGCCAATGGTGATGCAAAGCAGGCTGCTCCTGCTGCTAACGAGGCTGCAGCACAGGGCGATGCAAAGGCTGAATAAGCTGCGGAAGTAGGGTGGCGTGGCCCTATTGTTAGGGTAGCGTTGTTAAGAAAAATAGTAAAAAGTACGCTATTTATTTGGTAGTCTCGGATAAATTGCGTACTTTTGCACCCGCTTAAGAGAAGTACTTGAGCAATATGGTGCCCGTAGTTCAGTTGGTTAGAGCGTCAGATTGTGGTTCTGAATGTCGTGGGTTCGAGTCCCACCGGGCACCCTGAAAATGCAAAACGCAGGTTCTTGAATTCCAAGAGCCTGCGTTTTTCTTTGGCTATTGTTTGTCCCGATACCGGAGGGTGGTTCCGGCGACATCCGCTATGGTTCAAATTCCGGAGCTTTCGACCAGATAGGATGGGGTACTCTGATGCTCTATAAGTAAGATGAGTTGATAATTATACGTGAAAAACTAATTATACTAAATTCAGTGGGGGATATGCCGGTGACGGTATGTTCCCCTTTTTGTTTATCTTTCTGCGGCTATTCAGAAACCACTAAGGTCCCTTTCTTTTTCTATTTCGTTCTCAATGTCGTCGGGCAGGGCGGGGAAGAAGTCCATTCCCGTTATCCGCTCTACCTCATCCACCGAGTTTACGTAAGCGTCTTTCGGACGGTTGCCGTCCGTATTGCGGTATATGAAGCCGATAGCCTTTGGTGATGGCTGCATTCTCAGTACCACTTTGAAGAACGCTTCGGGCACCACCACCTTGTTCTTGCCTATCGTTTTGTGCTTCTGATTGAACAGGATGGGGCCGCATACGATATACACCTCACCGTATTCCCTTGCCCATCGGCGGCACTGGTTCTCCATTTCGTTCCAGTCGCCCACGTTCAGTATATGGTTCTGCGGACACATATTCGTGAAAAGGAACGACTCATACATCGCGTCTGCGCTCCATTTGTTGTCCGCCGCCGGACACATATGTCCCCTGTCGTAGCCCGAATTATAGTAATCCCAATCCACGGCGCGTGGCTCCGGCACATCCGTGTCTTCATGAAAAGCCTTTCCCGGCCGTTTGTTCGTACCCTCCGTATGCTCCGCCGTCAGGCACCACGCAACCCAATTAGGCAGCCGTGTGTCCTTGTTATACGATGTCGTGTAGCCCGTTCTATACAGAATCTGCTCCGAAACGCCCGTCAGTCGTGCCGGAATTTCAAGTCCTTTCCCTTGCCTTTCCGTGTCGTTTCCGCCTTTACCTTTACAGTTCTGCGCATCCGAATACTCGTTGTTTCCGTTCTCTCCACTTGCGTAATCCCCGTTTCCGTCAATCTTTTCTATTGTCTCCTCAGCATTCTTGATGCCCCCGATTAGCGGTTTCACGTTCTTAGAGTCGCACGCCACCAATGCCATAGCTGCCGTTATTGCGATAATCTGTAATTTGTTCATCTCTTTTTATAAATATATCTACATTGTTCAAAATCCCTTTATGCACCGTGAGGTCTGCACAAAGATATAACGTGTTTATTAAAAAAATATTTGCAACTTTGCGATAACTTATTTATTTTTGTAGAAAAATATACTTAAACCTATTAATAATCAATAATTTATATAGATTATGAATCTATCCTTACGCACTAAAACTATCTTTGCGGCGTTCCTATTTTTCCCACTTATAGCTTTCTCTGCGCCTATAAGCAAAGGAAAAGCCGCGCGCATTGCCCGAGAATTTATCAGTAACAGACAGGGTGGGGGCACAAAAGAAATGAAGTGTACCTACGCCAAGAAACGTCAGTCGCCCAAGCAGGATGCCGAAGCCTCTGATGCGGCTTATTATGTGTTTGACGGCAATGACGCCAAAGGTTTCGTCATTGTTGCCGGCGACGACCGCCTGCCGTCCATAATCGGTTATAGCGACAATGAAAACTTCGACACGGCGAATATGCCGGAGGCTTGCAAGGCATGGCTCGATGCCGTGGCTTATAGCGTGGAAAACCTTTCCACGACAGAAGATGCGGCCGTATATGCGCAGGCGAAGGCTATTACTTATCCCACAAAGGTGGTCGAGCCTTTGCTGAAAAGCCAGTGGGGACAGGATGCCCCGTATAACACGCTGACTCCGGAAGTAAACGGCGAGCCTACCGTTACGGGATGCGTAGCCACGGCAACAGCGCAGATAATGTATTATTACAAGTACCCCGCCAGACCAACCGGAACGGTTTCTTATACTGATAAAGGCGTGGAGCGCACTCTCGATTTTAACTCTCAGCCGGCTTTCGACTGGGATAATATGCTCCCGACTTATGATTCCGGCTCTTCGGAAGCATCATGTGCGGCCGTGGCACAGCTCATGAAGTGTGTCGGTTATGGTGCAAAGATGAGATACGGAAATGAAGAAAGTTCGGCAGACCCGTATGTCTCTGCCGAAGCCTTGATAAATAATTTCGGCTACGACCCCAACATTCATCATTACGAGCGTGAGTTGTTGTCGGACAATGAGTGGGTGGAGATAATCACCGGCGAGCTGTATGCCGGTCGTCCGGTGCTCTATGGAGGTAACGACTACGAAGGTAAAATAGGCCACTCTTTCGTCTGCGACGGTTACGATGGTGCCGGACTGTTCCATTTCAACTGGGGATGGAAAGGCCGTTGCGACGGCTATTACAATCTGTCGGCACTTAGTCCGACAACGCAAGGCATAGGCGGCACGTCGAGAACCTATTCCTTTGTGCAGAATGTAGAGTGCCATATACAGCCGCTTGGCAGGGGTGAGAGTGTTCCGCAGACCAATCAGTTGCTTTGGAACAATGAGCTGAATGTATATGTCGGTGGCAAATTTTATGTTTTATCAGCCAATCCGGAAATCAATGTTTCCACTACACAATACTCTGGTTTCATGTTTTATTGCGCGGCAAGAAGCCACATTGAGTTTGAAGGCGATGTATGTGTGGCTATCATTAACGGATCGGAAATAGAGCCGATAGAGCCTACAATCCTTCACACGACATTTAAGCCAAGTACATTTACTGAGTATTCTATGAATATGTCGCACATCGGAATTCCTAAGGGAACCCACCACATAGGCTTTTTCTATCGCACAACAACCGAGGGAAAGTGGCGTCAGTTGATAGCTAATATATACGGCCCGAGCGAGTGCTATATGATTAAAGACGATGAAAGTATTACTTATAGAGCAGTTGCCCCCGACCTTAAGGTCGTGGAGGAAAGTTTCACCGGCCTCAGTCCGAAGATGATTATAGGTTCGGAATATCCTATTAAGTTGGTAGGACGAAACGTTGGCAGTATGATGTTGAGTGGTCCGATGGGCATTACTGTGGCGAAGAAAGCCACTCCGAATGATGTCGAGATGTTTGCGAAGCCTGTTTTCATTGCTTCAGGCGAGACTGCTGAGGTGAATTTCATATTGGAAACAGCAGACATGGAAGTAGGTCAGTATGTCATAACGCCGGTATATGAAATCGCGATAACATTATCCGACCAAAGGGTGATTTTCGCAATGGGTAGCGACCGTACTGTCGAATTGGTGGAAGATCAGAATTTGTCGATAGGCAATGCCGCCGAAGTGCAGCAGAAACCCGTAATTTCTGTGAGCGACGGTCTGCTGAATGTCAGTTCGGGCGAGCCGATAAAGGCCCTGCGCATCATCGACATACAAGGTCGTGTGCCTGTTTCTCTTGCTGCCGGAGGCTCTTCCGTGAGCGTTCCCGTCAGTCATTTGCAGCACGGAATATATATCATCTCCGTAACCACCGAGAGTGGAAAGACAAATGTTGCGGTGAAGATATAGCCTCAGGTGGAATTTGAGGGGTAACGATTAAATTATTATTATATATTGAATTTATCGCATTGCAAATGCTTATACTCCCAGGAAGCGGATTGCAAATCACGCTTCAACAGCCTTGCAGGCTGTAAAACATTCTATCAGTCTGGGTTTGGGACTTAAAGGGTTTTCGGGTTCGGGCGTGATTTACAATCCGCCCGATTGGAGTATGAGCATTTGCAATGCGCTTAAATAACGTCTCCTTTTTTCAATTTTATCCCTCTCAAAACTCGCGTTTTTTGAAACAAACTTCTCCTTGCTTTCAAAAACGCGAAAATACGGCTTTTTACTCATTTTTGAGGTAAATCTCTGGCAATCAGAGGTTTACCTCTTTTTTATGCGTTTTTACCCGTTTTGGAGTGCGTTTTTACCCCCTTTATTTTCTAACGGAGGCACTTTTAGACTCTAACGGAGGCACTTTTGCACTCTAACGGAGGCTCCGTTGCACTCCAAAAGTGCCACAAACGGACTCTAAAAGTGCCACTTTTGAAAGCTAACGAACGTTAAATCGCCCGATTTTGCCATTTTCGCGTGTTTTTCGGGACCTCAATTTTCGACAAAAATCGGCCCGATTTTTCTCTAACGGAGGCACTTTTAGAATTTTGAGTTACGAATTTTGAATTAAAAATTGGATTTTTGGGGGTCGAAAAACGGGCAAAAATTGTAACGGAGCCTATATTTAACAAAAGTTGACACGATTTCAATTGTAAAGAATATTTACTATATTTTTGGTTATAAATCAGTATTTCGTATGTAAAAATAACCTCATAACTTTGCAGCAAAACTTATAGAGTGAGCGACAGAAAGTCCTCGGCAAAGGCATTTACGTGAAGAACGGCAAGAAATATATATTAAAATAGAAAGCGATGAAGAAGAAAACATATCAGTGTCCGCTCATAGTAGCGGTGGTTCCGATACCCGACGCAATGATGGTAGATTTGCCGTTGGACGCGTCAAATTCCGTTACGGAAGGCGACGCAAAACAACATGGCAGTTGGTTTTGGGATGAATATGAAGACGAACAACCCGAAAAAGAGCATAAATCGCTGTGGGACTGAGCGCAGTTCCGCGGCAGAACGTCAATCCCTGGGAGGCATTTCAAGTGTCTGTCGGGGATTTGCCGTGTTATAAGAGCATTTGTAAAATAATTGCCACATATCCATCGGCTTTTAATTAAAAACACTATCTTTGTATATCCCAAAACGTGAACGCCCGTAAGCGAATAGCGTCGGCGGAAAAAAGAAAAGACCTATGGATATACTGAGAAAGGAACTGAACCAGATATATCAGTCGCAGCATCTGGAAAACGAACATCTTGACAGTGCGCTACTCGAGGTGTGCAAGGGTAGGGTGAGCGCATTGGTGGGACTGAACAATGCTTGCGCTGTGATTACCGATGCTGCTTCAGACTGCTGCTACCTCTATGGCGGAGCGTTCGCTTCGCTACTCGGCATCAGCAACACCGCCACATTGTATAAGGTTCTCAATTCGAGCGATGAGGATTTGATATATAACAGACTTCATCCTGAAGACCTTGTGGAGAAGAGAATGCTTGAATATGAGTTCTTTAAGTATGTAGATGCTCTGCCGGGAGACGAGAAACTCGGCTATAAGGCAACGTGCCGGATACGCATTAAAGGCCGTGATGGAAATTATATCTTCGTAAACAACAGTACGCAGATACTGCAACCGTCGCCCTCGGGAAGCATCTGGCTCATCCTCTGCTGCTACGACTTGGCTTCGGACGGTGTCGGCAGCACAGGCATTTGCCCACACATTATTAATAATAATACGGGCGAGGTCGTGGCGCTGGCATTTTCGGACATGAAAAAACAGATTCTTTCGGCGCGCGAAAAGGAAATTCTGAGACTCATAATGGACGGAAAACCGAGCAAGCAGATAGCCGATTTGCTGAACATAAGCATACATACCGTGAACCGTCACCGTCAGAACATACTCGAAAAACTGAGTGTCGGAAATTCCGTCGAGGCCATCATGGCGGCTAAGGCGATGAAGCTGATATAACCGTTTTTTGGTTATAAATCAGTATTTTATATATGGAACAAACAGGGTAACTTTGCATCAAACTTTTTAGAATGATGAAACGAATTTATTTTATGACCCTGTTTGTCCTGTGCGGACTTCAGATTTTTGCCGCAAGTGCTAAGAAAGACTTCACTTGGGGCAACGCAACAGTTTACTTTGTTATTACCGACCGCTTTTGCAACGGTGACACTCTGAACGACATAAACTATGGCCGGAGGGTTGACTACGGCAGCGAACGGCTTAATGCCGCTACCTTCCACGGCGGAGATTTCAAGGGAATGCTGGCTAAAGCAAAGGAGGGATACTTCACCAGCATGGGCATCGACGTGGTTTGGATGACCGATGTATATGAGCAGATACACGGTTGGATGACCGGCAGCGGGCCGGTGAACGACTTCCCGCACTATGGTTATCACGGCTATTATCCGCTCGACTACACGCAGATTGACAAGAATTACGGTACGGTGGCGGAGTTCCGTGAGCTTGTGGATACGCTCCACGCTCAGGGAATACGTGTGATGCTGGGTGCAAACCTTAACGATCCGGGCTATCCCACGTTGCTCGATGCCGTGCAGTATGGCTTCGCCGAGACCGGATATACAGCCGAAGAGGCTGCGCAGCACATTCGCGAATGGAGCTATGACAAGTTCTTTGAGAAGCGCTTGGAGTGGAATGGATGGTACGATCGCGGCTGGGTGCGTATGCCGGACGAGGGTTGGGACGAGAGCAATCCGCTCGAAGCGACGCTCTACGGTATGCCCGATTTCAAGGACGAGAGCAACGAAACGGTTAAGATTCCGGCCTTCTTGCAGCGCAAATGGAAAATGGAAGGCAAGAAGAACGATGCGTGGGTGAACCCGTCGGCACGCAAGTTGCGCAAGAACCGCGACTGGAGTCCGTCGCAATATCTCATCGCATGGATTGCGTCGTGGGTGGAGGAGTTCGGCATCGACGGCTTCCGTTGCGACATAGTGGAGAACGTCCGCATGAACAGATGGCAGGAACTGAACGCTGCCTGCAATGCTGCGCTCGGCAAATGGCGTGCTGCCCATCCCGCAGACCCGGCTTCGGCGTGGACCGATAAATTCTATATGACAGGTGATTACGACTGCGCTTCGATTGACTACAAGCCTGATTATGCAGTTGCCGGCTTCTCAAGTCTGGTGAACTTCTACTTCCCCAAGCACGGCGATTTGGACGGAATAGTATATGTTTGGCAGGCATACGCCGACAGTGTGGCGGCTCATAAGAATTGGCACCCGTTCAATTACCTGAACAACTCCTATCATCGTGAGGCCGATATGGATAATATGATTGATTGCGGAACGGCACTTCTGCTTTCTCCCGGTGTGGCGCAGGTGTTCTATGGAGACGAGACCGGACGTAAACTGACCGAGGCCCGGCTGAACGTAGACGGCGACCAGGCGTTCCGTTCGGATATGGATTGGAACGACATAAACAAGGAACAGTTCGCTCATTTCTGTAAACTCGGCAAGATAAGGCGCGCCAATCCGGTTATCGGAACAGGCCGTCAGCGCACTATCGACACCCATACCTGCGTGCGTTATGACGGCAACGACAAGATATTGTTGCGTCTGATGCCAAACGAATGGCAGGCTATCGACGTGGCAGGAGAGTTTGCCGACGGTACAAAAGTCATGGAACTCTACACAGAACAGACCGCCGTGGTGAAGGACGGCAAGGTTTCTTTCCCGAAATACGAACATAATGTGGCTGTAATCAAGGCTTGCAAAGATACAGAGAAGTAAGTGTTCTGTAAATGGAGCGTTGTCCCCGATAGGCATTTCTGTGCTTGTCGGGGATTTTTTGTATTGTCTAAAAACGGCCTCCTTTGCTTGCCGTTTCACCAAAATATTGTAATTTTGCAATTAATATGATGGAAAGAAACAATTACAGACTGCCGGCGGAGTGGGAGAGACAGGATTTCATGCAACTGACATGGCCGCATGAGAACACCGATTGGGCTCCAATCTTAGACCGGATAACGGAGGTTTACCTGAATATGGCGCGCGAGATAGCACGCCGCGAACGCTTGCTTATCGTTACGCAGAAGTCTGCGGACAGCCTTCGCGCCATGCTTTCGGAGTATCTTGGAGATGCGGAGATGGCGCGGATTACATTCTTTGAGTGCGACACAAACGACACTTGGGCGCGCGACCACGGTTTCATCACGCTTGTTTCGGATGACGGTAAGTGCCTGCTCGACTATTGTTTCAACGGCTGGGGCATGAAGTTTGCGGCCGAAAAGGACAACGCCATAAACACTAAGTTGAAGGAAACGCTGAGCGGCGACTATGCGGACAGGCTCGATTTCGTGCTCGAAGGCGGTTCTATAGAGAGCGACGGGCGCGGTACGATAATCACAACGAGCCAGTGTCTGCTTGCTCCTAATCGCAACCAGCCTATGACTAAGGAGCAGATTGAGGCTCGGTTAAAAGCTGATTTGTGTGCCGACAGGGTGCTGTGGCTCGATTATGGCAACCTCGTGGGCGACGATACAGACGGCCATATCGACACAATCGTGCGCCTTGCGCCCAACGACACCTTATTATATATGGCCTCTGACGACCCCGACGATGAGCAGTTTGAGGATTTCCGATGCTTGGAACGTCAACTGAAAGAGCTGCGGACGGCTTCCGGCGAGCCTTATAATCTGTTGCGCCTGCCCATGCCCGACGCTATCATTGAGGACGGAGAGCGACTTCCGGCGACCTACGCCAACTTCGTGATACTTAATGGTGCGGTGCTCGTTCCTACTTACGGACAGCCGGGAAAGGATGCCGAGGCCATGCGCATCATCGGCGGAGCATTCCCCGACAGAGAGATAATAGGCATTGACAGTCGCGCGGTGATTGTGCAACATGGTTCGCTCCATTGCTGCACAATGCAGTTTCCTGAAAGATAATAGGGAGTGATAGGGAGCGATAGGGAGTTATACGATAATCCTATAAGACCCTATAAAACCCTATCACTCCCTATAACATAATAATAAAGGCTAATCACTCCCCTCTCTTTTGGAGAGGGGTTGGGGGTGAGGCTTTTTATATAACACTACAAGAAATGAAGATAGGAATAATCCAGCAACACAATGTTGCAGACATAGAAGACAACAAACGGCGACTTGCCGACGGCATTCGCGAGGTGGCAGAACAGGGCGCGGAGCTTGTGGTTTTGCAGGAACTGCACAACTCCCTGTACTTCTGTCAGGTGGAAAATGTTGATAATTTTGACCTCGCCGAGCCTATTCCCGGCCCATCTACCGACTTCTTCGGCGAGCAGGCGCGCAAATATGGTGTGGTGATTGTTACCTCCTTGTTTGAAAGAAGGGCTGCGGGGCTTTATCATAACACTGCCGTAGTGATTGAACGCGATGGAACGATAGCGGGAAAGTATCGCAAGATGCACATCCCCGATGACCCGGCGTATTACGAGAAGTTCTATTTCACGCCCGGTGACATCGGTTTCGAGCCGATAAATACGTCTGTTGGCAGGCTCGGAGTGCTTGTCTGCTGGGATCAATGGTATCCGGAGGCAGCCCGGTTGATGGCTCTCCGTGGTGCGGATATGCTCATCTATTCCACGGCGATAGGCTTCGAAAGCAGCGACAGCGCCGAGGAGCAGGAGAGGCAGCGCGAGGCTTGGATCACCGTTCAGCGCGGTCATGCCGTTGCAAACGGTCTGCCGGTAATATCGGTGAACCGTGTCGGACATGAGCCTGATCCCTCTGGACAGACCAACGGCATTCAGTTTTGGGGCAGCAGCTTCGTTGCCGGACCGCAGGGCGAGTTCCTTTGGCGTGCTTCGGCGGTCGAGGAACAGCGCAAAGTGGTGGACGTCGACCTGAAACACAGTGAGCAGGTGCGCCGTTGGTGGCCTTTCCTGCGCGACCGCCGCATCGAGAACTACGGCGAAATAACCCGCCGCTTCATTGACTAATAGCTATTTTTAGGACGTAAAAACTAATAAAGAGTAATCACTCCCCTCCCTTTTGGGGAGGGGTTGGGGGTGAGGCTTTGTTTTACTGAACCACCTTGAACCTCACTCGGAACGACCGTTTCTCCTCGTCCCAGTTGGTTCCGAGCATTTCGAAACGCCCGATTTGCCCCGTTGAGCGCACGTGTTTGCCTATGCAGGGACACACGTCGTAGTCGCCGATGCGCACAAGTCGGATGGTTTCCGATGCGTCAGACGGAAGACGTTCAAGCGAAACTCCGGCAAAACGGCCGCCCTCCGCCGTACTTTCCTCCGTTAGTTCGGTTCTCGAAACAAACTCGAATGTAACGGGCAAATCCTCCGCTATAAGCTCGTTCATGCGCCGTTCAATCTCCTTTTCTTCCTTGCGGTCGGGCTTGTGGTCGATGATATAGCTTATCTTGCTTTTCTTCCGTTCGATGTGCGCATTGCGCGACCGCTCGCATCCGAACATCCTTATCATCGTTTGGTTAAGAAGATGCTCCGCCGTATGGCTCGGCGGAAACTCCTCCTTGTTGTGTTCGTTCAGTATATATTCCTGTTCCATGATTGCCTTTCCTTTGTCTTTTTGTCCTATTTGCCTTGTTCTTAACTCTTTACGCCTGCAAATATATCATTTTATTTCCATATTGTCAAAGGAATAGAACGTATTTTAATAGCTCTTGCAACCGCTAATGGTCTTTTTGATATTATCTCAGGCTCTCGATGGAGATACTTAGAAGCTGCTTCTGAAAGTCGTCGCCAAGCATCTGTTGGAGCCTCTTTATCTCGCTGACAACGAGCGATTTCTCGGCGGAAGGCAGCTTGGGAGCGTTCTTGCACATCTTGTATATCTCGTTCACGATTAGTGAACTGCCGTTCTTCTTATACTTCAGGTTGTCTTTCATAACCCTTGTGTAGTTCTGAAAATTAGTCATCCATTCGATGGTATCGTTCTTGTTCTCGTTCGAATAGTCTATTGTCGTGATGATGGTATTGCCGTTTTTAGTTACTATTCTTTTCCCGTTTGTTGTAACGACACTACTCAATGACGTGCTGCTCTGTCGGTATTTCAGGGTCGTGGCGTAGGTCACGACGAGGCGCCCGGTGATGTAATTGCCTTGTTCAAGCCATGACATCCCGTATGCGTAACGATGTGTGCGACTGGTGTCCTCCGGGTCGATAAAACAGGCATACATATATTTCTCACCTTTGTTCTTGCCGAGTCCCACGCTTGTCTTGTTGCCGTTGCCCACTGCGAGCGACACTTCCCATGAGCCTTTGTCGTTATTCGTGCCGCTTTCTATCGTGTAGGCATTTTCCTTATCAGCCTCGAAAGCCGCCTGAAGGTCTTTTATCATCGACTTGTTCTTGGCGTCGATGGCATACTCGTAGATATCCATCTGACCCTCTTTCTTGTTTGTTTCCGGGTCTTTGTCGAGCGAATGTTTCGATGTGTATTCCACTTTCGAGCTTTTCAGGAACTTCTCGAAAGCCGCTTTCACGTTTGCCTGTGCCCATGTCATGCTTGGCAGGGCAGTCATCAGCAGGCATAATGCCGTTGTCTTGTACTGTCTCATAGCTTTCTCCTTATATTTTTTATATATGTTTCTTGTCAGTTTTGTATGTTTTTATTGCATGGTTACGGCTCGCAGGCATCTTATCAGATTCGGAGTCTGGTCGGAAGCGTCGCCGCCCGAGATGTTTTCCTCCCTTACGTCGTTGGCTATCTCGTATGCGTTTATCTCAGCCATAATCCGCTTGCTGTTGTACTCCGCAATCTCGTTGTGTATTCTTTCAATCTCCGTTAGCTGCCTGCGAAGGTCCTCCTGTATCTCCTCCTCTATATCATTCGGTGTCTCCTCCGCTTCCATGAGCAGCTCCACAGCTTCCTTCGGCGTGTCTTTTGGTTTGCTGACGCGCAACTTTTGACGTGCCGGTGTCTGCTCGTAAGAGTTCTGTTGAAGTTCTTTTTGTGGCTCTGCAATGCTCGTTTCGGCTTGCCCGTCGCTTGTCTTGGGAGCTGTTGCCCCCCTTAGTAAGGGCGTTTCAGCCTGTGCCGTCTGCATTTCAGCTTCGTTTCTGGGTGCCGAAGCAAAGAGCATGATGCAGAGAGCGGCAACCGAGGCGGCTGCGCTGAGCGCAATCAAGGCATATTTGCGGCTGCGGCCGGCGTGGCGGGGAGCCTCCGAAGCGGATGGGAGAGATGTCATTCCACTGTCGAAATAGGCGAACATCCTGCGGTATTCAGCCCATTCCTCACGTCCTCCTTGCGTGCGGAAGTATTCGCCGAGTATGCTTTCCTCCTCCACGGAGCTTGTGCCGTCCATGAATTTGGCCAACAGCCGTTCTATGTATTCTTCAGTATATCGTTTCATTTCTTCGTTGTTTACGTTGTTATTATGGCCTGTCGTTTTCTCAGTTCCTCCATCAGCGTGCGCCGTGCCCGTGCCAAGAGCGTGCTCACCGATGTTTCCCCAATTCCCAATATCCGTGCTATCTCGTGATTGTCGCGCCTCTCCACCTGTCTCATATATAATATGGTGTGCTGCGTGGTGGGCAGATCGGCCATCTTTCGCTTCAGCCATTCCTCGTTTTCTTTGGTCTCCAACCGTTCGGCCGGGCCTGCTGTGGCGGTTGCGATTCTGCCGAAAGCGTCCTCGTTGGCAACCGTTTTGCGGTCTCGTTTCGCGTTCAGCGCCAGATGTTTCGCCATCAGTGCAGCGAGAGAGTCAACGGATTTATACTTATCCAAGTCCTTGCGCATTGCCCAGAGCTTCAGCATCACATCCTGTGCGATGTCTTCAGCGTCTGCGGAATCCATTCCGAGGCAGCGGCACGAAGTCATTGCTTTCTCCCGCAGGCGCCTTGCTATCTGTTCGAATGCGCTTTCTTCCATTCCTTTTTCTTGCTTTTCCTTTTATCTTAATTACGATGATATAACACGTAATGGTATATTTCTCAAACTGGATTTAACATTCTTTATGAATAGAACTAATGTGAGATTTTACTGAAACGGTAAATATTTCTTACATTTCGTTTTGCGTCAACTTTTGTTAAATAATGGTCTCGTTACTCATTTTCGATGATTTCTCGACCTTAAAAATCCTAACTTCAAACTCAAAAATCGTAATTCAAAATTCCAAAACAGCCTCCGTTAGAAAAAAAACGACCCGATTTTTGTTGAAATTTGATGTCTCGAAAAACGGGGGAAAATGCCGTTTCTTGTCGATTTAACGTTTATTAGCTTCCAACGGAGGCACTTTTAGAGTGCGTTTTAGGCCATTTTGGAGTGCAACGGAGGCTCCGTTGGAGGCCAAAAGTGGCTCCGTTGAAGTGCAAAAGTGCCTCCGTTGCAATGTAACGAGGTCTGAAACGCGTTCTAAAAGGGCTATTTTTAACCAAAAACGGGGTAAGTCTTTGAATATCAATGACTTAAATCAAAATACTCTAAAATGCCGTATTTTTGCGTTTTTGAGAGCAAGGAAGAGTTTGTTTGCAAATTCGCGAGTTTTGAGGGGAATTTTAGTGATTGAAAGAGGAGAGAGGAGAGGGGAGAGGGGAGAGAGAAATGCTTTTGAGGATGGAGGATTGTTTGAGCGGATTGAAAATCATTATACTCCAAGCGGGTAGATTATAAATCATGCCCGAACAAGGAATGGATGTGATATGGAGTAATAGGATGTATCCAACAAAGCATTTCTCTCTCCTCTCTCCTCTCTCCTCTCTCCTCTTTCCTCTCTTATCACTTTCTCACGAGCGTAGAGCCGGTGATTCCCTTGTCGCTGCCGCGCAACTGCACGGCATAAACAGCTTCGGGCAGGTTGGCAAGACTAACATAGTAGTCGGCGGAACCGGCGGGAATGGTGCGGCTGACAAGCAATGTGCCGTTAATAGAATAGATAGCCAGCGTGGCAGGACGGGTAAGCGGTCGGCCGAAAGTGATACGGAGGTCGCTGCCCGACATCGAGAACCGCGCGCCGGACGGCTGATAATCGCTAATCACATCGAGACCGTCGCTCTGCATACGCAACACCTCGACAAGTCCCTTATAAGCATCTATCTCGCCATATCCCCATTGGTTGTTGGGCTGCGGCGCATCGTCTGTGGTCAGGCGGCGGCTCGTCTTCTTTATCACCTCGCGCACATCGTCGGGCGAAAGCTGCGGGTTGGCCTGCAGCCACAAGGCTATCGTTCCGCCGACAACAGGTGTCGACATCGATGTTCCGGTGTTGGCGCTCCATCCGTAACGCCGTCCGTTATAGTCAAAGTAGGCGATATCCCAATTGTCAGCCCCACCATCGAGCCAATAACTGCTGCGCGCTGAAGTTACGTTTGTACCCGGTGCCATCACATCGGGTTTCACCCGGCCGTCGAATGTCGGTCCCATAGACGAATAAGGGCCGCGCTCGCCTTTTTCGCCACAATTAAATTTAATCCGGTCGCCCTTGTAATTGACAAATCCGGTGCGGTAAGACGTGGCTCCGACGCAGATTGCCGCAGGTGAGCTGCCGGGCGAAAGGATACTGTAATAATGGTCGCCGGCAATGAGATTACTGTTTTTCCCGTTCGTTGTCATATAGCCCGAAGTCAAGAAGAAATGCGCATCGGCCTCGCTGCCTACAATCTCCACCGATACGGGCGTGGCCAGTCCTATCTGCCGTGGAGCCGTGATAAGCATTTCGTAGGCATACTCCGACGGGTCGTAGCACGAGGGATAGCCCGCCACGGTGAACTCGTAGCGGCCGTCGGCAAGGTTGAGAGTGTCGGTATAGACGGAGTCGGCAGCGGCAATCGGCCATGCAGACTCTATGAGAACAGTGTCGGGATGCTCGCTATATACAACGGTGCGGATGGTGAAAGGCTCTGCCGACTTCATCTGAAAATAGACATTCTCATCAGTACCTATTACGAACGTACCCTGAGATGGCTGTCCTGCGGGTTTGTGGAAATGCACGTAGGTGTCGCCGTTGTTGCCCGCCGAAGCCACGAGGATGCGTCCCGGTCCTGTGAGCGAGTCGAGAACTTCGTAGAAAAGTTTGTCATCGCCATATAAATCCTGCTTTGCTCCCTCGCTGAACGATATTACGCAAGGCTTGCCGACAGACTGGGCGTAGTCGAAGATATACTTAAATCCGAGCGCGTCGGTGGCCGATGTGTATTTATATCTGTCCTCCTCGGCGATAAATTCCTTGTCGGAAGAGGTCGCATTTGCCACGAGGCAGATGTCGCTCTCCCATGCCAAGCCCCGGTAATCGGTCGTGTAACCCGAGCCGGCGGCGATGCCGAGGGTGTGCGTTCCGTGCGTTTCCTTGTGGCCGTCGCGCACACATCCATAGCTTAAGAGAGCCTCCTCCGTCAGATACTCGGCCCCCACAGGCAGGTCTTTGCTTGCGTCATAATCAGCAGAAAGCTGGTCCCAAAGTCGCTTTATTCGGTATTCTGTCATGTCGGGCGAGAAGAAATCGGGATGGGTGAGGTCGAAACCGATGTCCATCACACCCATTACAACGCCTTTTCCCGTATATGCCAGCGGCAAACCGACACCCTCTTGCACGTCCACGGCATTCACTATCATGCGCGTGGTGTCCATCTGCACAGTGCAAGGCTCGCCCGCTTCGATGCGCATCACGCTGTTCACGAGCGACAAAGCACCGAGCCGGTTCAGCGGAATGCTCGCGATATAGATGTTGCCGAAGCGTGCCAGCGGCGTGCATCCATTGTCGCGCAACACCGTTTCGCCGTCGTCGGCAATGCGGACAAAGGCAGTCAGAGAATTAAAACGTCTTGAAGCCTGAGACGGAACCTTAGCCATACGGCCAAAGGAGTGTATTTTTGCCATCGGAACATTGTCCGAAACAGAGGCTAAGGCTTCGCAAACGAGTGGGGACATCTTATGGAGTCCGGCAGGCTGGGCATCAATATCAGCCATTGTCGACAATGTAATCAGTAGTATGAGGAATATCTTTTTCATCGGTTTCCGAGTCATTTCATATCGTTTTATGCCTTGCAAAATAAGTAAAAAATATCAAAACGGACAAGAAAACACATACTTAATTCGCTTATCCACAATCTTTTAATTACCTTTGCAACTTAATAATTAATAATTAAAAGACATAAGAAATGGATAATATCAAGCACAAGAATATCTCCGTCAGCTATAAACTTTACATTCAGGACGGCGATAAGGAGCATCTCGTAGAGGCTACTGAAGCCAACCAGCCGTTTAACTTTATGAGTGGAATGGGCGTAACGCTGAAAGACTTTGAGGATGCTATCGAACCTCTTGCAGTGGGCGATGACTTCGATTTCACCATCCCGAAGGACAAGGCTTACGGCGAATATGAAACTGAACGCGTCATAGATGTGGACAAGAGCATATTCACCATAAACAACCACTTCGACCATGAACACATTTTCGAGGGCGCGATAGTTCCCCTCCAGAATGCGGACGGAAACCGTTTCCTTAGCAAGGTGGTCGAGATAAAGGAGGATAAGGTGGTCGTTGACCTCAATCATCCGCTCGCAGGCAAGGACTTGCATTTCTGCGGACAGGTGGTTGCGTCGGTCGAAGTGAGCGACGAGGAGTTCCAGGACTACATAAACCGCATGAACAGCCATGAGTGCGGATGCGGATGCGGCGACTGTGAAGGCGGTTGTGGAGGCCATGACCACGAAGGCGGATGTGGCGGACACCATCACGAAGGAGGCTGCAAAGGCCACGGAGAGGGCGGACACAAGCACGGAGAGGGCTGTTGCGGACACCACGGTGAGGGTGAACATAAGCACGGAGAGGGCTGTTGCGGACACCACGGTGAGGGTGAACATAAGCACGGCGGATGCTGCGGACATAAGCATTAAGCCTCGACAGGGTTTTGACAAGAACATAACAACATGGGCAATACATTCGGAAACATCTTCACTCTGACCACTTTCGGCGAAAGTCATGGAGCTGCCGTGGGTGGCGTGGTAGACGGAATGCCGGCAGGAATAGACATCGACGAGGCGTTCATACAGGCGGAACTCGATCGCCGACGCCCCGGACAGAGCCATATCACAACGGGAAGAAACGAGGCCGACAAGGTGGAACTGCTGTCGGGAGTGTTTGAAGGAAAATCAACAGGCACCCCGATAGGTTTCGTTGTGCGCAATACCAACCAGCATTCGCAGGACTACGAGAACATGAGATGCGTGTTCCGGCCGTCGCACGCGGATTATACATATTATAATAAGTATGGTATCCGCGACCATCGGGGCGGCGGACGTTCGTCGGCGCGTGCCACAATAGCTCGCGTGGTGGGCGGCGCGTTGGCAAAACTCGCGCTCCGTCAGCTCGGAATAAGCGTACAGGCATACACGTCGCAGGTGGGCGACATCGCTCTCGACCGCGATTATAAGAAGTATGACTTATCGAAAACAGAGGAGAACATCGTGAGATGTCCCGACGGTGACAAGGCGAAGGAGATGGAAAAACTCATATCCGAGGTGAAAGCAGAGGGTGATACCATCGGCGGAGTGATTACCTGCGTGGTGAAAGGTTGCCCCGTAGGCCTCGGAGAACCGGAGTTCGGCAAGCTGCACGCATCGCTCGGAAACGCCATGCTGAGCATAAACGCCGTGAAAGGATTCGAGTATGGTGACGGATTTAGCGGTGTCGGGATGCGCGGAAGCGAGCAAAACGACGTGTTCGTGAACGATAACGGCAAGATAACGACAACGACAAACCATAGCGGAGGGATACAAGGCGGCATCAGCAACGGGCAGGATATTTATTTCCGGGTGGCCTTTAAGCCGGTGGCAACCTTGCTCCGTGAGCAGGCAACCGTGGATATCGAGGGCAACGAAACGGCCCTGAAAGCTCGCGGACGACACGACCCTTGCGTTCTTCCTCGTGCTGTTCCGATTGTCGAAGCAATGGCCTCAATGGTCATCTTAGACTGTTTTTTAGCATCGAAAATGACAAAAATTTAGTTTTATACGATAAAAGTCATAAATATTGTAAATATGTTTGACGGTATTGAATAATTATCGTATATTTGCACTGGCAATTTGGTATTCGTGAGAATGCTAAATTGTTTAGTTAAGTCTAGTTTAGTTTTTGTGTTGTTGAGAGCGGCTTGTGTAAGTCGCTCTCTTTTTGTTAGGAGACAGAAGACGGGAGACAGGAGTTCGGACATCACCTTTTTTTTGAAGGGGGGATTATTATAATAAGGTGTATTTTCCGGTCGAAATATTTGACGGTTTTATTGAAAACACGTATCTTTGTAAAAATATTACAGTATGAAATAGAATTGGATATTTAGATGATAATATAAAATAAAATGAAAAAGGTCAATTTATTTCTATTGGTTTTAGCCATATTTATGGCTTCGTGCGGAACCACGCGCACTGTTCCTGTAACTGGAAGAAAGCAGAATCTGGTAGTGTCTGACGAGCAAATGCTTAGTCTCAGCACGCAACAGTATAATGAGTACATGAAGAAAGCGAAGAAATCTACCAATGCCGCTAACACTGCGATGGTGCAACGGGTGGGTAAGAAGCTCGCTACGGCAGTGGAAACGTACTTGAAGCAGAATGGTTTGGCTAATGAATTGAGCGGCTATAAGTGGGAGTTCAATCTCGTAAAGGACAATAGCGTGAACGCATTCTGTATGCCCGGTGGCAAGATTGTGGTGTATGAAGGACTGCTTCCGGTAACTAAGAACGAGACGGCACTTGCCATAGTACTCGGTCATGAGATTGCTCATGCGGTGGCAAAACACTCTGCCGAGCAGCTCAGCAAGCAGTATAAACAGCAAGTGGGAATGCAGATTGGCAGTGCGGTATTGAGTGCTGCGGGCATGGGAGCAAACACCTCGTCGCTCTTGGAGTGGGCTACTTCGCAGGGCTTGCAGCTCCGCAACCTGAAATACTCACGCGACCACGAGAACGAGGCCGACCACATGGGACTTATTTTCGCTGCTATGGCCGGATATAACCCTCGGGAGGCCATTACGTTTTGGCAGCGCATGGCAGCGGCTTCGGGCGGAAGCAGTTCGGATTTCCTTAGCGACCACCCGTCAGACGCTAAGCGCGTAGAGAACATCAAAGGCTGGATGCCCGAGGCTTTGAAGTACTATAAGAAGTGATGTTTAGAAGTAAGAAGTAAGAGGTAAGGTGTGAGAGAATACCTTTAAGGGCTGTATTCTCATACTATATTATAAAATGGCTACATATCTCTCACTTCTTATCTCTACCCCCTCACCTTTAAAAATACATATCTCTAACTTCTTATCTCTAACTTCTAACCCCTAAAAAAGAACAATATGATAGATTATTTTATGGAAAACCTATGGCAGTTATGGGCTTTGATAAGCCTTATCTGCCTTATTTTGGAATTGACCAACGGCGATTTTTTCATCATGTGCTTCGCCATTGGCGGCGTGTTCTCGGCTGTTGCCGCGGCTCTCGGACTCGGCGGAGTGGCTCAGATTATCGTTTTTGCCATGTTCACGGTGCTTAGTCTGATGTTTGTGCGTCCTGTTGCGTTGCGCTATCTGCATCGCGGTGAGGACAAGCGTGTGAGCAATGCCGATGCGCTAATGGGTAGAATTGGCACTGTGAGCGAGGCCATCGTTGCAGGAGGACACGGTCGTGTGGCTATCGACGGTGACGACTGGAAGGCTGTTTCGGCCGACGGCAGTGCCGTGGACAAGGGCAGCAAGGTGAAGGTCGTGGGGCGCGAGTCGATTATCATCACTGTGGAGAAAGTGTAATGGCTTTTAACTTTCACCCCTAAAATTTCAACATTAAACTATAAACTTTTAATTTTATAACATCATGGACATCTTAACTTATGTGCTTGTAGCCATCGTTGTGCTGGTGATAGTCATCGCCAAGAAGGCACTCGTAATCATCTCGCAGTCTGAAACCAAGATTGTCGAGCGTTTGGGTAAGTATTATGCTACCCTCCAACCCGGTATCAACGTCATCATACCGTTCATCGACCATCCCAAAGAGATAGTTACGATGCGCAACGGACGGTATATGTATTCAAACACTATAGACCTGCGCGAACAGGTTTATGACTTCGACCGTCAGAACGTTATAACCAAAGATAACATCCAGATGCAGATAAACGCGCTGTTGTATTTCCAGATTGTAGACCCTTTCAAGGCCGTGTATGAAATCAACAACCTGCCGAACGCTATCGAAAAGCTCACCCAAACAACGTTGCGTAACATCATCGGAGAGATGGAACTTGACCAGACGCTGACTTCACGCGACACCATCAACACCAAGTTGCGTGCCGTTTTGGACGATGCAACCAACAAGTGGGGTATCAAGGTGAACCGCGTTGAGCTTCAGGACATCACCCCTCCGGAGAGCGTGCTCAGCGCAATGGAGAAGCAGATGCAGGCAGAACGCAACAAGCGTGCCACCATCCTGACCAGTGAAGGACAGAAGCAGGCTGCCATCCTGAAGTCTGAGGGTGAGAAAACATCTACCATCAACCGTGCCGAGGCTGACAAGCAGCAGGAGATTCTGCGTGCCGAGGGTGAGGCTCAGGCTCGTATCCGCAAGGCCGAAGCCGAGGCTATAGCCATCGGAAAGATTACCGAGGCTGTGGGCAAGAGCACCAATCCGGCAAACTATCTGCTCGCTCAGAAGTATATCCAAATGATGGAAGACCTCGCAAACGGCGAGCAGTCGAAGACGGTCTACCTGCCTTACGAAGCTACCAACCTTATGGGAAGCATCGGAGGCATAAAGGAACTGTTCAAGGGTGAGTAGTTCGTTCTTGGTATTTTGGGACAAAGAACCTTAATGTGATATATTACGAGTCCCAAATGGATATACATAACAAAAAGCGTGAGAGTGCGAAGTCGCCACTCTCACGCTTTTGTTTATTATTAATGCGTAGCCTTATACCACTTTGTGCTTGTCTTTGTCGTGGCAAGCGAATTTTGGCTCGGATCTGAAACTGTTATTCCCGAGAATGTGTTTATGGGGATTCTGCCGGATGACATGGAGTAGAAAAAGTCCGTGTGTGCCTTGTACGGAACGGCACGGCTTAGCTGGTCGTTGAACGCTTGCAGGAGTGCCGGGTCTCCGCACAAGTGTGAGACGTAGTCGCCGAGGTCGTAGAACAGGGTAGGGCGGTAGCCGTCCAGACACTGTAATGACGATGATAGGGAACAGTCGAAGGCATACCGGCTGTTTATCTCTTTCATGATAAACGCCAGATTGTCGAGTTCCGAGCAGTCGGTAACGGAAATAGTACCGCATGGCATATCCTCATACGAGGAATAGAAGTCATGGAAGGTTTTGCATATAGCCTGATAGTCAGGTTGTCCGAGCAGGTGTCTTCCCATTGTCTCGTATGGCATACCGTATGCCATAATCTCACTTGTGGACCCTATCAGATAGTTTGTTACATCCTTCAGCTCGAATGCCACTTCCACGGATGCCATATAGCAGTCGTCAAACAAAATGTATTCCATTCTTATTCCCGCGTCTTCTATCCCCTCGGCAAGAGTGCTGATGTCCGTCTGGTATCTTGCAGAAGTGCCTCCGAAGTAGCGTGTCTTGGGCACGCCTTCATAGTCCCAGTGCATCATTCTGCTTGTCGCACGGTCCATTCCCCTTGTCGCGTTTACGGGAATCCAGCCCATACCGTGGCAGCCTATGGTCATGGAGTAGGTTTCGGCGGGTGCGAAGGCTTTCATATCATTGAGGATTGCGGTGATGCCTGCCGCCGTGGTGCAGGCTGGATCGGCATATTTCTTTAGCGTCTTACGCTCGCATACCCCGTTGTTACAGCATATTTCGAACATCTCAGTATCGTTTGGCGATGTTGCGAAGAACACGACGACTTTCTCGTTTGTCAGTCCGTTCTTGCTTATGCTCTTCTCCATGTCCGAGATGTTATGCCGGAAATCATCTGTGAGATTCGATGACCAGGGCATATACATCAGCAGAGTTCTGGCGTTATAGTCCTCTTTCGGCAAAGTGTCGTCATCTTTACCGCATGATATTACCGTGAGACATAGGAATGCAGCGCATAGTATTATCAGTATTCTTCTCATATAAAATACGGGCAAATAGTAATCAAAGGCAAATTTAAGGAAAATACCCGAGAAAAGAGAATAAGATAATATAAAAGTATTGCAGGTGTTTTCATATTGAACTATTTTAGTTATCTTTGCATAAGATAGGCTTCGCCTCAGCAATTTAGAACAAGTTCTATTGCGTTCGGCTTGCGCTATCTTTGCAAAGTTCAAAAAATATAGATTATGCAGATATGTATTGTTGCGGGCGCAAGACCCAATTTTATTAAGGTTGCCCCGGTGATAAGGACAATAGTGAAGGCCAAAGAGCAGGGCCGGGACGTTGATTATAAACTCGTGTATGCAGGGCGTGAATACGACCCGACACTTGAAGGAACGCTGTTTGAGGACTTGCAAATAGCGCGGCCGGACGTGTTTCTCGATGTGGACTGCGTGAATCTGAACGAGCTAACGGGGCAGGTGATGTCGGCGTTTGAGCGTTACCTGCAACAGAACAAGACCGATGTGGTGATTGTTGTGGACGACCTCGCATCGACAATGGCGGCGGCTATCGTCACGAAGAAGCAGGGAATACTTCTTGTCCACCTTGCAGCCGGCACGCGCTCGTTTGATATTACAATGCCTAAGGAGATTAACCGCCTTGTAATCGACGGACTCTCAGACATACTTTTCACGGCCGGCATGAGCAACAACAGCATCGCCAACAAGGAAGGTGCGGAGCTGTCGAAGGTCTATATGGTTGGCAACGTGCTGATAGACAATATACGTTACAACAAAACGAGGCTCGTGCGTCCTGCCGTCCTCGATACTCTCGGCGTGAAGGATGGCGGATATATCGTGTTCACGCTCAACCGCAAGGCATTGATGGCGGCTCGCGAGAATCTCAAAGAGATGTTGGCCGCGATGACGGAAAAGGCAGCCGGCACATCAATAATAGCTCCGTTGCGAGGCGAAACCGCTGTGACTGTGAGGGCATTGCTCGCAGAAGGCTGTGGTGAAGTGCCTGCTTGGTTCCACATTATTGAACCGCTTGGCTATTTAGAGTTTGGCTATCTAACCGCCCAGGCAAAGGGAATAATAACCGATTCGGGCAATGTGGCGGAGGAAGCGACGTTTAACGGCGTGCCCTGCATAACGCTAAACAGTTATACGGAGCATATAGAAACGGTGAAGCAAGGAACTAATGTGCTTGTCGGCGAGGATGCCTCGCTGTTAGGAAAAGCCGTTGCCGACATGGTGGCAGGCCGTTGGAAGACTGCGTCGATACCAGACAGATGGGACGGGCGCAGTGCCGAGCGAATAGTGCAAATCTTGCTTGAGCAATAAAGTCCCCCCTCTAATCCCCCCAAGGGAGAAAATGTAATTGGCGAAAGCCTAATAATAACAAACAACAGCCTCATTCTAATATAAAGAGTGAGGCTGTTGTTTATCTATATTTAATGTATCTCAACGCTGTCAAGTCAGTATCTCAACATTGTTAAGTTAGTATCTCAACATTGTTAAGTTAGTATCTCAACGCTGTCAAGTCAGTATCTCAACGCTGTCAAGTCAGTATCTCAACATTGTTAAGTCAGTATCTCAACGCTGTTAAGTCAGTATCTCAACGTTGTTAAGTCAGTATCTCAACATTGTTAAGTCAGTATCTCAACGTTATTCGGGTGGTATCTTCCCCCCTTGGGGGGATTAGAGGGGGGCTTCTATTTTGCCGGAATCTCCTCCAGAGCCTTTTTCAACAACTCCCAGAACGGAGCCACGGTAGGAATGAGGCAACGCTCGGTTGTTGTGTGCGGACTGCGCAATGTCGGACCGAGAGACACCACATCGAGGTGCGGATATTTGCCCAGGATGATAGAACACTCCAGTCCGGCGTGGTCAACCTGTATGATTCCGTCTTCACCGTTCAGCTCCTTATACACCTTAAGCATCAGGTTCAGAATCTCACTATTTGGGTTCGGGTCCCATCCACCGTAGCTTCCTGCGGTCTCAACCTTCATTCCTGCCATATTGAAACAGCTCTCTAAGGTCTTCACGATGTAGTCCTTCATATCCTCACGGCTGCTGCGTGCGAGAATCTTGATAGCAGCCTTGCCGTCTTCGATATCGATGATGGCGAGGTTGCTCGAAGTTTCCACAACGTCAGGATAAGCAGGAATCATACGTATCACGCCATTGTGGCACGCATAGATGGCATCGATGAGGTTGTCCTGAATCTCCACCGGCACCTCGGTCTTTGGTGCTTCAACCTCTTCCGCCGTAAATTCTATACCGTTTTCTATACCCTTATATTCGTCGATGAAGTCAGCCTTCATGTCCTCTACAAGTTCTTTCAATGCCTCCACGTTCTCCTTCGGAAGCGTGAGTACCGTCTCTGCCTCGAAAGGAATGGCGTTGCGCATATTTCCGCCGTGCCATGTAGCCAGTCTTGCCTCGCACTCCTCGATAGCCTCACGCACGAAGCGTACCATCAGTTTGTTGGCGTTGCCGCGTCCTTCGTGTATCTCCAAGCCCGAATGACCGCCACGCAAGCCTTTCAATGTTACCTTCACCGCCGTGTCCTCTGCGTCAGTCTCCACCTCCTTATAGTCGAGAGTGGCAGTGATATCGATACCGCCCGCGCTTCCGATAACGAATTTTCCCCATGTCTCAGAGTCGAGATTGAGCAGGATATCACCCTGCAGTTCTCCTTCGGGCAGGTCGTTTGCGCCAAACATACCAGTCTCTTCATCGGCTGTGATTAGAGCTTCCACCGGACCGTGTTTCAGATTCCCCTTGTCCTCCATTATTGCCATGATGGCTGCTACGCCCATACCGTCGTCCGCACCGAGTGTAGTATCCTTTGCCTTCACCCACTCGCCGTCGATCCAAGTCTCTATCGGGTCGGTCTCAAAGTTATGGTTACTCGTCTTGGCCTTCTGTGGAACCATGTCCATGTGGGCCTGAAGGATAACCCCTTTCTTGTTTTCCATGCCCGGAGTAGCCGGCTTACGCATAACGATATTACCTGCCGGGTCTTTGAAAGCCTCTACCCCTGCATTCTTTGCAAAGTCGAGCAGGAACGCCTGTATCATTTCTAAGTGTCCTGACGGACGTGGAATTTGTGTTAAAGCATGGAAGTTACGCCATACACACTCTGGTTTCAAGTTTTTAATTTCGCTCATAGTATTTTTGTTTTAATAAAAGAGGAGAGGGGAGAGAGGAGAGGGGGAGAGAGAATACTCTTTTTAATTGCTTTCTTTTTCCACTACAAATCTGATTCCGAACTCTTCATTTATGGATTAATAATTATGATATTAAACTTTATTCATTAAAGAATTTCTTAGTCCCGACATTGTCATGGCTGTTTCTTTTATAAAATCTTCGCCCTTTTGGAAATCTTCCGATGAAATGTATTTAAGTTCAAGAGCAATTTCAAGTTGGCACATAGTCTCCATTAAAAAGCCATAACCAATCTCTATAAAGTGTATTCGTTCTTTTACAGAGTTTCTTCCCATACCTTCTGCTATATTGGAAGGTATAGATATTGCAGCTCTACGTAGTTGGTCGCACAATGCGAATTTTTCCTCTTTTGGGAATGTATTAAGGAGTTGATATATAAATATAACCAACTTTTTTGCCAAATTATAAGCATTCAGTTTCCTATAATAAAAGCCATTCATTTATTAATAATCTTTCTTATTCTTATTCTTATTATATAATTATTTAATTGATGTTTCCTATATAAAGGTTCAAGCCAAGATGATTTTTTCTCTTTTGTACACATCAAGATAAGCATTTCTCTCTCCTCTCTCCTCTCTCCTCTCTCCTCTTTTCTATGAACCCTAACGCCATCCAGGCGTATATTCCGAGCAAGATGACGAGCGACGTCTGGATGGTATGTACTATCAGCACGAAGTAGAGAGCCTGCGTATCAACCACACCGTAGAGAATTAGCATTGTCTTGACGGCGAAATGCCACGGACCCGCACCGTTGGGAGTCGGCACAATCACCGCAATGCTGCCTACGACGAATGTGACGATGGCACAGGTAAGACTCAGACCTGCCGTGAAGTCGAAGCAGAAGAACGTGAGATAGTAATGGATGAAGTAGCTCGCCCATATCGCAACGGAATAGAAGATGAACTTCGGCACGTTGCGGACCTTGCGCAGCGACATTACCCCCTGCCATATCCCGGAGAACGTTTCCTTAACCTTATTATATATAGACAGCTTGCGCAGTATGATATACATACTGGCGATGGCCGCTATTCCGCAGATGATGGTAACTATCCAGCCAGTCGTTGAGAACTGCATCAAGAAACTGTCGAGGCGCGTTCCTGTGCGCGAGAAGAACTTGACAAATACTCCCAACTGTGTGAGAAACACCACGGCCGTGATAATCATGATGATTATCGTGTCGACGGCGCGCTCTGTCACCACCGTCCCGAGAGCTTTTGAGAACGCCACACCGTCGTGTCTTTTCAATATTCCACAGCGTGCGAACTCGCCTACACGGGGTATGATGAGGCTCACGGCGTACGACATGAAAATGGCATAGATGCTCGTCGACGTGCGCGGATGCTCACCCACAGGCTTCAAGGTCTGCTTCCAACGCCACCCGCGGAACATCTGCGCGAGCACTCCGAAGGGTAGGGAGAGCAACATCCACGTCCAGTTCATCTCATGCAGCAGCACCTGTCTGACGCTGTTGAAGTCGAATCCCCGGTACATCCAATAAAGAATGGCACCGCCGAGAACGAGCGGCAGTGCTACTTTCAATATGTTGTTGATAGCTTGTTTCGCTTCCATTGCGAAAGCAAAGATAACTAAAATGCTTGAAATACAGCATTTTTTTTGCTCTTTTTTATTGTTGTTGGGAGTTTCCACTCTCAATAAGCAAGAATGCTGTTATTGTTGTTCTAATTCTTCGGATATGTTTCCTTGTAATCTCAGAATTGTGTTAGTAAAAAGTATAAAACAGGCTTATTGAACGCAAAACTGCCTTATATTTGAGAAAAGCATACTCTTTTTTGACAGATTTATTTGGATTTATTCTTTAATCTCAATTAAAAGCCGTAGCTTTGTGGAAAACACAATATATAATTGAAATATGGCAGATCTAAATCGTATTAAGACTGTATTGGTAGAAAGAGGCATTATGAGTAAATGGTTGGCAAAGACTTTGTGTAAAGACCCTGCCACAGTATCGAAGTGGTGCAACAACCATGCTCAACCTGACTTGAAGACATTGGCACAGATAGCTGATGTTCTCAATGTGGATATTCACGAGTTGATTTGCCATACCAAAGGGGAGTGAACAGAATATGAGATATACCATCGAAGATATACGTCAGATGCCCGAGGGGCAGACCTTTGACTGCAAGAGTATTCACATAGAACCGAAAGCTCTCGCCAATACTATTGTTGCCATGGCAAACGCTGATGGCGGCATGATTGCTGTTGGCATATCCGACAAGACACGACGCATAGAGGGTGTTGACCAAGACAAGGCTCACTTGAACGAAATACTGCGCACTCCATTCGATTTCTGCATACCTACTATCTCTGTTACGACAGAGTTCATGCCTTGCCAAGACTACGATGGCAACGACAACCATATACTGATAATCCATGTTCCTGCCAGCCCGCGGCTTCATGCCAATCAAGCCGACGAAGTGTTTTGGCGAGTGGGTGATAAGTCGCGCAAGCTGCCATTCGAGGAGCGACTGCAACTGATGTATGACAAGGGTGAACGCTATTATGAGGATAGCCCTGCCTACGATGCCACCATAGAAAACATTGACATGGATGCGGTGAAAGCATATATGAAGAGGATAGGCTATGGAAAATCTCCGATGGAGTACCTTCAGGAGAACAAAGGCTTCCTTACTTACAAAGGTGATACGCCTCAAGTCAGCACTGCCTGCATATTGCTTTTCGGCAAGCGTCCTCAGAACTTCTTCCCTCGTGCCCGTGTGCGTTTCATCAAATACTATGGTACAGAGGAGAAAGTCGGTAGGGAAATGAATGTTATCAAGGATGTAACCTTTGAGGGACGCATCCTTGGCCAAATACAGAAAACCATCGATTACCTCGAAACCCAAGTGAAGGAACATTCCTATCTCGGTGAGGACGGACTTTTCAAGACTGACAGAGAATATCCCAAATTTGTGATACAAGAGATGGTGGTCAACTCGGTTTGTCACCGTGATTATAGTATCAAGGGAACAGAGATACAGATAAAGATGTTCGACGACCGCCTTGTGTTTGAGACGCCCGGTAAGTTGCCCGGCATTGTCCGTACAGACAACATACGCCATACCCATTTCTCCCGCAATCCTAAGATTGCAGAGTACTTGAAAGCCTACGATTATGTAAAGGAGTTCGGCGAAGGCGTTGACCGTATGTGTCGTGAGCTCTCTGCCATAGGCACGAAAGAGCCTCAATATCATCTGGTTGCTTTCATCATGAAAGCCACGGTGTGGGCTAATATATTGGAGGAGGGGCAAGAAAATGCAAGAAAAGGGCAAGAAAATATTCTGAGCGATCAAGAAACTACCCAGAAAAACTACCCAGAAAAACTACCCAGAAAAACTACCCAGAAAATAAGTGATATACAAATCCGAATTGTGGATTATCTACGTCATAATCCGAGGGCAAATCGAGGTATAATTGCAACTCATATCAAGGACATTACAGAAGATGGTATCAAATATCACCTGAAAGCACTTCAAGAAAAGAGTATTATAAAACGCATTGGACCAGACAAGGGTGGCTATTGGAAAGTACTCTCAGAAGACATATAGAAGTAAAAAGGGAACAAGAGTCTTACAAAATAGTAATAAAATATGGAAGATAATATAACGAATCCGCATATATTTACAAACAAAGGAGGTAATACCTTGATGCGTGAATTCGAAGGTATATTGCAGCATAATTCTCAAATTAGTAATTTAGATGCAGTGGTTGGATTTCTCCGTGCATCAGGCTATTTCTCACTTCGTCCGTTCCTTGACAACATAGGAAAAGTTCGCATTTTGATTGGCATTGATGTTGATAAATATATCGCACAGGCAGCACAACAAGGCAAACTATTTTTTGGCGCTGAAGAAGACGTGAAAGCTGACACCTTACGAAAAGTACGTAAAGATATAGAGACCTCTCATTACAAGAAGGAGATTGAAGACGGGATGTTTCAAATGGTTCAAGATCTTTTGGATGGAAAGTTGGAACTCCGTGCCCATCCTTCTAAAAAGATTCATGCTAAACTATATATTCTCTATCCTGACAACTTCAATCAATATACACAGGGGGTGGCTATCACGGGGTCAAGCAATTTATCTGGCAACGGATTAGGCATAACACAGGAACGTCAGTATGAATTTAATGTAAAAATGGACAGGTATGACGATGTGAAGTTTTCCAAAGACGAGTTTGAGCAACTGTGGGAAGAGTCAAAGGGTTGTGAGATTACCGCCGATGATGTAAAGACTACCATTGAGCAAACATACCTCAAAGGGGATGTCTCTCCATACGACCTATATATAAAGATGCTTATGGAGTATTTCTCTGACCGTGTATTGGAAACGGACAATGATGATCCATTCGATATGCCTGAAGGCTATGCTAAATATGATTACCAAATGGATGCTGTTATTGAAGGCTATAAGAAACTTATTCGATATGACGGTTTCTTCCTTGCAGATGTGGTCGGTTTAGGTAAGACTGTCATTGCCACGATGATTGCCAAGAAATTCTTGATAGAGAACGGCCGTGACCATACCAAGATACTTGTGGTTTATCCACCCGCTGTTGAACAGAACTGGAAAGCGACATTCAAGGATTTTGGGGCTCATCCGACATTTCGAGTGATGCGACAGTCATGCAAGGCATAGAGCCTTAGCTCA